>Ga0209802_1000318_pt1 | contig 37197 bp, 25 predicted proteins | sample GraSoiAngelo_129_FD_185886 | JGI IMG/M metagenome (GOLD analysis project Ga0209802, IMG submission 185886) | Grasslands soil microbial communities from the Angelo Coastal Reserve, California, USA - 14_0927_12_40cm (SPAdes) (version 2) | ecosystem: Environmental > Terrestrial > Soil > Grasslands ... | reverse complement strand
AGCTGGTAATACACGGGGGCGGGATTGCCCTGGGGCCCGCCAGCCTTCTGGTTAATCAGCGCCTGGATGCCGGCCATGATGGGCGAAGCGAAGGAAGTACCACCCGCGCCAGACCAGGCGCTGGGATCGGATCCGCAGACAGAGCCGCCGTTCTTGGTGTCCGACCAGCAAAAGATGTAGAAGTGGCTCCAGAGGCCGTCGGCAGCAAACAACGAGACATCGGGAGTGTCGCGCACTCCGTCCTGGGGATTGCCAAGAACAGACTGCCAGGAAGGCTTGGGCCATCCAGCACAGGTACCGCTGACAACGCCGCTTGCGGAGGGCGTGCCCGTAGCGCATTGACTGGGACCGCCACCACCACCGACAGTGGTCATAAAGAAGGAGCCGTAAAACGCGTCGTTGCACAGGCTGGTTGAGCCGTACGTGGGGCTAAAGCCGAGATAGCTCGAAAGAAGCGCACCGGCGCAGGAGTCGTTCCAGGGAATCTCGGGAATGTACGAGAGGGCGGACCCAAAAGCAGAAGCGTTGCTAGAGTTCCAGTAATTGGCGTTGGTGCCGGAAAAGGTGTCGCTAAAGTCTGTGCCACCAACGGCCACGTTGTTTGGAGTAGAGGCGAACGCATTGACACCGATGCCGTGCGTGGCCTCGGAAACGCTGTTATCGCAACCGGCCGCGCCGCTATCCCCGGCGGCGACGAAAACAGAGACCCCTTCGGTGACCGCTTGCTGATAGGCCGAGTTGTAGGAAGCGTTGGCAGCAGCGCCGTTGACGGTCTCGCACTGACCGTAACTGATGCTCATAATGGCGGGAGGCGGAGTGGTGGCGTTAATCAAGTTCTGGACGGCAATCAGGCCGCCGAACGTGGTTGTGGTGTCAGCACAGGCGGCCATTTCAATGGCGGCGCTAGGTGCCGAGGCGCTGGCCCATTCTGCGTCCAGGATCGCTTCGGCGTCATTGGGAGCGACGACACCAGGAGCGCCACAGTTGTTGGAGGGCTGCGAAGAGGGCACCGGCGGATGCACCTGCATGAACGAGGCCGAGGTGTACCCAGAGAGGCCGAAGGTCGCGCGGAAGGTGCTCCAGTCGGAAGCGGTGAAGACATCAGTGTCCTCAATCAGAACAATGGTCTGGCCCTGGCCGGAAATGCCCGCGCTGAACAGCGGATTCAAATTGTAGATCTTGGCCAGGTCCGCAGGCACGACCGCATAGGCGTTACCGCCAGATGGGTCAGGGAATGTGAATTGCGCTCGAGGCTGGCGCATCTTGTGCATGGTGTGGGGTCGAAAATCGTGCAGAGAAACCACGCCAGAAACGACAGGAGCGAGTGCGGCGGGAATGCGCGGGTCGCTCATGTTGGCAATGTGGCTCTCCCGTCTTACCTGGAGATGATGGATTTCAGTTTGGAAGGCCCGGCGAACCTGACCGGCGGTGCCGGAAAAATCAATGAGCATTCCGCTGGGATAGACGACATTGACCTGGAAGCCGTGAGACTGGAGCCAGGCGGTGACGGCGTCAAGGTCTGGCTGGGCGAGTCCGAAACGGTCGCCAAATTCCTGCGCGGTGATCCAATGATGAAAATTGGGCGAGCCTTTGGTGTGAAGCTCGTCGATGAATAGCTGGAGGACCTGCTCCTGTGCGGGAGAGCGCTTGAGCTGGAGCAGCATATGCTCCAGCAAGAAGCTGTCAGGGACGGCACCGCGATCATTTGCGAGACTGGCTTCGGGGCGCAGGTTGCCTGCGAGCACGGCCCGATTTGCGTCGTCGATAGCCTGGGTAATTCGTGGACGAGAGCGGTGCCCGGATTCGACTTGCGCGGTCACGGAAGGCACGTTCAGGAAAAGGGCGGCGACAACGACCCAAGCGGTGGCGAATCCCAATTTTCGGAACATCGATCCCTTCCTTAAAGCGAGAACCTACTTGTGCGTAAAGGTAGGAGTTTCAGCGGGTTAGCTGATAGGGGCAACCGGTGACCTATCATAGCTGAGGGACTCCTGTCGGGACGAATTCTCTCTTAATTCGGACACACAGAGCGAACTGACCAACCAGGGAGCAAACTGATAGCCATTTAATACCGGAATTGAACGCAAAAAACAATGACCGGAGGGACAGTTTTGGGGCAGCAGGCTGACCGGTCCAGAACGCGAGTAGTCTGGACTGGCGGGGACTAGTACGCCTAGCTGCTAACGTTTCGATCGCTCAGGGTAGACCGAAGGCGAAGAGGGTACTGCCTGCGGCGATGGCGAGGTATTGCCTCCCATTGATCGCATAGGTTATGGGAGAAGCGTAAACGGAAGCGCCGCACTGGAAGTGCCAGAGCACTTTGCCAGAGGCTGCGTCCAGTGCCATGAAGTTGCCCTCGGCGTCCCCGGTAAAGACAAGTCCGCCAGCCGTGGAAAGCACACCCGACCAAGATGGGGAAAGGTGCCTGAGTTCCCACCTGATCTGGCTCGTCGCCGGATCAATGGCACGGAGCGCACCCCAGAACGGCTGGGCATCATCGTTCGGGAAATACGCGCTGCCGTAAAAGGCGTGGCCCGCTTCGTAGGGCTGTGGGGCGGTGCTGAAAATGTCGCACTGCTCGCGCGCAGAGACGTAGAAAAGCTTGGTTTGCGGATCATAGGTGGGGGACATCCAGTTGGTCGCGCCAATCGCGCCGGGGCACACGGGTACTCCTGTCAGAGTGGGCGAAGCTTCCTTGCGCGCGACGGGAACGCCATTCGCGTCTTTTGAATCGCTCCAGGTCACCTTGCCGTAGGGAGTGGCGGAGAGCAGCTTGCCGCTGCTGCGGTCGATCACGTAGAAAAAACCGTTGCGATTCGCCTGGACGATGCGATGACGGTCGCTTTGGTCGACCAGCACGGGCACCTGAGTGGCGTCGTAATCATGTTCGTCGTGTTTGGTGAATTGGAAATGCCACTTGAGCTTGCCAGTGTCGGGGTCAAGCGCAAGGAGGCAATTGCTGTAGAGATTGTCGCCTGCGCGCCCTTCACCGCGATTCGAAGGAGACGGGTTGCCGGTGGTCCAGAAGGCTGTGTTCGTGACGGGATCGTAGGTGCCGGTGATCCACGCAGGAGCGCCGCCAATTTTCCAAGAGTCGCCTTCCCAGGTGTCGTGGCCGGGCTCACCCGGGCCCGGGATGGTGTAGAAGCGCCATTTGCGCTGGCCGGTCGAGCCTTCATAGGCGTCAATAAAACCGCGAATGCCGTATTCCCCACCGGAGACTCCGATGATTACCAGATTCTTGATGACGAGAGGTGCGAGCGTGATGCTGTAGCCCTTGGCGTACTCAGCCGTGCTGACGTCCCAGACGACGTTGCCGGTCTTCGAGTCGAGCGCGATGACGTGAGCGTCCAGCGTTCCCATAAAGAGTTTGTCGCCAAGAATGGCCAACCCGCGATTAACGCGACCACAGCAGGGGTGAATATCGGGGGGCAGAGCGCGTTGATATTGCCAGATGGGACGCCCCGAGCGGGCATCCAGTGCGAACGCGCGATCATCAGCGCCAGTGCCATAGAGGATGCCGTCTACGACGAGAGAAGTGGCTTCGAATTTTCCGCCAGCCATCGTCTGATAGGCCCATTGGGGAACGAGCGAGGCAGCGTTCGCGGTATTGATCTGATCGAGCGTGCTGTATCGGCGGCCAGCATAGTCGCCGGAATACATCAGCCAATTCTGCGGGTCCTTGGCGGAATCCAGCAGCCTCTGAGGCGTGACTTGGGCTGAGGCAAGGGGCGCCAGGCCGCTGGAAACCAGCAGAACCACCCAGGACAGCCTGACTGGCGACTTCACGCGTGCGCATTTCATTGGGCACCTACCGCTTGCAGATAGGCGACAAGGTCCTGTAGATCCTTGTCACTGAGGGTTTTCTGATCGTAGGCGGGCATGAGCGATTCGCGGCGCTTTTCGAAGGAGCGCAGCTTGTCTTTCTCAAATAAGTGCAGTTGCTCGCGGGTGTCAAGCATTTGCACGGTGAATTGGTCTTCATTCAAAAGAACGCCCGTGAACTTTGTGCCGTCAGCGGTTACGACCGATACGCTTTCATACTCCTGCGGAAATTCTTTCATGGCTTCAAAGATGCCTTGCGCCAGGCGCCGGCTGGGATTGCGCAGCGAGTCAACGAGATACTCTGTGGAGCGAGACGATCCCGCCGTGGTGAGGTCGGGTCCGAGGCGGCCTCCCTTACCCTGAATCATGTGGCAAGTGGAGCAAGCGGCCGAACCATAGAAAAGTTCTTTGCCGTGCTCGGCATTTCCGAGCGGCTGGGCCGGGGCTTTTACCTGCACGCTGCGGAGATAGGTGACCACTTGCCAGATCTCATCGTCGGTCATGCCCACGCCGATTCCGCCGTTGGTGGCGGCGGGCATGGCCGTGCCGGGAATCCCGTCATGAATGTTGTGGAACATTTCAACGTCGGAGTTGCCGTGGCGCTTTTTCGCGCGTGTCAAGTCCGGACCACGGCCTCCCCCGCGCGCGCCGAGGCCATGGCAGAAGGCGCAGTTCAAACGAAACTGATATTCACCGAGCTTCGCGACTTTCGCGTCCCCGGCAAAGGGATTCTTTTCCTGGGCTTCAAGGGTTCGTGTGCCTGCGAAAAGAGAAATCAGACCGGCGCAGAAGAATGTTGTTGCCGCGTGCCTTCGGAAAAGTCGAGTGAAAACCTTTGAAACTCTGCAATTCCATCTACTCATGGGACTTGCAAACTCCTTCGGTTGGAGATGTCGGGTCCAAAGGCGACCGCGCTTCACTATCGCGACGAATTCACAGACTACGGCAACTATACCACCCGTTTTCTGCAAGAAAGAGTCGGACATCGGGCTTCCTCCGGCTATTGGAGGGGCGAAGAGAAGTTCCCATTGACGGCGCGGAATCCCGGGTCTCGCTTGGCGTCAAATCGCAGGCTGGCGCGATCCACTATCTTGCCATGGAGAATCACTGTTTCGATTTTGCGCGTGTCGCTGATTCGCTCCGCAGGATTCCCAGCAACGATCAAAACGTTTGCTGATCGGCCGGATTGCAAGCTTCCCCATTCTTCCTCAGCCTGCATAATGCGGGCGCCGTTGTAGGTTGCGGTACGGATAGCTTCCAGAGGCGTCATGCCGGCCGCGATCAGCAATTCCAGTTCATGGTGAATGGCCTCCCCTTGAAAAACGCCCGGATAGGGAGCATCGGTACCAGCCGCCAGCAAAACGCCAGCATCCAACAGCTTCTTGACGTTGCGCTTCATTTCGTCGAAGCCAGCGACCGAATTCTGCACGTCGCTTTTTTCGACTTCACTCAGAGTTCGAGTGGCTTCGGCGCGCAATTCCGTAAGGAACCATGGAGGGGTGGTATCGGCGATGAGTGGTTCGTCGAGAAACTTCAGGTCGGCGAGCCTTCGGCGGCCAGAATACTCTTCCACCGTAAGCGTGGTGATGACGAAGAGGCCGTGGTCGTGAATGATTTGAAGGTCGTCTGCGGGCATCTTGCGTGTCGGCGCGTGAGCAAAGCCGTCAATCCCGGTTTGCACCAGGTCCGGGGAGCCGTTGCGGTCCCACTGATCAATGACCACGCGGATCTTTTCCTTGTGCGCCTCAGTCACGAGGCGGCGAAGCACGCGGTCGGAGAGATTGGCGTATCCCTTGATCAGATCCACGCCGGCGCGTTTGTCGCGCAGTACCAACTCGGGGATCTGCGCTCGAGACGACAGCGTATAGGCCAAGTCCGGCCAGGCCGGATCGGCCGCGTCAATCATCGCGCCAGTGCAATAAATTCGTGGGCTAAGCAAGTGGCCGCTCGCAGCCTCCTGCCTCAACTGCAGAATCCAAGGTTGGTAGTCACCGGTATCCAGCACCGTGGTGATCCCAGCATAAAGCATGGCGTTCAGATACCGCTGATACCCGAGCAGATCCATGCTGATGCCGTCCCAACCTCCCTGAAGGTGAACGTGCATGTCTGCCAGGCCTGGCATGACGGTTTTGCCCTTGGCCTCGATGAGCTGTGCGCCGCGCGGAACGGGAGCAGCGTTAGCCGGCCCTGCATACACGATTTTGTTCCCCTCGAGAATCAGTACTGCGTCTTCGACAGGCGGTCTACCAAGGCCGTCAATCAACCTCGCATGTAGAATGGCGATCGGTCTCTCTTGGGCTGGCATGCTTTGCGTAAAACAAAGCACGGCGATCCCCGTCACAATCAGAAAGCGCTTGCGTCGTTTCATGACTTCTCCCGCATGGCTCCAGTAAATCGCGCGGTACCAAAACGGTGCAACCGCGCGCTTCATCATATACAATCCCGCCGATGATGCTCCAAGGAAACCCATGACCGAAGCGGCGGCCGAGTTAGCTTAGTGTTGGGCGAGAAGTCGAAGCAGTTTGCGGTTTTTCTCTGTGGACTGCCGGAAGTGCCCCACAACCTCCGACCGGACTGTCATTTGGGAAGGAACAACAACTTCCAGATAGTGCTCAAGCGCTTTTTCAAGAAGGAAGCGCCTTGAATGGCCTTTCTGCTGGGCAACCTTTGAGAACTTTGCGTAGAGCTTGGCGTCTATTCCAAATGGACGTTCCTGGTTTTTGCTCGAATCATCATTTGCCTCTCATATTTGAGTTTATATCGCCCCTGCGTTGCTCAGCTAGAATTCGCTAGAAATCGCTTCCGCCCTCAGCCAGGATGCCGGACCCCAATGAAGCTTCCGCTGCGCCTCGCGAAATTGGCATTCTGCAACTCCATCCGATAAAATCGCTCTTCAGTTCACACCGTATCAGCCGAAGCGAATTGAGGACTCGGAATGACACAGACGACTTCAGCCAATGAAAGAATGAACCGCTCTCTGGACTCGGTGGATGCGCAAATCGCGGATCTGCTGCGTGCGGAAGCGCGACGCCAGGCCACGGGGCTCGAATTGATTCCTTCCGAGAATCTCGTCTCGGAAGCGGTGCTCGAGGCCATGGGCTCGATCTTCACCAACAAGTATGCGGAGGGGTACCCGGGAAAGCGCTATTACGGCGGCTGCGAATACGCGGACAAGGTCGAGCAACTGGCCATCGATCGTGCGAAAGAATTGTTTGGCGCGGAACATGCCAACGTGCAGGCGCACTCGGGCACGTCTGCCAATGTGGCGGTGTACATGTCCGTGTTGCAGCCGGGCGACACCGTGCTTGGTATGAACCTGGCGCATGGCGGGCATCTCACTCACGGCCACCCGCTGAATTTTTCGGGCAGAATGTACAAGTTTATGGCTTACGGCGTGCGCAAAGAAGACGAGCGTATCGATTACGACGAAATCGAAAGGCTGGCGCACGAGCACAACCCAAAAATGATCGTGGCGGGGGCGAGCGCCTATTCGCGGATCATCGATTTCGAGCGTATGGGCAAAACGGCAAAGGCCGTTGGTGCCATTTTCTTTGTGGACATGGCGCATGTCGCGGGACTCGTGGCCGCGGGCCTGCATCCAAGCCCGGTGCCACATGCAGACATCGTTTCAACCACGACGCACAAGACCTTGCGCGGGCCACGCGCCGGAATGGTTCTTTGCAAAGCCGCGTTTGCCAAGGAATTGGACAGGCTGACCTTCCCAGGAACGCAGGGCGGGCCGCTGGTGCATACCATTGCCGCAAAGGCAGTCTGCCTGAAAGAAGCAATGGAACCCTCCTTCAAGGAATACCAAAAACAGGTGGTGGCAAACACGAAGGCGATGGCAGCAGCCCTGGCCAAGCGCGGATTCCGGATTGTTACCGGCGGCACCGACAATCACCTGTTTCTGATTGAGCTTCACTCGCGCGGAATCACCGGATCGGACGCTGAGAAAGCTCTGGATCGCGCGGGCATCACGGTGAACAAGAATGCGATTCCCTTCGACCCCCTGCCGCCGATGAAAGCCGGCGGCATCCGCCTGGGGAGCCCTTCGGTCACCACGCGCGGGATGCGCGAACCGGAAATGGAGCAGGTCGGAGGCTGGATCGCCGACATCCTAACCAGTCTTGGGAACGCGGAAGTCGAACAGCGCGTGCGCAAACAAGTGGCAGAGCTTGCCGCAAGATTCCCGATCTATGAGGCTCAGCTGCGAGGCGGCAAAGCGCATATGGAGCACGCGCGCGCTTAGTGGGCCGGTTCAGACTTCTCACGCGACATGGATGTCTTCAAGGCAACCGCTGATTTCGAACAATGGCTGGCAAAGCTTGACATGGGCTGGTAAACCGCCAACATGCACTTCGGGAGCGCGAAGGCCATCGCTAAGGTGAAGCGGGATTTGGCCTCGCGCAGGGGGCGCTGGCTACACAAAGCCGCAAAAGCCATGTTCAAGGCCACCCTCAGGGACTGGAAAAAATGGCGGGATAACTGGAAAAGTAAGATAAAAAAGAGGGAAGATTAACGCCCCTCTCGAACCGAATCCGCGCACGCTTCCCCTTTCCACCCTCGACACTGCGAGGCGGAGTAACCTCCGGGGACCAACCTGTCCTCATTCTTCGCCTTGCTCCGTGAGTGCCGCTGAACCAAGACTGTCCTCCAGTGCAGTAGATTCCTGATGAGAGTGCGAGTAGCGTAAAAAGGGACTGGGATGGGAACATTTCTCGCGACCGCCTTGCTCGACTGTCCCGCTCACCACCTGGCTGAGCGGAACTCTCATGATTCACAAAAGTGCTCCGCAACTCATGGCCGCCCGGATTCCTCGCGTGCCATCCGGGAAAGGCCCCCCTTCCAGCGAATCTTATTCTCCTGCAACCCCGACCCAGCAGGGTGGACGAGGTGAGTCAATGATGGATACGGAAGCCTTCCGTGAGTTCAAAACCGGATTGACTTTTCTGCGAGACAATTACGCCCAAAAGGCCCTGCCGCACATGCGGCGCGCGGTAGACCTGGACAAGAATAATCCTTACTATATGTCGTACCTGGGTGTGGTCCTGGCGCGCTCCGAACAAAAGTGGGGCGAAGCGGAAAGACTGTGCGACTCCGCAGTTCGAATGAAGAGAAATCAGGCCCAACTTTATCTGAATTTGGCGGAGGTCTATGCCACCGCGGGGCGACGCGACGAGGCCGTGGAAGCGTTGCAGTCGGGGCTGAAATTTGCGCGCCGCGATGTGCGGCTGACCATCGCGATGAATAAGCTCACGCGGCGGCGATCTCCAGTGCTCAACTTCTTGGGGCGCAAACATCCGCTAAACCGGCAACTCGGAATCTTGCGGCACCGCACCTTACAGATCTTCGCGCGAGAAGCTTAGATCGATCTCTCCACCCCCAAACACAAGAACGGGCGTCCCGATCGCTTGGGGCGCCCGTTTTTGGGTTTATTCGATGCTTTCAGTCGGCCAGCGGCACATTTAACTTAACGAGGAATGGCACCGCCAAAGTTGTAGGAGTGCTGAATTCCCATCTCCATGAGGATTTTGATCCCGATGCCGAACATACCCGTTGGCAGAAGGTCCCTGCGGACGACTTCTGCAAGGTACTCGCGATTCATGGACGCAGGATCGTTCGAATACGGCATGGTAATGAAGAGCCGCATTCCCACTTCATAGCCGGATTCACTGGACTGAAAAAAGACACCGGATCGGGAGACGCTCACCGAACCGCGCAGGTCTTCGAAGTGTTCTTTGTTGGGGTCCGAGGGGCGGATGCGCATAAGTTGCGTAATTTTGCAGCGGCGCTTGCCGCGGCGCTCCGTAGGAGCGTGAGGCTGTCTGGGGGAAGCTCCAGTTGGGGATTTCTTGGTCATCAGTTCTTGCTGGGTCGCCATGGGTAAACCGTCTTCCCGGAAAGATACCGCTAACTATCCGAGAAGAGTGTATTCCGCGGGCGACACTAAACCTATAGCGAACAGGTACCCGTAAGACAGTCCGGTGTTCGAAAGAAATGGTAGTACGGAAGTACTAGAAAAGGAACAGAGAAGATGAGGAAAGGAAGGAGATACATTTCTGAAAGTGAAGAAGAAAAGATGAAATGGTCCCAAAATGGAGTACCAGAACAGGGTGAGTACCAAAGCGAGACTCCCGAGTAAGTGAAACAGCCCCTAACGAAAAGCTAAGACATTCTCCGGCGAAGGGTTACGGAAAAATTGAGAGAAGGTGGCGAGCTCCGTGGCGGCTGCGAAATTGCTGAGAGGGACAAGCTGCAGGATTGTAGCAGAAGCAATCTGGGGGGCCGCATGACACCACACCAGCAGGAATGTTCACGCGCAGAGGGTCTTCGATCATGAGCACTGCAATAAGGCGGAGTTTGCAAGTCAGTGAGCCCGTACGGAATCGAGTGAATTCGAACGGCGCTCGCCAGGCGAATAGCACAGCGGGGGAAAACGCGTCTCGAGAAAGCAGCGGATTGCCCAGAGCGTTGAAACCGCGTGTATTTGTGTCCGCCGAGAACCGGCTTCTGAAAGAAGCCCTCTCGCGGATGTTGATAAAGAGTGGGGAGATCGAAGTCATCGGAACGGAAGCCGCGGAGCCGTTTCAAACAGAAGACTTGCTCCGGGAAAAGGTGGACATTCTGCTGTTGTCCTCGAGGGGAAGCCGGGACGAAGATTTGGCAGCGATTCGCACGGTACGGTCCGCGGCACCTCAAGTGTTGATTCTGTTGATCGATGTGGCAGGGGATGAAACGGATTTCCTGCAGTGCATAAGAGCGGGAGTTCGAGGATACCTTCCACGGGATGCTTCATCGGAAGACGTGGTGGAGTCGGTGAGAGCGGTGCAAGCTGGCAAAGGTGTCTGCCCTGGGACACTTTGCGCGGCGCTGTTCCGGTATTTCGAGCGGGAGGCAACCTCTTTTCCCTCCGCGAGCATGCGTCAGCGGCTGGGCTTAACGCGGCGCGAACAACAATTGATTCCGCTGATTGCGGAAGGACTCACCAACAAAGAAATCGCCAATCGCTTCTGCCTCTCGGAGCAGACCGTGAAAAATCACCTCTATCGTATGAAGCAGAAGATCGGCGCGGAAGACCGTCTGGGAATCGTGCAAGTGTGCCGGACACAGGGATTCATGATTTAGGCGCCCGTGGTCTCATTTCATTCAGCATAAAAAATCGCTTATAAACCAGTTGATCATCCCCGTGGCGTGTGCCATAAGATTCAGAGTCGCCCGACTGTTACAAGAAATGTGCTTCATTATTGCCGAATTCACTCCTCAATATAGCGGCTGACCTGCCCGGCGATGGGCGGCGAGGAATTGCTCATCGCAATTACTCTGAGCCCGGAGTCCAAATAACCGCGCAGATCCCAGTTCATGCCGGGCGCGCCGCCGTGGCCAACGACGCATCTGCGAAACATCTCCGATGCCCCAAACGGGGATGACTTGAGCAGCCGGCTTGTGCGATTCTTTCTCTTCTCTTGTACAGAGGAAGAAGACGATGCTCAAAAAATTCAAAGACCTGACGGAAAAAGAGATTCTGGCTATCGCGATCGGCGCGGAAGAAGAAGACGGCCGAATTTACGGGGAGTTTGCCGATGCTCTTCGGGACGAGTATCCCTCCACCGCACTAATGTTCGAGGACATGCGGCAGGAAGAGGCCGTGCACCGCGACCGGTTGATTGCCATGTTCCGGCAGCGGTTCGGCGAGCACATTCCCCTGATCCGCCGGGAAAACGTGAAGGGATTCCTCGAGAGGAGGCCGGTTTGGCTGATCCGGCCTTTGGGCGTGAAGATGGCGAGAAAGCAGGCCGAAGTGATGGAGCTGGAAGCCGAGCGTTTTTATCATAAAGCGGCCAGCCGGACGAGTGACGCATCAACGCGGGAATTGCTGAATCAGCTTGCGGACGAGGAAAGGAAGCACACGCGGACGGCCGGCGAGCTGGAAGAAAAACATCTGACCACGAGTGCGAAAGCCGCTGAAGAGGCTTCGCAAAAGAAGCTGTTCCTTCTGCAGGTAGTGCAGCCGGGGCTAGCGGGTCTGATGGACGGTTCGGTTTCGACGCTGGCGCCGTTGTTTGCTGCGGCGTTCGCCACAAAACATAGTGGTGCCGCGTTCCTCGTGGGGCTGGCGGCTTCCATTGGTGCGGGAATTTCGATGGCGTTCTCCGAAGGGCTTTCCGACGACGGTTCACTGACAGGACGCGGGTCGCCATGGCTTCGGGGGATGGTGACAGGGCTGATGACGACAGCAGGAGGAATCGGGCACACGCTGCCGTTCCTCATCCCCAGTTTTCATGTGGCAACGCTGGTCGCGGTGATTGTAGTGACAGTGGAGCTCGGGGTGATCAGCTACGTGCGGCACAGATACATGGACACGCCGTTCCTGCAAGCGACGTTTCAGGTGGTCGTAGGAGGTGTCCTCGTTTTTCTTACAGGCTGGTTGATCGGCAGCGCATAAAAGAAGAGCTTTCAGTCAGAGTGCGCGGGGGAGGGAGTCTGCATGGGCAGAGAACCGTGGGCGCGCTTGCCCTGAATCCAAGATTGCAAGCGGTCCATGTAGATGTAAACGACCGGCGTGGTGAAGAGCGTAAGCATCTGGCTCAGGATGAGGCCGCCCACGATGGTGATGCCGAGGGGGCGGCGCAGTTCGGAGCCCACGCCGGTGCCGAGCGCCAAGGGCATGGCTCCGAGGAGCGCTGCCATGGTGGTCATCAAAATAGGCCGGAAACGCAGCAGGCAGGCCTTATAAATCGCTTCCACCGGTGGTTTTTGTTCTTCCCTTTCCACCTGAACGGCGAAATCAATCATAAGAATTGCGTTTTTTTTGACGATGCCGATGAGGAGGATGACGCCGATCATGGCGATAATGCTGAGATCCAGCCCGACTAATCGGACCGCAAGAATGGCACCAATACCGGCAGGGAAAATGGTCGAAATAATTGTGATCGGATGGATGTAGCTCTCATAGAGAATGCCAAGGACGATGTAGACAGTGAGAACAGCTGTGATGAGCAACACCCACTGACCAGCTTTGGCATCCTGGAACGCCTGGGCGGTGCCCTGGAAGGTGGTGTGAACAGTACTCGGAACGCCTAGTTCGCGGCCTGCAGCCTCAATGTGCTTAACCGCGGGATCGAGTGACGCCCCCGGAGCAAGATTGAAGGAGAGGGTAATCGCCGGGAAAATGCCCTGGTGATTGACGGAAAGCGCTGTATTCGACGGCTCGTAATGAGCGAAGGCGCTCAGTGGAACAAGCTTGCTCGACTTGGAAGGAACGTAGATGGATTTCAGCGCCTCCGGAGATGGCTGAAATTCCGGTGCAACTTCGAGAACCACGTGGTACTGATTCAAGCCCTTGTAGATGTTGGAGACCTGCCGCTGGCCGAAAGCGTCGCCCAAAGTGTTGTCGATATCTTGAACGGCAACGCCGAGGCGCGAAGCCGTGTCGCGATCGATGACCAGCATGCTCTGAAGACCTTTCAATTGCTGGTCGGAATTGACATCGCGCAGCTCGGGAATCCTGCTGAGACGCTGCTGCAGGATGGGCGCCCAATGCGTCAGGTCGGAGAGGTTGTCCGCCTGCAATGTGTATTGGTACTGCGCGCCACCCATGCGCCCGCCCACGCTGAGGTCCTGAACCGCCTGGAGATATAACGCCGCGCCGGGAATTTTCGCGGTCTTGGCGCGGATACGCGCGATGACTTGATCGACGCTGATTTTGCGCTCGCTGAGCGGCTTGAGCTGGCCAAACATCCGGGCCGTGCTGCCACCGCTTCCGCCGCCGGTGAAGGAAGTGACGGAGTCAACCGCGGGGTCGTGCAAGACGATATCGGTAAATTCACGCATCTTCTGCGACATGGCCGTGAAGGAAAGGTCCTGATCGCCTTGGATCAGGCCCATGAAGCGGCCAGTATCCTGCTGCGGGAAGAAGCCCTTGGGAGTTTTGACGAAGAGATAGACGTTCAAACACACTGTGCCAACCGTCACCAGCAGGATGAGGAATTGATGGCGGAGAACCCAGCGCAGAGAAACATCGTAGGTCCGGAGCAGGCGATTAAACGCATTTTCCGAAAAGCGATAGAGGCGATTGTGCTGGCCAGCCTTGGGCCGAAGGAAGCGCGCGCACATCATGGGCGTAGTAGTAAGCGAAATCAGAAGAGAAACGCCGATGGCCGCGCTAAGCACCACCGCGAACTCGCGGAAGAGCCGCCCGACAACCCCGCCCATCATCAGAATGGGGATAAATACGGCAACGAGCGAAGTGCTCATCGAGAGAACAGTAAATCCGATTTCGCTCGCGCCTTTCATCGTAGCCTCGAAAGGTTGCATGCCATTTTCGATATGGCGCGCAATGTTTTCGATGACCACAATGGCATCGTCAACCACGAATCCGGTGGAGATGGTGAGGGCCATGAGGGAAAGGTTGTCCAGGCTGTAGTGGCAGAGGTACATCACGCCGAACGTGCCGATGAGAGAAAGCGGAACGGCAACGCTGGGGATGATGGTGGCCCAGACGTTTCGCAGGAACGCGAAAACCACAAAAATTACCAGCGTGATGGAAATCATGAGCGCGATTTCGACGTCGTGGACGGAAGCGCGAATGGTCGTGGTACGGTCAATGGCCACAGTGAGATGCAGCGACGGAGAAATCGAGGCACGTAGAAAAGGAAGGAGGGCAGTGACGCGGTCGACGGTCTCAATCATGTTGGCGCCAGGCTGGCGGAAGATAGCCATGAGGACGCCACGCTTACCGCCGAAGAGGCCCAGATTGCGCGTATCTTCCACGGAGTCGACGACTTTCGCGATGTCGCGAAGCCGGACCGGAGCGCCCTGATGACCCGCAACAATCAAAGGATCGTATTCGTAAGCCTTGAAGAGCTGATCCGTGTCAGAAATGGCCCAAGTTTGCCTGGAATCTGAGAGCGCGCCCTTGGCAAGATTGGCGTTGGCGGACTGCAGCGACTTGCGAATTTGCTCGAGACTGATTCCGTAACTATTAAGCTGATTCGGATTGACTTCCACGCGCACCGCAGGGCGCGAGCTGCCCCAAGTGAAAACCTGTCCCACACCTTCGACTTGCGCCAGCTTCTGAGCCAGGATGGAATCGGCGGCGTCATAAATCTGCGCCGGTGGAATGTTGTCCGAGGTCAGTGCCAGCAGCAGAATCGGAGAGTCGGCAGGATTGACCTTGCGGTAGGTAGGTTGGCTCGGAATATCCGCAGGAAGCTGGCTACGGGCAGCGTTGATGGCCGCCTGAACATCGCGGGCGGCCGCGTTGATGTCGCGATTGAGATCGAATTGCAGGGTGATGCCCGTGGAGCCGAGGCCGCTCGAAGACGTCATCTGCGTGACTCCGGCAATGCGGCCGAACTGGCGCTCGAGAGGTGTAGCGACCGCCGAGGCCATGGTTTCCGGACTAGCACCCGGCAGACCGGCGCCAACACCGATGGTCGGGAAATCCACCTGTGGAAGCGGTGCGACGGGCAGAAAGCGGAAAGCCACGACCCCGGAAAGAAAAATCGCGATGGTAATCAGCGACGTGGCAACGGGCCGTCGAATGAAGGGCGCCGAGAAATTGGAAGAGAAGTGCTCCATCTAGTCTCTAGTCTCCGTGCGCGGGCTCCTCGACCGAACTGCCAATGTGAATCTGGAAGCGCCGCCCGAGCCAATCGAAGGCAAGATAGACCACCGGAGTGGTGTAAAGGGTAAGCAACTGGCTCAGAACCAAGCCTCCCACGATGGTGATGCCCAGCGGGCGGCGCAACTCCGAACCAACACCGGTGCCGAGCGCGAGCGGCAAACCGCCCAGCAAAGCGGCCATCGTGGTCATCATGATGGGCCGGAAGCGGAGCAGGCAAGCTTCGTAGATGGCGTCGAGGGGTTCCTTGCCTTCCTTGCGCTCGGCTTCGAGCGCGAAGTCAATCATCATGATGGCATTTTTCTTTACGATTCCGATGAGCAGGATAATGCCGATCAGAGCGACCACACTGAATTCCGTTCGGCAAAGGAGCAACGCCAGAATCGCGCCGACACCAGCCGAGGGAAGCGTGGAGAGAATCGTGACAGGATGAATGTAGCTTTCGTACAAAACGCCGAGCACGATGTACACCGTGACCACCGCCGCCAGGATCAGGATGGGCTCATTCGAAAGGGATCTGAGGAAGGCCGCCGCCGTCCCCTGAAACGTAGCCTGGATGCTGGGCGGCATATTCAATTCCCGCTTCGCACCGTTGATGGCGTTGACGGCATCGCCCAAGGCGGCACCGGGCGCCAAGTTGAACGAAAGAGTGACCACGGGAAATTGGCCTTGATGGTTCAGAGCGAGCGCTGTTTCACCGGGATCGAAGTGCGTGAAGGCGCTGAGCGGCACCTGAGAGCCATTCGAGGATTTGACGTAAATATTCTTCAGCGATTCGGGATCCTGCTGAAACTGCGGATCGACTTCCAGGACGACGTGATACTGATTCAGTTGCGTGAAGATGGTGGAGACCTGGCGCTGGCCGAAAGCGTCGTAAAGCGTGTTGTCGATGTCCGCCGGAAGAATGCCGAGCCGCGCTGCGGTGTCCCGATCGATGGTGAGGGAAGCGATCAAACCCTGGTTCAACTGATCGCTGGCAACATCGCGGAGTTCTGGGAGCGATTTCAGTTTGTCAATGAAGCGCGGTGTCCAGTAAGCGAGCTCCTTGGCATCCACATCTTCAAGGCTGTATTGGAATTGTGTGCGGCTGACGCGATCCTCGACCGTCAGATCCTGAACCGGCTGCAGAAAGAGCGAGATGCCGTCGACCGCGGCAAGCTGAGGTTGGAGACGGCGGATCACCTCCGAGGCGCTGATTCTGCGCTCGGCAAGCGGTTTGAGATTGATCTGGATGCGGCCATTGTTCAGGGTGGTGTTTGTGCCGTCGATGCCGATGAAAGACGAAAGACTTTCGACGGCAGGATCTTTCAATACAACATCAGCAAGAGCTTGTTGGCGTCGTGCCATAGCCGCAAAAGACACGTTCTGCGGCGCTTCCGAAACTCCCAGGATTACGCCCGTGTCCTGAACGGGAAAGAAACCTTTGGGAACGTAGATGTACAGCAGAATGGTGCCGACGAAAGTTGCCACGGTAACGATGAGCGTGGTGGTGCGGTAGCGCAGTACGAACTGCAGCGTTCGGCCGTAAAAAGCAATTACGGAATTGAAGGCACCTTCCGACTTGCGGTAGAACCAGCTCTCTTCCTCTTTCCTTTGGCGGCGGAGCAGCTTGGCGCACATCATCGGTGTGAGTGTAAGGGACACGAATGCGGAAACCAGGATGGTCACAGCCAAGGTGACGGCAAATTCACGGAAAAGCCGCCCGACGATGTCGCCCATGAACAGCAAAGGAATGAGCACGGCGATGAGCGAGACCGTGAGCGAAACAATGGTGAACCCAATCTGCTCGGAACCCTTCAACGCCGCTTGCAGCGGAGAATCGCCTTCCTCGATATAACGGCTGATGTTCTCGATCATGACGATGGCGTCGTCCACGACGAAGCCCGTCGAAATGGTGAGCGCCATCAGCGAAAGGTTATTGAGGCTGTAGCCCAGCAGATACATCACGCCAAACGTGCCGATGAGTGAAAGGGGAACCGCGACGCTGGGAATCACCGTCGCGCGAAAGCTGCGCAGAAAAAGAAAAATCACCATCACGACCAATACGATAGTGAGCACCAGCGTGAATTGCACATCTTCGACAGAAGCGCGAATCGTGGTGGTGCGGTCGGTGAGGATGTCCACCTGCACGGCTGCTGGGAGCGCTGCCTGAAGCTGCGGGAGAAGCCGTTTCACGCGATCCACCACGGCGATGATGTTCGCGCCAGGCTGCCGTTGGATGTTGAGAATAACGGCAGGATTCTGATTCGCCCAGGCTGCTTGCTTGGCATTTTCCACGCTGTCGATGACATTGGCCACGTCGCTTAGGCGAACCGGCGCGCCATTGCGGTAAGCAATGATCAGTGGGCGGTAACCGTCACTGGAAACCAGCTGATCGTTCGCACCAATGGTGTAAGCCTGATGCAGGCCATCAAAGGTTCCCTTGGCCATATCGACATTGGCCTGACCGAGCGCGACGCGCAAATCTTCAAGACTCAGGCCGTAAGAAGCCAGCGCCGTGGGATTGGCCTGGATGCGCACCGCAGGGCGCTGTCCGCCACTGATGCTGACGAGCCCCACACCGGAAAGCTGAGAAATCTTCTGCGCGAAAGTTGTGTCCGCCAGGTCCTCCACCTTGGAAAGCGGGAGCGTCTTGGAGGAAAGCGCAAGCGTCAGAATGGGAGCATCGGCGGGATTGATCTTGCTGTAGATCGGCGGATTGGGAAGACCCTGGGGCAGAAGATTGGAAGCGCCATTGATGGCAGCCTGGACCTCTTGTTCCGCGATATCGATGTTCAAATCAAGCTCGAATTGCAGTGTGATGACGGAGCACCCGAAGGAACTCGTCGAAGTCATCTGATTCAGGCCAGGAATTTGACCGAACTGCCGCTCGAGCGGGGCGGTGACAGAAGAAGCCATGACTTCCGGGCTGGCGCCGGGATAAAACGTTTGCACCTGAATCGTGGGGTAATCGACCTGCGGGAGAGCGGAAACAGGCAGCTGCCGGTAGGCCACCCAGCCGACGAGCAGGATGCCGATCATCAGCAGGGTGGTGGCGACCGGCCGCAGAATAAACGGCCGTGACGGGCTCATCGCGGAGCTCCTCCCGACTGACTGCGGGGGGATTTCGCTGCTGGAGCGCTGTTCGAGCCCTGCGGCTGGGCAGCACTTCCACGGCCGCCTCCGTTGTTCCCACCAGAGAATGTGGGGGCAACCTTGCTGCCGTCCTGCAGCTTATCCTGGCCGTCGATGACCACCACATCACCGGCACTCAAGCCTCCGCTCAAACCAATGCTGCCACCGGTGGTCTGCGCGATCGTGACCGGGCGGATTTTGACGGCGTTATCGCTGCCCACGGCATACACGTAAGAACCTTGAGGGCCGCGCTGGATAGCGGGAGCCGGAACAATGATGAGGTTGTGTTTCGTGTCGACCAGCAGGTGCACATTCACAAATTGATTCGGAAACAGAATGTTGTTCTCATTGTTGAAGACGGCTTTCAATTTGTACGTCCCCGTTGTTGGATCGATCTCGTTATCAATGGTCAGAAGCTTTCCAGTGGCAATCTTGTCGGTGTCGTCGCGGTCGTAGGCTTCGACGTTGAGTTGAACGCCGCTGCGGAGCTTGGCATTCACTTGCGGAAGCTGATCCTGGGGCAGGCTGAAAAGGACGGCGATGGGCTGAAGCTGTGTGATTACCACCAGGCCATTCGCGTCGTTAGCGTGCACGATATTTCCGGCGTCCACGAGGCGCAAGCCCACGCGGCCACTGATGGGGGCGGTAATCCGGGCATAGGTCAGTTGGAGTTTGGCATTCGCGATCTGGCTTTCGTCTGATCGGATGGCTCCATCGAACTGGCCAACGAGTGCCGTCTGCGTATCAAGCTGCTGCTGCGGGATGACACCTTCTTTAAACAGAAGCTTAAAGCGCTCGAGATTAGCTTCCGCGTCCTTCCGTTGGGCATGATCCTTGGCAAGCTGGCCCTGCGCCTGCTCGAACTGAACTTCGAAAGGGCGGGGATCAATCTGCGCGAGAAGATCGCCCTCATGGACGAATTGACCCTCTCTGAAAGCGACACTAACGAGCTGTCCATCGACGCGGCTGCGAACGGTTACAGTATTAAACGCTGTTACGGTTCCAAGCCCGTTGAAGTACACAGGAAGGTCGCCGCGTTGCGCGGTGGCAACGACCACGGGAACGACAAAATTGCCCATGCCCGGCCCTCCCCTGCCCTTACCTGCCGCTGCCGGCCCTGCAGAATTCGCCGCCTCGCTCGCAACACGTGACCCGCGGAAATACCAGACCCCAATAGCGATGGCACCAACAATGAGGACCCACAGCCACCAACGGCTCTTCGATGCTCGGGAGGCCGACGCATCGGCCACGGGGCGGATGCTGGATTCGGGTAGCTCCATGGACTTAAGTTGCCCCATTCATTTACTCCTGTATTCTGCTCGTGCATTACGATTGGGCCCGCGAGGCTGCCAAGGGCAGGAGTATCCCCGGTGCACGCCAAGGGCTGCTTCACGCGAAGACGACAGCCTACCGGAGACTTCAGCCTACTCCTAAATAAGACGCTCCCGAAGGAAGAACGGTTACGAAGCGGTTGGGCCATCCCAGGTTAAGCTGTCACGATAAGACCCGTTCAGGCACGTCATCTTTGCACGTCCGGTAGCCCGCCGCGAAAATTGCGGGATGCACAATCGCCGCGAAAACCGTAGACTATCACGGAACAACGGCCGCCTCGGAATGTCCAGCGGACATTACCAATGGCGCAGGAGAGCGTGTAAATGTTCAAAGGATTGATTCTGGGGATCGTGATTGGAGTTTTGTTGGTCGTGGGGATCGTTTTCTACTATGTCTCTTCCGGGCATACACCGGTGGCGACGTCGGCGCCTCCGTTACCCTTCGAAAAGAAACTCGCAAGTATCGGGCTTCACGCTTACCTGGATAAACTGCCACATCCCCAGCCGGGGGTGCCGACAGACGAAGCGAATCTAGTTGCCGGCGCCAAGGTCTACAAGGAGCAATGCGCCACGTGCCACGGCCTCCCGGGCGAGCCCAAGTCCGCCGTCTCGCAAGGGATGTACCCTTCGCCTCCACAACTGTTCCATGGAGTCGGCGTGACGGACGACGAACCCTGGGAATCGTATTGGAAGGTGGAAAACGGCATTCGAATGTCGGGAATGCCAGGATTCAAAGGCCAGCTCACAGAAACGCAGATTTGGCAGGTGAGCGTGCTGGTCAAGAATGCGGACAAAATTTCTGAAGCAGTGAAAAAGGAACTCTTGGCTGGCAACTCGACACCCATGTCCATGGCCATGCCGGAAATGAGCGCGACTCCAAAGAAAAAGTAGCCCTTACCCCGGCTATCCCGGAGCGAATAGGAAGCTTAGAAAGAATCAATATTTTCCCTTGACCCGATTTCATAAGTCTGGTAATATACGTTGTAGGTAGTACTGTGGAGTCTCGGAATGCGGCGGCTCTCCTGCCGCTTTTTCTATTTGGGGAGAGCCCTCGCAACCAAGTTTTGCGCAAGGAACGCCCCGTCAGGCGTTGATGGTTTGCACTATTTTGGTGCAATCTAACCCCTGTAGAATCAACACTTGCAAAAGTGTGTGAAAACAAAGGACTTTAACCACCTTTAGAATCCACACTCAACACTTACGAAAAACATAGGGGGGAGTGGCCCGTTGCCTTAAAGCCAACCGCACGGCCACTAGACAAGAATGTGGGACGACTAGTCGGCAATGAAATTCCATTTCAGTGGCAAGTGCCATTGCCGTAGTCGCTGAAGTTCTTTCCCGCCTCGGGAGCGAATCTCCAGTCATAGCCGTTCGGTTTCAGAGCTAAGCCATCCGGATTGTCTCGACTAACCTTGCGAAGTGACTCTCGGCCGCAGGTAGTAATGGATGCCGGGAGTAAAAATCAAAGAAAGGACCATGGAGCTGAGCAACCCGCCAATCACGGCGATGGCCAACGGCTTCAGCATTTCGGAACCAGAACCAATCCCGAAGGCCAGCGGTGCCATCCCGGCGACCGTGGCGATCGCCGTCATGGCGATGGGGCGTAGACGGCGGCGGCCCGCCTGAATCATGGCTTCTTCGGCTGCCAAGCCAAGTTCGCGGAAATGATGTTCAGCGTCGAGGAGTAAAATACCATTTTTCGCCACAATGCCAATGACCATGATCATGCCCATGAACGACGCCACATTGAACGTCGTCCCTGTAATGAGAAGTGCGAGGAATCCACCGAAGGTCGACAGCAACGCCGAGGCGAGAATCGCCGTCGGCGCCGAGAACGTTCGGAATTCAAACAACAAAACGGCAAAGAGCAATACCAGCGCGAGCAAGAAAACCATCAAAAGGTCCCGGAACGATTTCATTTGTTCTGCGTACGTTCCGCCATACTCCACACGGATAGACGACGGCAGATGCAGGCCGTCGACCGCTTTTTTCACTGCGGCAATGCCCGAGCCCAGATCGACTCCTTCAAAGCGTCCGGTGATTTGTACCAGCCGCTGAAGATTCTCGCGGCGAATCTCCGTCTGGCCGGGTTCCATGCTGACGGTTGCCAGAGAGCCAAGCGTCGCCGTGCGTCCCGTGGCACTCGTTAGAAGCGTGTTGCTCATTTGCTCCAATGTTGCACGACTTTGTTCCGGAAACCGCACTCGGATGGTGTAGGCACGGTCGTTCAGGACCACCGGCGTGGCGGCGGGCTCGCCCTCCAATATCGCGGAAGCATCCACCGCCACCTCTTCGGGCGTAAAGCCTGCGCGGGCGGCAACCGTGGGATTGATTTGGAACGTCGTTGCGGGGCCGCTGATGGTATTTTCGATGCCGTTGAGGACATCCACGACGCCGTGTACTTTGTCGATGGCGTCTGCCACGCGCGGCGCGGAATCTGCCAAAAGCTTTGCATCCTGGCAAAAGAGCTTGATCACAATAGGCTCGGGCTGGCTCGTCAGATCCCCGATCATGTCCTGCAAAACCTGCACGAATTCGACCTTGGTGGCGGGCTCGGTCTGTTCAATCTCCGAACGAATGTCCCCCATAATCTCGTCGATGTCCCGCTTGCGTTCGCGCTTGAGCTTGACCGTGAAATCGCCCCGATTAGCTTCCGTGACGGCCGACAGGCCCAGTTCCATGCCTGTGCGCCGCGAAGTATTTTCGACTTCGGGTTGAGACTTCACGATCTCTTCGATGTGCAGCAGAATGCGGTTGGATTCGGCGAGCGAGCTGCCGGACGGCGTCCAGTAATCGAGAATAAAACCGCCCTCGTCCATTTCCGGCAGGAGGTCGCTCCCCAAGAAGCTATAGCAGACGTAGGAAGCGACGATGATGAGCACCGAGCCGCCCAGCAGCAACAATGGCCGCTCAAGGATGGCTCGCATTGCCTTCTCATAAAACGCGACGATGCGGCCAAACAGGCCGGAGAAATGCGCTTCCTCGACAGCCAGCAGCGAAGCCACGGTGCCAGCAGGATGCTCGCCTTCGGGGGCGGGCGTCTCTTTTCGTCGCACAAAATACTGGCTGAGCGTCGGCGTCCAGGTAAGCGCGAGCAGAAGCGAAGTGAACAGCGAGACGGTCATGGTGATCGCCAGCGCGCGAAAGAACGTGCCGGTTACCCCGGTGATGGAGATCAGTGGAAGGAAAACGACGATGGGTGTAACCGTGGAGCCGATCAGCGGAACGGTCATTTCTTTCAGCGCGCTCCGGATGGCTTCCAACCGGCCCTGGCCAGCGTCGCGATGCAGGACGATATTTTCCAGAACCACGATGGCGTCATCAATCACCAGGCCGACTGCAGCCGCAAGACCGCCCAGCGTCATGAGATTAAAGCTCTGACCCGTGAGTTTCAGTACGATAAAGGTGATCAGCAGCGTGGACGGAATCACAAGGCCGGCAATCAGCGAAGTGCCCCAATCGCGTAGGAAGAGAACAAGAATGATGGAAGAGAGCAGCAGTCCCAGCAGCACGGCGTCGCGCACGCTGGCGATGGATTCGCGCACGATGGTGGACTGGTCATAAAACGGCTCGATGTGCACGCCGGGCGGCAGCGTGGGACGAATCTCCTCGATTTGCGCATGGACTTCGTTGGCCACGTCCAGCGTGTTGCTGTCCGGCTGGCGATTCACGTTGAGCAGAACTGCGGGCTTGCCGTTGGCAGTTACAATCGTATAGACCGGAGCGACCGAGGACGTAATCTTTGCAATATCGCCCAGCCGCAGGGGAACTCCTGCCGTGGAAGTCTTGACCACGATTTGCCCGATCTGTTCCGGCGTGCGCACCTGCCCACTGACCAGCCCGAGCACCAATTTGTGATTGTTCTCGATGAGCCCTGGTGAGTCGATGAGGTTCGTCCGGCGAATGGCGTCCAGAATATCGCTGACCGTGATCCCCGCGGCAAGCAGTCGCGCCGGTTCCGGCGTCACTTGGAATTCCGGCACGCGGCCGCCCTGCACGAGAACCGAGGCGACGCCATCCAGGCGATTCACGCGAGGCTTGATATCGTAGGTGGCGATTTCCCAGAGCTTGTCCGGAGGGATGGTCTCCGACCTCAGGCTGTAGCCAATGATGGGAAAGACGGCAAAGGTGAGCCGATGCGTTTGCACCTTTGCTGTGGGCGGCAGCTCCGCTTGCAAACGGGCGACGACGGCGTCGACCCGCTGCAGCGTCAGAATCATATCGCTGCCCCAGTCGAAGAAAAGATCGACCTCGGCGGAGCCGCGGCTGGTGATGGATTGGACTTTCTGCAAACCGGGCACGCTGTTGACCGCTTCCTCCAGCGGCCTGGTGATGGTGACCAGCATCTGATCGATGGGCATCACGCCGTTGTCCACGCCGATGACGATGCGCGGAAAATCGGTATTGGGGAAAACCGCGACAGGAATAGTGAAGGCAAGATACGCACCGACGAGTGTCAGCGTGACGATCAAGAACAAAATTGGCCGCGACAGCCGGTGGAACCACGGTACATCCGGTTTCTGGGAAGATAGTTCCGCGCGCGCTGCACTCGGCGGAAGATCCATACGCGCCTACTCCTTGCCCTTCTTGGCGGGTCTGGCTTCGGCGGACTTCTTGTCCTTTTCTTCGTCGCCGGCCTTGTCCCGGGCTTCTTTTTCCTCTGCGGCAGGAGCTTCTATCTTGATTTGCGTGTTGTCCGGCAACGCGTAGCCGCCCGAACTGATTACCGGATCACCGACGGTCACGCCGCTCAACACCTGAGAGAATTCTGCGTCGCGCACGCCGATCTGGACAGTTTTCAGGCGCGCGTGGCCATCCGACGCGGCAATCACCACATAGTCTGCGCCCTCGTTGTTCTTGAAAACCGCCGGAGTCGGCACGACCAGCGCCTCTTTTACCGTTTTCGCCGTCATGGTCACTTCCACGGTCATCCCCGGTTTCAACGCCGGATTCGGCTTGATGGCTTCCGCCCAAACTTCGATCGTCGTACTCCCAGGGTCCAGCGCTGGACTTACCAGACTCACTCGGCCCTTGATGGGTTCGTCGATTCCGTGAATTTTCAACTCCGCGGGATTCCCCACCTTGAGAATGGCCGCCTCCGATTGCGGAACGTGCGATTTTGCAATCAGCCGCGACGTGTCCATCACCGTCAGGATTGGCTGATTCGCCGTGGCCAGATCGCCCACGTACAGCGGCCGCTCCGTCACATAACCGTCAATCGGGCTCCGAATCTCGGAATAACTGAGCTGCGCTTCCGCGCCGCGGTACTTCCCTTCCGCTGACATCCGTGAACCTTGAGCGGCCTTGAGCGCTTGTTCTTTGCCGAGTCGGTGCAAATCCGCAAGCTGCCGCTGCGCCTGTTCGTTCAGGCTGCGCGCCTGTGCTAACGCCACTTCCGCCGCGTCAAATTCGCGCCGTGGCAGCGCGCCCTGTTCGAATAACTCTTTACGGCTCCGGTAGACCTTCTGCTGCGCATCAAAGGCGGATTTGGCAGTAAGTGCGTCAAGCTCTGCTTTTTGGATTTGCTGCGGTAGTCCGGCATTCACCGTGGTCACATAAGCGGCATCGGCCTGTTCGAAATCCCCTTTGCTTGCCTCCGCAGCGGCCGTCAGGTCTTTGTTTTCCAGGACCGCGAGCAACTGCCCCTTTTTCACGCGGCTGCCGCGTTGCACCAAAAATTGCTTCACGGTAGAGGTAATCTTCGGCGCGATGGTCGCTTGTTGCAGCGGGTACACCACGGCTTCCGCGGAAATCGTTTGGGAAATTGTCGCGCGCTTCGCCGGCGTAACCTGCACCGTAACGACGGGCTCCTTTTTACTCTCTTTCTTGCCGCAACTGCCCAGTAGGAAAAGCGTCGAAGCGCTTACCAGCGAAACAAGGGCCAATCCTCTGCGTCTGAAAATTCCAGGATGTATCGTCGGTTTCATGGAGTTGTAAGCACTCCCGTCAAAGTTTGCAAATTCCCCAGAGCCACACGATAGCGCACTGCGCCATCCTGATAGGCTGCACTCGACTGCGCAAATGTCGTCTGCGCATCCACAACCTCCAGCACCGTTGCCTCCCCGCCCTTGTAGCGCAGCGTGGTCAGTTGCAGGCTTTCTTCCGCCAATTCCGCCGAGCGGCTCAGGCCGCCGAGTTCGTTCATTGCGGTTTCGGCCTCCGAGTAGAGTGACTTGATTTCGGCCAGCAGCTTGCGCTGCGCGAGCGAAAGCTCCCTCTGCGCCTGCGCGCGCCGCAACTCCGCTTGCTTGATGTGGCTCTGTGTGGCACCCCAATTCCAGATGGGAATATTCAGCGTGCCCAGGACCGAAGAACCCAAATTAGAGATTCCATTGGGGCCGTTCACGGCAAACTGCGGCGCATCGATCCCATACCAGTAGTCCAGGCTCAGCGATGGCAAATACCCGGCGCGCGCGCCGGTCACATCGGAACCCGCTGCGCGCACACTCTCCAGCGCGGCGCGAACGTCGGGGTTATCACGCGCCGCCTGCTGCTGCACTTCGCCCAGCGTCGGCAAAGGGATGGAAGCATGTAGGTCGTCGGCTACTTCATAATTGTCGTTGAAGTCCGGAAAAATCAGTACCGCCAGATCGAGCCGCGCATTGAGCAGCCCCAATTGCGCTTCCTGCAGTTGCCGGCGACGTTCCTGCGCTTGCAATTCCGCTTTGATCGCGTCCGAATGCGCCACTTCCCCGCCATGCTCCAAATCTTGCGTCAGCTTCAGGAAGCGCTCGCCTTCGTCCGCCACTCGTTGCGAAGACAGCAACTTTTGCTGGGCTGCCGCAACAGCGTAATAATCCTGAACCACTGTGACTACCAGTCCGCGCGAGGCAATCTCCACCCTGGCTTTCGCGACTGCTGCCAGCGCCGCGGCCCGTCGGAAATTCGCCACGCCTGCCAGGTCCAGGGACTCATGCACGTTTCCCTGGCTGACGTATTCGTGCACCGCGTTGTTCGCGATGAAGCGGGGACCGTTCCCCGGGCCATTGCTCTGCGTGTAAAAAGCCTCGTTGTTGTAATTCACGCTGGGAAGCAGTGCCGCCGCCGCCTGATAGCGGTCTTGTCGAGCGATCGCCGAATCGGTCAGCGCGGATTGAAATGGCACGCTGTTTTTTCGCGCCCTCGCGAGGGCATCTTGCAGTGTTAGCTGCAACAGAGGTGCTCCCGTCGGAGTCCCCTGAGCGGGATCCTTTGTCGCTATGGTCTTTCCGCTGGCTTCGGGTTCTTGCGCTGCGGCTACGCCCGCACCGCACAACCCGAGCACGGCCACCAAAAGCCATGACATCGCAAGGATTCGACGTGATTCCATAAATCTCAACTCCTCTGCCAGTCCCGCCCGGATGCAGAGCAGGAAATTACAGGCTAACCATTCTGAGATAAACGCAGGATTAACTCGGAAATTCAGTGCGGCCGGAATTGGCCGGTAGGTAGGCCGTGAAGGTGCTCCCAGTGGAATCCGATCGAGTAAGTTCCAAGCGCCCTTGATGCGCTTGTGCAATCCAGCGTGAAATGGCCAAGCCCAGTCCTGCGCCCCCGCCGTCACTTTCTGAACGCGAGCGTGCTTTATCGGCACGGAAAAAGCGCTCGAAAATGCGCGGCCGCAATTCAGCCGGAATCCCGGTTCCGGTGTCCGTAATGCTGAGAGCATACTCCCCACGCTCGCAACGGCACTGCACCGTGACTCGCCCCCCTTCTGGGGTGTATTTGATCGCGTTATCCAGCAAATTCAGGACCATCCGGCGCAGCAGAGATTCATCCGCATGGATCGGCGCTTCCGCCGCGTCATCAAATGCTAACGAGGTCTTTTTGGCGAGCGCCAGTGTCCGCGCCGAGTGCACGCACTCCACAATCAGTTCATCCAGATAAAAATCGCTTGGCTGGAGCGGGTACTGTCCCGCGTCCGCGCGCGTCAGCGTGAAGAGGTCTTCCACGATGTGCGTGAGCCGCTGCGCCTCCTTATGCAGCACGCTCAGCGATTCGCGGTATTCCTCGACTGGCCGCGCCTGCTGCGACAGCGCGACTTCCGCCTCGCCTCGGAGAATCGCTACTGGTGTGCGCAGTTCGTGCGAAGCATCGGCCATGAATCTCCGTTGGCGTTCGAACGACTCGCCGAGTCTGTCCAGCAGGCTGTTGAATGATCGCGCCAGGAGTCCCAGCTCGTCCCTTTCATTTTGTACCACTAGCCGCTCATGCAAATTCGCGGCGCCGATGCGCCCCGCTTGGCTGCTCATCGCCACCACCGGGGCGAGGCTCTTGCGCGCCAGAAAGTAGCCGCCCACGCTCGCCAGCAATATGGCGATCGGAATCACCCACGCAAACGTCACCGTCACTTCTTCAAGCATTTCCGTCTGCGCGTGCAGCGATTGCAAAATCACCAATGTATAGTTGTTCCCGCGAGCGGAAAAACGCCGGGCAAATGCGCGATAGCCGTTTCTGCCTCCTCGGACTTTCCCAAAAAAACGTTCCGCATGCGAAGCAGCCTTGAGGAATTCCTGAAAGGATGCAGAACTCAAAAGATCAGGCGGCGGAGAATTCTTCCCGGAACTTGCCGGAACAGTCTCGAGGGAACTCACAATCATTTTCCCGGTCGCGTCAGCCACCCAATAGACTTGATCCCGGAAAAGATGTTCGGCAATGGCTACCTGCGCGGCAGCCTTGAAGGGATCGGGACCGGTTTGATCTTCCAACTCGGCGCGCAGGGTAACCAGGAATGTTTCGGAAAGCTCATTTAGATTGGCGTCCGTTCGCCTCTCGACGCTCCGCAGAAAAACAAAATAGGTAGTGACGGAAAGCACCACCAGCACGAGCGCAAGCACGCCCGTATACCAGAGCGTGAGCCGCGTGCGGATCGAATCAAGCATGGCTCTTCCGTGGAGGAGATGTTGTTCTTGGACGTTGGCGCGGCGGCATACTCTCCTCGCCCGCGTCCCCGCCAGTCAAATCAGAAGCCGTGCCGAGAACGTAGCCCGCACCGCGCCGGGTGTGAACCAATGGCTTCGCCGATTCCGCGTCAATTTTCCGGCGCACCCGGTTGATGTACACCTCGATCAAATTCGAAAAGGGATCGAAAGTTTCGTCCCACACGTGCTCCGCGATTTCCGCCCGCCCCACCACGCGGCCCGCGTTCCGCGCGAGATATTCCAGCAGCGCGTATTCTTTTGTCGTCAGTGTGATGTGGCGCCCTGCACGCGTGGCGCTCTGCGCGCCGGTATCGAGCACAAGGTCAGCCACCGCAATTTTTTCGGGGCGGAGTTCACCGGATCGCCGCAGCAGTGCCCGCAGCCGTGCCAGCAATTCGCGAAACTCGAACGGTTTCGTCAAATAATCGTCCGCGCCGCGATCGAGCCCGGCAATGCGGTCCTCCACGGCATCCCGCGCGGTCAGCATCAAAATCGGCATGCGCTGCCCGGATGTACGCAGCTCGCGGCATACCGCGAACCCGTCCCGTCCCGGTATCATCACGTCGAGGATCACTAAGTCGTAGGTATTCACCGCCGCCTGATAAAGCGCGTCGTCACCGGTTCCCGCAACATCCACGGCATACGCCTGCTCTCGCAGGCCCTTGGCCACGAACCGCGCAATCCGCGCATCGTCTTCTACTAGCAGAAGCCGCATGCGAGCATCATACGGCAGGTGCGAGGGAAAGTGAGATACTTGCTGCCGGCGCATGACTCAGGCTCGGCCTGGTGGGATGATTCACACAGGCGACGACGAAGTAAGGTCGGCCTTCATCAGGAATTGCCGCACCCGAGAAAGTCGCTCAAGCATCAAAAATGCTATGAAATACAAGAAAATCGAACCCGACCAATTTGATTGTACGAAAACCGCCATGCGGCCTTTTGGCTGCATGGAGCTGTGGGCCGGTAATGAAAGGGCCCACCGCTCTCTCGATCTGGCGGGATTGCAAAGTGATGTCATCGCCGTGCCCGCCGGAGGCGACAAAGGCGGCGATCTTTCCGCGGTGTTTTCCTGCAGCGACAACCTTGCCCGCGTAGTTCTCGCGGATTGCGTCGGCCACGGCTATACGGCAGCCGGTGTGGCGCGGCACGTCCACCAGCTATTGCACAAATTTCAAGACATTCGAGACACGGCGGGTTTGCTGGGTGCGCTCAATGACGCTTTTACACTTTCAAATCAAAGCTCGTCTGGTCCGCTGCGGCTGACGACGGTCGTCACGGGAACGTTCGATGGCACGAGCGGGGAATTTAATTTTGCCTACGCGGCGCACCCGCGGATGTTTCTCTGGCGCGAGCGCGAGAGGCGATTTCTGGAGCTGGGGGAAGGGCTGGAGGGCCTGCCGCTCGGATATATCACGGGTGAAATCTATAACCAACAGAGCGTGCGGCTGAATCACGGTGACATGATTCTGGCGTTCTCCGACGGTGCAACCGAAGTTCGCTCGCCTGCGGGGGAGCAACTCACTTCCAAGGGTTTTTTGGCGCTTGCGGAAAAGACGTTGCGCGGATTGCCTCAGCCCCTGGTGCTGCAGGATTTTTCTCGCGCGCTTCTCGATGGCGTCCATTCTCACCGAGGCCGGGAAAGCGAGTTGGAGGACGACATAACGCTGCTCTCCCTGCGGCGCGTGGCCTAGTCGCGCGTCCCGCCCGGCAGAGCCCCAATTGGCGGGGAGTCCCGCGTTATTTTACGGGGTGAGCAGCGAAATACTGATCCAGACTTTCCACCACTTCTTTCACGCCGCGCTGAACATTCTTGTCCAACGCCGCGACAATGGCCGGTACGTCTTTCCCGCTCGTCGGTTCGTCGTGGGTGTAGTAATGAGTCCAAACGGTCGCGCCATTCTTCAAATCGCGCATTTCCAACTCCAGCGTGACCCTCGCGGCCATCTGCTCGCCGGTAACCTCTTTGAAATCGTAAAGGTGTCCGCGGATCGCAAAGTCTCCTTGCATATTGCTGCGCCGGTATTGGACAGCCCGGTAGCGGCCGGATGCTCGCAGCTCTCGCAGCAAGACTTCCTGGATCATTTCCGCGGGCGGCTCAGCCCAACGCTGATACTCGTAGGTGCCCATTTGTTCGCCATCGTTGCCATAGACGATGCGATCCTCGCGGTACAAATGGGAGGTCATCAGCGCGCCCAGAAGTAGCGTCACGGGAATCGTGTCCGCTTTTTCGACCGCTGGCGGATCGGCTGGGACCGTCAACTGGTAGTACTTGCTCGGCCGTGTGGCGCCGCAGCCGCTGAGCAATCCAACCATCAGCGCAAAGGCCGTGATTAGGGCTCTTTTAGCCGCTTGACGAAATGTCTCATCGAATGCAGCCGGCACTCTTCTCAGGTATCGCATTCCACGTTACCTCGCACTCGGCTCATTGCCGTTCTCCTGGTTTGTGCTCGCGTGGGTTACTCGACCGAATGAGCGTGTAAGGCCTCGTCTTAATGGTGTTCGTAAATTCTTTGAGATTCTGGCTCACATGGCGCAGGTTTTCGAGCAACTCATCGATATTGTCGGAGTTAACGTCGAGCGTCTGGTCCAGCCGGCCGGTTAGATCCGTTACCGTGGCGAGCGATCGCCGCAACTCGATCACCGCCTGGCGAACGTCAGCTCGATTTTCTCCGATCAAAGAATCGATATGATTCAGCGCTTCATTGGCCTGCGCCGACGTTTTCCGCAGGTCCACGAGCAGCGGCTCCAGTTTTTGGCTGGCGGAATTCAGGTTCTGTATTGTCGCCTTCACCGGGCCGCGGTTTTCCGCAATCATCCCGCGAGTTTCGGCCAGCGCGCCCGCTAGGTTCGCCCGGTTTGAATCTTTAAGCAGATCATTGACGCGAGCCAGGGTCACTTGCAGATCTTCCGCGCGATCATTGAGCGTTTTAAGAAGTTGCTGCGCGTGGGGCGCAATGTCGTTGATCTTTGCCGTGAGCGCATTGAAGTCGACGTAGGGATCGGACGGCAGGATCGCCCCGTTTGCGGCCAGCGCCGCCTTTTCGCCTCCCGGAACAATTTCCAGATGATTGTCCCCCAGCGGGCTCAAGCTCATGATCTTGACGTGGCTATCCGTTTTGACCGGCAAGCCGGACTTCACACTGAAGGTTATCTCGATGCGCGAAGAATCTTTCGGGTCCAGCTGCAATTTCTCGACGCGGCCGACTTTCGGCCCGCCCGCATAGCGCACCGTCGCGCCGGGCTCCAGGCCGCCGGCAAACGGGAAGTAAGCGCGGTACGTCGCCGCCGCGCCCCCAAAAGCGCCTGTAATAGCAAAAACCGTGAACACCAGCACGGCGCCGGCGACCAGAACAAACAATCCCACCATGGCTTGCTCACGTTTCGATTGCATCTCGCACCTCTCTTTCCCGTTCGTTAACGGCCTGGACGGCGGTATTCTTCCGTCAGCATTTGCAGATAATCCAATTCCTGAGAAACTTCCGGCTCGGCAATACGGTCAAGGAATTGCCGCACGCGCGGATGCGTGCTCGAACGCATTTCTTCCGTGGAGCCGATGGCGACAACGTTGCCCTTGTCAATCAACACCATGCGGTCCGCGATCAGGAAGGCGCTGGCCAGTTCGTGGGTGACCACGATGATGGTCATGTGAAATGCCTGCTTGAGTTCCAGAATGAGCTGATCCACGCCGGCTGCAATAATAGGATCCAGCCCCGCGGAAGGCTCATCGAAAAAAAGAATTTCAGGATCCATGGCCAGCGCGCGAGCCACGGCCGCACGCTTCTTCATGCCGCCGCTCAACTGCGACGGCATGTAGTTTTCGAATCCTGCCAGACCCACCTGATCCAGCTTCAGCCGCAAAATGATTTCGATGGTTGTTTCCTCGAGTTTGGTATGCTCGCGCAAAGGCAGGGCCACATTTTCTCCCACGGTCATCGAGCCAAACAGCGCACCGCCTTGAAACGACATGCCGATTTTCTTTCGGATTGCGTTCATCTCGTCGGATGAAATTGCGGCGATATTTTTCCCTTTGAGCCAGATTTCACCAGAACTCGGCCTTTCCAGGCCCACCAATGTGCGCAGCAGGGTGCTCTTGCCGGAACCAGACCCGCCCAGAATCACCAGGGTTTCGCCGGGCATCACGTCAAAATTGATGCCGTGGAGTATCTCGCTGTCACCGTAACTGACGCGAAGATTCCGCAGCGAGATCATCGCCTCCGGTTGCGTCAGCGCGTTGTCGATTTGATCCATGCGATGTTTCGAGGCTTACCTTTCACTCATGAAGAAAAAGAGCGCCGTAAAGACCAAGTCCACCAGAATCACTAGAAAAATGGAAACCACCACCGCACGGGTCGTTGATCGGCCGACCTGCTCCGCGCCTGCGCCCGTGGACAAGCCTTCATGGCATCCCACGGCCGTAATCGTCATACCGAAAACAACGCTCTTGATCAAACCCGTCGTGATGTCGCGCAGAAAGAGCGCGTCCAGGGAAGACCGAATATAACGAACCCAAGTGTAATCCGCCTGCGTCACGCCAAAGAGCGCGCCGCCAAGAATTCCCATGGAGTTCGCCCAGATCGTCAGGCACGGCAGCATCACCATCATGGCGATAAATTTTGGCGTAACCAGGAACTGTATCGGATCGATCGCCATCGTCTCCAGCGCGTCAATTTCCTCCGTGACCTTCATGGTACCGATTTCCGCTGCAAACGCCGAACCCGACCGTCCGATGACCACGATCGCGGTAATCAGCGGTCCAAGTTCCCGCGTCATGGAAATCGCCACGGCGTTGGCAACGTAATTCAAGGCGCCGAACTTGCGTAGCTCGTAGGCGCTTTGCAACGCCAGAATCAACCCGATGAAAAACGTAATGAGGGAAAGAATCGGGAGCGCCCCGACACCAGTCTGCATGGCCTGGGTAATGGCGCGCTGGAGGCGCACGGGCTTACCTTGGAATGGGGCGATGAACGTAAAGTACGCAGCGCGGCCCCCGAGGGAAGCCAGCGCCCCCAAATACGCGAGCCCATCAGTAACCGATTCCCCAATTTGCGTTGTCAGTTCCACAGATGCTCTCGTCGGGCTTCCTGGGTTTGCGGGGAGCAGCCTCAGGATGCTACGGACTGCGCTTCGTCCTCGTAAATCTCAAAAATCTTCACCAGTCTGGAAAGTTGGAGAACTTCGCGTACCGTCTTATTCAATCCGAATAAGATGAGCCGCGACCTGACTTCGCGCGACGCCTTAAGGCCTTCCACGAGCGACGCCACGCCGGAACTGTCGATGTACCTTACGGCCCCCAGGTTCAGCACCACCCGCGGCGTCTTCAGTTCGCGAAATTCGCGTAGCAGCGCCTTGCGCAGTTGCGGGGATGTCGCGAGATCGATGTCTCCCGAAATATCGAAAATGGTCACCTTGTCCAAATGGCGGGCGGCAATCTGCAAGTTAGTCCTCACGACGAGCCTTTCTCGGATTTATGCACGTGCAAGAACTTCAGCAGCCTCAGCTGATTCTTGCCGTTGCTGCGGCTGAATTCTACCTTATCCATACACTCCCGGATAAAGTGCAGGCCCAAGCCTCCAGGCCGCACATCCTCAAGCGCGCGGCCGCACATCTTCTCCGGATTCGCCGTCACACCGTAATCTTCCAACACAATTTCAAGAGCATCTTCGGGCTCGCCGTCCCGCGGCGCATGAATCCGGCGGAAGGATGCCTCGATGGGCTGTTCCGCGTCTCCAAGGTAGGCGTGGCGAATAATGTTTGTCAGCGCTTCGTCGACGGCACGAACCACAGCGCGGCAATCCGGCTCGGAGAATCCCAGTGTCGCCGCGAGCTGGCCCAATGCGTCTCGCACGACGCCGAGCATCTCCGGATTGCTGCGCAGCTCCATTCTGAGCAGTAGACGACTCCGGCTCACGTGAGCGTTCTCCTCGGGCCTGGGAAACTGGATTCCCCGTTTGGTCTCGGCCCGTTTGGTCTCGGAAGGATCGCCGCTGGCGGACTTCCTGACGCAATGTCTGGCCCCGATGATACACGGAATCCCACTCGTGGCAACTTGGGAGCCCTACCCAGGCGGGTTTCTAGCGGGGGTTTGCAGACGGGCGAAATCGATTGAAAATTGGCGGACGGGCCTGTAAGCCGGATTCTGTGCGGCACGCAGTTCGCAAAACGAACCGCACGCTGCGGCGATCATTCCTCTAGGTCACGGTTCGCACCGTGACTCCAGCAGCCTACCCGAGGGTTCTCATCCACGACGGCTTGCGCCGCCCCAGAAGGAGCGCGTTTCCGTTAGAAAACGCTCGCTCATCGAGCCGGGCCGGCTCTCCCCTCCTATTTGGCCTTGCACCACGCGGGGTTTTCCGTGCCTCCGGTGTCGCCACCGGAGCGGTGGGCTCTTACCCCACCTTTTCACCCTTGCCCAACGTTGCGTGCGTTGCGAAGACGTCCCGCAGGTTTCCCTGCGTGATGCCACCGTGCTGCGCTCCGCCGGCGGTCTATTCTCTGTGGCACTTTCCGTAGCGCTCCGAGTGGCACAGGCTTTAGCCTGTGCTCCCCATCGCGCCCCCTGACGTTATCAGGCGCGTTGCCCTGCCAAGAGTTCCGTTGACCGCTCTCCGCTCACCATGCGCGTCCGCGCGACGGCGTTTGCTTGTGTAGCGCCGGGCTTTAGCCCGGCACTCCTATCCATCGCCGTGTGTTCAACCTTCAGATGAACGCAGAGCGGTCAACGTGCCTCAGGACGGTGTCCGGACTTTCCTCCCGCTTCCGCCTTGTAGCGGCGGCTTTACGCCGCCGTTTCCTCGGCCTCAGCCAGCGATCACCCGGCCCGCCCGCCAGCTATTATTATAGCGCGAGGATGCACCGAACGAACGCTGATGTAGGCATAAATTGTAGTAGGTCACGTACCGGGCTGGGACGTGACCTCCGCCGCGCTCGCATCCGGTTCACCTTCCAACCAAACCGGCCAGTAGCGGAACAACACATAAGCCAGCGCACCCCACAAGAGATTTCTTACAAGTGCCAGCATAAGGAATCGCGGTCCGAAGGTCGGAACGACGAGAACATTTTCGATACCATGGGCGACGGTAGCCGGAAGGATCGACCGTGTTCGCAAAGTAAGCCATCCGAGGATAAAGCTGAACACCACGCCGTCCAGAAGGCGCCATCCGATTTGTAGAAGTACATTGCCATGGCTGAAGTGCGGAAAAAAGTCTCCGTAAAAGTGAGCAGCCGCCCACACGATACCTACCAGAAAAATACCCCGCAGAAGACCGTAACTCCGAATAAATCGCGGTTGCAGCAAGCCTCGAATTATGATTTCTTCGAGGAACGCAGCGAAGAATATCCCAGGGAGCACTTTCGTTTGATTTTCAATTTGCACAAGCGGAAATAAGTGCCACACCACGGCAATGAAAGTGGCAATCGCGAAAGGGAAAGCCAGGGCGACAAGGAAATACTCAGGTTTTGGCAATCGAATAGAACGGCGTAAGTTCTTCCACCCCTCCTTCCCCAACGTTAAAAGCGCGAATCCCAGCACCATCGCTTGAGAAGCAGAAGCAACTAGAAGGTAGCCTCCGATCGCGCCAATCCCCAAAATAAACTTGGCGACCAACGTAGAGACTCCGGCGAGGCGGGCGAAGCGAGCGATCCAGGGAATCAAAACTACGAGGAGATAATCTATAACTGTTAGGATAAGTGCGATGTAGAGAAAGAGGGGTCCCCCCGCCAAGGCAACGAGTATCCACACCAGGATCTGAACACGACGCCACGAGACGGGATCATCCGAAAGGAGAATGCTAGATTCAGGCAACGCCAGCGGTAGCGATGAATAACCCGTCGCAAGACGCCAGGCGAAGAGCGCGACAAGGATCAGTCCAAGGAGCGCGAAATGAAATTCAGGGCCGAGGCTCCATACTGCCGATAGCGCCCAACCGACGGTGTAAGCTGTGCCAGTCCCGTGCGCTGAAGAAGGCCCTAATCCATAGTAGAGGAAGAGGCCATAAGTCAGGCTCAGTCCGCCGAGCGCCGGCAGACATACCCAATATAAGATGCGCCGCGCGGGATGCTTGCCAGGCCAAAAACAGATGAAATAGCCCGCCACTCCAGCAAGAAGTGGCATGTGTGCAGTGAAGAGAAGGAGAAGAGAACTCGACGGGGCCCCTTTCGCTAGCAACGACCGTAAAATCCGAGCGATATACAGACAGACGACCCCGAAGAGGAAGATTAGTTGGCTCCAGTCTGCTGGCAAAACGGAACGAAGAAATTTGGCAAGTTGCTTCAATACCTGCCCTCGGACATCGCAGCGGATTATGCCTTACGAATCAACTCAGATGCTATTATCTTCAGGAAGATTCGTTCGGAGAGATCGCTCCACTGCGGGCCGAAAAGAAACATCGGCCCTGCGCTCGGAACG
>Ga0209802_1000317_pt1 | contig 37238 bp, 38 predicted proteins | sample GraSoiAngelo_129_FD_185886 | JGI IMG/M metagenome (GOLD analysis project Ga0209802, IMG submission 185886) | Grasslands soil microbial communities from the Angelo Coastal Reserve, California, USA - 14_0927_12_40cm (SPAdes) (version 2) | ecosystem: Environmental > Terrestrial > Soil > Grasslands ... | reverse complement strand
TCGTGAGCCGCGCGCCGGTCCACATCTCCTGCAGGTCGTAGATCCGTTCCCGCTCCTGGAACGCCCACAAGAACGGCGTGAAGGCGCCGAGGTCGATCGCGGTCGTGCCGAGCCACACCATGTGCGAAATGACGCGGCTCATTTCGCAGGCGATCACGCGCAGTACCGTGCAGCGAGGCGTGATCGCGATGCCCATGAGCCGCTCCGCGGCGAGCGCGAAGCCCACGTTGTTCGCCATCGGCGAGAGGTAGTCGGTGCGGTCGGTGAGCGGGATGATCTGATTGTAGTGGCGGTACTCGCCCAGCTTCTCGAAGCCGGAGTGGAGATAGCCGACGTGCGGGATGCAGCGCACGACGAGCTCGCCGTCGAGCTCGACCACGAGCCGCAGCACGCCGTGGGTCGCGGGATGCTGCGGGCCGATGTTGATCAGCATGTGCTCGCTGCCGGGCTCCGCCGCGAGCCGCCCCGCGACCTCACCGCCCCCGCCCCCCCTGCCGCTCAGCGTCAGCGGGACGCGGACGGGGCGCCCCTGTGCGTCCAGCCCCGGCGTCGCGAGCTCGAGCTCGACCGTGCGCTTGCTCACTCGGAGAACGGGATCTTGCCGCGCTCGCCCCGGCGCAGGCGCTCCCGCATGTCTTCGGGGAGTTCCTCGAAGGCTTCGGCGATGGACAGCTCCTCCATCGAGTAGTGCGCCTCGGGGTTGGCGCCCAGCGCCTGGCGCACCTGCTCCGCGCGGCTGAACCGGCCCCGCAGCGGGAAGTCCTTCCGCAGCGGATACCCCTCGGCGTAGGTCTCCCACATGAGGATCCGTCGCAGGTCCGGGTGACCGCGGAAAGTCACGCCGAACATGTCGTACACCTCCCGCTCCAGCCAGTCGGCCCCGGCCCAGAGCCCCACCACCGAGTCCACGACGAGCTCCTGCTCCTTGGGCAGCTCGACCTTCACGCGCAGGTCGGCCCGCTGCTCGAGCGAGCGCAGGAAGTACACGAGCTCGATCGGCCGCTCGCCGTCGCGATACTCGACGGCGGTCACATCCACGAGGTAGTCGTAGGAGTGCCCGGCGGTGTCGCGCAGCCAGCGCATCACGTCGAGCAGCGCGTCGCGGCCGATGGTCACGATCGTCTCGCCGTCGCGCGCCACGAGCGCGCGGCCGATCGCGTTGCCGAAGGTCGCTCGCAGGGCGTCGACGGAGGGGTTCACGCCGACCGAAACTGGTGCACCGAGTTGCCGAAGGGCTCGGAGATCTCGTCGATCTGCTCGGGCGGGAGGCGGAGCCCCCGGTCGTCGAGCGGCTGCTCCCGCCGCAGCTCCGGATCGAGCACCGTCTCGCCCTTGATCTTTTTGTGCAGCAGCAGCACGCCGTACAGCAGCCCTTCAGGGCGTGGTGGACAGCCGGGGACGTAGACGTCCACCGGGACGATGGTGTCGATCCCCTGCACCATGGCGTAGTTGTCGAAGATGCCGCCGGTCGAAGCGCACGCGCCCATCGAGATCACCCACTTGGGCTGGGGCATCTGGTCGTACACGCGGCGGATCACGGGCGCGAGCTTGAACGGGAGTCGCCCCGCGCAGATCAGCACGTCCGCCTGCCGGGGCGAGAACGCCTGCCGCTCCATGCCGAAGCGCGCGAAGTCGAAGCGGCTGGCCGCGGTCGCCATGAACTCGATGGCACAGCAGGCCGTGCCGAAGGGCATCGGCCACAGGGAGTTGGCGCGCGCCCAGTTGACGAGGTCGTCCAGCCGCGTCAGCAGCCAGTTGGGGCTCTGGCCCGCGACTTCCGTGGTTTCAACGACGTGCTTCACAGCGTGAGCCCCGTATGGTGAATGACGTATGGGCGAACACCGTTGGGACAACCGCGTAGGGAAACGGCGTAGGAAGGATGCGTACGCTCTGTCCGTACGTCTCTCATCCATACGACTCTCGTCCGTACGGTTCTCGCCCTACGCCTCTCGTGCTTCAGTCCCATTCCAACGCCCCCCGTTTCCAGACGTAGACGTAGCCCACGGCGAGAATCAGGATGAACACCAGCATCTCCACGAGCAGGAACCCCGTCCCGATCCCCAGGGCGCCCGCCTCCCGGAAGATCGTCGCCCAGGGAAACAGGAACACGGTCTCGATGTCGAAGACGATGAAGAGCATCGCGACGAGATAGAACTTCACGGAGAACCGCTCGCGGGCGTTCCCGAGCGGCGGCATACCGCTCTCGTAGGGAAGCTCTTTCATGGGTGTGGGCCGCCGCCGCGTGATCAGATGCGAGGCGGCGATCATGCCGACCGCGTTCGCGACCACGAGCAGCAACAGCAGCAGGAAGGACGCGTAGGGTTGGATCATCACGCTCGTGAAAAAATTCACTTAAGCCGCCGAAACGTACCGCGGCGGTGGGGCCTTTGTCAACCGAACGAGTGGCGTAAGTGTCGATGGCGCCGATATATTGCGCGACCATGTCCATCAAATCCGATCGCTGGATCCGCCGCATGGCGCACCAGCACCGCATGATCGAGCCCTTTGCCGACGGCCCGGCGCGGGCCGGCGTGATCTCTTACGGCGTGTCGTCCTACGGCTACGACATGCGGGTCGCGCCCGAGTTCAAGATCTTCACCAACGCCCTGTCGGCGGTCGTCGACCCGAAGCGATTCGATCCGAAGTCCTTCGTCGAGTTCAACGGCGACGTCTGTATCGTGCCCCCCAACTCGTTCGCCTTGGCGCGCTCGGTCGAGTACTTCCGCATCCCCCGCAACGTCCTGACGATCTGCGTCGGGAAGAGCACGTACGCCCGCTGCGGCATCATCACCAACGTGACCCCGTTCGAGCCCGAGTGGGAGGGCTTCGTCACGCTCGAGATCTCGAACACCACGCCGCTCCCCGCGAAGATCTACGCCAACGAGGGCATCGCCCAAGTCCTGTTCTTCACGGCCGACGAGGGCGACGAGTGCGAGGTGAGTTACGCCGATAAGAAGGGCAAATACCAGGCGCAGCGGGGGATCACGCTCCCCAAGCTGTGACCGGGGTCAAGCGGTCGACGGCTTGATGGCGCCGAAGACCGTGATGGCCACCGCAGCAGCGACGAGGACCACGATGTCCGGAATCCAGCCCAGCTCGGCCGCCGGGACAGCCATCTGCACGAAGTACATCGCGAAATCGAACAGGCCGACGAGCAGGCCGAGGAGCACCGTGCTTTGCAGCGCGCGCCCGAACTGGGCAAGCAGGCTGCCCGTGACGAGGACCACCGCTCCCTGCCCTGCGGCGATGGCGAGCGCCGTCACGGCGTCGCTGAACAGCGTGTGTATCAGCCCCGAGCGGCTCGGGATGTAGCTGAAGAGCCAGGTGTGGAGCAACGCGATCACGATCCCGGCCACGGTCGCGCAGATGGTCGCCCACACCGCGTAGTAGATGACGATTCTCATCTTGTCGCCCGATTCAACGGCCATGCGCGCCTCCCCAAGTCTGTCCTCAATTTGCCGCTTCCCCTGAGTCCCCGCTAGCGCAGGGCGCCCGTCGCGTCCTCGAGCGCCGCGCGGGCCCGGTCGACCCGCGCCGTGAGGTCCGCCAGCTCGCGCTCGGCGGTGGCGGGGTCGGCGTAGCGGATCGCTTCGTTCACCGAGGGGAACGGCATCGTGGCGTAGCCGTTGTCCACGTCCGACGCGAACTGCAGGCTGCGATACCAGCGACGGCTCGCGAGGCCCTCCGGCCGGGTGAGGCGGCGCTCGACCTGCATCAGCGCGGCGTTGGCGCGGGCGGCGCGAGCGGAGTCCGGGGCCGCGAGCGCGCTGTCGCGGACGCGCGCCAGCGCCCGCGCCGCGTCGGTGAAGCGGCCGAGGGCGTCCTTTAGCCCCTGCGTGCTCACGGTCCATTGCTTCCGCGCGAGCCCGGAGTCGAGCTGCGACACCAGCTGTATCAGCTCGGTGCCGAATGCGACGTAGTCGTAGGGCAGCAACTCGGCGTTCGCGAGGCGCGCGGCCATCACGGCCACGAGCTGCGCGCCGGCCCCGTGCGACCGGTACCCCGGGTCGCCGAACCGGGACATCCAGTCGTAGGAGTCGTACATCGAATGGTAGATCCCGTTGGGAGCGTCGAACCCGATCCCGCCCGCGGGAATGCCGAGATGGTGATAGAAGCCGGCGAAGTCCGACCCCCCGCCCAGGTTGCCGAGCGTGAGATCCGTCGTGTCCCCCTTGTTGCGCCGCAGCCAGACCTCGTACACCGTCCCCGGTCCGCGTGGGTCGGGTACCGCCTTGGCGGCCTCCCGGATGAGCGGTTTGAGCGAGGGAGACGCGGCGCCGCTGAAGCTCGAGCCCGAGAACGTGCCGTCCTCGTTGATGTAGGCCACGGCGTGCGCGAGGAGCGAATCCTCCATCTCTTCCACCCACTCGGTCGATCCCGTGAGGCCCCACTCCTCCGCGTCCCAGGTCGCGAAGATGACGGTGCGCGCCGGCCGGAGCCCCTGCCCTGCCACCGCGGCAAACGCCCGTGCCGCCTCGAGCACCGTCACCGTGCCGCTGATGTTGTCCCGCGCCCCCGGGCCCCAGGCGTCCCGGTGGGCCCCCACGATGATCCACTCGTCGGGATAGCGGGCGCCGCGCACCATCCCGAAGGTGTCCCAGATGGGGTGCATCGCGCGCGCGCCGCGCTCGGTCCGCACCCGCAGGCGCGCCCGCACGGGGCCGGGGCCGACGTGGTAGCGGAAAGCGAGCGCGCCCTGCCAGGCCTGCGGAACCGAGGGGCCGCCGAGGCGCTCGAGCAAGCGCTGCGCGTTGCCGTAGCTCATCGGCAGCACGGGGATGCGGGGGATGGGGAGCGACTCCTCGGGCACGCGGCGGGCCCCCGGGAGCGAGGGGTAGCCCGGCGTCGTGGGGTCGCCGTTCACGTTGAGGACGCTACCGCGCTGGATGCCTCCCCAGGGGCGCATCGGCCCCCGGGGATACACGTCGCCCCGGAAGTACCCGTCGTCCTGTGGGTCCGAGTAGATGATCAGGCCGGTGGCGCCGTGCCGTTCCGCCTCGCGGGCCTTGATGCCGCGGAACGAGCGCCCGTAGCGGGCCACGGTGATCTTCCCACGCACGCTGACGCCGAGCGAGTCGAGCGTCTGATAGTCCTCGATCAGCCCGTAGTTCACGTACACGACGTCGGCCGTGACATCGCCGTCCCCGGTGTAACCGTTGAACGGCGGGACCTGCGGGCCCTGCGTCACGGGGTTGCCCGGGACCGGTGGTTCGCGCAGCGCCAGCGGCACGGCGGCCGCCCCGGGACGGGCGATGAGCCAAGCGGCCACGATCTCGGGTTGCGGCAGGTAGACGGTGTACGCCTTGGTCCAGCTCTCGAGGCCCCACGACCGCAGCTTCGCGACGACGTAGTCGCGCGTCACGGCTTGCGCGGGCGTCCCGGCCATGTGCGGCAGGCGGGTCAGGTCGCGCGACATCGCGCGCATGCTCGCGCTGTCGGGGATCGCGAGCAAATGGCGCTCGAAGTCGCGCTCGGCGGTGGCCGGGCGCGGCGCGAACCCCGGCGACGGGTCTTGCGCGAGGAGGACAGCGAGGACGGCGAGCGGAAGCGCGCTCATGGGGATGCGGGATCCTGAGGGTTCGCTAGCATCACCGACGGGGCGCCTAGTTATACCGGCCGTTGGGCGGTTCGTCCAGTCGGGTGCGGTTGCGCCGCGCGCTTGTCGGACCAAGCTTGATGTAATGCTCGTCGTGCGCTCGGCCCTCAGCTTGCGGATCGTGCTGCTGTTGCTGGTGCTCGGGGCGGCATTGTACGCCGCGGGGCTGTCGATCTACCTCACCCTCTCGGTCGGCCGTGCGGCGGCGTCGCTCGGCGAGGGCGCGGAGGCGGTCGTCTACCAGCTCGAAGACCTTACCCACCGCCACCACGCCCTCGACCGGGCCGTGACCGAGGCGCACCGCGCGCTCGACTGGCCCGCGGCACCGGACGCGAGCGCACTGCGGCTCATCCGCACCCTCGCGGCCGCCGGGGGCACGCGCAGCCGGGCGGTGGCGTTCGCCAAGATGCCCGAGGTGATGCGGGTCGAGGCGGCGCGGACCGACGAGCGGATGTCGCGCCTGGGTGACACCCTCACGGAGATCGCCGCCCTCGCGGACCTGGGGCGGAAGGGCGCGGCCCGCGAGCAGCTGCGCGCGGCCGACTCGCTCCACGATCTCGTCGACGAGAGCCTGGCCGCGTCCGGCGACCTCGCTCGGGCGGACTTGCTCGACCGCCAGCGGGCGCTGCAGGCGGCAACGACACAGGCCTCGCGCGTAGCGCTCGCGTGGCTCGCGATCGGGGCGTTGTTGGTCCCGCTCTCCTTCCTGATCGTCCGCCGCCGCGTCGTACGGCCGCTCGAGACGCTCGAGCATGCCCTGGTCCGGGTCGCCGAGGGCGACCTCACGGTGCAGGTCGAGGCGGTCCATACAGACGAGCTGGGTCGGCTCGCAGAGCACTTCAACGAGATGACGCGCGTGCTGCGCGACCGCGCCGAGGGGCAGGGCCGGTTCGCGGCCGCAGGCGAGCTGTTGGCGGGTGTCGCGCACGAGGTGAACAACCCGCTCATGGCCATCGCGGCGCACGCCGAGAACCGTCTCGCCGACCCCACGATCGCGGAGGAACAGCGGGGCGAGATGACGCAGATCCTGCGCCAGGCGCGGCGGGCATCCAAGCTGCTGCGGGGCCTGCTGCGCTTCGTGCGGGCCACCGAGCACGAGGTGGGTCGGGTCAACCTCAACGACGTGGTGCGCGGGGCGCTCGACCTCGTGTCCTACCGCTTCGGGGTGGACGAGATCACGGTGGGCGGCCGGCTCGATCCCGCCCTGCCCGCGGTGCAGGGCGACGCCATCAAGCTCGAGCAGGTGCTCGTGAACCTGTTGTCCAACGCGATCGAGGCGCTGCGGGGCGTCGACCCGCCGCGCAGGCTGACGGTGGACACCTGGGCACAGGAGGGCCGGGTCCTCGTGGCGGTCGAAGACAGCGGCCGCGGTGTCGCGGCGGAAGTCGCCGCGCGGTTATTCCGCCCGTTCGCGACGACCAAGGGCCGGCGGGGAACCGGGCTCGGTCTCTACATCTCACGCCAGATCGCGCGCGAGGCGGGCGGCGATCTGGTGCTCGACGCCGCGAGCGGACGCGGCGCCCGGTTCGTCGTCGCCCTGCCCGTCGCCGCGGTTCCGGAGCCGGCGCCCGCTGCCCGGCCGAGCGGCCCGCAGCGCGCGCCCCCCGGCGGCATGTCGCTGCGGGACCTCCGAATCCTGATCGTAGACGACGAGGATGCGGTGCGCCGCCCCATGGCCAAATACCTGACCAGACGGGGAGCGCAGGTGACGGAGGCGCATGACGGAGAAGCCGCGCTGGCACGGCTGCGCGACGGACCGTTCGACGTCATCCTCGCCGACCTCCGCATGCCGCGCATGGGCGGGGTGGAGCTGTACGCCCGGCTCGAGCAGGCTCATCCGGAGGCTGCGGCGCGGGTGCTCTTCCTGTCGGGCGACATCTCGCAGCTCGCCGAGCCCGGAAATACGCCCGTGGCGCGGGAGCGAGTGCTCGTAAAGCCCGTGGAGCTGAGTGAGCTGGAGCGCCGGATCGTGGAGTTCGCGCTAGACAGGGCGTAGGGCGTGGGGCGTAGGTGCTCGGGCCGCCCACTCGACGCCCCACGCCCCACGCCCTATGATGCAGCATGCTGGTCGTCGCGGTGCTGCTCGTGACGGTGCTGATGCGGGTCGCGATCGTGTGCGCCGTCGCCTATCTGCTGCTTCCCCCGGACCCGCTGTGTCCGCACTGCCGCAGCACCATGCTGCCGATCCGCAATCGCGTGTTGGATCGGCTGCTGCCCGCGATCCAGCGCCGCTGGTGCCTCGAGTGCGGCTGGAACGGCGTCGTGCGGCGCGGTCAGGCGAGGCCGACACGCACCGCAGCTCCACCGGCACACCGCCCCACTATTTCGTGATCAGGCGCGCGGCGCGCTCGTAGAAGAAATAATCCCACGCCCAGTTGAGTAGCACGAAGAGCTTGTTGCGGAATCCGATGAGCTGGATGAGGTGCACGATCAGCCACACCACCCAGGCCGGAAACCCCTTGAAACCGACGCCGCGGATGTAGGCGACGGCCGCGTTGCGGCCGATGGTCGCGAGCGAGCCGGGGTCGCGGTAGCGGAAGGCCTGGGTCGGTTCGCCGCGCAGCTGGCGCGCGACGTTGGCGGCGGCCGTCTCGGCCATTTGGAGCGCCACCGGCGCCATCATCGGCAGCGGCTGGCCGTCCGCCTCGAGGTAGGCGGCGTCGCCGATCACGTAAATCTCCGGGTGTGCGCCGACTTGGAGCGTAGGCTCGACGCTGATCCGACCCTGCCGCCCCGTCGGGAGCCCCAGCCGGCCGGTGAGCGATACCGCCCGCGCCCCGGCGGCCCAGATCAGCGACCGCGCGGGAATCACCTCCCCGCCCTTCAAGCGCACGCGCTCCCCGTCGTAGTCCTCCACCAGCGCACCGAAGCGCACCTCGACCTTCTTGCGCCACAAGGTCTCCGCTGCCGCCTCCCCGAGGCGCGCCGGCATTCCGCCGAGCAGGCGGTCGGTCGCCTCAAGCAGCAGGATGCGCACGTCCTTCACGTTGAGGCGGGGATAGTCCTTCACGAGCACGAGCCGGATCAGCTCCGAAAGCGCTCCGGCCATCTCCACGCCGGTCGGCCCGCCGCCCACAACGATGAACGTCAGCTCGGCACGCCGGCGCTCGGGATCGGGCTCGAGCATCGCGTGCTCGAAGCGCCGCAGCACGTGGTTGCGGATGGCGAGGGCGTCGGGGATGTCCTTGAGCCCAAACCCCCGGCGCGCGATGCCCTCGAGCCCGAAGTAATTCGTCTCGCCGCCCACGGCGAGAATCAGGTAGTCGTAGGCGACGGGGCCGTTGTCCGTGGCCACCCGCTTCCCGGCGGGATCGAGGCCGGTGACCTCGACCATGCGGAATTCGAAGTTCTTCTGGCCGCGCACGATCGCCCGCACCGGGCGCGCGATCTGCTCGGGCTCGAGCCCGGCGGTCGCCACCTGGTAGAGGAGCGGCTGAAACAGGTGATAGTTGTGCCGGTCGAGCAGCACCACGTTCACCGGCGCCCGGCCCAGCGCGCGCGCCGCCCGCAGGCCGCCGAACCCGGCTCCAACGACGACGACCGTGGGTCGCACCGTGGTCGGCCGCTCGGTGACCGCCGCCCGTTCGCGGAGAACGGCGCCCGGCTGCGTGGAAGTGGTTATGTCCGTCATTGCTGGTCGAGCCGAAGGATGGTCTGTAGGAGCACGTTCGCCCCGTTCACCACATCCTCGGGCCGCGTGAATTCGAGCGGGGAGTGACTGATCCCCTTCACCGAGGGGACGAAGATCATCCCCATCGGGGTAATGCGGGCCAGGTCCTGTGCGTCGTGGCCGGCCCCGCTCGGCATCACCTGGCTCGTCAGCCCCAGGCCGCCGACCGCGTCCCCGATCGCACGCCGCACGCTCGGGTCGGACAGCGCGGCGCGGTTAGAATGCTGGAGCGCGTAATCGAACGCCGTGTCGTACTTCCGGGTGACGACCTCGGCTTCCGCCCGGACGCGCTCCCACAGCGCCGTGATCTTCTCCATCGACAGGTCGCGCAGCTCCACGGTGAGCGTTACCTCACCTGGGATGACGTTCGGGGCACCCGGCCTCACGTTCAGGCGGCCGACCGTGCCAACCTGCCGGCCCGCCTCGGCGCGCACGATGCGGTCCACCGCGAGCACGAGCTCGGCGGCGGCGAGCAGGGCGTTGCGCCGCTGGTCCATGGGGGTGGTGCCCGCGTGGTTCGCGAAGCCACGAATCGTGACGTCGTACTGGTTGATGCCGACGATCCCCTCCACGATCCCGATCTGGATGCCGCTGCGATCGAGGATCCCTCCCTGCTCGATGTGTAGCTCCACATAGGCGGCGACGCTGCCCGGCCCGTGTCGCGCTTCCGCCAGGCGGTCCGGGTCGCCTCCGATGCGGCGGATCTTCTCGGCGAGCGGCACGCCGTCCCGGCCCGGGCGGCCCAGCTCTTCGGCCGGGAGGTCGCCAATGAAGCCACGGCTGCCGGTGAGCCCGCTCTCCTCGTCGCACCAGATCGCCACCACCAGCGGATGCCGGTTGCGGTAGCCCCGCTCGCGCAACGTCTGCGCCGCCTCGATGGCGGCCATCGAGCCGACGTCGCCATCATAGTTGCCGCCTTCGGGCACGGAGTCGACGTGCGACCCGAAGAGGAGCGGGCGGGCGTCCGGGAGCGCACCCGGGCGGTGCCCGAGGAGGTTGCCGACGGGATCGATCCGCACGTCGAGCCCGGCCCCCCGCATCAGGCCGATCGCGTACCGGCGGCCGGCGATGTCGGCGTCGCTGAAGGCCACGCGGCTCACGCCGCCCTGGGGGTTGCGGCCGAAGCGCGACAGCTCGGCCAGGTCGCGGTTGACCCGCTCCCCGTTCACGCGCCAGGCCGTCCACTCGGGGCCTTGCGGGAGGCGGGACGAGAGGCCGCCGATGGCGGCGGCGGCTACCACGAACTCGCGTCGTTGCACGTCGGGCCTTTGCCGGCAGGATGTCCCGAAAGCTAACTGTGCAGCGCGCTTGCTAGGTCCCCCCGGGGGCAGGTATCATCTCACCGTTCATGACTCCACTCGTCGCCGCTGACGCGCCTGCCACCCCGCGCCTCGTCCGCTCGTTGATCGGCAAGAAGGTGATCATGGCCGTCACCGGCGTGATCCTGCTGCTGTTCGTCATCGCGCACTTGCTCGGTAACCTGAAGGTCTTCCAGGGGGCGGAGCACTTCAATGCCTACGCGGCAGGCCTGCGCACGCTGGGCGCCCCGTTTTTCCCCCGCGGGCTCCTGCTCTGGGTGGCCCGCATCGTCCTCGTCGGGGCCGTGTGCGCCCACATCTGGGCGGCGATCGCCGTGACTCGCGCGAGCTGGAGCGCCCGTCCCGTTGGGTATCACGGGCTCGAGGCGGTCGAGACCACGTACGCGGCGCGGACGATGCGCTGGGGGGGCGTGATCATCGTGCTGTACTTGATCTATCACCTGCTCGATTTCACGTTCGGGCGCGTCAACCCGAGCTTCGTGCCCGGCGACGTGTACCACAACGTGATCGCGAGCTTCCGCGTGTGGCCGGTGTCGGCCGCCTACGTCGTCGCCATGGTCGTCGTGGGCCTGCACGTCTACCACGGCCTGTGGAGCGCGTTTCAGACGCTGGGCCTCAACCGGCCCCCAACCTTCCGGTGGCGTCGCGGCGTGGCGGGGACGGTCGCGGGCCTGATCGCCGTCGGTTACATCAGCATCCCGGTGGCGGTGCTGGCCGGGATCCTGCGCTGACCGTGGAGCTCCGCTCCAAGGTGCCCTCGGGCCCGCTCGCGGAGCAGTGGGAGCGACACCGCTCCGAGATCAAGCTCGTGAACCCCGCGAACAAGCTGAAGCACCACATCATCGTGGTCGGCTCTGGGCTGGCTGGGGCGTCGGCGGCCGCGTCGCTCGCCGAGCTCGGCTACAACGTCTCCTGCTTCTGCTTCCAGGACTCTGCCCGCCGCGCGCACTCGATCGCGGCCCAGGGTGGCATCAACGCGGCCAAGAACTACCAGAACGACGGTGACTCGGTGTTCCGGCTGTTCTACGACACCGTGAAGGGTGGTGACTTCCGCGCGCGCGAGGCCAACGTCTACCGTCTCGCCCAGATCAGCGTCAACATCATCGACCAGTGTGTGGCGCAGGGCGTGCCGTTCGCGCGCGAGTACGGCGGCCTGCTCGCGAACCGCTCGTTCGGCGGCGTGCAGGTCTCGCGCACGTTCTACGCGCGCGGCCAGACCGGCCAGCAGCTCTTGCTCGGCGCGTACCAGGCGTTGTCCCGCCAGATCGGCCTCCGCAAGGTCGCGATGTACCCGCGCAGCGAAATGCTCGACCTGGTCGTGGTCGAGGGTCGAGCGCGGGGCATCATCGTGCGCGACCTCGTGAGCGGCCGGGTGAGTACGCACGTGGGCGACGCGGTCGTGCTCGCGACCGGCGGCTACAGCAACGTCTACTATCTCTCGACCAACGCGAAGGGTTGCAACGTGACCGCGATCTGGCGGGCGCACAAGCGCGGGGCCGCCTTCGCGAACCCCTGCTTCACCCAGATCCACCCCACCTGCATTCCGGTGACGGGCCACCACCAAGCGAAGCTCACGCTCATGAGCGAGTCCCTGCGGAACGACGGCCGCATCTGGGTGCCGCAGCGCAAGGGCGACACGCGGAGTCCCAACGAGATCCCGGACGACGAGCGCGACTACTACCTCGAGCGGCTGTACCCGAGCTACGGCAACCTCGCCCCGCGGGACATCGCCTCGCGGCGCGCCAAGGAGGTGTGCGACGAAGGCCGGGGCGTGGGCCCGGGAGGTCACGGTGTCTACCTGGACTTCCGCGATGCGATCGCCCGGCTCGGCCGCGAGGTGATCGCCGAGCGCTACGGCAACCTGTTCGAGATGTACCAGCGGATTACAGCGGAGAATCCGTTCGCGGTGCCGATGCGCATGTATCCGGCGCCGCACTACACGATGGGCGGGCTGTGGGTGGACTACAACCTGATGACGACGATCGACGGGCTGTACGCGATCGGCGAAGCCAACTTCTCCGACCATGGGGCGAACCGGCTCGGGGCGAGCGCCCTGATGCAAGGGCTCGCGGACGGCTACTTCATCCTGCCCTACACGATCGGCGACTATCTCGCGCAGGTGAAGCTCGACCGGCTCGACACGGCGCACCCGGCGTTTCGGCGGACGCAGGCCGAGGTGAGCGACCGCGTGAACACGCTGGTCGCTGCGGGGGGCCGGAAGAGCGTCGACGCCTTCCACCGCGAGTTGGGCCGCCTAATGTGGGACACGTGCGGCATGTCGCGCGCCGCGGCGGGGTTGCAGGAGGCACGGGACAGGATCTGCGCGCTGCGCGAGGAGTTCTGGCGCGACGCCTACGTCGGCGGCACGGGCGAGGATTTCAACCAGACACTCGAGCACGCGGGCCGCGTCGCGGACTTCCTCGAGTTCGCCGAGCTGATGTGCCACGACGCGTTGCATCGCGAGGAATCGTGCGGCTGCCACTTCCGGGAGGAGTTCCAGACGCCCGAGGGTGAGGCGAAGCGTGACGACGCACGCTTCGGCTACGTCGCCGCCTGGGAGTTCGCGGGCGTCGGGGTCGCGCCGGTGCTCCACCGGGAGCCGCTCGAGTTCGCCGCCGTGCATCCGGCGCAGCGGAGCTACACCGAATGAAGGTCACGCTCCACGTCTGGCGCCAAGCGGGCCCCACTGCCCCTGGCAGGTTCGTCCGCTACGACATGACGGACGTGAGCCCCGACATGTCGTTCCTCGAGATGCTGGACGTCCTGAACCAGCAGCTCATCGCGCGACGGGAGGAACCCATCGCGTTCGACCATGACTGTCGGGAGGGGATCTGCGGCGCGTGTGGCATGGTGATCAACGGGCGGCCGCACGGCCCGCAGCGTGCCACCACGGCTTGTCAACTGCACATGCGGACCTTTCCGGACGGCGCCGACCTGTGGATCGAGCCGTGGCGCGCCAGGGCCTTCCCCCTCATCAAGGACCTGGTGGTCGACCGCGGGGCCTTCGATCGCATCGTCCAGGCCGGAGGCTTCATCACCGTGCGCACGGGCAGCGCCCCCGAGGCGAACGCGATTCCGGTGCCGAAGCGGGACGCGGATCTCGCGATGGACGCCGCAGCGTGCATCGGATGCGGTGCCTGCGTCGCGGCCTGCCCCAACGCCTCGGCGATGTTGTTCGTGGCGGCCAAGGTGTCGCACCTCGGGCTGCTGCCCCAGGGTCAGCCCGAGCGCTCCGCCCGGGTGGTGAACCTGGTGGCGCAGATGGACGCGGAGGGGTTCGGGGCGTGCACGAACCACGGCGAATGCATGGCGGCGTGCCCCAAGGAGATCTCGATCGATTTCATTGCGAGGCTGAATCGGGACTACATCAAAGCCGCCATCAGCCATCGGCAAGGCTGACGGCGCCCATCGTCTCCTTCACGGCCTCGGCAGACTTCTTGAGGGCGGCCTGCTCCTCGGGGGAGAGCTTCACCTCGAGGATCTGCTCCAATCCGCGGCGCCCGAGCTTGCAGGGCACGCCGCAGTACATCCCGGACAATCCGTACTCCCCCTGGAGCCACGCCGCGCAGGGGAGGACGCGCTTCTTGTCGAGCACGATCGCCTCGACCATCTGCGTGACCGCGGCGGAAGGGGCGTAGTACGCGGAGCCGGTCTTGAGGTAACTCACGATCTCGGCCCCCCCGTTGCGGGTGCGCTCGACGATCTTGGCGAGCGTCGCCGTGTCGAGGAGCTGAGTGACGGGGATTCCGGAGACCGTGGTGTACGCGAGGAGCGGCACCATGGTGTCGCCGTGACCGCCCAATACCATCGCCTGGACATCCTCGACCGAGACGTCGAGCGCCTCGGCGAGAAACGCGCGATACCGTGCGGTATCGAGCACACCCGCCATCCCGATGACCCGCTCGCGCGGGAAGCCGGTGACCGCCTTGGTGACCCAGCACATCACGTCGAGCGGATTCGAGACCACGACGACGATCGCTGTCGGGCAGTGCTGCTTGATCTGCCGTGCGACCTGCTGCACGATGTCGGCGTTGGTGCGGACCAGGTCGTCGCGGCTCATCCCCGGCTTGCGGGCGATGCCCGCCGTCACGACCACGACCTCACTCCCCGCCGCGGGGCCGTAGTCGTTCGCGCCGACGACGCGCGTGTCGAACCCCTCGATCGGCGCCGCCTCCCACTGGTCGAGGCCCTTTCCCTGCGGCACGCCTTCGATCACGTCGACGAGGACCACGGTGCGCGCGAGCTGCTTTTCCGCGAGCCGCTGGGCGGCGGTGGCACCCACGTTGCCGGCGCCCACCACGGTGATCCGGTTGAGCATGGTGAGGTCACCCGCCCCGCGTGTGCATCTCCCGGTGGGGATCGGCGCGCAGTGACTCGAGGCGGTACAAGGCTCCCCGCTCGGCCACGCCGAGTCGCGTCTCGGCCCCGCGGTCGCTGCGGCCGCGCCACGCGCCCGCGATCAGCCCGGCGAGCTCGTCGTCCGTGGCGCCGCGGCGCAGCGGCTCGCGCAGGTCCACGCCCCGCGCGGCGTAGAGGCACAGGAACCAGGTGCCGTCGGCCGTGAGGCGGCTGCGATCGCACGAGCCGCAGAACGGCGCCGTGACCGACGCGATGACGCCGAACACGGTGCCGTCCGGTAAGCGGAACCGCACGGCGGGCGCCGCGGGGCTCTCTTGGGTCGCGACCGGCTCGATGGGGCCGTAGCGGCGCGTGAGCCGCTCGAGGATCTCGCGTTGCGGCACGACCTGGTCTCTTGTCCAGCGGGTCGCGCCCCCCACGTCCATGTACTCGATGAAACGGACCTCCGCATCGTGCGATCTGCCGAACTCGATCAGGTCCGCCAGCTCGTCGTCGTTGAAGCCACGGACCACCACGCTGTTGAGCTTGAGGTGGTGAAATCCGAGCTGGCGCGCCGCCTGGATTCCCGCGACCACGTCGGCATGGCGGGCGCTCTTCGCGAACTCGCGCATCCGCTCGGGGCGCAGCGTGTCGAGGCTCACCGTGACCCGAGCGAGCCCGGCCCGTCGCAACGCCTCCGCCTGGCGGGCGAGGAGCAGGCCGTTGGTGGTGAGGGCGAGATCCTTGAGACCGCGGACGCGGTCCAGCAGGGCCACGAGCGTCGCCAGCTCGTGCCGCAGCAGCGGCTCGCCGCCCGTCAGCCGCACCTTGTCAACGCCCAGCTCCGAGAACACGCGGACCAGGCGCTCGATCTCCTCGAACGTGAGGATCGACTCGCGCGGCAGCCACACGTATTCATCCTCGGGCATGCAGTAACGGCACCGCATGTTGCACCGGTCGGTGACCGAGATGCGGAGGCTTCGCAGGGGGCGACCGAAGACGTCACGCATACAATGAGCGGACGGGCGGGCCGGCGGTGGGGTGGCCGGAAGGATCGACCCAGACCTCGGTTCCGTCAGCGCGGAGTTCCTTCTTCCACACGGGCAGGCGGTGCTTCACTTCCTCGATGACGTAGCGACAGGCCTCGAACGCCTGCGCCCGGTGCGGCGCGGCGGCCACGATGGCAATGCTCGGCTCGCCCACGGCCACGCGGCCGAGCCGGTGCCGCAAGGCGATGCGCGCGCCCGGCCAGCGCTCCCGCGCGTCGGCGACGATCCGCTGCAATTCCGCTTCCGCCATGTCGTCGTAGGCCGTGTACTCGATCGCCGCCACCCCGCTCTCCGCCGGCCCGTTGCGGACCGTGCCGAGGAACAGGCAGGTGCCGCCGCACTCCGGCGTCGCCGCTTGGGCGATGAGGGCGTCGACGGAGATCGGCTCTCGGCTCAGGTACGCGCTCATGTCATCCGCCCGCCACGGGGGGAAGGAACGCCACCTCGTCCCCGTCGCCGACACGGGCGTCCAGCTTCACGTGCTTCAGGTTCACGGCAGCGAGCGGCCGCTCGGGCAGTTGGCGGGCGCCTGGCAGCTCCTCGCGCACCCGGCGGACGACGTCGGCGACCGTGGCCGGCAACGCCACAAACACCGCTGCCTCCTCGCGCCCTACGAGCTCCGCGTAGCGCGCGAAGAAGCGTACCGTCACCGTTCCCGACCTCGCGACTGCCATGGGTCGAAAGATAATACGACCTCTCAGCCCCCTGCGGAACCGGTCGTCAGACCCTTCCAGACACGGGCTTGCTTCGGGGACGGCGACGGCGCGAGCGAGAGCGTGAACGTCGTGGCGGTGCGCTCCTGCACCGTGGTGGCGAGGCTCAGCGTCTGGCCGTTCCGCTGCACGACGAGGGTTAGCGGCTGGCCCGCCTTGCCGCGGTAGCGGGCGCGGTACTGGGACGTCCAGTCCGCGTCCGGCAGCAGCGCGACGTCGCCCACCTTGACGAGCAGGTCCCCGCGCTTCACGCCGGCGCGCTCGGCGGCGCTGCCCGGCACCACGCCCAGGACGATCCGCTGCCCCTGGTCGTTCTGGGGGGCGTTGACGCCGAGGAACGGCGTCGCAACGATCTGGCGACTGAGCGCGATGCCTGCTTTGGCCAACACCGCCTCATACGGGAGCGGCTCGCGGCCGTTGATGTAGCGCTGGTAGAATCCGTCCACGTCCGGCATCCCGACATCCCGCAGCAGACCGAGCAGGTCGCTCGTGGAGAATCCCTTCCCTCTCTGGTAGAAGCGCGTGAACAGCGCGCGCGTGACGTCATCCAGACTGCGCGCGTTGTTCGTCGCGTCGCGGATCGAGACGTCGAGCAGCAGCCCGGTGAGCGACCCCTTCGGGTAGTAGAGCTGGGAGCTGTTGACGTACACCTCATTGATCCACGTCGCCACGCTGCCGTCTTCCTCGCTCCAAGGCTCCGGTGCCGATTCCACCTGCTGTATGTTCGCGTCGGCGCTCGCGAGGAACTGGTCTGCCGTCCACAGACCCGAGCGCAGGCTCGTCACATTGGCGTAGTAGTCGGTGACGCCTTCCGACCACCACAAGAGCGGGGTGTACTGCTCGCCGTGGTAGTCGTACGGCCACATCTCGGCCGGCCGGATCCGCTTCACGTTCCAGCGGTGGAAGAACTCGTGCGCTATCAAGGGAATCACGTAGTCGCCGAGGGTGCCCTGAGCGGTGGCGAAGGCGGCCTCAGGCAGGATGTCGTAGTGCGAGCAGCTGTGCTCGAGCCCCTCGATGTAGCTGAAGGGCTCCCGCATCACGCTCAGGAAGATGGTGTAGGTGCCGCACACGGGCCCGCCCATCAGGCGGTCCTCTGCGCGGGCGATCTGTTCGACGGCGGCCCGCAGGTTCCGCGCGACCGCCGGCGTGTACGCGTCCGCGGGCCACACGGCGAGTCGGACCCACGCGCCATCCGCCTGCAGCGAGTCGAGGCCGTACGTGCCCAGAAAGGTCTGTGCGTCGGCGAGCTCGTGATAGTCCGCAGCCGTGTACGGGCCGCTGCCCGAGCCCTTGAGCGCCGTGGCCACCTGCCAGCCCGACGGCAGCGCGAACCGCACTTCGGCCGGCCGCTGCAGTTCGCCCTGTTCGTAGAGAAACAGGTTCGTGCCGAGGAACTGTGCGTAGTCGTCCAGGACGCGTGCGAGCGACAGATCGACCGTGTCGGCGAGGTAGTCGAACTCGATCGTCACGCGGTCGCTCTTGCCCGTCGCGACACGCCAGGTGTCCTTGTGGTAGCGGTCCCAAAACAGGGCCGCGCCCGTGGCGCTCCTCGCGCCGAAGCCGCGCACGTAGCGCGCATAGTTCTGGATCTCGTAGGCGCCGGGACTCCACGCCGGCAGCGACACGTACAGCGTGTCCTTGCCACTCACCGGGAATTCGGCCTTGACGTGAATCAGGTTCGTCGCGGGCGAGGGGATCGAGATCTCGTATTTCACGGTTTGCGCAGACAGCGGGACGGCGACCAAAACGGTGATCAGCCAGCGCACCGGGGACTCCGTGAGCATGGGTGGAGTGTTGTGTACACCACTCAAAACAAAGCGGCCCAGACGGTTAGTCCGGGCCGCGCGGTCGGCGCGAGGCGCGCGCTCAGGAACTCACTTTCTCACTCGCCTCGGCCACCATGGCGCGCAACTCCTTGCTGGGCTTGAAGACCGGCACCGGACGCGCGGCAACTTCGACCGGGTCCCCGGTGCGGGGGTTGCGGGCCATCCGCGTCTTCCGCTGTCGGATCTTGAACGTCCCAAACCCGCGTATCTCAATGTTATGCTGCTCGGCCAGAGCCGCCTTCACGGCGTCCAGGAACGAGTCAACGACGCGGGCGCAGTCCTTCTTCGAAATGAGGGGACCGGCGGTTCGTGCGATTTGTGCGGTGACCTTTTCGACCAAATCGGCCTTCGTCATCCGTCCCCCCTGAAGGGCCCAGGGTTGCGCAAAGCCGGGGGCCAACATACGGGCTTACCTATTGAGTGTCAAGGGCTTGGAGGAATTGACGGAAGTGTCCCTGCGCGTCGTGTGGGCCCGGCGACGCCTCGGGGTGGTACTGGACGGCGAAAATCGGGTACTCGCGATGCCGCACGCCTTCGACAGTACCGTCATTGAGGTTGAGGTGAGTGACCTCGAGCGCGTTCGCTCCGGGCACGCCCGAGGTGTCGCCCCGCACCGCGAAGCCATGGTTCTGTGACGTTATAAGTACTTGTCCCGTCTGCACATCCCGAACCGGATGGTTGCCCCCGCGATGACCGTAGGGAAGCTTCACGGTCTCACCGCCCAGAGCGAGCCCGAGCAACTGATGGCCGAGGCAGATACCGAATATCGGCACGGACCCGTCGGCGAGTTCGCGCAGTGTATGAATCGCGTATCCCACCGCTGCCGGGTCGCCCGGGCCGTTCGAGAGGAAGATGCCGTCCGGCTGCAGCTCGCGGACGCGGTCCGCTGGCGTTTGTGCCGGCACCACGGTGACGCGGCACCCGTTCTGGACGAAGAGGCGCAGGATGTTGCGCTTCATCCCGTAGTCGTAGGCGACGATGTGATGCTTTGCGTCGGCCGGCCCCTCGCTCGATTCCGCCGCGATCGTCGCCGCCGTCGCGAGATCGAGCCCGTCCATCGAGGGACTGGCGGCGAGGGCGGCACGGACTTCCTCGCCGGGCCGCTCGCCCAGCGCTGCGACGCCGCGCATCGCGCCGCGCGAACGGATGTGCCGGGTGAGCTGGCGCGTGTCGACGTCGGCGACGATCGGCACGTGAGCAGCGTTCAGCCAGTCGGCGAGCGCGCCCGTTGCCCGCCAGTTGGACGGCTTGACCGCGAGCTCCCGGACGACGACGCCGGCGACGTGCGGTCGGTCCGACTCCACGTCTTCCGGATTGATGCCGTAATTGCCGATCATCGGCGCGGTCATCACGACGAGCTGCCCCAGGTAGGAGGGATCGGTGAAGACCTCCTGATACCCGGACAGATTGGTGGTGAACACGACTTCGGCGTACGCGGGCTCGAACGGGAAGGGAGCGGTTCCTGGGAACCATGCCCCATCTTCCAGGAGCACGTAGGCCGGGCGAGGCTCAGGGATGGGGATTGGGACTCGGCGGCTGGTGTGGCGGAGTCGTCTGCTGAGGCGTTGTCTGGAGCGGCAGGGGTGCGGCCTGCACCGGCTCCGGTGCCGGGACGTTCCCCTCGAGCACGGAGCGGGGCGCCCCGCCCTGAGACGACAGGATCGCGAGGCACAGCGACAGGAAGAGGAACAATCCGGCGCACGACCAGGTGATCTTCGTAAGCAGCGTCGTGGCCTGGCGCCCACCCATGAACATCTCCGTACCCGACCCGCCCCCGAGCGAGGCCAAGCCGCCACCCTGCCCTGCCTGCAACAGCACCGCCATGGCGAGGACAAATGAATCGAGCAGCAGGATGGCCATCAGGATCTTGGAGACCATGCGGCAGGTAAGCTACTCAGCCCGCGGCGGTCTGCACAAGCTCGGCCCAGCTCTCCGGATTGAGGGACGCGCCGCCGACGAGCACGCCGTCGAGCTCCGGCTCGGCGAGGAGCTCCGCGATGTTCTTCAGGCTCACGCTGCCGCCATACACGACCCGCGTCTCGCCCGCGCCGTGCGCGGCCAGCCAGGCGCGGATCTCCCGATGCACCAGTGCGGCGTCCTGGGGGGTCGCGTTGCGGCCCGTCCCGATCGCCCAGACCGGCTCGTAGGCGATGATCACCCGCCGCAGCGCGCCGCCCTCCACGCCGCCCAGGGCCGCGGCGAGCTGGCGCTTCACAACGGGGAGGGTGTGGCCGGCCTCGCGCTCGGCGAGGGTCTCGCCGACGCACAGCACGGGGACGAGGCTCGCCGCGAGGGCGGCGGCGGTTTTCTTGCGGGTGTCTTCGTCCGTCTCCCCGAACAGCTGGCGCCGCTCGGAATGGCCCACCAGGGTGGCCTTGGCGCCCGCTTGGGCGGCGAGGGGCGCCGAGACCGCGCCGGTGAAGGCGCCCTTCGCTTCCCAGTGGATGTCCTGGGCGCCCGCCAGCAGGTCTTCGCGCTCTCGCACGGCCTCGGCCGCCGCCTCGAGCGACACCGCCGGCGGGAAGAACCACACGGCGCGGTCGTCGTGACGCCGGTAGCGGGTCCGGAACGTCTTCAGGTAGGCCCGAGCCTCGGCCGGCCCGAGGTGCATCTTCCAGTTGGCGGCAAAGAGCAGCCGCCTCACGCATCCTCCAGCGCGGCCACTCCGGGAAGGGGCTTGCCTTCCAGGAACTCGAGCGACGCCCCGCCGCCCGTCGAGACGTGGGTCAGCTTCGATGTGAGGCCGGCCACGGCGGCCGCAGAGTCGCCGCCGCCCACCACCGTGGTGGCCCCCCGGCGCGTCGCCTCCACCATCGCCAGGGCCACGGCGCGCGTCCCGGCGTCGAACGGCGGATGCTCGAACACGCCCATCGGGCCGTTCCAGACGACGGTCTTCGCCCGGAGCAGGCGCGCGCGGTAGTCGAGGCGCGTGGTCTCGTCGATGTCGAACACGGCGCAATCCAGCGGCACCTTGTCGCTCAAGACCTCGCGCCGCTCGGCCACGCGCTCGAGACTCGGTGCGACCACGGCCCCGCGCGGCAGAATGAGCTTCTTGCCGGCGCGCGCGAGGAGGCCCTTGGCGAGGTCCACCTTGTCGCGTTCCACGAGCGACCCGCCGACGCCGAAACCGAGGGCCAGAAAGAACGTGTTCGCCATGGCCCCGCCGACGAGGATCTCGTCCACCTTGGGTAACAGTGCCTCGATCACGTCGATCTTGCCGGAGATCTTGGCGCCGCCGAGCACGGCGACGAAGGGTCGCCGCGGCCGCTCCAGCGCTTCGCCCAGGAAGCGCAGCTCCCGTTCCATCAGAAACCCGGCGACGGCCGGCTTGAGGGTGTGCGCCAAGCCCTCGGTGGAGGCGTGCGCGCGGTGCGCCGATCCGAAGGCGTCGTCCACGTAGAAGTCGCCGAGTGCGGCGAACGTCTGCGCCAGCGCGGGGTCGTTCTGCTCTTCCCCAGGCCAGAAGCGCGTGTTCTCCACGAGGGCGACGCCTCCTCGCGGCAGGCGCTTCGTGGCGGCGACGCCGGCGACCGGATCCGGGATGAACTCGACCGTGGTCGCGAGCACGCGCTCGACGTCCCGCACGACCTGTCGCAGGGAGAGCTTGGGATCGGGCCCGCCCGCGGGCCGGCCCAGGTGCGACAGCAGGACGACCCGCGCTCCCTTCTCCCGCAGGTACTGGATCGTCGGCGCGGCGGCGCGGATCCTCGTGTCGTCCGTGACGCGCCCGTCCTGCAGCGGCACGTTGAAGTCCACGCGCACGAGGGCGCGCTTACCGTCCAGCGCTTCCGGTGGGAGGTCCCGCAGGCTGCGCTTCCGGGTCACTGCCTGGCGGCGATGTGGGCGAGCAGGTCCACGCAGCGCGCCGAGTACCCCATTTCATTGTCGTACCAGGACGACACGTGGACCAGCGTGCCGTCGATGACGTTCGTGGACAACGCGTCCACGACGCTCGAGGCGAAGCTGCCGATGTAGTCGGCGGAGACGAGCGGCTCGTCGCTCACCTCGAGGATCCCCTTGAGCGTCCCGCGCGCCGCATCGCGAAACGCGGCGTTCACCTCCTCGATGGTCGTCCGCTTCCCGACCTCGGCCGCGAGCTCGACGACCGACACGTCGGGCGTGGGCACGCGCAACGAGATGCCGTCGATCTTGCCCTTCAGCTCGGGCATGACGAGGCTGGTCGCCTTCGCCGCCCCGGTCGTCGTCGGGATGATGCTGAGCGCCGCCGCGCGGGCGCGACGGAGGTCCTTGTGCGGCAGGTCGAGGACCGGCTGATCGTTGGTGTAGCTGTGCACCGTGGTCATGAAGCCGCGCACGAACCCGAAGCGGTCGAGCACCACCTTCACTACGGGCACGAGGCAGTTGGTGGTGCAGGAGGCGTTGGAAACGACGTGGTGCTTGGCCGGGTCGTAGCGGTCGTGGTTCACGCCCATCACGATCGTGATGTCCTCGCCCTTGGCCGGGGCGGAGATCACGACCTTCTTCGCACCGGCGGTGAGGTGCTTCGCCGCCGCGTCGCGGTCGGTGAAGCGTCCCGTGCTCTCGAGCACAAGCTCGACGCCGAGCTCTTTCCACGGGAGCTGCTCCGGCTCCTTGATGGCCGTGACGCGGATCTCCCCGCCGTTCACGACGAGGCAATCGCCCTTCGCCTCTACGCTCCCCGGAAAGCGGCCGTGGACCGAGTCGTACTTGAGGAGGTGGGCGAGCGTCTTGGGGTCGGTGATGTCGTTCACTGCGACGAAGTCGATGGCGGTCGCCTTCGTCGTCACCGCTGCCCGCAGGACGTTGCGGCCGATCCGGCCGAATCCGTTGATCCCGACCCGCACTGCCATCGTGGTGCTCCCTAGCTGAAATCCGGAAGGACGGCCCGGCCGAACGTCACGGCCAGGACGGCAGTCACGCCGGCGCACTCCAAGACCCGCGCGGCCTCGGCGAGCGTGGCGCCGGTGGTGAAGACGTCGTCCACCAAGACTAGTGCGGAGTGCGGATTGCGGAGTGCGGAGTTCTGCATGGGTGGACTCCGCATTCCGCACTTCTCATTCCGCACTTCAAACGCCCCCGCCACATTCGCCCGGCGAGCGGCCGGTGTCAACGCCGTTTGCGTCGCCGTGTCACGCACCCGCACCAGCAGCTCGGCGACGGGCCGGTGCCAACGCCGCCCCAGTGCCTGCGCCAGGCGCGCGCTCTGGTTGTAGCCACGCTGGCGCAGCCGCCGGGGTCCGAGGGGAACGGGGACGAGCATGGCCCCATCCCGTCCCGGCAGCACCATGCTGCTCATCGCGGCGGCGAGGTCATCGGCGACGCGCGCGAGCCCGGCGTATTTGAGGGCGTGCACCGCCTCGCGAGCGCCGCCCTCGAGCCACACCGCCGAGCGAACGCGCTGCAGGGCCGCCGGCCAATCGGCGCACAGGCGACAGCCGCCGAACAGCGGCTCCGGTTGTCCACAGCGCTCGCACCACGGCGGCCGCACGGCGCGCCAGCGATGGCGACACACGGAGCAGACGGTGCGGTCGGCGTCGGGGAAGGACAGGAGACTGCGGCACAGGAGGCACTCCGCCGGCAAGAGCAGCTGTTCGAGGGCGTTAGGCACGGAGGGCGCGGTTCACGGCGGCGCGCATCACCTCGACTGGCGCGGGCTGGCCTGGGAAGAAACGGCCGAACGCCGCCGCCCCCTGGCGCACCAGCACCTCGCGGCCATCCGCGGCGGCAATGCCGCGGGCGCGGAGCAGCCGCACCCAGCGGGTCTCGCCCGGGGCGTAGACGAGGTCGAGTGCTGCGGTGATGTCCCGCATCTCCTCGGCGGCGAGCGGCAGGGGGTCGCGGTCCTCCAGGCCGAGGGGAGTGGCATTGATCACGATCTCGGTCGCGACGGGGACCCGGGCCGCGTGCGCGCTCGCGCCCGCGCCCTCCGCCCAGCGCGCAAAGGCGCGCGCGCGCTCCGGGTCGCGGGAGCGCACCTGCAGCTCCGCCTTCGCCTCCGCCGCCGCGACCGCCACGGCGCGGGCCGAGCCCCCGGTGCCGAGCACGAGCCACCGCCCCGCCCCGTCCCCGCCCAGCGCGCGCAGGGCGCCGAGCACACCGGCCACGTCCGTGTTGTCCCCCACCAGCTGACCCTGCTCGGTCCAGAAGGTATTGCACGCTCCCACGCGCGCGCACAGATCGGTTTTCCGCGCGCAGCATCGTTCCACCGCTTCCTTGTGGGGCACGGTGACGTTCCCGGCGGCGCCGATGCCTACGAGCGCGCTGAGCAGCGAGGAGAGGGCGGCGGCGGGGGTCGGCAGCGCCACGTAGACGGCGTCGAGCCCGAGGGCTCGGAACGCCGCGTTGTACATCGTGGGAGAGAGCGAGTGGGCGATCGGATCCCCGATCACCCCCAACAGCCTGGTGCTAGCGCTGATCTCCACGCCCGGCCTCCGCGACGATGCGCTCCACCGCCGTGGCGACGAGCGCCTCGAGCTCGGCGCAGGTGTCGCGGTAGACATCGAGGTCGCCACCGAACGGGTCGCTCACCTCGGCCTCGTCACCCTCCCGGCCGGCGTACTCGCCCAGCACGAAGACGTGTCCCTCGCCCCCCAGCTCGTCCACCCGCGCGCGGTGGTGGCGCGCCATCGTGAGGATCAGGTCGGCCGCGTCCACCATCTCGCGGGTGAGCAGCTGCGCTCGATGGCCCGAGAGATCGAGCCCGCGCTCGAGCCCAACCAGGTAGGCGCCCTCGGATACCGGCGCCCCGTCCCACGCGCCGGTCCCCGCCGAGGAGACCTCGATGGCCTCGAACCCGCGCTCCTTGAGCGCGCGCTCCAGCAACGCGGCCGCGAGCGGGCTGCGGCAGATGTTACCGGTGCAGACGAGCAGGATCGTCTTCATTCGCGTTTCACGGAGCCAGCCGGCCCGCGGCGCGGCGGAGATCCACCAGCGTCAGCGCCCCTTCGCGCACCAGGCGGGGCGTCGGGCGTGTGCAGTCAACCACCGTCGACGGCGGCGAGTTCCCCAGCACCCCGCCATCCAACACCACTAGTGTACCTGCTTCGGCCGCCGCCGCGAAGTCGCGCAGGATCGCCTCCGCGCCGGGGGCCGGCGGCTGGCCGGGCAGGTTGGCCGATGTCGAGGTGATCGGCTCCTCCAGGGCTGCGACGAGCCGGGCCATCCCCGGATGCGACGTCCACCGCACGGCGATTCCCCCCTCCGGTCCGCGCAGCAGATCGGGAAGCCGGCCGCCCCCTCCGGGGAGCACCAGCGTGAGGGGGCCCGGCCAGAAGGCGCGGGCGAGGGCGCTCGCCACCTCGTTGAACGCGAGGCCCTGGGCCTCGGCCATGGTCCGGCTGCTCACCAACAGCAGGAAGGGCTTGTTCGGGCGGCGGCCCTTCAGCCGAGCGAGCGCGCGCACCTCGGCCTCGCGCGCCCGTGAGCCGAGACCATACACCGTTTCGGTCGGGTACGCGAGCAGGCCTCCGCGCTGCAGATGGGCCGTGACGGCGGAAAGGGCCCCCTCGATCTCGGCGTCGCTCCGGAACGGGACGGGCTTCACCGCAGCTCACGCGCCAGCGCCTCGGCGATTCGGAAGTCATCGGCGGTCGTGACCTTGAAGTTCTGCGGCGTGTCGGGCACGACCTCGAGGGGCACGCCCGCGCGCTCGCACACCTCGGCGTCGTCTGTGGGGGCCTCGTTCCCGCCGAGCTGTGCGTAGGCGCGCTCCAGCATCGCCCGGGGAAAGCCCTGCGGCGTGTGGGTACGCCACAGGCGCTCCCGGGGAACGGTTCTCACGATCTGCCGGTTCTCGGCGACCTCCTTCACGGTGTCGCTTACGGGGACGGCCGCGACCGCGCCCACTCCCCCGCGCGCGCGTGCGATCACGCCATCGATGGTTTCGCGGCTGACGAAGGGGCGTGCGGCGTCGTGCACCAGCACGACGGTGGCGTCCGCGCTCAGGGCGCGCAGCCCGGCGCGCACCGACTGCGCGCGCGTTTCGCCCCCGGGTACGAGCCCCAGCCGCTCTCCCCCGAGCTTCGCGAGCCAGTCGGGAGGCTGCTGGACGTGGCCCACAGGGAGCGCGACCACCACGTGCGCCACCGCCGGGTGCGACGTGAACGGCCGCAGCGCGCGCAACAGCATCGGCACGCCGTGGATCGGCCGGAACTGCTTGGGCTCGCCGGGGCCGGCGCGCACTCCGGCCCCGGCCGCCACGATCACGACGCCGATGTCAGGCCGCGACGCGGCGGGCGAGCTCACCGATCCCGTCCAGCGCCACGAGCTCGACACCCGCGGCGCCGCCGGGCGCGATGCGCGACCGCGCCGAGCAGAAGACGCGGTGGAAGCCCTGGCGCGCGGCCTCCGCCAGCCGCCGCTCCACGCCGGCCACCGGCCGTATCTCGCCACCCAACCCGACCTCACCCAGGAACAGCGCGTCGGCGGGGAGGGGGCGATCGCGCACGCTGGAGACCAACGCCGCGAGCACCGCCAGATCGGTGGACGGCTCGGCCAGGCGGAGTCCGCCCGTGACGTTGACGAACACGTCCAGCTCCCCGCACGCCACGCCACCGCGACGCTCCAGCACGGCGAGCAGCACCGCGAGCCGGCGGTGATCGAGGCCGGTCGCGACCCGCTGCGGCGTGCCGAACCCGGCCTTCGCGGCGAGCGCCTGGATCTCGACGAGGAGCGGGCGGGTGCCTTCCATCAGCGCGGTCACCGCGGAGCCGGAGATGTTGGTCGCGCGGCCGGCGAGGAACGTCGCCGCCGGGTCCGCGACTGGCAGGAGCCCGCCCCCGGTCATCTCGAACACGCCGATCTCGTCGACCGAGCCGAACCGGTTCTTCACGGCGCGCAGCACGCGGTGATCGAGCGTGTGCTCGCCTTCGAAGTAGAGGACGGTGTCCACGATGTGCTCGAGCGTCTTCGGCCCGGCGATCCCGCCTCCTCGCGTCACGTGCCCCACGAGCAGCACCGCGGGCCCGGCCTGCTTGGCGAAGCGCATCAGCCGTGCGGCGCACTCCCGCACCTGGCCCACGTTGCCGGGCGCGCCCTCGAGCTCGTCGGTGTAGGTGGTCTGGATCGAGTCGACGAACACGACGCGACAGGCGAGCGCCTGCGCGTGATGGAGGATCGCCTCGAGCCGGGTCTCCCCCAGTACGTGCACGCCGCGCGCGTCGTCCGTCAGGCGGTCTGCGCGCAATCGCAGCTGGTCGGGGGACTCTTCGCCCGAGACGTAGAGGGTGGGGATCCCGGCCCGCTCGAGCCGCGCGGCGCACTGGAGCAGCAGCGTGGATTTTCCGATGCCGGGCTCCCCGCCCACCAGGACGACGGATCCGGGGACGATGCCGCCGCCCAGCACGAAATCGAACTCGCGGAGCCCGGTGCGCCAGCGCTCCATGCCGCCTCCCTGCACCGCGGACAGGCGGACGGGCGGACTGCCGGACGGAGGAGGCGTCGTTCTGCCCGCCCGTCCCCCCGTCCGCCCGACCGCCTCCTCCACCAGCGTATTCCACTCCCCGCACGCGTCGCAGCGCCCCGCCCATTTCGGCTGCTCCGCGCCGCACTCCGTGCAGCGGAATACGGAGCGCGCTTTAGCCACGGCTCGCCTCGGGCGGCGTGTCCCGCAGGGTGCGGTTATCGAAGCGGGTGAATTCGCGCTTGAAGTACAGCGGCACGAGGCCGGTGGGGCCGTTGCGCTGCTTGCTGACGAGCAGCTCCGCCAGGCCTTCGATGTTGTTGCCGTCTTTGTCGGTCGGGCCGTAATACATCTCGGGACGGTAGATGAAGCACACCACGTCGGCGTCCTGCTCGATCGCACCCGACTCGCGCAGGTCGGAGAGCTGCGGGCGGTGGTCGCCGGTGCGCTGGTCCGGCGCCCGCGACAGCTGCGACAGCGCGACGACGGGGATGTCGAGCTCCTTGGCCAGCGCCTTGAGCGAGCGCGAGATGTAGGAGATCTCCTGCTGGCGGCTCTCGGCGTCGGAGGGGCCCTGCATCAGCTGGAGGTAGTCTAGGACGATCATGCCGATGTCGTGTTCGGCCTTGAGGCGACGCGCCTTGGAGCGCATGGCGAGGGGGGTGAGGGTGGCGGAGTCGTCGATCCAGATGGGCGCCGTCCCGAGCAGCCCGGCCGCGCGGGCGAGCTTGGGATAGTCGTCGTCGCGGAGTTGGCCCCGCCGCAGCCGCTGCGCGTCCACGAGGCCCTCCGAGCACAGCAGGCGCTGCACCAGCGCGTCCTTGGACATCTCGAGCGAGAAGACCGCGACGCCGATGTTGCGCTCGATCGCCGCGTGCTGCACCACGTTGAGCACCAGGGCCGTTTTCCCCATCGACGGCCGCGCCGCGATGATGACCAGGTCGGCCTTCTGGAAGCCCGCGGTCAGCCGGTCGAGGTCCACGAAGCCGGTCGGCACCCCCGTGACGGCGCCGTGGCCCGCCTGCAGCTGCTCGATCCGCTCCATCGTCGGCCAGATGAGCTCCTTGAGGCGCGTGAACTCCTCGCTGCGCTTGAGCTGGGCGACCTGGAACACGCGGTGTTCGGCGTTGTCGAGCACCTCGGAGGAGCTGCCGCGCCCGTCGTAGACGTCCTGGATGATGGACGTCGCGGCCTCGACCAGCCGGCGCAGCACCGCCTTGTCGCGCACGATCCGGGCGTGATAGTCGACGTTCGCGGCCGTGGGGACGACGTCGATGAGCGAGCCGAGGTATTCCATCCCACCGGCACGGTCGAGGTCGCCGCGGCGCACCAGCTCGTCGCGCAGCGTGACCGGGTCGATGACGTCGCCGCGTTCGGTGAGCGCCACCATCGCGCGGAACAGGAGGCGGTGCGCCTCCCGATAGAACATCGTGTCGTCGAGCAGCTCGGCGGCTTTGAGGGCCGCGTCCTGATCGAGCAGCATGGCTCCGAGCACGGCCTGCTCCGCCTCGTTGCTCCAGGGAGCCTGGCGGCCGGCGTACTCTGGATGCTCAGTCGAGGAGACGGCGGGCGATGCGGACGTCATCCCAGGTCGGCTTCTTCCAGTTGGGGTTGCGCAGCAGGGCTGCGGGATGGTACGTGACGATGACCGGGACGCCCCGGAACCGATGCACCTGGTTTCGCAGCGTCCCGATCGATTGCTTCGTGTTGAGGAGGGTCTGCGCCGCAGTGCCGCCCATGGCCAGCACGACTTTCGGCTTGAGGAGCTCGATCTGGCGGAACAGGTATGGCGCGCAGGCCGCGATCTCGTCGTACTGCGGCAGACGGTTCTCCGGTGGGCGGCACTTCACCACGTTGCAGATGAAGACCCGCTCGCGTGGCAGCTCGATCGCGGCGAGGATCTTCGTGAGCAGCTCGCCAGCCGGTCCCACGAAGGGGCGTCCGGTCTCGTCCTCCACCCTTCCGGGACCTTCCCCGACGACCACGAGCCGCGCGTCCGCCGGCCCCTCGCCCGGCACGGCGTTGCGGCGGCCGTCGCACAGTCGGCACTTCGTGCACCCGCGCACCAGCGCGGCGATGGCGTCGAGCGACCCGGCCTGCTGCAGGGGGTCGCTCGTGAACAGATCGCCCCCGGCGGGATCGAAGGAGATGCCGGGCGGCGGCAGTGGGTTGGTGCCGGGGGTCCGAGACGGTGATGGGGCTGGGGCGGTTGCCGACCCCGGGCGCGAGCCCCGGGTGGCACTCTCCGGTAGAATCACCGAGTCGCCCCCCAGCAGCCGCTGCTGTTCCAGGTAAGCCCGCGCCAGTGCCCGCCCGTCCGTCACGATAGCGTGTGTTCCACCGCGTCGAGGATTTTTTCCGCCACGTCGCGCTTGGGAAGAAGCGGGAGCCTCACCGGCTCGCCTCGCTTCGGTACGATCGTCACGCGATTCGTGGTGACTTCAAATCCGGCGCCGGGCTCGAGCGCGTCGTTCAAGATGATGTAGTCCAGACCCTTTTCGCGCAACTTGCCCCGGGCGCGCTCCAGGCCGTCGCCGGTCTCGAGCGCGAATCCCACCACGACGCACTGCTTGGGGCGGTTGAGCGAACCCAGAATGTCGGGCGTCGCTTCCAGCTCCACCGTGATCCGGCCGTTGGCGCGCGGCTGCTTGGTCGAGAGGGGCACCGTCGGGCGGTAGTCGGCCGGGGCGGCGGCCATGAGGAGGAGCTGCGCCTGTGGCACGGCCGCCTCAACGGCGCGCTGCATCTCGACGGTGGTCTCGACGCGGTGCACGGTCACGCCGGACGGCGGCGTCAGGTCCGTCGGGCCGGTGATCAGGATCACGTCCGCCCCGCGCGCCACGGCCGCCTGGGCGAGCGCGAAGCCCATGCGGCCGCTCGAGGGATTGGTCAGCACGCGCACCGGGTCGAGGTGCTCGCGGGTCGGGCCGGCCGTCACGACGACCGTCTTGCCGTGGAGCGGTCCTGGCGGCGCGAGCAGCCGTGCCGCGGCCGCGTGGATCGCCTCGGGCTCGCTCATCCGTCCGGGGCGATCACTCGGTCCTTCGGCGAGCGGGCCGATCTCGGGGCCCACGAACTGCCAGCCGCGCTGCGCCAGCACCTTGAGGTTCTGCTGGGTCGCCGGGTGCGCGTACATGTCGTCGTTCATCGCCGGTGCGCACAGCACCGGCCCGGTGCGGGCGAGCAGCAAGGCGGTGAGGAGGTCGTCGGCCATGCCCATCGCCGCGCGCGCCACGAGATGCGCCGTGGCCGGGGCGATGATGACGAGATCGGGCTCCTTGGCGAGCGTGATGTGCGCCAGCGCCCGATCCTTCTCCCACAAGGACGCGAGGACCGGACGCCCCAGCAGCGCCTCGAACGTCAGCGGCCGCACGAAGGCGGCGGCGGACGCCGTGAGCACGACGTCCACCGTCGCTCCGTCCTCGGCGAGCCGGCGGGCCAGCGTGCAGCTCTTGTAGCAGGCGATCCCGCCCGACACGCCGAGGACGACGTGCCGGCCGGCGAGCGGCATCAGATCTCCTGGCGCCGCCGCCGCACCAGCCGGAACGGCAGCCGCGCCCGCACCAGCTCGTCGAGAGCGCGCGTGGTCAGCTTCTGCTCGAAGTCGACCGAGCGGTCGCGGGGAAAGTCGTTCACGAAGCGCGCGAACTTCGCCGCCACGAGCACGCCGAGGTATTTGTTCCCCGTCTCGGTCGCCACTTCTGCTGGAGTGATGATCCGCATCGCGTGTGGTTCTCCTCAGGCTCCGCGCGGGGCGTTCCCGGCCGCCTGGGCCAGGTCCCGCGCGAGCGCATCCAGTCGTTGTTCGAAATCCGCCGGCCGCCGCGGCACGCCGGCGCTACCATCGATGATCGCCGACACGGCCTGGACGGCGCCTGCCAGGTCGTCGTTCACGAGCACGTAGTCGTACCGCGCGGCTTCCCGTATCTCCTCGACCGCCCGCCGCAGCCGGCGCCGGAGACCGTCGGGGGACTCGCTGCCGCGCTGCCCCAGTCGCTCGAGCAGCGCGGCAACGCTCGGCGGCAGGATGAAGATGCTGACGGACGCCGGCGGGGGATACGCCGCCCGCACCTGACGCGCCCCCTTCACTTCGATGTCGAGCACCGCGTGCCGCCCGGAGCGGAGGATCCGGTCCACCTCGCTCCGCAGCGTGCCGTACCACTCGCCCGCGTACTGCGCCGACTCGAGGAACTCGCCCACGCGCCGGCGCCGTTCGAACTCCGCGCGGGACAGAAAGTAGTACGCCTGCCCGTCCTGCTCACCGGGGCGCGGCGGCCGCGTGGTGGCCGAGACCGAATACCCGACGTCCGGCCGCTCCGCGAGCACGGCCCGCGCGATCGTCGTCTTGCCGCCGCCCGAAGGGGCGGACAGGACGACGACGACCGGCTTCACTCGAGGTTCTCCAGCTGCTCCCGGAATTTCTCCAGTTCGCCCTTCATCGCGATCACCTCCTGCGTGATCGCGGCGTCGTTGGCCTTCGAGCCGATCGTGTTGACCTCGCGCAGCATTTCCTGCGCGAGGAACCCGAGCTGCTTGCCGACCGCCCCTTCCTTGGCGAGCGCCTCGCGGCACGCGGCGACGTGGGTGCGCAGCCGCACCAGCTCCTCCGTGATGTCCACCCGGTCGGCGAGCAGCGCGATCTCCACTGCCAGGCGCTGCTCGTCCACCCGCACGCCGGCCGCGAGCTCTGCCACCGCCTTCTTCAGCCGCTCCGACTCGGCCGCCAGCCGGGCCGGGGCCCGTGCTTCCACGCCGCGCGCCCGCTCTGCAATCGCGTCGAGCCGGCGCACGAGATCCGTGGCCAGGGCCTGCCCCTCGCGCGCGCGCATCGTCAGCACGTCGCGCGCCGCCTGCTCGACGATCGGCTCGACCTCGCCCCAGGCGACCGCGCCCGCGCCGTTCGCCTGGATCGTCAGGACGTCGGGCTGCCGGGCCACGAACGCGAGGTCCGGCTCGCCCTTGAGCTTGAGCTTCCGCTTCAGCTCCCGCAGCGCCGCCACCAGCTGCTGGGCGCGGGCCAGATCCACGACGACCGTGCCCTCGCCGGGCGGCGACTCCAGCCAGCGGGCCATGACCGCCACATGCCCGCGGTCGAGCAGCTGGCGCAGGCGCTCCCGCAGCGGGCCCTCCACCCCGGCCAGCTCGAACGGCAGCTTGAACTGCGGATTGTAGTAGCGGTGATTGACGGTGCGGATCTCGATCCGCAGCCGCCCGCCGAGGGCGCTCCCGTCGGCGGTTCCGAACCCCGTCATGCTCCGCGGCACAGACTTTAAACGTAGTCGCGCAAAGCACTTAGGTCAATGGGCCTCAGTTCGTGAACACCCAGCGCACGCCGTAGAGTTGCGGGCGTCGCGGATAGTCGAGGCCGGGCACGTAGCTGCCGCGCATCAGGTTGTTGTTGCGGATGATCCAGAAGATCGTGACGCCCACGATCTGCATCTCCACGTTCGTTTCCATGAACGTCGCGCCCGGCAGGAATAGCGGCGCCGCGCCCGTCACATCGCGCCCCGCCGTGCCGGCACTCCACGACTCCACGGCGATCTCCCCTCGCAGCGTGAAGACGCCGCTCCGGTACACGCGCCAAAACTTCGAGGCAAACGTCAGCGACGCGCGCGCGTGATGCGGTGGCTCGAAATCGTTTCCGTATGCGATGCGGGGGTGGAAATACCAACCGGCGAGCTGCAGCCCGGGGAGGGGCCGGAGGCCCGCATGGGCGGTGATATAATCGGTTTGGAGCGAGGGGCTCAGGCCGCCGACGTTCTGCAGCGCGGCCGGCCGACCGATCGGCGCGAAGGGGTCGCGGCGCACGCCGCCGAGTTCGAGCGTGAGCCAGGAGCGGTCCCACCGCACGGCGCCCCCGAGGTCCGTCACGTTCTGAGTGGAGTCGGCAGCGAGCGCCGGGGCCTGGAGGTCGTTCGTCAAGGCGATGTCCCCGTGCGCCGAGAAGCCCAACGGGAGCTCGACGCCCGCGCCGAGATGTAACGCGCTGCCGTGGCGCCCGCCGACGTAGGCGGCGTGGTGGGCATCCGCATCCAGGGTCACCCGCCGCAGCGGGATCCAGGCGACGCGCCCTTCGACCTCCCAGGGGCGGGGCTCGTCCCCCAGCCGCACCGCGAGCTCGGCGTGGGCGCGCCGCCACGTGTTGCCGATCTCGACGATGCCCTGCGACAGCGAGTGCTTGGTCACGGCCGTGTCGCGCTCCGCGGTCGCCGTGGCGAACGTGAGCTGAAACCGCGGGCCCAGCCCATCGGTGCGGGGCGTGAGGAACAGGCGCAAGATGGCGTCGCGGCGCCGCTGCCGCACCGCGTCGGTGAGGACGCCAGCCTCGCGGTGCCAGTCGGAGCTCAGGACCTGATACGACGCCCCCGCGTGCGGCGTGGGGACGTACTCGGCCTTCAGCCACAGGTCGACGTCGCGGAAGGCCGTAGTTGCGCTGCTCGAGAAGCCGTCGATCGTGTTCCAATCGGCGGCGAGCGACAAGCCGAGCCCCGAGCGCCAGCGCTTGGCGAAGGCGCCGCGGTAACCCTGGTTGCTGGCCTCGCCCGAGAGGATGCGGATCTCGCTCGTGGGGACGGTGGACTGCTGGCGCGCGCTCACGAGGTACACGCGCAGCTGCGCCGGCAGCACCACGACGTCCACCCGCTCGAGCGGCGCGAGCGGGATGCGGGCCGGATCGACATAGACCGAGTCGCGGCCCAGCGGGAGGTACGGTACGCCGTCCCAGTAGATCTCGAGGCCCGCCGGCCCGCGCCCGCCGTACATCACGTATTCCGCCTGGCCGTAGTACCCTCCCCGCGCCACGTACACGCCCGGGACGTGCGCCAGCAGGTCGCTCAGGGTCCGGACGTTCGTGAAGACCAGGGAGTCGATGGGAAAGGAATAACGCGTGCCGCGCGGCATGGGGCCCGGGGGGAGCGGGGCGGCGAACACCGGCAGGAGCCGCGGGGTCGTGTCCCGCGCCGCGGTGGTGTCCCGCCGGGTCGTATCGCGCGCCGCGGTATCCCGGGGCGCCGTGGGCGGGCGGCGGGCGGCCGTGTCCACCTGCGCTACCGCGACCTCCGCCGCCGCACTCCCCGCCAGCGCCAGGCACACCGCGCCCGCGAGGAGGCGGCGCCGGATCACGCCGCCGCGCGCTTCAGGATGAATTCCGAAAAAAGACGGACACCGACCGCCGTGGGTCCCTTGGGCTGATGGGGCGCCTCGTTCTCGGTGTAGGCGGTCCCGGCGATGTCGAGGTGCACCCACGCGAAGCCGTCGACGAATTCCCGCAGGAACCAGCCGCCCGCGATCGAGCCAGCGCCACGCCCCCCGGAGTTCTTCACGTCCGCAATGTCCGATTTCAGGAGCTCCCGGTACTCGTCCCACAGCGGCAACGGCCAGCAGCGTTCTCCCGCCCGCTCTCCTGCCTCGCGTACCTCGGCGAGCAGCGCGTCGTCGTTTCCCATCTCGCCGATCGCCACGTGCCCAAGCGCGACGACGACTGCCCCCGTGAGCGTCGCGGCGTCGATCACCGCCGCCGGCTTGAAGCGCCGCGCGTACGACAGCGCGTCGCACAGGATGAGCCGCCCCTCGGCATCGGTGTTGATGATCTCGATGGTCTTGCCGAGATGGCTCTTGACGACGTCGCCCGGCTTCACCGCCGTCCCGGACGGCAGGTTCTCGGTGGCCGGGATCAGGCCCACCACGTTCGCCTTCGGCCTGAGCGCGCCCAGGACCTCGAACGCCCCCAGCACCGCCGCCGCCCCGGACATGTCGTACTTCATGTCCTCCATGCTCTGCGCGGGCTTGATCGAGATGCCGCCCGAGTCGAACGTGATGCCCTTGCCGATCAGCGCGATCGGCGCCGCGTCCGCCACCCCCGCCCCCTGGTACTCGAGCACGATGAAGCGCGGCTCCTCCTGTGTACCCTGCGCCACCGCGAGCAGTGCCCCCATTCCCTCGGCCTTCATCGCGGCGCGGTCCAGCACCGTGATGCCGAAGCCATGCCGCTGGGCCAGCTGCCGGGCCTGGTCCGCGAGATAGCTCGGCGTGCACACGTTGCCGGGCTGCACCTGGAGGTAGCGCGCCAAGCGGTGGCCGGCGGCGACGGCGTCGCCGATGCGCCGACCCGCCTCCGTCTCCTTCGCCTCCGCCGCCGCCACCACGATCGTGACCGCTTCCACGTCGGGTTTGGCGTCCTCGTTGGTCCGCTTCAACTCGGTGAAGGCCCACGCTCCCTGCCCCGCCCCCTCGACCACCACCTGTCCCAGATCGCGGGCGCTCACCGCGTTTCGCGCTTCTGTCGCCACGGCGAAATGGAACCGCGTCGCGCCGAGCGCGCGGGTCCGCCGGGCGGCCACCGCGGCGGCACGCCGCATGGCATTGCGGGTCACCTCGCTTGCCTTCCCGACGCCGACGAGCAGGATCCGCTGTGGCTTTCCGGCGGGCGGATAGAGGAGGCTCGTCTCGTCCCGCTTCCCCTTGAAATCGCCGCTCGTGATCGCCCGGGCGACCAGCCCGCCCGCCGCTTTGTCGAGAGCCGCGAGCGATGCCGGAACGTCCGTGCCCTGGGCCAGGGCGACGGCGAGGAGGGGGGTGTCGATCTCTGGGAGGGCGGCGGTGGCGACGGCGCTCGTGATGGTGTTAGCGGACATGCTCGATAATGCACTCGGCGAACTGTGAGGTCGAGACCTCGGTCGCGCCGGGCAACTGGCGGGCGAGATCGTAGGTGACCCGCTTGGAGGCGATGGCCCCCTCGATGCCGCGAATGATGGCAGCGGCCACGTCCGTCCAGCCAAGCTCTTCGAACATCATCGCGCCCGAGAGGATCACGCTGCAGGGGTTGACCTTGTCCTGCCCCGCGTACTTGGGCGCGGTGCCGTGCGTCGCCTCGTACACCGCATAGCCATCGCCCACGTTGCCGCCCGGGGCGAGACCGAGGCCGCCCACCTGGGCCGCCGCGGCATCCGACAACAGGTCGCCGTTCAGGTTCGGAGCGGCGATGACGGAGTACTCGTCCGGCCGGAGCACGAGCTGTGCGAACATCGCGTCGGTGATCCGGTCCTTGATGACGACCCTTCCCCCGTCCCCCTTCCCCGGTCCCAGCTCGGCCTCCGGAACGGTCTGGTCGCCGAACCGCTGCCGGGCGACCTCGTACCCCCACTCTCGGAAGCCGCCCTCGGTGAACTTCATGATGTTGCCCTTGTGCACGAGCGTCACCGAGGGACGCCGAGCCCCGATGGCGTACTGAATCGCCTTCGCGACCAGCCGCTGCGTCCCGAACTTCGACATCGGCTTGATGCCGATCGCGCTGCCCGAGCGGATCTTCGCTCCGTAGCGTTCCGCGAGAAACCGGATGACGGC
>Ga0209802_1000316_pt1 | contig 37242 bp, 36 predicted proteins | sample GraSoiAngelo_129_FD_185886 | JGI IMG/M metagenome (GOLD analysis project Ga0209802, IMG submission 185886) | Grasslands soil microbial communities from the Angelo Coastal Reserve, California, USA - 14_0927_12_40cm (SPAdes) (version 2) | ecosystem: Environmental > Terrestrial > Soil > Grasslands ... | reverse complement strand
CCGTGCTTGTAACCTGGCTGATCGCCAGCCCAACCCCAGCGCCATAGACGACAAGGACGGGATAGAGGTAGTAGACGGGGTTGGAGATGCTGATGATCTGAGACATACTGAAGAGCGCAGCAGCTTCTAGAACCATGCCCGTTGTGATAATCCACTTGGGTCCAAACCGGGTAGCTAGAAGACCGGCGATTGGCGCGAATATGAACACTGAGATGGCCATCGGCAGGAATGTGAGGCCCGCGTTGATCGCGGACAATCCTTTGACCGTTTGCAGGAATATTGAGATGATGAATACTGCTCCAAACTCGCCCATAGCAACAATAGTCACGGTGAACAGCCCATACCGGAAGCCCTTGTACCGGAGCAGGCTGAAATCGAAGAGAGGCACTCCTCCCTTCCTAGCACGGCGAATTTCGTAGAAGGCGAATATTCCTAGTAGTATGATTCCAGTTATTATCGAAACTAGCGGAAGTGATATCGGGTTTGAGGTCGCCCATTTGAAACCTCCGACAGAGAAGTCTTGGTTAGGGACCAGCCAACCATAAGTTTGGGCCTCGATAAGGCCGAATAGTACACTCGCTAGTCCAATGGTGATGAGAATCAGTCCGGGATAGTCAGTCGTGTATTTTGGATCCTTGAATCTGGTCTCCCTGATAACGAATGCAGCCCCGACCAAGGCGGCGATCCCTATTGGAATATTGATGAAGAAAGCCCATCGCCAAGAAATGTATGTGGTAAAGTACCCGCCTAAGACTGGACCCAGAACCGCAGCCGCCCCCGCAGTTGCTCCCCAGATGCCGAAGGCTACGTTTCGCGATTTGCCAGTGAACGTCGTTGTCAGGATCGAGAGAGTGGAGGGAGAAGCCATCGCTGCCCCAAATCCTTGGATCACCCGGCCAATGAGCATTTGGGACAGATTGAGTGAGAATCCGTCGATAATCGAGCCGACGATGAACGTGGATATTCCGGCCATGAAGATCAGTTTTCTGCCGAACTCGTCGCTCAGTTTCCCCCAAGAAAGCAGGAAGGAGCCGAAGATGAGAGCGTAGAGGGAAGTGATCCATTCCAGGTCCTTTAGAGTGATCTTGAAGTCCTGTTGGATCTGAGGTAGAGCAACGATTACTATCGTAGCGTCAATGACGATGATCGCGAGGGAGAGGCTCAGGACGAGTAGAATGAGGAGCTGCTTAGGCTGGATCTTTCCTGATTCTGATTGTGCGGACTGTGCTGTTGATCCTTCCCAGTTCTGGCCAGACTCCTTGCCTTGATACTCCCCTGACATAGGGAACACGCCGCTCTGATGGGGGTAATCAACCTCTCTTTTCGCAACTCCTTCGGGAGTCAGAATAGGATCGCGGATTCCAACATTTTATCTGCTTCATGACTCTACGGAAGTTCTATCATGACGAATGAGGTCACTGTGATTACTGGTGCGAGCAGCGGAATAGGAGCGGCTCTGGCCAAGCAGCTCGGGTCCAAGGGTCATCAACTCGTACTCGCAGCAAGACGCGAGAAGGAACTGAAGGAGGTTGCGAAACAAGCCGGGACGAGAGCTTTGGTCGTGCCAACAGATGTCACGCGTAGAGCCGACGTTGAACATCTTCGAAACCAGGCTCTAAAGGAGTACGGACAAGTAGACGTCTGGATAAACAACGCTGGCCGAGGAATCACGAAGTCAGTGCTGGATCTAACCGACCAGGATGTCGACGAGATAACTTCTGTTGTTCTTAAATCGGTTCTCTACGGAATGCAGACGATCATTCCTCACTTTCAAGAACGCGGCCGAGGACACTTGATCAATGTTTCTTCCCTTCTCGGGAGAGTTCCACTTGTGAGCCACCGGTCGATCTACAGCGCCGCAAAGAGCGCCGTCAACGTAATGACCGCCAACGTGCGCATGGATCTCAAGGTCAAGTATCCAGAAATTCACGTCTCGCTGGTCATGCCGGGAATGGTCGAGACAGATTTCTACAGAGTAGCAAAGACGCCCCAAGTACCGAGAGCTGGCAGTCGACTTGGCCCGATGATAGTCCAATCAGCGGAGGAAGTGGCCGCCCAGATTGCGGGGCTAATTGAGCATCCTGCGGCAGAGTTCTATACGAATCCAGCCTCAGCCAATCTGGTCTCGCAGTACTATCAGGATGTTGCCAAGTTCGAGGAGAACATGGCTCAGCGAACAACGCCCAGCTAGGTTGCCAGGAAAGGCTCCATCGAGGCTCCGGTCAAGAGTGGTAAGGCTTCGAGAAAATGGGAGCAGCGTTCTTCTCAGAGTGTCATTTGCTGAACATTCTGAACTCCGGTTCAGTCCCAGCCCGCACCGACTTCACATTCCGACTCACACTTTGATAGGCGATCTTAACCAAGCTTCACTTGGCTTCCGGCTCTGTGGGCTTCCATGCTGGTCCTTGCGTTTTCATATGCGAGCCGGATGAGTCTCTTCGCAGCTTCAAGGTCTTCTGACTTTTCGATCCTGAAGCTTACCCATCCGGCTTGAGGAGCGAACCGGTGAAGGAGAGCTGTCCCATTCTTCAGCGCTGTTGCTTGGTCGTTCTTAGAGAGGCGGATGTCGAGGAAGGAAGGTCCGTGATGGTGCATGAACTCTAGCCCTTCGACTTGGAATTCTGTTCCCCCAAACCGGTGAGCTGCCTGAGTCACGCCTGGAAGTTGAAGTATCCATGTCTTCAAGCTCTCGAAGAGCTCGTTACGGTCAACCATGACTAGGTCCTCACTGCTAATCATCTGATCCATGTATTTGTTGACCAGCATCTGTGCTCGGATAGTCGCTTCATAGATGTTCTATTCAACTAGATGATTGATCTAACGTCAACAGGAAAGATAGAAAGTATGGAGAAGCCCTCGAAGGTTGCGATTCTCGCTATTTCCGGTAGTGGACGGAAGAGGTCGTTCAACAGTGCTCTCCTCGAGGCGGCAAAGCAGCTTCTCCCAGAGAACGCAACCCTTGAGGTCGTTGATGTCTCAAGATTACCACTGTACAATCAGGATCTTGAGCATGACATGCCCGAGGAAGTCAAGGAATTCAAGAAGAAGATTCGGGGCGCAGACGCAATTCTGTTCGCTACTCCCGAGCACAACTATTCCATCACAGCGATTCTCAAGAACGCCATCGAATGGGGCAACAGGCCACCGAAAGACGCCTCTTGGAGCGGCAAACCTGCTGCAATCATCAGCGCATCAACATCGCTAGGTGGAGGAGCGAGAGCCCAGCTCCACCTTCGGCAGATCATGATCGATCTAAACATGTACCCGATCAATAGGCCTCTGCTATTGGTCGCGAATGCCAAAGACAAATTCAATGAAAATCTACAGTTGACAGACGAGGAGACTCTCCAGACCCTGCGAGATGTTCTCTCAAGCCTCGTAGAGTGGACACCCAAGCTACAGCGATGACGCCGGATTCTCCCGAAGCTCGGGACATTCCTACTACTTGAATAAGACTAATGAACTCTAGAAAATCGAAATAGCGTTGAGAGAAAAAATGGTAACCCGCAAACGATTGGCAATAACAGCACTAGTCGTCGCCATGTTCTTGATAGCGATTCCGTCCACCGCTCCCCGTGTCTACGGAGCTGCAGCCCCATGTGCACAAAAATGCTCGATCGCGATCTTATCTCCAGGGGGTTCTCTAAACGCTAACCAAAACGTCAACTCGTCCTTCATCGTATCCTTTGCAGTCTTCAACTTCACTCTGGTTCAGCCAGGGATGTACACTGACGTCAATACAACACTAGGTACCGGTTCAACACTGCACAGCGAGGGCCACATCCACGTATGGGTCGACAATGCGTACATCACAATCTGGACAAGCACCAACGGCATACCCTTGACTCTGACGCCTGGCACACACACGATCCGCCTGGATCTCGTGAACGACAAGCATCAAAAATTCAGTCCGGGAATCAACGCGACGACCACGGTCAACGTCTCTGATCCGCTTCAATCAACCGCTAACAATGCACAGAGCAACGCCAGTAATGCGATGTACTATAGTCTCGGAGCCTTGATAGTATCTATCATAGCCGTCATACTCGTGGCGTACGTTGCTTTCAAGCGGAAACCAAAGCCATAGGGGTCGCCCAACTGGGCACCCTGCCCCATTTTTCTCAACACTCACTTTCTAGAATGGCTCTCGCACTGACTCTTGCAGGCCTCACAATCATTCCACTGATTCAGATTACACCAACGCCAGTTCGTGCCAGTGTTCCCACGTTCCCCGCGACCATAGTCGACAATGCCTACCAACCACTACAAATCAACATCACTACAGGAACAGAAGTAATCTGGACATATGCGAGCACGGGGAAAACACAACACACAGTGACATCAGCACCGAACACAAACACAACACAAAGAGGGACACCCCTAGTCAACAGCGGACCCTTGAATCCAACACAGAACTTCTCTTACATCTTTTACCAGCACGGTTCCTATCCGATCCAGTGCGCCTTCCATTCGTTCATGAACGAATTGGTAAACGTAACTGGTTCAGATGTCCAACCGCCCTCCTCGCCCATAACTACGCCATCAACTGACTACACGCCTTATGCCATCGGCGCAGCAATTGCCGGGGCTATCCTGGTGGTGGGGTCGGTTGCCTTATTCATGAGGCGTCGGACCCAAAAAATAGTGGCGCCTAGCGGATCAGGCACATGACGAGGATACAAGTGCAAGAGACAGGTTTCTAGGGGCGCGTCTGTTTCTCCAAGGAGGTACGAATCTTTTCAATCGTCTCCGCCGAGAGCCTGAGTGTTCTATGCTCATCTCCTGCCTTAACCTCGACCAGCTTCATCATTTCGTCTACCTGAATGTGCGCCTTTCGCCTCGAACTCGCACTCCTTCAAGAGGAAATCCTTGCATTTGAATTTGATCATCCAGCGTTGGCCGAAATGGTTTGAGAATGATAACCTTTGTCCGACTGTTGGATTCACGGGTCCGTCCATCTCTAACGAATGGTCGGTCCCCAAAATACGAGCATTGTCCGGAACGTCCTCCAATGATTCTTTCTTAAGTACATGTTAATCGGAGTCGAAATAGGGTACTCTTGCAGGTAGCCACAACTCAGCCTGAGAAGAACGTTCAGGAAGTCCGAGAATATGATCTCCTCCTAGATGTCGATTTTACCGGTCTCAAATATGGTGGCAAAGTAACAATAGACCTAGCATCTGTCGGAGATGTATCTCTCGACGCTGTAGGTCAACAGATCACCACTGTAACGGCTGGCGGCAAGAAAGTCCCTTTCAAACATTCTGGGAAGGTGCTAGAGATTCAGACCGGCAAGTTCTCGGGACCGCTAGAAATAGAATTTAGCAGCAAAGTCTCCGACAACTTCACCGGGTTCTACAAGGCATCCTACGGGGACGGTTACATACTCAGCACTCACCTGGAAGCAGTTCAGGCTCGTAAGGTCCTCCCTTGCGTAGACCATCCTGCCTTCAAGGCAGTGTTCAAAGTCAGAGTCAGAACCGACGCTAACCTATCCGTCATCTCGAACATGCCCATCGAATCCGAGACGAAGGAGGGGCAGAAGAAGATTGTCACGTTCAAGAAGACGCCGAGAATGTCCACTTACCTCCTCTACTTGGGCGTTGGAAAATTCGTCCAGGAGAAGAACCGGCACGGCGCGACTGAACTCTACGCAGCCTACGCGGATCGGCCGACCGGAAAGATCAATACAGAATTCTCATTCGACGCCACCCGGAAAGTCTTAGACTATTACGAATCATACTTCGGCATCTCCTTCCAACTACCCAAACTCCACAATGTCGCTGTCCCAGAATTTGCCTATGGCGCGATGGAGAACTGGGGAGCAATAACCTACCGAGAAATTCTCTTACATGTAGACAAGGACACGAGCATCCGGGCGAGGAAATCGGTAGCTCATGTCATCGCGCATGAGGTTGCTCACATGTGGTTCGGAGATTTGGTCACTATGAAATGGTGGGACGATCTCTGGCTGAACGAGAGCTTCGCCACTTTCATGGACTTCAAATCTACCGACCGAGCTTATCCAGAATGGAAGGTCTGGCAAGACTTCGTTCGCACCTCTACCTCTGGCGCGATGGGACGCGACGCTCTGACCAAGACCCATCCCATCATGGCGAAGGTCCACGACCCTGAAGAGATTGAAGAATTATTCGACGAGATAAGCTATGGAAAAGGCGCAAGCATCCTAAGAATGATCGAGGCCTACATTGGCTCAGAGAATTTCAAGAAGGGCGTCGCTCAGTACTTGCAGAAGTTCCGCTACAGCAACGCCTCGGGTCATGATCTCTGGTCAAGCCTCCAAGAAGCATCCGGGACGGATGTAAGCCGGATCATGGAGGGCTGGATTAGCCAAGAAGGCTTCCCCGTAGTCAAAGCCTCCTTGGTCGACGGTAGACTAACACTTGAACAAGAGAGGTTCCTTCTGACTGGGGGAACGTCCAAGCAAACCTGGCCGATACCGGTCACAATGAACGTCGACGGCAAGACGCAATCGTTATTGCTCGACAAGAAAAAGGCCGAGGTAAATCTCCCAACAACACCACGATCTCTCAAATTAAACGTGGACCAGACAGGATTCTACGTCGTCCAGTACAACGGAAAGGAACTGCTAGACCTTGTTTGGAAGAGCGGGCTCTCTCCACTCGACCGTTGGGGATTGATCAGCGACGCCAAAGCCTCTCTTCTGTCTGGACGAACGTCTTTCAAAGAATACATCAAACTAGTCGAGAAGTATCAGAACGAGGAGGAGTATCTTCCCGCGGTCGAAGTCTCTGACCAGCTCTCATTCCTATACCAGATTGCACCTTCAAAACTAATCGATACTTCGCGCAAATTCCATAGCGCCGGTCTCAGAATCTTCGAGGGCAAGAAGGACGATAATAGCACCACTCTCAAGGGCATCATCGCCGCCCGCCTCATTCTTCTAGACGATGTCTATGCAAAGAAGGCCGGTTCTAAGCTCAATGAGCTGGCCAATGTAGAGCCGGACATGAAACGGTCAGTCGTTATGGGATACGCTAGATCTTCAAACGATTATGACGGCCTAGTCAGCGGATACACAAAAAGCACTACAGACGAAGAGCGTCTAAGATACTTGGAAGGATTGGCCAGCTTCAAGACTCCTGAACTCGTAGCAAGAACGCTAGACTTCGCATTGAGCGGCAAAGTAAAGCGGCAAGACGTCCGGAACGTGATCCTCTACGCCACAGCCAACCCAGATGCAAGAACTGCGGTCTGGCAGTGGTTCAAGAAGAACATGGCAAAATTAGAAGAGATGTACTCTGGGACAGCACAGTTCTCGATCATTCTACGAGAATACTTCTCGATTATCGGCGTCGGCCGCCTTGCCGAGGTCGAGAAATTCTTCAGCGATCATAAGGCTATCGGCGCCGACATCGCTCTAGAAAGGCTGCGAATCTACGATCAGCTCGCAAGGACCATCACCGCAACCAGTTAGGATTCAGCTGCCATTTCATGTGCATGGCTAGTAAGCTCTTCCACCGCCCTTGAAAAGAGATCTTGGGACTAGTACTCAATTAGCTGGCAATAGGTGCGGGGGGTGAGCATTATACTATAAGTATGAATCCCCTGCATCATGAACGTCAGTCGAGCCTAGCGGGGTCCTTCGCTGGCTAGAAACAGTGAGGGACAGGTGGAGGGCATTCGCGCACCTATTTGTGGATGCACCTTCCGCGCCCCCAGTCGATCAAGCTTCGATCCGAGAGGGTTCGACGCCCACGGACAGAATGAATCCTTCTTTATCTGAAACAAGTCCAGTGGCATTCGCTGGTAAGTAGGTTCTTTTGTCCTCCCCCATTCTTTAGGAACCTTCCTTTTGTCCGATTTTCGGAGTCCGAAGTCAGATTCTGACGGAAGCAGATGCCATTGGGGTAATCGTCCCTTTGGTCTTCCTACGGTACTTAGTTGCCCCGATGGCACCAGCAGCAATTGCCCCCAAGGGGATGAGAGTCCAAGCCCAAGCACTTATTGAATCAAACGATAGACCGACGGTGTTTCCGTGAGTCGCCTGCACTATCACTGTTGCGTATCCAACCGCACCTTCAGCTGATGCGGAGACTTCGTCACTAAACGTGCCTGTACTTGCTCCTGCTGTGAATGTTCCTGCACTAGTTATTGATGCGCTTGGGACAGATGTGGCCCATGAGAATGAAATGCCTTGGATCACTTCGCCGGATTCGGCCGTTGCGACTGCCGAAAACTGCACCTTCCCTCCGGTCAGGACGCTGCGGGGGTCTGGAGAAACAGTGATTTGGTCAATACCCGGTTTTGCTGAGTCAATGTTTGAAGGAGACCCTTCGCCGGCGGAGTTGACGGCTGTCACTTGGTAGAAGTAGATCTGAGAATCCGTCACGGAAGAATCCTGATCCCAGAGCTGGTTGCTGACGGGCGTGAGTAAGGATAGGCTGGCAAAGGATGTCCCCCTGTAGATTTGATAGCCTGTCACCGGCGATCCTCCGTCGGAGACAGGGGGACCCCAGGTGAGGTCTGTATGCCCATATTGCCCAGTTGCTACCATATCGTTCGGAGGACTCGGGACACTACTAAGAGCTGGCGCTAACGGCGTGAACCAAGCCTCTATCGTGCTCGGGCCAGAGAGCACAACTGTAGCTTGGTTGACATCTGGAACACCACCAGTGCGCGTGGTCGAGATAAGCCGCGCAGTCGTGCTCCAATGGTCGAACCTGTAGCCTGTCGGAGTGACGACGCAAACATATTCAGCGACAAGGCCATTGTTCACGGGCCCATTGTTATCCGGAGGCAACGCCGAAACGTAGACCCAATCGCCACTAGGATGATATGTAGGAGAACTCTCTTCGATACAAGTCCCACCTGCATCATACGTAAAAGACGCTATGTAAGGAGGGTAGGTGACAAAAGTGAGCTTGGCAGCGAAAACTGCCTTGACCACGCCGCTACCCTGAATGTTGACGAATGCAGGATTGGATTTCGACGGGGGATAGGTATCAGGTACCCCTGGTCCGACTTGCAACGTTATACTCGACGGGTCACCGCATTCTCGATGATATTGATCAGGGCATTCCCAATGATCAAAGACGTAATCGTCAGGAGCGACGGCGGTAAGAGAATATTTTCCAGGCGGGAAGAAAGAGTGTTCCCCGTTTCTGAACTCCGCTGGAAGCGAACCTGATGGAGAGCCAAAAGAAGACGAAGATGTGAGGATGCCTCCCAATACTATTGACCCCACAAGTGGGTTCGTCTCAAACGAAACGTGTGGCGCCAAGCCAGGAGCAAAGTAGATTGGACCGACAGTTGCAGAATCGTATGGATTGGACTTGACAAACTGACATAGATTGAAAGGGTCAAATGCACACTTCCGGAAAGTAGTAAAAAGAGTAGCGTTTAGCTGGGGAACAGTGCCTTCGGGAACCTTGACCGCGGCCCCGTAGCTCCATATCCAGCTCTCATTGCTACTGCACCACTTGTGCAGACCAGCATTCCATTCCAAGTGCGAAGGAGTGGAAGTGGCCGAGATTTCCCAACGATAAATGAACTGCGTCCAAGAAAGACTTCCCGTAATCGAACCACTAACGGAAGCAACACCGGGTACTCCCGCCTCCGCACCAATTGTGACGGATATTCCTGCCTGAAGTTCTCCAACTTGATCGCCCTCATCGCCGGTTCTCGGGCTGATCTCGGGAAGAAAAGCGGGTCCCCTGAAAAGGAATGGGAAGGACTCTCAAGTCGAGAGATTGCGCAAGACGCGTGAAAACCGTTCCGCCAAGTGAAGTGTCATTCGAGATGCACCAACCAGAAGCAGCCTGGGTAGTAGCAGTAATCAGGATGACGAAGTAGTCATTATTCGGGTCTTGCTCAACTGTCGGGTCGATACCCCAAGTGTATATCACAACCCGGGCATAGTTGCCTGTATCGTTCTTACCGTGCGCCTCACGATCAATGGAAAATGGAGTTGTAGGCACCAGCGGCCCCCCTATCTGGGGCGCATTACCCGTATCTACCGCGGACACCTTCAAGTGAGATCCCAGCAAAGAAGGAAAACTGAGCGTCAACATGAGGGCAATTATCAGAAACCGGAAGAGTCGCTGTTTTCTTAATTCAGAAAACTTCCTTAGAACCATAGTTAGGTCTGAAAGAGTTTTCTTCTTAAGACTAAGCCCTCAATAGTTAGGGAGCGAATTAACCCAGGGCCGGGATAGAGGGCCCTTGCTATCGTTTCTTGTTTGGGCTAGGGCGGATTATTACCGCTCCTTCTTCCTTATTCCACTCGATCTTCACGACATCTCCTTCTTTGATCGTAAAGGCCGAATCTTGGGCTATTGCAGAGGGAATTGTAACGTACAAGGTCCTCGCCTTTCCATGCTTGAATACCTTGGCCTCACCCACGAGAAGTGCGAATGGCATCTTCCATCAAGCCTCCAAGGTTCGAAACGTGGTTATTAGACTTACGGTCAAAGTTACGGTAATATCTGTAGCCCATATGGCTACAATTCTTAAATAACGGCGCTCTATGCTACCAGGCATGCTCTCTCCTATCGCGACGGCAATTGTTTTCGCCGAGTCTTTCACTGTGTACTCCTTGCTGAGACAATTCGATGTCAGATCAACCCGAAAACTTGCTGAGCGAATAGACCTCCAGAAGCACGAAGTAAACCCGCTACTCACGTTCCTCACGAAAAGATTGAGCCTCAATACGGCGTTCCGCGCTACATGGGTGCTGACCGCTTCTGCAATCGCCCTCTCAGACACCTACCTCAACACTGTTGTGAGCTGGGGAGTGCCTGCCATTGCGTTGCTCTTTGGAACGATTCACCTTCTCGCAGCCGCATCAAACATGGAGCTGGAGTACAGGACGAGAAGCATGAGCCCCGCAGAGATCGAGGCGGATACCTACGAGTTCGCCAAGCAACTCAGTGGGCTCAACTGGAAAGGAAGATTGTCGCTCCTCGCCGAGAGATATGCGTTCAATGTTGTTGTGACAGCGATCTCGCTGGTTACGATTGTCGGATTCGAATTGTCTGACACGATATCGAAGCTCACCCACTCATCCAATAGCGGGGCTGTCATGTCGAACGCAGCACTTCTGAACATGATGGCATTACTTTTCTTCTTCCCTACAGTGTTCTTTGGCACGCTGATATGGTCGAGGCGGTTAGTCAAGTTCTATGATTCGGGCAAACTTGATCCGCCTCAAGGTCACGAATACTCTATCGAAATTCCGATTGCTGTCGCCGAGGAAGCACTAAATCTTGCCAACTCGAAACAAGCATCGACCATAAGGTTGCTGCTGGATCACAGAGGGGCGACCGAAGGTAACTCTTCGATGCCCGGGTCGAATCAGCCGATCCATCAACAGTGAAGGAGTAGAACGGAAATGGTTTTTGACTTCAGGGTTATCATCGAAGTGGTGGCGGGGGGTATCGGTGCCATCTGCGCGGCGGGCGGGGTTTTCCTTCTGGTCCTCGGAGATACTTTTGGATTCTCGAATGCTCGCTCCGATGGATGGGCACTCATTGTTATCGCCGTGATAATGTGGGCAATAGCCATTCTGCTTCTGTTCAGCGATCAACAGTAAAGGATGGAGGCAGAACCTCGTTCGTGCAGAGGAACTGCTGCAACGGCAGGGGGCGAGCATTGTACAGGTAGGGTAGCTCCAGTGAAGAGTTCAGGTGTGGCACCATCCTTTCACAGCTACTCGCTAGCGAAACACATTAGATGCCCTCGGATTCTGCATTAAGTTCGAGAGCTTGATGAGGCAGCTGGATTGTTTAGAGCTGGACGCTTATGGCCGTGTTAGATGTAAAGAAGAAGCCTGAGAACGAGCTGTTCGAGGTTATCATCAGCAGTAGACCCGAGGCTAGAGTCGAGCGAATAGAGGCATTGAATGAACTTGTTTCACGGCAGCAATTTCTAGACAGAACAGCAGTCTTTCATGGAATACTTGCAGTCGCAAAATTCTATGGGATTTCGACACCTGAGGGTTCGATGCTCTCCGAATTACTAAGTAAGCTCATGAGGGATGATGAAGTTCTCTTCGGCATTTTGCTGTCAAACCTTGCCGACCAAGTCAAGAACCGATACTTCATTGGATTTGCTGCGCGATTCATCAGGAATGTCAAGCCCGCCCTGAAGGCGCAAGCCATCCCTTCACTCGTGAGCGTGCTCATCCAACAAGACTCGATTGACACCCCGGCTGACTCAATCACTGATACATTGACCATGCTGCATGACGAGAAGCTGGACGATCAAGTTACGTCTGAACTTCTTCCAAAGATACTGAGCGCAAATCCTATGCAGGTTCTCCTTGCAAGCAGAGTTCTTTCGAAGATTAGTGGAGAAAATGCGTTGAAGGAGATGCTAGTCGTTCTAGACCGGACACTAGCTGAGTGGTACGGTCAACTTAACAATCCTGGACAGCTAAACGACCAGATCCAAGATCAAGTCATATTGTACTTGATTCGCTCTCCAAGCGAGAAAGTTCTTCCACTAATACGAAAGACGGTCCTCGTGAGGCGCACCGGTTTTCTCACCCAGATGTTTCAAGGGTTTCGATATCGACCAGCCGCGCAAATGCTTGAGGAGATAATCGAACAATACGTAGGGATACTCAAAGATACGACTTAGCGCATTGGTGCGTTACAGCTCTCGCCCAAATGGACCCAAGATTCATCGACCTTCCGAGATTGGTCTCAATCGATTCCCTTCTTCGGAAAAACTGGTTGTCCAGATATCATATCAATAAGATATTTCTCGCCTCCAAAGCAGACGTAAAGCCGATCCTTTTCGAGTTGTTGAAGAGCAGTAATCCCGACAAGTACGACTTCGCGGCTGAGTGTTTGAGTGAAATGGGGGTCTCCATTGATGAGATGTCAAGTGTCGTTGGTGAGAGTCCTTCGCATGAACTTTACAGGTTCTTCTATCCTAAAGAGACGCCAGAAGAAATCTTGCAAAAGGCAGAGGCCAACTCTCTTGGCGGCATGGTTGGGAAGGGAACGAAGCGTTTCGACTTCTTCCTCATTCAAGTTCTCAACTCCTTGAATTTTCAAGTGCTTTACGTAGATTCCGCGAACAAGCCAGGCGTTGACATCGTGGCCATTTCTCCTTCCGGTAATCATCTGATTGTCGCGGGGGCTACAATAGAATCTCTGAAAGAGGACTTGGGAAAATTGACTGTCACCATTGATGAAATGAAGACTAAGATGAGATTGCTGATGGAACGTCATGATGTGATTCCTGTTATTTTCTCAGCGTCGCAGAGACCAGTCACTGAAGACGAGAATAAGTCAGCGAGAAAGGCAGGCGTAGTTGTTCTCGGACGAGCCGACGTGGAAGGAGTATTGAAGATGTCTAGAACTGGTCGAGGAAGCCAAGACCTTGTGAGTTTTCTAAAAGAGAAAAAACTAGCTCTAACATCCCCTAATCCATTCGAAGTCTATTAGTCTCATGATACACGAATCCAAGCTAAGACTTCCCCGTAGAATTGCAGCTTCTCGGTCGCTTTCCCTGTATTGGACGCGAGGAGGAAGCTAGACCTTTCCAGGTTCAGAGTTTGATCTCTGGCAAATACTGAATTTCTATAAGAGAGATTGCCCAGAACAAGTTCGCGATCGTCTTGAAAGGATGGCTATTGCATGTAGCAGCAGATTCAACGAACATGGGCATCAGTGGACCCATCAACGCTGATAACGGATCTTTCGATTACATCCCTTTGGGACCTGAAGACAATGATTCATCGGAGAAACTAACCTACAACGGCCTCGGCCTATCCCCCGTGATTCCAGCGGAATATGACGGTCTCAAGCCACACTATGACCCAAACCCTCACCATTTTGTTTACGGAGAGCCACTCGAGAGCGATCGGGGTAAGCAGCTCGTCAAGTTAAGACCAGGCGATTATTTCTTTCCGGTCGCGAGTTTGGCACCTGTCAGGAAGGAAACCTATGCGATCAGAACAAAGGAAGCGATTGCCGATGATCAAAAGGGCAGAATGGCTAAGTATGTAATAGGCTGGTACGAGATAGCAGCAATTCTTCAGGTCAGAAAGACTCAGAACATGCACAGGATCACCGCAATAGGGCGTAGTGTCTACGTGACTCAAACTATGGAAGCGCAGGTCCGCGAATGTGCACACTTCAAGCGCCCCAGCGATGTGTTTGTATGTGCAGTGGGAGTAAAGGACGGTCGAGAGACCTGTCTTCTGAAGAGTGCGAAACAACTTACCGAGGCAGGAGCTCCATTCAAACCGAACAAATTTGGTCTGATGATGTATGGTAACAAGACTTTCCCACGAGGATGGAAGTGGATTCTGGACGAGGCCCGACTCGCATCTCTCCTGTCCGAAGTCAAGAACCTTTAGAATCGGTTACCCATTGGGAATTACTTTAGGCAGACCAGACCTCTTCACAACCAGACCATCTTGCAACTGTGTTACGTCTTCAGGTCTTCCGAGCTGTACCAGTGTTCCTTGGATCATGTACATGGGTGATCTGTACCGGACCTCCGCGCTGCTCCTCCCGCTTCGCTCATTGTTCTCCAACAGTCTTCAGGTATCGACTCAGGCTTCTGTCCTACGCTGTACAGCCCATAACTACTCCTATCGCCCAGAGCGTCGAGCAGAAGATGAGCATCGACTTCCTTTCCGCTATTTGCATCACCTCGATTGAAACGGGAGGTAATCACAAATGGTTGTGCCCTGACGAAGTAGAACTCCGAGAATGTTAGGTCCAGACCGTCCCCGATGAGACATTCCTTCTTCTCCTTCACATAGAACGCGGATCTTACTCGGTGTTCGCCTTTGACATTGATCGTGTCTGCCACAAGGTCGCCCTCCTGAGCCCTGTTATTTCGGAATGTCCGATGACACTGACAATAGACACCCACTTCCCAGCCTGGATCGGCCGGGTGGTGCGGATAGTTTCTAACAAGCCACATGAGTTGCGGGTGAATCGAGCAGACACTCTCCTGCTGCATCCTGTCTAACGCGGTCAGGTTCAGCAGTGATTGATGAACGATGGCTAGCGCTCTCACAGATCAAGACCGCTCTTGAGTGAAGAGTAGGGTAAGGTCCTCCTCCCGTATCGATGGGTTATCCTCTACAACCTTAGTGAGAGTCGGCAATCTCAGTATGCCCTTAGGTTAGTTGCTCAGGATAGGCTATTGGTTGGAGCGTGAACTTAAGGTAAGAGTGGATTACGCGGATTCCTCTCTGCGCCAAGTAAAGTGCAATTGGGCGCTTGCGGGAGACATTCCTGGCAGGTTGGTTTGATCGGCGGCCTTCCCCATGCATGGGTCAGGCATTGTAAATCCACTCGACGCATTATTAAACCTCTACAAAGCGTTTTACATTTTGCAAAGGGTTCAGTGGTGGAATTATGCTGACGCATAATCAGGTTCTAGACGTTCTCGAAGAGGCAGTCAGGGCATCGATGGTTGGAGCATCCACTCATTCTTACGAAGAGGTGCATCGTGAGGAGTCTTTCGTCGAGGCCTCAATATTGGAGGCGAGGTGGGATCACCCAACATTAACTCCAGACCTGTGGGCGAAAAATCGGGGGAAGAAAAGATATGACGTATACCAAATCTGGGATGCAGAAGGAGAAGGAATTGCGGCTTACGAGGTTATGCGGACTGCCATAACTCCCAACATTGGGTACGTATGTATTGTGACCCTTGCCAAGGGTCAAGACTCTTGGAACGCGAAATATGCTAGGAAGTTTGTAAATGGGGTTCTTGAAGTCTTAGAGGAGAAAAGGCTCCATGTCAGCCCTGAGTTCTTCTGCTATGCCAACCTAGATGCCGACTCGCTCTCCAGCCGTGCAAAGGTAAGACGAATCCTAGTGAAAAGGGTCGACTTGTAAGTGGATAGCACAGGCCTTGAACCACGACATCGACATTTTCTCCTCCTTCCGAGAGGCGCCGCGGACTCATATCCAACAGTTAGGCCCACATCTAACAGCTACTCTTTGATCTCCACATCGACCAACCCCCAGTATTCAACGTAGACATTGTACTGGACAGGTAAAAGTCGGGTCCGCTTATCTTGTCCTTGAAGATGGACTAGTCGTTAGTCGTTGCCTCTGCTTCGTACTGACAGACGATGCCGTGTCGGGTCAGATAGTCGGCGATGATCCTTTCTCTTTTGCTCCTGACAGGTTGCCCGATAAGCGGACCGAAGGCTACCATACTTCCTGCGGGGCTCGAAGAGATCCGACAACCAAGAAAGGAGATCATCTTCGATAGTTGCCCCCGTCGGCAATGTGATAAAAGCAGATCCGCAATTAGCGAATGAGCTCAATGCCAAAAAACCTCAGAGCTCGGTACCTCAAGGCAGTGAGAGCAATTCCAGCTGATTTCAAGAAGAGTCCTGATCAGAACCCTCGAACTTTCCGCCACGTGTGAGCCTCTCTCGTATCCCACTCGACTCAGACTGTCCGCCTCATGGTTTTCTTCTCTAGGTACCCAGCTGAATCTGATCTCCGTGAACTTGGTAATCATCTCCTTTGCATCTAGATACCTTCGGGCATAGAGACCTTCTCGAGACTTCCAAGTGCCTGCCATCTGGTGGCCAGAAATCGAGAGTCGCTTCTCACCTCGATTGGCATTGACACCAAGTTCGCTTCCAACAGGAAACGCAGCGCTTCACAGAGCGCTGCACACTCGGCTACGTTGTTGCTCATTCGAGGACCGTGGCCAACGGCACCCGATTTTCTAGCGACAACATTCCCAGCATCGTCCGACTGTATGCCAGATCGACTGTATAGCAGAAACTACGACACATGCGGTTCAGCGGAACTGAGATCCCTTGCCAGACACGAAATTGTTGTGTGCGAGGTAGTGAGTGAACGAGTTTTCCGTGAGGGCTCTTTCATCCATTCATGGAGCGAAGGATTTGTCTCCTGAGTAGCCTCCTAAGCGCACTGAGCGTGGAGCTGGGAGGTCGTGAGTCGACTGGCTGGCTGAAGGGTCTGGGAGGTCTGAAGGGTTTGAGGCTAGCTGGGAAGACAAACGAGGGGGCAGTTCTTCTTGGTCGGACCGGTTTCGGACGCGAGCCTCTCAATATTGTTTGGTTTAGATTGACGAAAGGAGGACGTTGCGAGTTGTGTTTTGCCGCATGGACTGACCAACGTGCTCTGTCCTCCAACATCTTCCTAAGCTGCGGGTCCTTGGAACACAACGTGTCATAATGCAGGTGAAGCATTGCTGCTGAAACCGCTCGTGGATCAGATGAAACTCTCCTTGCAATCAAAGCTGCTTCAGCGGGTGTATGGTTGAGTATTCTGTGGCGGCGGCCTAGCCACTTAAACGGACGGTCGATTTCAGCGTGAACCCTATCAAAGGAATTGCCTAGAATAACCCTGCAAGTGTAATTGTGTACTCTTCTTGATGGCACTTGGTGGTCCACCGTTGAGGTAATTGCCTTTCAGAATTCCGCCTTTTCTCCCAAGAAGAAGGATTCTTCAGACACCTGTGATGGCATCATAGGTGCGATAACCATTGGATGCCAGCACGTCCACGGTAAGTTTGAGTACGTTCTTCCAAGAAGACGCGAAAGGAAACCTCACCAGAAAGGCAATCAAGTATCGAGAGATGGTTAGAGAGCTCTACGAGTCGATAGAACCGCTCACAGGTCGCGAACTTTCTGACCGTTTAATCCTTCGTGGAGTAGCTTACAAGCAAGAGGGCAGATCGAAGACCATCGATGACATAGAGACGTATGTAAAAGAGAACCTAGCCGACATGGAAAAACATGAGATCGTCCTCAAACAAAAAGTTCCTGCGAAAAAGGCCGGAAAGAAAAATACTTGGTCACTTTCTTCGCTTGGCCGGATGGTTTACTCCTTGCTACTGCTTGGTGATGCTAAGAGGGATCCAAATCGCGCGAAACAGGACGTAAGTCAATTCATTCACGGGCGCAAAATAGGGAACCCTCTAAAGGACTTTCCATACGACGTGATGCTCGAAATGACAAACACTGGGCATTTTGAAGCGGTGGCGCGTTTCTTTGCTTCTATCGTCCGGGTAGCCTGCGAGAACCCAGCTCTGTTTTTAGAAGCTTTCAACCATGCCTTCGCCAGTGAGATGGGGAATAGGTGGGCGGTTGGTGAGAGTCCGGATGACAAGGGCGCCTATGCATGCGCGTTCTTGAAAGCGATGCATCGTCTATCAAGCAAGGAGAGGACCATTATTCTGGAGTCAACGAAGAGAGCGTTGGAACAAGATTACAGTGCTGAGGTAGCGGATGAGGCCTACGTCAGCGCCGTGGCAAGAGGGGGGCCTAATGTTCATGTCCCAACCTGGTGTAATAGGTGCGACAGGGTTGTCATCGTTGAAAAATCCGTCGATCAGATTTACGAAAGCAGAGTTCTCGGCGACTTTCACTTGATAGGAAAATGCGCGACCTGTGAGGGCGTAACCACCGCTTTTCATGATGCCCCCGATTTCCCATGGTCATAGGTAGCCCTATGTGCGTGGTGCAAGGATGAAGACTCATAGCTCCAGAATATGATCGATGAATAGACCGGTGGTATCTTCCTAACTCGTTAATTGATTCCCCTCGGAATCAATTAGCCTAGGTTTCATACTGCGTCTATTGCTGATGATGCCATCATGACACCCAGAAGAGTGATTTAACTCGCTGTATCTCGTGAAGAGAAGCTGAGCGCATATTGAAGCACTCAGAGAAGTTGGCTCAAGTTAAGGCGAGAGACGGTCTCGATGGCTTTCAGTGCCAGTGCGGGTTCTTCACGCCTGATCCAGAAGTTGCAGCAGCTCATATCAGGTCAAGAGGGAAAGCAACAAACTACTCCACGCTACACGACCAACTAGCTTTCGTGAAAGACGGAACGAATTTGATGACAAAGGACAAAGTGGTCCCGTCCAGCTCCCTTCTGAAGGAATAGTGCAGATTTTTCGGGAAGAACACTCTAACGGGGAGAGAGGCGTTGGTTGAACCTACCATCGGAGCCATTTAGCCGATCATTTTTGCAGATGCCATCATCATGTGGGGATCCGATATGATGGTATCATGACACGGGGAAGGCCGGTTTAAGGTTCCGGTTCTTGACGCCTCGGCGTCGATTGAGTTGTCAATGGATACTGAGGATGTTCGTAATCACATAGCCCCTTGGCGCAGACAACTTCTCGAAATTGTCGAACGAGTTGAGATCGAAAGAGAACGTGCCAAAGTGAATGGAGTCGTTCCAGAGAAGTCCCCTGTCTCAGAAATCCAGGGGCATCACACGGACTCGCCTAAACGTCGTCGGCACGGGTCCGAGTCGAAGGCCCCCACGCGAGTGGGCTAAAGACTGGTTCAGACTAGTGTCGTGTTTGCGAAGACCAACGAAGGCAGCGAGCTGGAGCTAGCAGGCCGTATCGGATGTCCAAGGTGTGGCTCGAGATGTGTAAGAAACGGTTATCGATACGACAATCGGGTCCCAGAGCAGACCTACAAGTGCGCCAACCTTGCATGTGGTCACAGGTTCTGCTTACGCAAGCCAAAGTCGCTGGTTAACTGGGACCGAGTAGCTGAGTCCTATCTCTTTGACAACATTTCCTTAGAATCGGTGGTTAGGGCTAATAATCTTCCATGGGGCAAGTCTACAGTCTCGAATCGTATAAGGCAGGTGGTAGCAAATGCCCCTTCTGGAATCGAGTTTTCCGAGAAGGTGTCTCGAAGCAGAATCTGGGGAGGTGTATTGAACCTTGACACCAGTGGCCTGAAATTTCACCGTAAACAGTATTCATACCTGCAATTTTCCGACATTCCATCCGGCGACCAACTCGATTATGGGATTAGCCAGCACGAAGACAAACCGACGATAATCTCTCGCCTGGGAAGGATTAGGTATCGACTGCGGTATCTACCCAAACTTGTTGTTTCAGATCTTGCTCCTGAACTCATCGAGGCTCTAGACATAATATATCCGGAAGTCCCAATCCAAGGATGTCTCTTCCATCTTGAGAAACTGCTGAATAAGAAACTGCCAACGTGGAAACTCGAAAGTCCATTGATGAGAAACCAAATCTCACTGCTCAACTTTGCGGGACGGAACCGGGCCGATCTACGAATTTCAACGGAAGGGCATAGATTCCAACACATGGAACATTGGGCTAATATCAAGGAACAGATTCTGAAAGTCGCCCGTCCAGAGGATCGAAGTGTCCAACGGGTCGCTATAGCTGAGTTGAATCGGTTGGATACGGAGAAAGATCGGAAAGGGCATTTGGTCATCAGGAACTTCCTCGAAAAGCAACAAAAGTATTACCGCCCTAGAGACGATCTAGAAGCAATTGGTATAACGGAAGAAATGTTGTATAGCAATCGGTGCGAGAACGACATTGGCAGAATCAAACGGCTTTGGAGGATCCACAAGGGTTTCAAGAACCTCAACGCCGCCCGAAAATACGTAGACTTCTACTGGTGGAAGAAAAGGGCTTCTAGGATAATATCCGAGGACCTAACGTACTACTTGGAGAAGCTGCCTAATCGACTTTGAATGAAGATTACCCATTGGTCGAACATCCGGTCAGCATCCCACGAATTGTACAGCAGTCAAAATCCCCCGAATCTTGGAAAGTACCACTTCCGGCACTGTCCGAGAACCGTGGGATTCCATGAAGTGTACAGGATCGTGGGATCATTCTATGATTCAGAATCGTACTATGCGATTCAATCCCAGCTTACTGCTCTCACGGAAGAATTAGGATCACAATCGCTCAGGGTCAATTAGAAAAAGGATCATTTTTAGAATTGTTAGGTGTCCTGTTAGCTCGGAAGAGAAGCTCAGCTATCTAACAACCGATGCCAGCTCTCTGCGAGAGAAGTTCCTCTAGATGAGGAGTCTCGATTGTATGTGAACGCAGTTGTTCTTTATGGGCTCTCGAATTGTCTCCTTAGTAGTGTCAGCCATCGATCTGCATGGTTGGTTCTGACTGGCGGCAAGTTCTGGACAGACTCATGCGGGCGCAGATAGTTGTAATAGGCTACAAAACCTGCCAACTCGTCCTTAGTTCTATCTTTCATGCCTCTCTTCGATCTCGTCCAGTCTCTCACCGTACCGTGAAATCGTTCAATCCTGTTGTTGCTCTGTTTATTCGAAATCCCCACATTTCTCACATGCTTGATCTTATTGCGAAAATCCGATAGTGCGGCCGAGTACGAGCCGAGACCGTCTGTGAACAGTTCCTTTGGTTCCTTTCCCGCTTTAGCAATTGCTTCCCTTATTACGGTTCGGGCTGCATCGGCTGCTCTGCCCTCCGTGACCAATGATGCAATGAGTCTTCTTGATTTGTAGTCAAGGATATTCCAGAGATACTTGTCTTTTCCCATGACTTTCAGTTTCATCTCATCCGCTAACCATCGATTCCCAACTTCCATTTTCAGATTTTCCGTTGCCCTCGTAAGCATTCCGACAAGCCTCGCCACCCAGCAGTGTATTGTCGACGCAGGAATCTCCACACCATAGATCTGCCAGAGGTGGCTAGAGATCTCCCTAAGGCTTAGTTTCTTGAAATGAAGATCTAGGGCTATTATGGCTATGGCCGCCCGGCCCATCCGATTTTCAGGCAACAATTTATCTCTGAATGTTCTTTGACAAGTGTTGCAGTTGAAGAGCTGAGTTGCTCCTCTTTTGTTGTATCTCTTGCCGTTTCGCACAGATTGATTGGATCCGCAGTAAGGACAGCTTCTCTCGGCCGCTTCTCGATTTGCTAGTACTATTTCTGGAAGGTTGAGAAGGAAGTTTACGGCGAAGACGTGCTTGCAAGGCCTTTTCCTTTCAAGAAAGTCTTCACAATCGCATATCCATTTCTTGCTGCATAAGGACACACGGTGCTGATTTCCTTTGCTCTGCGATCTAACGTAAAACAATTTGTCACTTGCTCTTTGTATTTGTCCGCCTTTGGCTAGGATTGCTAACCCGCGTAGCTCTCTCAGTTTGAAAGGTGCTCCTAGGCTATGAGGTGCGGACTCCGTAGCTTTCACCTCTCAGAGAACGGATTACTGAAGGAAGGCCTCACAGCTTTGGATAGCGGGAGCCAGGGGCAGGAAGAGTTTGCGCAATAACGACATTCCAAATTAGGAGTATAGGTCGTCCTAGCTGTCTCAGGGGTTCCCCGTAGGGTTTCAAGGACAGTCTGAGCTTTTTCGGCTATTTCGAGGATATAATGTGAGGATAGAGGTATGTCAATTTCCCGATTGGAGACCACAATTTCGTCAATCCCATTATTTGGCTGCCAGTAAAGCGCTGCTTGAATCTTGTGGAGTGGTCTGATGATCTGGGCGCTCTTCACCTCCGACAGCCGAGTCTTGCCTGACGGGGCTTCGAACAAGAGATCTTGCCTAAATCCACGCCCGCCGCATTCGATGCCCGCTAATCTGTAACCGTTTTTCAAGTGCCTGCGTATCACTGAAACGGTCGCTATGGCGTGAAGGCCTACCACCCGCAGCCGGGAAGTCGGATCGAAGGGTTGAGGGATGAATGCGCTGCACAATATTTTGTAACTTAGAACTGATGGCGAAAGGAGGAGTCTGTCATTCGAGAGATTTCGAGGCGTCATGACGCTACACGTACGCTATACAGCGTATAACGCTTTATATATAAGTGTAGCGTACCGCTACACGGTGTATGCCGATCACACTCAGACGAACTGTCGTAAGAATAGGTAACTCGCTTAGACTAACTGTTCCCCCGGAAATAGCCGAGATTCTAAGAGTGAAAGAAGGAGACGAAGTTGAGTTTGACAAGACAAACGGAGACGTCATAGTCCGGAAGGCAAAGGGCTGAGACATGACTAGCCGTCACATGGTCAACGATCGAGGATCCGACTACAGCTACACAGGCACGGGACTGAAGCTGACGCTAGAGAGTCCCCACCCACGAACTCGCAGGCCCGGAGTCATTGAAACATTTCGGAAAATGAAGAGAGGATGCTTGGAAGAGCTTAGGGCGATAATCAACGGCAATCGAAGCGACGGGACGAGTTACCTCGGCAATACTTCTCGAAGAGTGTGTGAACGATTAGTTTCGGCCGTCCATTTATATTGACGATGGTCAGGTCGCTCGACATGCCCACATCAGCAATGGAAACGTTGGCTTGGAGCGCGTCGCGAGACCTGAAAGTGGTAACCGGCAAGCGCTATCTTGACGACTTCGATGTGCTGGTGTCGAACACGGACACCCTTGCTTTCTTAGGTTCTGTCCCCGATGAGTCTTTTCAGCTAGTAGTCACTTCCCCTCCATACAATATTGGAAAGCCATACGAACAACGCCAAGAGTTCAAAGACTATCTTGAATGGCAAGAGCTTGTCATTAAAGAATGCGTCAGAGTTCTCAAACAGGGGGGCAGTCTTTGTTGGGAAGTGGGGAATTATGTCGAGAAAGGGGAAGTGTTTCCTCTCGACGCCTTCTTCTATCCAATTATCAAACGAAATCCAGAACTCAAACTACGCAATAGAATAATTTGGTACTTTGAGCATGGACTGCACGCTAGTCTTCGATTATCGGGTCGGTACGAAACAATTCTATGGTTTTCGAAAGGAGATCCCTACGTCTTCAACCTAGACAAAATCAGAATCCCCCAGAAGTACCCAGGAAAAACCTACTTCAAAGGACCCAAACATGGACAACCCTCAGCTAACCCTCTCGGAAAGAATCCCAGTGACATCTGGAGGATGCTGTTGCAGGACTGGGAAAGTCTCGTCTGGGACATTCCAAACGTGAAGTCAAACCATCCTGAGAAGACGGTTCATCCTGCTCAATTCCCAATCGAGCTCATCGAAAGACTCGTGTTGGCTCTAACGAATCCGGGCGATATCGTCTTCGACCCGTACGTGGGAGTGGGCTCTTCCCTTATTGCGTCTATCATTCATGATCGAAAGGCAGTTGGAGTGGATAGGCAAAAGGAGTACATTGACATCTCGCTTGATCGTGTAAAGCGGCTTCTCAGTGGGGAACTTAAGTATCGACCTTTGGGCACTCGAAAGTTTATCCCAACTGGGAGAGAAAAGGTATCGCAGATACCTCCTGAATGGCTCATAAAGTGAAAACCTCAAGAGCGCCGTCTGCATGCGCTGACGCGTGCGAAAGCTCTACGAGTACTCTCACTTGGGTGGCAAAGAAATCTTGCGCGAAAATTTTGCCCCTCTTGATGCTGAGGTTGACAAAGTAATCGACGCTGTTACTCCGCAGAGAACCAAGCAGAGCAAAGAAAAGCACAAGCAAGGGAAGATGCTCTACAGTCCGAAGGCACTCAACAAAGAATTTCGACAGCAGTTTAGCACCTTCGGTTGGACAGAACTAAGGGACAAGTACGTAATTTCGATCAACGATAGAGGCTACAGTGCAGAGGTCAAAGGCGTATTCAAGCAAATAGATTTCATGAAGGACAAAGTTCTCTGCGAGGTTCAGCTAGGAAAGTACTTCGCCATGTTTTATGACCTGGCAAAGTTTCAATATTTTTTCAACAAGCACCTTGCAGGAGTAGGGATTGAAATAGTCCCTACGCACAACTTGAAAAAACAGATGAGTAGTGGTGTATCCTATGGCGAACAGCTAGTGTTCGACCTAGAAAGGATTGGACGGAACTTCCCATCGGTTCCCGTCAAAGTCATTTTAGTGGATGCATAAGTGGCTTACGAATCGCGGTCGACGAGGGACCCGTGAAGACTCGCCTCAGACCCGACGCAAGCCTGCCCTGACTTGTTCAAAGATCCCTCCATGGCTGCGACCCGGCCCTCTCGTGATGAAATTGTCACGCTTTGCTCTCCGGCTGACTGTAACATAAGAAGGATTGGCGGCTCCAACGAACCCCTCGAAATCGGAGTCGGAAGCGGACTCATACCATTCTCGAGCTTGTTTAAGATTGAAACTAACTAAGAGATCGCGGTCAATTTTCACGCTTTGAATCAAAAGATCTTCTAAGTTAACAGTTGACTCATTTGCTTGAGCGAGTTTCCTATACTCAGAATAGATAGGATTCAGTTCTTGGTCGCTGCTCAGAATCGCGATGAAATAGTAATAGACTTCTTCGGCTTGAAGAGTGAAGAACCATCCTGAGACATCATGTCGATGCCTTACAGGGATTGTTCCGTCGGGTTCTGCCTGCTTCTTTCTGTCGTACTGAAGTTGGCTCACCGTCTCCAAGAGAATTAGCCCACTATCTGGATTGCATAGTCCCCTGATCTTGTGATGAGGATCGGACCCGTAGTAAGAGTCGGTCTTCAAGTCAATGGTGACTACGGACCCCTCTGGTTTATGGAGAACAAGATCTATTCCACGTGCAAAATATTGCGGATCCAGATGAACGTCATCTAGCTGATTATCGGAGCCCAGGTCAGTCAAGTATCTCTTGACGATTGTCATTCCGAACCATTCGAGTTTCCTTGCAACTCGGGTGGTATGAACAGTCCACTCCGACATTTCTAGGTCTGACTTGACTCGAAGCCACTAATATCTCAGCTCTTCTCTGATCACCCCCTTGATTCCGACCCGAGACCCTGCCTGTCGCATTTGTAAGTCAACCGCTACCACCATTTCACACTATATTTGAGCGGAGAGGTCTTCTCATTCTTCGACGGTTTCCTGAAGACATAGAGGTGTTCATGGGCTATTTTGTAAAAGTCGTATTTGTGAGCTCTCCACAGTCCTGTGCTTGCTATGCTCGTCCGGGTGTTGTGTTGAAGCTTGATGATGTCCTCCTTGAGAATGAATCCAACGCTGAGGAAAGCTTGAAGCACCCCAATCGAGATGGGGACGTAGTGGCGACCTCGTCTCGTGTCTCCGATGAGGATTGCGCAGTAATGATTGTTCTTTAATATGCGATACGATTCGGCCGCTACTTTTCGCATAGCATCCAAGAAATCTGGAAGTCTTCTCAGTCCTGAGATATCGCCGGGCAGTCTCTTGTTACTGTAAGGAATTATCCACGCATATGGAGGGTGGGTCGCAACAAGGTCAACAGTCTCATCTTGAATGGCATCAAGATTCCGCGCATCTCCAACATACGTTCGAATAACGGAAGGAGTTCCGTCTAGAGGATTGAAATCAAAATTGAGCCTATCAAGAGTTACCATGATCGCATCTTTATTCACATCTACTCCAACCCCGTGCCTACCAAGGAGCTTGCACTCGACGAGAGTAGTACCACTCCCGCACATTTGGTCGAGAACAAGGTCACCCGGCCCGGTATATTTCATAATGAGGTTTCTGGAAATGTACGGACTCCAATTGCCGCGATATTTGCCTGAATGTGTGGCCCAGTCACCACGATTGGGAAAACTCCAAACGGTGAATTCCTCATACTTGTAATCAGCTGGTGGGCCAAAAGTTTTGATCCGCCAGGATTTTCCGACCTCTATGTCGCTATCCTCAATGGTCACGCTTGGCTTCTTGGCAATGAACTTTCGATATTCTTCTTGGGTGATGAGTTGCATCGAACTGCCTTTCTCAAACTCGATTTCCTGCAACTGCGCGCGTGCCTCTAGTCGACCTTAGGTTTCCGACCATATAGATGCTCCCACGAATAGAAGAGAGACCTATCGTGATAAGCGTCTGCATACATCGTAATCGAATTTCAGTCTATTCGATTTTATGCAACCGACACTTCTCGAATTCGTTTCCGGAACCAGGTCAAAATTATTCCGGCAGACACATAGTCACACTGGACCAATTGCATTTGGCGAACCACCCTGTTCAGAGACCTCACTGAACTTCACAAAGGCGCTATGAAACACAGGTCCGTAGACAAATTTCAACCTCGCCACATGACTCCGTATGTCGACTGCCGGGTCATTCGGAAATCTGACTTCGAGCTCTGAAGTGCGGCCGAAACCCTTTGTAACGATTTCCGTCAGACACTCGTCGAGAACGAGATCAGCCAATCTAGTTTGGCAATGCACATAGCGGTCGACCGCACTAAGAGGGTTATCTCCGAAATACCGAGCATTCACCTCATCATTCATATTGATAACGACAGTACCATCCGGCCTCATGATTGATGGAGTCGGAAGATGAATCTTCTGAAATACTGGCTCCTTGAATCGCGTACCTCGCTCGGGTGGCTCCTTCTCTTTCTTGTCAGCAACACGCACGAACGCACGTGCCGTGAATGACCCACACACTGCATCTATATTGCCGCGGGCTCCTATTCCTTTGCCCGCAACACTAAATCGAAGCCTTCCAATATCATGGTTGAGTTTATCGGATTCAAGAAGTTCTTGAACTGTCAAAGGCAATTCAAACGCATCATTGTCGACAGAGATTCTCACTAAGGTACCTACCGGAATTTTTAGAGCGTCCACATAAAGTTCAAGGTGCTTTACTCTTCCTTCGTGAAGGGTGATGCTCTCAGGATGAAACTGCAAGCCGTTCGCAGGATAGAAAATGGTTTGTGATGTAACAGTTACAAGTGTAGTTGTCCGGCCTTGAGGACATTCCGCTGTTACTGTGGCAGTTACACCTTCACCTTTCCCAATAACTCGAACGACTTTCGTCAAAACTCCATCCTTCGATTTTTCGTGGCTTACCTCAAACTGTTCCGGTTCAACGTTCACATCGTTCGAGGAACTGCGTAGTGAAACGATAGTTCGTTCTGGAACCTTATCTGAGTTCATGAGAAGCGCGATCGGTGTTGATACGTTCTCGGTTATGGTAAATTGTCTTCGAATGAACTCAATCACCTCTGGCTTGAATAGAGTTTTTCCTTTGAACTCGTCCCCAATGTCGGCCCTTCCGACGAGTTGTTCATAGAGGCTGCTCATGACATTCAGAGCCTTTGCAATATTCTCTCGGGTTTGTTTGGAAAAAGTCTCCGAGGGCCCCTCCTGACGCTTTAGTTCGTCCTTGAGAATCTCGTCGAGATACGGCTCGATCAGAGAAGACAGCGATTTGTAGAACTTATTCTTCTTGTCAAAACCATCCCGTGTTTCTGTAAGGATTTCTTCCGGAGGCTGGGAATTCAATCTCTCTTTGATATGGACACCAACACCTCTTATCCTCACAGTGCCAAATATCCTGCTAAGAAGGGGCTCGGTGTCATACTTGAACAATGTAAGATCGAGAGCGTTGAGGTCCTCATCCGTGACCAACAACCCCCCGGATCTCGCTTCCACACCAACATCTCCTTGGCTCAGTTCTGCTGTAGCACGATTAATTTCCAAGTCCACTGGAAACTCCTTTGCATCGACTCTCAGGATGAGGCTCTTCTTGACAATAGGATCTCCCAGTATAGGAGTGAAACGAATCGGAGTCTCCCTCTCCCAAACCGCGCCTAATGTCTCGACGACCAACCTGCGCTTGGGATTGGAATTTATCAGTCGTAGCATGTAGAAGTCTCGAAGCCTTTCGCAAAGTGTAGGATACGTGGGAAAGGGTATGTCCTGCCTCAATTCGAACTCAACCCTTGTACCGTTCGCTGAAATGCCCCACCGCTCTCTCAAACCCGGTGTCACTTTGGGACCAGGATTGATGTCAATGACAGGCTCAGTTCGTCCAAATTGCGTTACCCAATGAAAATCCGCAACAGCGGATTGACCATCCTCTATCGATTGGACTGTGCCCAGTCTCTGTGTGAAGAGAACATCACGTAAGCCCTTTCCAAAGAGACTTCTTGTGCGAAATCCGACCTCTCTGTCTTTTGACTCCTTGCCGTATTCCACAAAACGGTCCCTCATCTCGGCTTCGGTCAGACCCTCGGCCTGGTCCAGGACGGCGAGCATTCGATTACCCCTATCTACTATAACGCGAATCTCGCCGAACTTTGAAGGGTGATTAGTCTTCTTGGCTTCCAGTCTTCTGTAGCTATCATCTGAGTTTGTTATTGGCTCCGCGAGAGCCTTGATTATGCTTGTTCCGATGGCCTTCTCGAATGTCCTCCGAAGGAACCGCTCGCTTATCTGCAAAGTATACTGAGTCACTATTTGTCATCCTCGAATGTTTCGCGATACTGCTTGGCAACCCAGTCCAGAAATTTGACGATATCATCACGTCCACCTAGCTGTGCAGCCTCACGCATTGCCCGAAGTCTTTCCCTTAGAGCACGAACCGGGGTGTTGGGAAACGCCTGTAGCAATTCCCAAACCGCAAACTCATCTAAGGATTCAATCTTGTTCTGTTTGTATGCCTGATGAATTTGTGTCGCTTCAATCTCGCTGATCTCCTTCAGAGGGTCTCGGGTCATCTCCTTCGGCGTGCGCTGATTGACGGGAAGTTGAAGTTGCGGGCTGGCCAGTAACTGTTTAGTTTGCTGAAGAACAGACCGTCCCGTGCTAGTCAGCGTAAATCCGACGTGTTTATTTCCATCAGCCCAATTGCGATATTTCTTTCCTAGTTGAAGAAGGGTTCGAGTCACCCTTTCTCCCTCAGGGTATTCGGGAAACCCGGCTAACGAGAATTTCTCCGGAAACATAAGGAAGAGGGATACGGTAATGGCCTCCTGGGTCCTAGGAATGCCGTGCTCCTCCAATAGAGCGATGGCGTACACAGCCAGCCGGTTGTTGTCAATTCCTGCATAACTTAACTTCGGAAAAGCTTTGCAAATCTCGGTAAGTCGTCGAAGACGTTCGTTTGCCGTAGGGATCGAGGACGCGCGAGCAGTCTGACCTCTATGAACAACTGTCAAACTTTGAATTCCACCTTGGAAAGGATGAGAGCGATCCTACGATTATTCTCCTGCAGACGGGATCCAATGCTCGTAGCATATTCCTTAATTTTTCTGCTCGAGTCATCAGCGATGTCGGAAATCCTCTTGCAGTCATCTAATATCTTCATGTTGTCATTAACGTAGTAGATCAGATCCTTCTCAGCTGCAAGCGATTCAAGGTCCAACACCTTCTTTTGCAGTCTGTAACTTGCAGCGTGGATTTCGTAGAACATTGTTAGTGTGGGAGTCACTAGCTCAGGTGTTGTAGTGATTACTAGACCTTCTCCAGCATCCACATGGTAGCCCCTAGTCTTGGCTATCCGAGGAAGTCTCTCTACGACTAAGATCGCGAATGCAGCGTTGTATCGCCTCATATCCGCTCGAGTCTGCTCGAGGAAATCGTTGCTCCAACTCTTTCGAGACTTCACTTCGACCAAACTGCGGCCAATCTCCACTCCACCATATTGGAACTTGACAACGGCATCAGTGGCGTCGGCACCACCGAGAGGCTCGACCAAGATACTGCTCTGGCCGAGATAGGCGTCTTGGAGGTCTTGCAGAACATTCTTCTCCCCTTCTTCTCCTCTAACTCCGGGCAGCTTGAGGGCTAAGACGTGGGTCTGCAGAGCTGCTGCGGCTTCCTTCACAGACGCCTCAATTTCGCTAGTCGATTTGCCCTGCTCAACTAGTGCTATGATTTGGGCGGCAATACCCTGTAGCCCGGAGTTTAGGCCGTCACCGATTTGCCTGATCGTCTCTTGGCTCACGCCGTGAATGTTGTCCAATTTCTCAATCAGACTTTGTCCAACCCTCTCCTCCATTCCTTGGAACTGATCCGTGATCTGTTTGGTTGCTAGGTGCACCGCAGCAGTCACTGGTGCACCTTGGCTGACTTGTCTATCGATCGCCATGTAGGTCGAGAGCGTCACATTGAGACGAGACTCTGACTCTAGTTCGTAGAACCACTGTTGCAGGGAGATGTCGATCTTAGAGAATACACCAGCGGGAACCGGTAGAATCCCGCCACACCTTCCACAGACAATAGCGTCGAGTGATACCGGGCAGTTACAGGTGTGGAGGCTAATAGCTGACATTTTCAAGCCCCCATTCCACCCAATTTGGCGAGGTAGTCCTCGCCACGCCGACTTAGTACGTAGGTGACTTTGACTCCGTCTTTCTCCCGCTCCAGGAGTCCGAGCTCGTTCATTCGGCCTATGAGGCCGACTCTTTCGCCCGTGACTTGTTTCTCCGTCCATTTTGGCCGGAAACCCTTGAGTTTGACGTTGATGTCGTCGGGGGTAGCGTGCCCTTCATCCAGCGATTTCAAGACTAGACGGATCAGTTCCGCCTCGGTCGGAAGCTGCGAAGCTATGTGATCAAGAAGAAACGCGATCTCTTCTTCCGAAAACGGAGATGAATAATCTTGTCTGTCAATTATAGGATTCTGGATCGAACAGAACCTGAGGCCAAAGTCAGTAAGACCGATTTGGGGAGCACTCTTTCCGCCTTGTACGATGTCAACGAACTTCAGAGTAGGAGCTGCGCCCTCCAGCCTATTCTTCCCGACGTACCCGACAAACTGGAACTTGAAACGCGGAGACGACTTCTCCTCTATCCCCACAGGAAGGCCGGAGTAGAGAATAGAACCGCGCTTCCGATGCATGGTCTTGTCTTTCTTCTGAACTACCTTACCTAGTTCCCTGGCCACCTCTGCCGATTTGTCTTGAAGCTCGTCCAGTGGGACGTACTGTGCGCCCGTATCCGCTAGGAGGTTGCTCAGTACTCTGACGACCGGCTTGACTGGAAACAGACGGTTGACTAGTCCGAACAGACGCTGAGGTCGCTCGGCTTTACTGAGCGAGACTGTGCTGATCTTGTCTGTTCCAGGAAGGGACAAGAGTTTCATCGGGTTCAGGTAGACAGCTATCGAGCCGTACAGTTTGTCATCTGAGGGTCGACGTTGAGGATTTACAACTGTGACTGTCTGCTGGGATTTAGGAGAGTCGCCATGGACTTCGACCGTCTCCAAGTAGATCTGGTTCTGGGCTGCGGCGACCAAGAAGTCTTGAGGACTCTTGTACAGTCCCGCTTTGACGGCTTTGTTGATCTCCTCAGCGACTTCGGGGGGTATATCGACCACGTATCTCATATTATACTTCCCCTCTCTCCACTATAGTATAGGATATACTGATATTTAAGCGTAGCTGAGCGGTGTATGATTTTCTTAATATATGTATTACAGTGCCGTACTATCGTATGAAAGATCGGCGAGTCACTCTTCACTCGCTTCCACCTCGAAAATGAGCTTGACTGGCTTGTCTTTCGAGATATTGTCCGGATCCAGACCTGTCTTTTGGCAGAACTCCAGCCACTTGTTTCGGCCTCGTAGCGTCTTTTCGGGCTCGACTGCCTTCTTGATGATTTGTAAGTGTTCAGGGGTAAGGAAGAGATCTACTCCGGCCTCATTGAGTTCTGGCACGTAGTAGTAGCTCAGTTCATCTATCAGAGCGTCAACATCGTAGCCAGTCGGCGACCCTTTCTTGATTTCCTTGTGTTGCAGAAGGTGACGAAGCCAGTCGGTACCAATGAGATCTTCGTCGACGTAGATTTTACACGCGTTCTGTATCAGGGTTGAGCGAGTGATTCCATACAGCTTGGCCGCCTCATCGATTCTTCCCAGAAGGTCAGTGGGCATGGTGAACGCGATCCGCGAATAGTCTTCCGGTTCCAGCTCTACGGATCTCTTGACCACTCTCCTTCCGGGCTCAACCACGGCATGTCTCCGAGGCATCTTTGGCGGAAGTTCACCTTCGCGACGTGCCCTTTCACGGACACTCTGATGTGTCTCCTGTATCATACTCTAATATGTCTCCAGCGTCACAAGATGTGTGCGTTCCGGTATATAAAACCATACAAACGGGTCGGTTGAGCCCCTCAGTTTTTCTCAGATAGTGAAGATAAGAGTCTCGTTCTCCCTCTGAAATCCCGGCTGAGAATGGGGCTAGAACGGCCTCTCTTTTGTTGACGCGCGATAGCGCATCCTATAAGACCCCTCGAGGGTCTATCATGCCAGGATTGTTAGTTGAGTGAGACGAAACTCATACTAGTAATCACCAACCGAACTGATTACACTGCCGACCTTGTTATCACACGCTTGATTGAACGTGGCCTTCCATACATCCGTTTCAACACGGAAGACTTTCCGTTCTACGCCAAATCGTCATTCACGACCGCGAAGAGTTCTCTTATCCTTGAGAAAGCTGTTCGAGAAGTGGATTTCTCCGACGTAAAAAGCGTCTGGTATCGTAGGCCCGAGGGTCCTTCGTTTCCAGCTGACTTCAATCGGGACAGTTCCGATTTCGTTACGAGAGAATCGCGAGAATTCTTGCAGGGCATCTGGAGGTGTTTGGATTGCGTATGGGTTAATCACCCAGACAAGATTCGTTTGGCTGAGAACAAGATCGAGCAGTTGAGACGAATGACGGCCATGGGATTGAAAATACCGAATACACTAATCACAAACGATCCCGAGTCGGCAAGGGATTTCTGCAAATCTAACAGCAACAACGTGGTGGCCAAGACGCTACGTGCAAGCCATGGAACAATCAACGAGGAAGACTATGTCATCTACACGAACCTTATGGGACCAGAGAGCGTTCAGCTATTGGACACGGTTCGATATTCACCGGTCATTTTCCAAGAAAGAATCGAGAAGGTCTCGGATGTCCGGGTGACAGTTGTTGGGCCAGAGGTATTTGCCACCGAAATACACTCCCAAGGAAACGATTCTGCGAAAATCGATTGGCGGAGAGAAACGCTTGCTTTGCAACACACTGCGATTGACCTTCCGTCACAGGTTAAGAAGAATTGTATGCAGCTCGTGACTTCCTATGGACTCATCTTTGGCGCTCTCGATTTGATAAGGACTAGAAGCGAATACGTTTTCTTGGAGCTGAATCCAAACGGGCAATGGGCCTGGATCGAGAGTCTAACCGGCCAACCAATATCAAACAAGCTGGCAGATGTTCTAGCGAGTTAGCAGATCATTGACTGACACCGATAGAGCTTCGGAAATAGAAAAGAAGCTATCGTCAAACGACCTCAAAGTAATTGAAACATGTCTTGACATGGCAAAAGACCTGATAGCCTCAGAGCAGAATAGAAGTGACCATATCGGAACGCGAGCGGCCAATATTCTCGGTTTTGCCGGTGTGATCGGTGCGCTCACTCTCGAGCTCATCACCCTTCTTGCAACAGTTCGAGCAAAGAACTACTGTGTATCCGTTCTCATGTCCACGATCTACATCTCGATGCTCTTTGCTCTCTCCGCGACGATATGGCTATCTTTCGGCGGAAGGCGACGAAGCATCACAGCCGTCCCACAGATTGACGACATATTTGGTTTCCAAGCGGACAACGAAATCAACTCCAAGAAAAAGTGGCTGGCAGACCTCATTAGCGCCTACAAAAGAACGAACGCAGAGTTGAATACGCGCGTCACGGATGTTTACGAAGCGCAACGGTGGCTGACGATTGGTATCGGTCTCCTCTTGATTGTAGCAACACTTGGCGTGATAACCCTCATGCTACCTTAGGTTTTATACATGTACACCGGGTAACGTCTCGCCGAAATTGCAGCCATTTCTGCTGAACCTCAAAACTAAGGCTTCTCTTACGCCTCTTCCAAATTGCATCTATGATGAAGGAGTGGCGTTGAGCTTCGTCGTTGACGACATCGTAATCCCGGTCGCTTGGTCACGTCAACTTATGCCAACTCAAACCAAAACAGCAATTCGGAGTGAAACAGATGATTCGGACTGAATCTACGATGCTGAATAAGCCTTTCTTGTTAAAGTTCAAGAGGAAGAGTGATAACGACCAACCGCCCTACTCAGTCTACGATGAATCACTCGGGTTGACCATTTGCCACGTATCGAATGTGAAGGAATTTCTCACATCATCGAGATGGCTTCTCGCGACCCAAACCACAACGAAGGCAAGACGGGAGACAAATGACACCGACTAGATCGGAATCTCCATTGCCCCCCAGTCCGAAACCGTTTCTACTCAGTCTCAGATCAGGCGCTAGCGCTCTGTTTATGCCACCGACCGTTTATGATGAAAAAAGAGCGATAACAATGCTCGTCGGAGAGAGGGTTGGATCCCTTGCGTCGGAACGTTACCTGCTAGGAACACAGACTAGAACCGAAAGGAGACCTGAAGGCAACGATGATGACTGATTCGTCCCCTTAGTGATAGCAGTTTTCGCCATACGTACCAGTAAACCGGTGCTGAAATCCCACCCTCCGCTTCCCTTCCAAATCCGTTCTACGCGTTGAAACAAAGGCAGGTTGGTACAGTTCACTCGGCCATTTGTGCTCGTCCAGCAATGAGTAAAGGCGAGCTTGCGAGTTGTTGTCGGCGCAAAGCTTCTTGCACGACCTCTCTGAACCTAGGGTCTCCGAACAGTCTATCCATTATCTTATCCGTCTTATCCTCCTCCTTCTGAAGTTCGATCACGGTCCTCATATCCAGAGGTGAGCCGCATTTCGAACAGAACCTGTTGGTTGGAGGATTAGCAAACCGGCATCTCTCGCATTGCTGAACTCGCAGTGGTCTTTCTTCCCGGTTAACCTGGTCCTCTGTCTTAATTCCGTTGAGCTTGAACAGCGCGTTATCGACGTTTCTTCCTGAAAGATGGACGTAGGTTGCGGGCATCCTAGAATCTCCAACCCAGCCCAGATACTCTTTCAACTGAGCCTCGGTCAGAACATTTGCAAGATTGGATGCTCTCGCATGCCGGAATGAGTGAGGATTCACGCGTTTCTTAACGCCACATCTTTTTGCCGCGGACTCCAGCATTCTTCTGACCGCGCCATACTCAAGTCTCTCTTTGCTGCCGACCTTCTCGAAGCTGGTCCATAATGGAGATGCGGGGTCATCTTTTGAAGGATGATGATTCAGCCATTCAGCAAGCGCTCCTGAGGAGAAGATTACACGTACTCTTCTGCTCCCGGTCTTGCCTTCAAATCTCAGAACGGCACCATATTTGTCGAAGGCTACGGATCCGACCGAGAGGGAAAGCAATTCACCTATTCTCCCTCCGGTTTCATAGGTTAGAAGGATGAGAGCGGGATCGCGAACGTTGGGGCAAGACTCAGCCATCCGCTTGACTTCTTCATCGGTAAGGAGGGTCTCAGGTAGCATCGAGTGCTTCCTCGACCTCTTGCACTTGATCCATTTGACTTCGGGCGGGTATTCCTCGTCATCACCCTTTAGCCACCTGTAAAACTGTTTGATGCACTCTTTCTCGGTCCTCTTCGTCTCATACGCAGTGTCTTCTTTTTCGATCGCTGATACGGCATTAACTAGATCTGTCTTGGTCGCAGTCTCAAAATTCTGACCGCTGAGAAGCTTCGACAGTTTTCTGAGCGTAAAGAGATAACGCACTTGTCTTGGGATACTCATTGCTTCAGCATCCCTGAACTTGACATATGATAGAATGGTTTCTTTGTTTCTGATTGGGACTAGTTGGTCTTGGTTCAAGCCGGTTAGGGCGAGCTCCAATCTTCGCTCGTAATGGTGGATGTCGTTAGCAATAATTTGCATTAAGACGCGTTTGATGGCTGCGTGCAATTAATAGTTATAGTGTGGTGCGGGGGGTGGGATTTGAACCCACGAACCCCTACGGGACAGGGTCCTGAGCCCTGCGCCTTTGACCTGGCTTGGCAACCCCCGCTGCGCGCAGAATTTGGAACTAGTCTGATAAAGCCTTCAAATTCGCGCATTCTCGCCGAGAAGATTCCCGAAGATTAGATTCTCGGTCGCAGCCGTCCGTGTTCTCATCTAAATGAGCCTCTTCTCCCAATCTCTCATCTGCACCTCGGAGAACAGCGATCAATACCTGGCTAGCGCCTGTCCATTGGCGGACCCAGTATTCGAGGGTCTTCACGTCCCTTCCCCTTCAGTCAGACAAGTTGTCCAGAATACTCTCATTATTCCAACATCCATCCTGTCACTAGGACCACATAGAATCATTCATACAACCGACGCCGTCGAAGACCCCTAAAACACACAGAACGGCGAAAAACAGTCCTCGAAACCGCATTTTGACACTGAACGTAGCTTAGTGTCTTTCAAGGACAGGAAGATACGTTTTTCCATTATGGAAAAAACATTCTTTCAACCACCCAGGGTGTCTCAAAATGTCGCGCCAGACAGACAAATCACGACAAGCTCATGTTAAACCCGTGCCGGCACTATACTCTCAGGGCCTGTGAGAGAAGGCGTGTTTAGAAAAAGGGGGTTTGTGTCCCAGGTGGGTCTCCCAGAGATATTTCTACTTCAACCTTTCAAGTATTATCTCTATGGTGGAGACGTTCCGTGCATCCTGGCCATCACCGACAATCTCCGTGCCCAAGTTCACATGCTTCGACAAGCCGCCCTGGAAGAAGCGGTTATTCACCACCTCAGCCACGTCAACGGCAGTGCTGATGGCTCTTCCACGAGCCTTTAGGGTCAGCTTCTTGGCACCCGTGTTATAGTGCATCATGACAGCCGTAGCATAAGCCATGATCGGCTTCTTACCGACCAGTATAGTGTCCG
>Ga0209802_1000315_pt1 | contig 37293 bp, 37 predicted proteins | sample GraSoiAngelo_129_FD_185886 | JGI IMG/M metagenome (GOLD analysis project Ga0209802, IMG submission 185886) | Grasslands soil microbial communities from the Angelo Coastal Reserve, California, USA - 14_0927_12_40cm (SPAdes) (version 2) | ecosystem: Environmental > Terrestrial > Soil > Grasslands ... | reverse complement strand
ACCGATGCGAAGAAATCCAAATACACGATAACCGTCATCGCCGATGACAAGACCATCGAAAAGAAAGACAAAACCTCGGGCGAACCGGTGCAGTTTTACGTGAAGGGCAGCGCTCGGATGGCCCCTTACGAAATCGTGGTTTTTGATGTCGGCAGGAATCAGATCACCGGTTACCTCGCGACGCCCAAGGATGCGGGTACGGCCGCGGCACCGGCTGCTCCGGCAGACAAGCCTTAGAATTTTTCTCTTGCGTTTGCCTCCCGAAGAGCTGCTCTTCGCCACATTCTGGAAACAGCTCGCGGGACAGTGCTTCCTTCTTTTGTGGCACCGCGTTAGCATCCGGAAGAATCGTGGTTCGAATAGCGGACGATGAAGTCTGTCCTTTTTTGGCAAACACCGTTGCTGCTGTTCCTGGTCTATTTCCTATCCGGCTATGGGCAGACAGTCCACGCGCAAGAGCAACAACCCACCCTCCGCGTCCAGGTCGATCGTGTCAATGTCGGGGTGATCGTCACCGATGGAACTGGAAAGTTCGTGGAGGGTTTGCGCCGCGAAGATTTCCATATTTTCGATAATCAAATCGAGCAGCCCCTGACCGATTTCGCCGCCATCCAGGAGCCCGCGCAGGCCCTACTTCTCATCGAAGCCGGCCCTGCTGTCTATCTTCTCGAAAGCGGCCACGTGCTCGCAGCGTATGCCTTGCTCAAAGGCCTGTCACCTGATGATCGCGTCGCGGTGGTGAAGTACGCGGAGGCTCCGCAAGCCCTTCTCGATTTCACTCCGGATAAACAGGCGGCCGAGGCCGCTTTCGAGCAACTGCGCTTCAATCTCGGATTCGGCCAACTGAATCTGACTTCGAGCGTTTCAAGAGTTCTTGAGTGGTTGACCCACGTTCAAGGCAAGAAAACGATCATCCTGCTCTCGACCGGCGTGGACACTTCCCCTTCGAATCAACCGGCAATGGCTCTTCAGCAGCTCAAGACCTGCGACGTTCGCCTTTTCGCCGTCTCGTTAGCAGGCGGGTTACAGACCGCACGGCCCGCCAACAAGAAGAAAACTCCCGCAACAAATTCCACGCAAACTACGCAGCAATTCGAGGAGGCCAATCAACTCCTGGAACAGATGGCCGAAGCCACGGGAGGCCGCGCCTATTTTCCGGCCAGCGCGAAAGCATTCGACAAAGCCTACGGGGAGATCGCCCGGCTCATCCGTCACGAATACAGCCTGGCGTTCGCTCCGCCCATCCGGGACGGCCTCGTTCACGCCATCGAAGTCCGCATGGATGCACTCAAAATTCCGACGGCAACCGCAAGAGCGTCTTCGTATCGCCTAGATCATCGCCGGGCATATCTCGCTCCGGCGGCAGCCAAGCGGTGAAATGAAAAATGGCGGCCATTCCGCCGCCATCCATTTCACTTGCAGCCTGATTTACTCGAATTCCTTCAAGGTCTTGGCCATTTCCCTGAGCCTTTCATCCATTAACGCGAGAACGGTGCCCGGTTCGAAAGTCCCTTCACCATTTTTGTTGCCGGCGGCAACACCGGTCAGAAGATCGATACCCTGCTCTACTTTGGCCACCGGCCAGATGTGGAATTGGCCCGCGGCCACCGCATCGAGCACGTCTTCCCTCAGCATCAAGTCTTCCACGTTGGACTGCGGTATCATTACGCCCTGCGTGCCGGTGAGCCCTTTAATGCGGCACACGTCAAAAAATCCTTCAATTTTTTCGTTCACGCCGCCGATGGCCTGGATATCGCCCTGCTGATTGATCGAACCGGTCACTGCGATGTCCTGCCGCAGCGGCAGCGCCGAGAGCGCCGAAACGAGGGCATAAATTTCCGTGGAACTCGCGCTGTCTCCGTCCACTCCGGAATACGATTGCTCGAAGCAGATGCTCGCCGCGAGTGAAAGCGGCTTGTCTTGCGCGAACAGGCTGCGCAAGTAGCCGGCAATAATGTGCACGCCCTTGTCGTGGAATCGCCCGCTCAGGTTGGCTTCGCGCTCGATATTGATCAGCCCGGCTTTACCCAATGCCGCGGTTGCCGTGATGCGCACCGGCTTACCGAAAGAGTATCCGCCGATCTCCAGCACGCTCAACCCATTCACCTGGCCGACGCGTGTCCCGGAGACATCCACAAGGAGGGTTCCTTCCTCGATCATCTCCCGGATGCGCGTCTCGATCAGGTTGTGGCGCTCCACCTTCGAAGACAAAGCCCCGCGCACGTGGGCCGCACGAACCACTGATTCCCCAGCCGCCGCGGCCTTGTAATGCGCCTCACGCGCCAGGTCGGCAATGTCGATGAAGCGCGCGGTCACTTTGTTTCTTCGCCCAGCTTGCCGGACTCCGTACTCGAGCATGGCCGCAAACGCGCCCCGGTCGAAGGGATACAAACCCTCTTTTTCGGAGAGCGCGCGCAACCGTCCCGCGTATTCGGCGATCACGCCGTCGCTCATGGCCATCTCTTCGTCGAACTCGACACGCACCTTGAAGATTTTGCGGAAGTCTTCTTCATACTCGTAAAGCAATTCGTACAGTTCGCGATCGCCGATCAGGATGACTTTGACGTTGATGTCGATGGCTTCCGGTTTCAGCGCGCTCCCACCGAAGGGATAGAACATTTCGAGCGGCTGGATTTCCAGCCGGTTGTGATTCAGCGTGCGCTTCAAGGCGCGCCACACACCGGTTTCCGACAGCGCCTCCATCGAATACATGATCAGGAAGCCGCCATCCGCGCGTAACAAAGAACCGCCGCGTAAGTCCATGAAGTCGCTGGTCCACCCGCCACGCGCGTCGTAGGCCCGCTGAATGGTTCCAAACAAATTGGCGTAGGTCGGCGTGGTCTCGAAGATTACCGGCGAAGCTTCCTCATGGTTGTGCGCCAGAATGACGTTCACGCCATATACACGGAAGGGATCGCGCTCCGGACCGCCCTGCGCCTTGGGCAATCCCTCCGGCGGCTCTTCTTCGTGTTCTCCTTCCCCCTCGCGCTCTTTGAAGGGATCGAGATTGTCCAGCAGGTGATGGCGGACTTCTTCGAGATATTCCGCCACGCTCGTGCCGGGATATTTTTCCTTCAGTTCTTCAATGACTCCGTCCACCAGCACCGAAGCGGCTTCCTGCTCCAGGTAACTTAGCTCGCTGGCCAGTTCTCGCGAAAGCGTCAGCGTCTTCCGGTACACGACGGTGAATTCCTGCCGGAACTGCTCGTACTTACGCTCAATTTCTTCCGCCACGGTGGCTTCGAGTTTTCCTTCGTGGACCATCTTCGAGATATCCTCGATCGGCACCATCTGTCCTTCGAGGACGGGGAAAATCTCCGGTAGCGCCACGGCGCCCACTTGCATGTGGCCCAGCGCAAACTGTTCCCGCGCGATGCGCCGCGTGAAATCGTCCATCAGCTCTTTTTCGCGCACGGTAAACCGTTCGACAATGCGTCCCTTTTGCCGCTGAAACGGCTCGCCTTCGAACACCTGGGGTATTCGCCGCCGCAAGAAGTCGATCCCCGCTTGCACGTCTTTCTTAAAGGAATCGGCCTGGCCTCGCGGTAAGGCCAGCAGCCGAGGTCTGTCCGGCAGTTTGAAATTGTTTACGTAACAGCGGTCCAGCGATTCTTTGGTTGGGGGATGAAGTTCTTGGATCATGTGGGCGATGGTTCCGCCGCGGCTGGTGCCGGCCAGGCCGCACACAAAGACGTTGTAGCCTGGGGCAGATAGCTCCACGCCCATCTTCAACGCGCGTAGCGCGCGCTCTTGTCCGATGAAGCCCTCGCGAGGCTCCGCTTGCGCTGTGGTTTCGAAGGGAATGCGCGAGAGCTCACACCTCCAGCGCAGCTTCGCCGGGGGAAGCTCCGTCGGCTCCGGGGCAGGCTTCGTGGTCATGAAGTCCTTCGAGCGCGTTACTCTAACACACCCGCGCCGCGCCCCTCCGGTTACCCCGCCCGAGTGTTACCCAGCCGTTATCGGTGGGCTTTCCTGGCTCTCCACGTAAACGGCCAGAACTCCTGCAGCCGTGGCCACGAGGATTGGCCCGAGCACCAAACCAAGCATCCCGAACAGACTCACTCCGCCCACCACGCTGATAAAGATCACCAGCCCGCTCAATTCCGTCCGGCCACCCAGCAACAGTGGCCGCACAACGTTGTCTACTGCCGTGGAAACCCCTGCGCAAATCAGAAGCAGTAAGAGAGCGCGCCCCCAGTGCCCGGCGAGCCCTAGCCACAGCGACGCCGGGACAAAGATCAAACCCGACCCTACTACGGGCACCAAAGAAAAAAAGGCCATGGCCACGCCCCAAAAAACCGATGCCGGCAAACCAACGATCGCAAAGCCGAGGCCCCCGAGCGTTCCTTGAATCGCCGCGATGATCAAGCTCGTGGTCACGCTCGCGGAGATCAGATCCCGCGCTTGCACCATCATGATTTCCCGGTGCTCGGGGTCAAACGGCAGAATGCTGCGGACGCCGCGGATGATCTGGTCCCCGTCGCGAAAGAAATAGAACATCGCAAAGATCATCACGAATAAGTTAAAAATAAATGCCGCAATATTCTTGAGAATGGTCCCCAGCCGCTCTGCCAGGTATCCCGCCTGCTTCTCTATACCCTGTTCGAGCATGTCAAACACATTGGAATTGGGATCCAATCCGGGAACGTGATGAGCAATCCAGGACCAGCTCCTCGCTATCATCGGAGCGTGCTGTTCGACGATGGAATGCTGGACGCCTCGCGAAATCGAAACCGCCTCGCGCACGAACAGCGTGGTCACCACGATTGCCGGCACGATCAGCAGAATGGTAACCGCCAAAGTGCTGATGACCGCAGCTTGAACGGAAGAGAAACGCCTCAGCAGCCGTTGGTGCATGGGGTAGAAGAAAATCACCAGAATGGCCGCCCATCCCAGCGCGGTCAGGAAGGGTTCGTAGATGCGGAAAACAAGGTAGATCAGCAGCAACAACACGCCGTAAGAGAGCACCGCAGTTAAACGGTCAGTCGTCGTTGCGTTCGTAGATGGGGCGCCACTCATGGTCGTACTATAATCTTCACAGGCCGGGAGGGCTCGGACCGCTTCGCGTTCCCTTTTGTTTTTGATGACTTCCCTGTTACGCTCCACCCGGTCGCGTGCAGCTCATCCAGCATACTTGGCATGTCAACGAAGCCCATTTCGCTCAATTCCCAACAGATTCGCCTCCTTGCTGTACTTGCTTTGATCAATTTTGTCAACTTCGCCGCGCGGCAGGCCGTGGTCCCTCTCATTCCGCTTTTGCGCGACTATTTCCGCCCGACGGATGCACAGCTCGGCTGGCTGCAGGCCGGACTCCTTGTCGTTCTCGCCGTCGGGAGCATTCCCTTTGGATTCCTTGCCGATCGCTTCAGCCGCAAGGCCATCATTGGCATCGGCATTTTTTTCTGGAGCGCGGCTTCGTTCGCCGGCGGTCTAGTATCCACGTTTTCTCTGTTCCTCATCGCGCGAGCTTTGGTAGGCCTGGGTGAAGCCGCATACGCTCCCGCCGCTCAATCCATGATTTCCGGCGGCTTTCCTCAAGAGCGTCGCGCATTTGCGCAAGCGATATTCGCTTCGGGCATGTTGCTGGGTGGAGCATGTGGCGGCGCGCTTGGGGGCATCATCGGAGCACATTACGGCTGGAAGTACGTTCTTTTTGTGGTGGCCTTTGCCGGTATTCTCCCTGGGCTCGCTGTTTGGGGAATGGAGGAACCGCCGCGCGGACCGCGATCTGAAGTCGTGCCTATCCGGCGACTGCTCAGCGTTCCCGCATTCGTAGCGATGATTGCTGCTGGGATCTGCATCACTTTTTCCACAGTGTCACTCAACTCCTGGGGAGTGGACTTCGCGAAGAACTATAAAGATTTCAGCTTGCGCGAAGCGTCCGTCTCCCTCTCGCTGATTACGCTCTTTTCCCTGGTGCTCGGAGTCTTAGTCGGGGGCTACGTCGCGGACCGCCTGCATCGAATGTTTGCTTACGGGCGCATTATTGCTGCCATAGTGGCTTTCCTTCTCGCGGCGCCGTTTCTCTTGCTGGCAATCCAGTCGGAAGAAAAATCAACCGTGCTCCTTGGACTTTTTGTTGCGGCCTTCTTCATGTCCTGGTATCACGGGCCGGTTACTGCTGTCTTGCACGACATGATGCCGCGCCGCGCCCATGCCACTTCGATTGGCGTCTATATGTTTGCCACGCAACTGCTCGGCGGCCTTGGTCCGCCCGTCGTGGGCAAAATTTCCGACCTTCAGGACCTGCAACTCGGTTTGCAAATTGCGGTCGCCGTCATGGTCTGCGGAGCGCTCCTCATGTTTCTCGTCATCCACTTCATCCGGCGCGACGGCCTCCGCCATCCCATCCTCGACGCTTTCCGCGCGGAGCCCGGCGATTAACGGCCTCAAAGCAAAAAAGGCGGGCATCGGCCCGCCATTTTCCAATTCACTTTTATGGGAGCTACTTGATGCCGATCAGATCGATCAGGCGCAGCACTTCACCTTCCGGGACGTCATAGAGCGGGCGTAGATCTTCTTCTTCGAGGCGTTCGCGCAGATATTCCGCGGCGACAAAACTTGCTTCGCGGTCGGTCAGGTCACGCCCCGTCTTCTCGCGGAATTTCACGAACGCAGTATGCGCGAGCCCCACCACGTGCGCCTGGCCATCAACAAAGAATTTCGTGTCGATGGTGTCCGCGTGCCGCGTGGCGATGCCGTTCCACAAATGCGAAAACCGGCACTGATAGGTCTGCCCGCTCAGCTTCGAAGTCACCTCAAACGCGCCGATGAACTGGCTCATCGCGCCGGCATTGGCAAGTACGGGGCGTGTTGTCACGTGGTCTCCTTCGTTAATATCTTGCTGAACATTTGCGCCGAGATGCTTCGCGCCTTCACAATGACAGACCAAATGTTCGATGCAGGATCCTAGCGGCTTACGGCCGTAGCCGCTTCCACTTGCGAGTAACTGCGGATGGCTGTGCCGACTCCGGCTCCGCTTCCCACCTGGAAACCCTGATCGATCAGGCACTTTTCGAGAGCCGCGAGGAACAGGAGCACGTTAGGCTTTTGGCTGCAATAGCCCATCAAGCCAACGCGCCAGATCTTGCCCTTGATCGACCCGAATCCTCCGGCAATCTCAATGTTGAATTCATCCAGCAACTGATTCCGCACCTTCACGTCGTCGACGCCGCCCGGGATGATCACCGCCGTAACGGTGGGCAAACGATCCGCCGGTTTCTCCACCAGCAGCTTCAGCCCCATCGCCTCCAGCCCGGCGATGAGCGCCAGTTGATTAACCCGATGTCGCTCCCAGCGCGCTTCCAGGCCTTCTTCCAGCACCAGCCGCATCGCTTCGCGCAGCGCGAAAATCAGCGAAATCGGCGGGGTGTGGTGATACAGACGGTCTTTGCCCCAGTAATTCATCGCTGTCGTCAGATCGAAATACCAGCTCTGCACTCTCGTCTTGCGCTTACGGAATACTTCTTCCGCCACAAGACTCACCGTGATGGGCGACATTCCCGGTGGCGCGCTAAGGGCCTTCTGCGATCCGCTGAAACAAATATCGATTCGCTCGCGGTCCACGTGCAGCGGCACGGCCGCGAGCGAAGCTACCGTATCCACCACCAGCAGCGCGCCCAACTCGTCCGCCACCTTGCGAAACGCATCGAGCTTCGTGAGCACACCCGTTGACGTTTCACCCTGCGCGAGTCCAATCATTTTGATCTTCTTGCCCCGACCTGCACGGCGCAAATCTTCAGCGTCCACCGGCTTCCCATACGGCGCTTCCACTTTTGTGACCTTCGACGAGGCCCGAGTCGCGATCTCGTACATTCGTTCGGAAAAGATCCCGTTCACCGCGATAATCGCATCGTCGCCTTCTTCAAGCACATTCAGGACCGAAGCTTCGATGCCCCCTGATCCCGACGCCGACAGCGGCATGGTGATGCGGTTTTCCGTCTGAAAAATCTGGCGCAGCAAGATCTGCGTTTCGTCCATGCAGCCGCGGAACCACGGGTCCAGGTGCCCCACCAGTGGCATCGAAAGCGCCCGATACACGCGCGGATCCACCGATGACGGCCCAGGGGTCAGCATCAATCGGACGGGGGGATTCAGTTCTCCAATGTGTTGGGTCATAAAGTTTGCCCTTCTTTGTGCTCGCAACCCGTTCCCGCTAGATGAGCGAACGACCCGCGGGTCTCTGTTTCGGGGGCTTTCCTGCCTCGGCGGAAAACTCAATTTTCGCCCAATCGCCAAACCCGCGCAACCGACAAATTGGCCGGGGACGGCTTACTTCTGCGAGGCATGCCGCGAATTCCACGTGCCTATTACCTTGAATTTCTACTTGGGCACGACTAAGGAGCCAGGATGAGCAAATCCCTGGACTTGGTGCTAAGGGCGCGGTCGAACGTCACAAGCTGGAGCCCAACGGTCTCAGCAAATGCGCATAGATATGAGTCGGACCAATCTTTGGGCGCGGCGCGTTGCTGGTGAGAAAACGTGCGAAAACGCGGTTCTAGATTGGGAGGCTCTTCTAGGAAAAAGACACGATCATCTTCGAGCCACCGATCATAGACTCGCCAAGCCCCCACCTGGCTCAACACTTCATCTTCCCTCATGACTGCGTCAGTAGTGAGAAGCCGTAATAAGCCAATCTGTGTGTCGGCAGAAACACGCGCGGGCGCTATCTTCAAAGTGCTCGAACCACGTCCGAGCTGCGGGGTAGTGTACGTGGCGCTCGTAAGAGAGCGCCAGCCAAACATTTACGTCAGGGAAAAGGAATGAGCTCGAAGATTTTGGCATTGTCGATCTCGAGCGTGGCTGGTCGTTTTGAAGGGATAAGCGGAAAGGATACGCTGCGTCTCCGCTTCTTCACTCGGCCACGGAGTTCCACCTCAACCCCACGGAGGATCAGCTGCTTGACTGAGCGCTTTTCGCGGGCGGCTTTGGATTTCAGTTCGCGATAAAGAGAGTCAGGTATGTCCACCGTGGTACGCACGAACGCATTCTACCATATTTATGGCTGATTCATGCCCACTTCGTGAACCGATAATGTAATCCACGAACCAAAGTGCGGCCAGAAATCATTTCCGCAAGGAACGGCCAATGAGTCCCCAAACTAGTCCCAATACAGCATTCCCGCCTGCAGACTTAAGGAACAAGTCAGCTGCCAAAGGTATAGGAAATAAGCCCAGTGCTCCAAACGCAAGCGACAAGATCGCTCCGACAGAGCACGCAACGGAGAGAGGTAGTAAAGCCGCGGCGGCAATGTGGCACGGACTCAACTCGCTGAAGATGATCGTACAACCTTGCCGGCTCCTCGCCTGCCCGACACGTGAACGAGGGCCGGATAAGTGTTTGAGAGACTTTTGGGGTCTCAGGGGCAGCCCACCCAGAGTTTTGATTGTTGCTATAGGGCTTTGTTTTTCACGCTCAGACGGACTGTTTTGTCTTTGAGGGGAGGAATCCATAAGCGTTCCCAGCAATCAGCAATATGGACGCGATCGCGATGTCCTTTGCAAGAAAGAATCCAAATCATTCCCATAAATGGAACTGTTAAATAATCTCTCTGTTTTCAAACGCAATCGTAGAAACATGTACGCTTTCGATTTATATTCGATCTTCGGTACAGTCCATTTTGGTAATCAGAGTCTCGGAGGCGTTTCATATTGGAACAACTTCACTTGCAGCGCCTTAGCGCAGTCTCGAGAACAGAGATGGCGTATTGGGATGCTTTTGCGTGACACGCAAAAAGGGCCGCTGATTTCTCAGCGGCCCTTCGCGCTTATAGGATCAAAAAACTGCTCAGGAGAAACTTGATACAAATCTGCCGGAATCTGCCGAATTTCCCGCGACTTTGGCTGGAGGCGGAGAAGGGTGGCAGGTAGACCACCCTTCTGCGAAGCCTCGGCTAAACCACTCACTCCGCAGGCAAGGTGAACTTCCGCGTCCGGAAATTACGAGGTAACGTGGACGCTGATCGCTATGTTGGCGCCCTTCTCCTGACGATAAGTTACATCGGCGTTAGCACCAACTCTCAGGCTGCCTTCTATGGTCGTATTCTTGTCGATTTGGAAGGTCATGGTCTTGGGTGCTGGGTCCTGCTGTAGATTGCGGCTTTCCGTGGAAGTCCGCGATTGTCCCACGGTGAGAGTGAAGGAATTCTTCTCCACCGAAGCAATCTTTCCGGATACGGATTGTGGTTGCGCAGCGTCCTGGCTGTTTGACGATCCTAGCGTCCCGGTGCCGTGAGTCGTGGCTGGCAAGGACCACACTGCCACCGCGAGAGCTAGACAAGCCAGGGTGGAAAAAAATACTCGCCCTACGTTCCTCATTATACAAACCTCCTCGGATTTGGGCCGAGTCCGAATTGCGGTGCAGAGGATTTGCCAAGCCTGCCGCGAATGCGCAGAATCCTATATCCCCCACGAAATATTGAGCTTAGACGAAGAACCTGCAGCCTCAAGCGACTGGGGCAGTGGGTACTAGAACGGGAAATCTCTTCACAATCGCTCGCCAAACTGGCTATTTTCTGCACGGACCGCAATGAAATCTTGATTGGCACGTGAGGCGGAATTCCAATGCAGAAAATCTGACGCCTGATATGACCTTAAGGTCGCCGCGGATATTTATTTCGTCGCGGTCTTCGAGTTCGACTCAGGCTGAGCGCCAGGATCAAGGAAAGAGGGATTGAGAGACGCCGTCAAGTCGTGTGACTTTCCGCGGTCGGTGAGGCCCGTAACCAGGAGTTCATAGCGGAAGCCCTCAGGATGGCTCCGGCTTCTCAGTAGCACGAGCAAGCCTCGCACTTCTGCTTCGGTGCGGACGATTACCTGGCCACCCGAGACGAGGGGAGCGGCCAGCGAGCCGTGAAACTCAGTGCCGTCGCGATCCGTGCCCGAATCAATGGAATCCAGCATTCTGACCTGAAGGACCGTTCCTTTCGGAAGGGCGTCTAAAGCATCTCCAGCCGCCGGAGTAAGACGGGCTTGCAAGTGAAATTTCAGAACCGTCCCTGCGGTGACCCGAAGAGGCGCAACGACGATTTGGCTCTGACCAGGGGTGGCAATCGTAAACAGACTGAGGAAACACAGAACTGCAACGACGGAACGGCGCATGGGCTGGGCCTTTCTTCCTCAGAAAAACAAAAAGCAACACAATAATTTTAAGTTTGCCTAAAGACACGGTCAACGCGAAACGCGGCACTGCGTAGCGAATCCTGTACCGCACCTCGGGACAGTAGCCCAACTTGTCTGCAGGATTTGGCACACGAACTTATGATTCACTCAGTTAGGTGCATACCGAGACCGTATGCAGCCGGATGCACGCTGGGTTTCTGGCCGTTCTCGAAATGACAGCAGAAGACGTCGCGGATAAGCCGAACCCCTGGGGCAGGACCGGGACGGAAACAAAAAGGGCCGCTGATTACTCAGCGGCCCGGAGGCACTCACAAGATTATCTTTCTCTTTGACACCACACGATCTGCCAGAACCTGCTCGAATCTTCCGCGACTTCAGCCGGAGCCAAAGAAGGGTAGCGAGTAAATCACCCTATGCACCGAAGCACAGAGGGTTTGAGCGTGCATCCCCGTGGCCCGTGAGAGCCTGGCGATGCATTGCGTGGCATGACCCGCACACCATAGCGGGTGGAGCCACGACTACTTTAGAAAGGAGGTGATCCAGCCGCAGGTTCTCCTACGGCTACCTTGTTACGACTTCACCCCAATCATGAGTCATACCTTGGGCGTCTGCCTCCTTGCGGTTAGCGTGACGACTTCTAGTACAGCTCACTTTCGTGATGTGACGGGCGGTGTGTACAAGGCCCGGGAACGTATTCACGGCGTCGATCTGATACGCCATTACTAGCGATTCCGGCTTCATGCAGTCGAGTTGCAGACTGCAATCCGAACTGAGCAGAGTTTTTTCCGATTAGCTCCCCCTCGCGGGTTGGCAACGGTTTGTACCCTGCATTGTAACACGTGTGTAGCCCTGGACATAAAGGCCATGCGGACTTGACGTCATCCCCACCTTCCTCTCCGTTATCCGGAGCAGTCCACGTAGAGTTCCCTCCTTGCGGAGTGGCAACTACGTGCAGGGGTTGCGCTCGTTGCGGGACTTAACCCAACACCTCACGGCACGAGCTGACGACAGCCATGCAGCGCCTATACTGGTGTCCCTTGCGGGAAGGCCGTATTTCTACAGCTGGTCACCAGCATTTCGAGCCCAGGTAAGGTTCCTCGCGTAGCGTCGAATTGAACCACATGTTCCACCGCTTGTGCGGGCCCCCGTCAATTCCTTTGAGTTTCAGTCTTGCGACCGTACTCCCCAGGTGCAGGACTTAACGCGTTAGCTCCGGGACGACACCCGAACGGGTGGCACCCCAAGTCCTGATCGTTTAGGGCTAGGACTACCAGGGTATCTAATCCTGTTTGCTCCCCTAGCTTTCGTTCCTCAGCGTCAGTAGTGGTCCAGCGCGCCGCTTTCGCCACGGGTGTTCCTGCAGATATCTACGCATTTCACCGCTACACCTGCAATTCCACGCGCCTCTCCCACACTCAAGCACAGCAGTTTCGGAAGCAGCCTATGAGTTAAGCCCATAGATTTCACTCCCGACTTGCCACACCGCCTACGAACCCTTTACACCCAGTAATTCCGAACAACGCTGGCCCCCTACGTCTTACCGCGGCTGCTGGCACGTAGTTAGCCGGGGCTTCTTCTACTGGTACCGTCACTCCTCTTGCGAGGCATTCGTCCCAGTCGAAAGGGGTTTACACTCCGAGAAGCTTCATCCCCCACGCGGCGTCGCTGCGTCAGGCTTTCGCCCATTGCGCAAGATTCCCCACTGCTGCCTCCCGTAGGAGTCTGGACCGTGTCTCAGTTCCAGTGTGGCTGGCCATCCTCTCAGACCAGCTACCGATCATTGCCTTGGTGAGCCGTTACCTCACCAACTAGCTAATCGGGCGCGGGCTCCTCCTTCGACGCCTTACGGCTTTGAGTCCTCGAACCGAAGTCCAAGGAATGTTATGCGGAATTAGCTTCGGTTTCCCGGAGTTATTCCCCATCGAAGGGCAGATTGCCCACGTGTTACGCACCCGTGCGCCGTGCGCCAGTTGTATTGCTACAACCGCGCACTCGACTTGCATGTGTTAAGCACGCCGCCAGCGTTCGTTCTGAGCCAGGATCAAACTCTCGTTTGAAGCCTGTCGCTTGGGCGAAAAAAATGCTCCGATTTGCATCGGAGCCAGCCTACCCAAGCAAATTATTGTCGCTCGAATTTACTCAGACCATCCGCGCTCGAAAACTCGGATGGCTTCGAACAGATTCTGGCACATCGTATCGGTTGTCAAAGAGCGAGGCCCCCCTGTCCAGCAGAAAGGCAAATCAATAGCCCAACGAGTATGCCAAGACCATCAGGGAATGTCAACTGCGTTTCCAGCCACTTTTTCTCCTTTTTCACAGCCCTCCTAACCTACTTTGAGAAGGCCCCCTTACCAGAGCAGGCATCTCGCTCCACTGACAACTCTGTGCCAAGAATTGGCATCGCACGGAGTAGCCACCTCGCCAGGTCAATCAGAAACAATGGAGGTATTTATGAGGGGGAACCTTTTCTCGTTCTTGTTTGCGGCCTTGTGTTTGTTCTTCCCGGCAAATCCTGCAGTCGCGCAAAACACGGACATTAAGTTCATTGCCGACACGCTGGTTATTCAGGCGGATGGTACCTACGAAGCAGACCCGGACTTGGCAACGCTCACATTTGACATCTCGGCTCAGGATAAGGAGCTCAAACAAACCTACGACCGGGCCTCGCAGTCCATGCAGCGGATCATTTCACTGGCAGAAAAAAACGGCTTGACCAAAGAGGATCTCTCTTCAGGTGTCTTGACCGTGCGGCCCTATTACGACAGCGACAAAAGGAAGCGCGCCAAATACTACATCGTTCAAGGCCAAGTCACCATGAAGATAAGGGATTTCTCCAAGCTTGGGCCGATCCTGGAAGGTTCCATCCAGGATGGGATAACCGATTTTCGCTCCCTGACCTATTCACTCTCGGATGAAGAGGCCGCCAAAAAGAAAGCCGTGGCTGAAGCCATGCGCCGCGCTGTTGGGCGTGCCAACGCAGCCCTCGAACAGAAAGGGCAGAAAGTGGGCGCCTTGCGATTTGCCAATCTCGATGTGAAGCAGTTGGCCGGCGTCTCGCGGATGGATGTCTACCAAATGGCTCAATTCAGGACGGCCGTGACACAAACTGTGGAGGTGTCGGCCGGAGGAGCGGGATACGCTCAGAAGACGCCGCCGCCTCCACCTCCTCTGCCTCAACCTGAAAAGATCACCGTCAGCGCCACGGTGCAGTGCGCTTTTCAGATTCAATAGTTGCCTGACTTCCGCACGTGAGTTTTGCTGGCACGGCTGCTAGGATGACGGGAAGAGGACGAATCCTTCAACCGTGTGTTCTACCTTAAGCCAACAACTGCTCCGGCACATTCAGGCAGAGAAACCTCTGCGCGCGGGCGATCGCGTCGGCGTGGCCGTCTCCGGCGGAGCGGATTCGGTTGCCCTTCTGCTCTTGCTTCTGGAATTGCGCGAAAAGCTCGGAATCGTCCTCAGCGTCGTGCACTTCAATCACAAACTGCGCGGCAAAGGTTCGGATGCCGACGAAAAATTCGTTGCCAAGCTGGCAGCCAAATATGGGTTGGAGCTCCACTCAACATCACTTGACGTTGCCAAGAAAGCAAAAAAGGAACGGGCCAATCTCGAGGATGCCGCCCGGCGCGCCCGCTACGACTACTTTCGCTCGCTTGCCGAGTCCAGCGCCTGCACACGCATCGCGGTGGCTCACACCGCGGACGATCAGGCGGAAACGGTGCTTGCTCATCTCCTGCGCGGGACCGGCCTCGCCGGTCTCGGCGGGATTCATCCTGTCGTTGGCCACGTCTTTCGCCCTCTCTTGACCGTTCAACGGTCCGAATTGCGTGCCTATCTGCGCCGCAAGAAACAGAATTGGCGCGAAGACGCCACCAACCGCGACACCAAGCGATTGCGCGCGCGCATTCGAAAGAAGCTCCTTCCTCTGCTTGCGAAACAATTTCAGCTGGCTATCGTCGAACATTTGTCGACTCTCGCAAACCTCGCCCGCGAAGACGAAGCCTATCTGGAGAGTGCTGCCGAATTGCGTGTGCTCGCTCTCGCAAAAGAAACGCTAGGGGTTGTGCGCATCCCCGCTCGAGATATCGGGGGGCGTGGAGCCTCAACTCCAAGCCTTCAGAAAACAAACAGGGAAATTGAACGGTTAGCAACCAACTCGGCGAGCATCCGCAAGCGCATGATTCGGCACATTGTGGCAAATATCAAACCGCACGCCGGCCAGTTAGGCGCCAACCACGTTGAAGCGGTGCTTGAACTCGCGCGAAGTGGACACAGCGGGAGCTCGCTTTCCTTGCCGGGCGGCGTAGAGGTCCGAAGGGACCGCGACACGCTCGTGTTTCGGGCAGCCGAAAACACGAGAGGGGGAACCGCTCACCACGCCGCCCGCGAATACGCGTACAATATCGATTTGGCGGGCAGTTCGCAGAGAGTGCAGGTACCGGAATTGGGTTGTGTCTTCCGCCTCAGTCTCATTGACTGGCCCCCGCAGAGAGGGGAAACTAATAGTGGGGAGAAGGTTCTGGATCGCGATCGGCTTCGTTCACCGCTGGTATTGCGTAACTGGCGCCCCGGAGACCGCTTCCGCCCTTTCGGTCACCAGAATGCCCACAAGCTGAAGCGCCTGTTGAACGAAAAGCGCATCAGCCGCTGGGACCGCGACGGCTGGCCGGTGTTAACCAGCGGCGGAGTTCTTGTATGGGCCCGCGGCTTTCCAGTGGCGGCCGATTTTGCGGCGAATCAGAGGACCCGGAAAGGAATCGTGATCGCCGAGGATTCACTTTGAGTACGCGGAAAGGGGCGGCATTTTCCGCCGCGCGCATTGCGTCCCGAGTTGCAGCGCTAGGAAAACAGATTTCGCGCGATTGCGGAGGCCGGCGGCTGGATGTGCTCGTGACCCTGGACCGCGGGTTTATTTTCGCGGCCGATTTGATCCGCCACATCAACGCCCCCGTCGTCTGCCACTTTGTTCGCGCAGACGTGCGGGATGTGCAGCAAGGCGGTCACGCGCGCCGCGAAGTCGTGTTTGGCTCGCATCCCGAGTTGAAAGGACGCGACGTTTTAGTTGTGGATGCAGTCCTGGAAAGCGGCGTGACCCAGGAATTTCTGCTGCGCCGCCTCGGGGAAAGCCGCCCGCGCTCGATCCGGCTGGCTGTACTTCTGGACAAGACGGCCAGGCGCCGCGTGGCCCTCGAGCCCGATTACTTTGGCTTCCGGACTGCATCTAACCAAGCATGGGTTGGCTATGGCTTGGCCGCTCCCAATGGCACGGGGCGCAACCTTCGGCAGCTCTCTTCACCAACGAACAGCGCGCCCCGAAAGAGTGGCAAAGGACGGAAAAAGGAAGCAAAATAGTAGTATGCGGCGCGTTCTCGGATTTGAGAGGTCAACGTGAATTCTAGCTCCACGGCAAAAACAGTTCTCTTCTGGATGTCCATCGTGTTGCTCGGTGTGATGCTCTGGAAGCTGGTCTCTGCCAACGGCGGGCAGGCCCGCGAAGACCAGCCCAGCTACAGCGAGTTTATGGCCAAGGTGGAAGCCGGCGACGTCAAGGAACTGACCATGTATCTCGGCCAGCTCAGCTACGATCTCCAGGGGGAATACATCCGGCCCGCCAACCGCAAGTTTGAGGTCACCATCGCCAAGGAAGATGCACCCAACGTCACCAAAGCACTGCGCGACAAAGCCGTGCAAATCAAAGTCAAGGAAGTCCGGAGTGGCGATTGGGTTCTGCTTCTCCTCAACGGCCTTCCTCTCCTTCTCCTCGTTGGCTTCTGCTTGTTCCTGATGCGTCAGATGCAAGCCGGCGGCAATAAAGCCCTCAGCTTCGGCAAGTCCCGCGCGCGTTTGCTCTCTGCGCAGCAAAAGAAAGCGACATTCAAAGACGTTGCTGGCACCGATGAAGCCAAGGAAGAGCTCCAGGAAATTATTGAATTCCTGAAGGATCCGCAAAAGTTTCAGAAACTGGGCGGCCGCATTCCCAAGGGCGTGCTGCTGGTCGGCCCTCCAGGCACGGGCAAGACGTTGTTGGCGCGCGCCATCGCGGGCGAAGCCAACGTTCCCTTCTTTTCGATTTCCGGTTCCGACTTCGTCGAAATGTTTGTCGGCGTCGGCGCCAGCCGTGTGCGCGATCTGTTCGAGCAGGGCAAGAAGAATGCTCCTTGTATCATCTTCATTGACGAAATTGACGCCGTTGGCCGTCATCGCGGCGCGGGCCTGGGCGGCGGTCACGACGAGCGCGAACAGACGCTCAATGCCCTGCTCGTCGAAATGGATGGCTTTGAATCCAATGAAGGCGTGATCTTAATCGCCGCCACCAACCGCCCCGACGTTCTCGACCCGGCGCTACTGCGCCCCGGCCGCTTTGACCGCCGCGTGGTTGTTGCGCGTCCCGACGTGAAAGGCCGCGAAGAGATTCTCCGCGTGCATACGCGCAAAGTACCCATTGGCGACGATGTAGATCTTTCCATCATCGCGCGCGGCACTCCGGGCTTCTCCGGCGCCGACCTCGCGAATCTTGTCAACGAAGCGGCCCTCTGGGCTGCGCGCCAGAGTCGCAAGTTCGTCATGATGGTTGACTTCGAAATGTCCAAGGACAAAGTCCTCATGGGCGTCGAGCGCAAATCCATGATCCTTTCCGACGAGGAAAAGAGGAACACTGCGTATCACGAAGCCGGCCACGCGCTCGTCGCCGCGATGACCCCAGGTGCCGACCCCGTGCACAAGGTCACGATCATTCCGCGCGGCATGGCGCTGGGCCTCACGATGCAGCTGCCCGAAGACGACAAGCACACCTACACGCGCGAATATCTGGAAGCCATGCTCGCCGTCCTCATGGGCGGCCGCAGTGCCGAAGAAATTTTCCTCGGCCACATCACCACTGGCGCCGGTAACGATATCGAGCGCGCCACCGATATCGCCCGCAATATGGTGTGCGAATGGGGCATGAGCGGACTCGGGCCGCTTGCTTACGGCAAAAAAGATGAAGCCATCTTCCTGGGCCGTGAAATCGCCCAGCACCGCGATTATTCCGAAGACACCGCCATTCAGATCGACAAGGAAGTGAAGCGCATCGTGAACAGCGGCTACGAAACGGCGAAGAGTCTCTTGTCGAAAAATCGCGAAATCCTCGAACGGATCGCGCAGGCTTTGCTCGAACGCGAAGTCATTGACGCGGCGGAAGTGAAGCTCCTCATGGAAGGCAAGCCGCTTCCGGAAAAACCGCGCACGCCACCTCCGCAGGTTCCCCCGGCGCCCAGCACGGATCCCAAAGTGGTGCGGCCCGAACTGCGCCCCGCTCCCGGCTTCACCCGCGGCGAACACCCCGCCAAAGCCTGAAATCAGTCGCTTTCTGCTTTCTTCGCAGGAACAGCGCAGGACGCTGCGCCTTTTTCTTCCACCAAGCCGAATTTCTTTGAGGCCCGACTTTCGTTCCCTGCTTTTGAGTGTTGTGACATTCAACTGCACTTGTCAGGGCGTCCTGTCCGCTCGGCCCGCATCACGGTCGTTTTCTGAAATCCTTTACTTCCTCTACTTCATCTACTTCATCTACCTCTCTTACATCCCGCTGCCAGAAGGGGTAAAATAGCCCCATGGCCAAGCCATCTGGCGAAAACCTGAACGTTACTTGCCCGTGCTGCCAGGCAAAGCTCACGGTGGACCCTGTTTTCGGCGCTATCCTCTCCCACGAAGCGCCGCCGAAGGCCGGACCCAGCGTCGATCTGGAAAATGCGCAGGGCATCCTCGCGGAACAAACTCGCCAGCGCGAAGACAAGTTTGCAGATTCCTGGTTCCAGGAAACGCACAAGGAAGACATCCTGACCAAGAAATTTGAAGAGGCCATGAAAAAGGCCAAGGACGCTCCCGTCACCAAGCCCGTCCGCAACTTCGACCTCGACTAGCTTTTTCTCAGCGAATCCTCCGCGTTCTCTGCGCCTCTGCGTTATCTTTTTCTTCGCTCTCCGCGCTAAACTGCTTTCCCTATGACTCGGCGTAAAGAATTCAAGCTCAAACTCCCGTCGCGCACGCTCGTGCTTGGCCCTCGCACGCTCATCATGGGCGTGCTCAATATCACCCCAGACAGCTTTTCCGACGGCGGCAAATTCTTCGACACCGGGCGCGCCATCGAGCATGCGCTCACCATGGAATCTGCCGGCGCCGATCTGCTCGACATGGGCGGCGAGTCCACCCGCCCCGGTTCGTCCGGCGCGCCTGCCAAAGAAGAACTCGCGCGTGTCCTGCCCGTCCTGCAAGGCCTTCGCGGCGTACTGAAAATTCCCATTTCCATCGACACCCAAAAACTCGAAGTTGCCGAAGCCGCCCTCGACGCCGGCGCCGAAATCATCAACGACATTTCCGGCTTGCAATCCGATCCCCGCCTCGCCGCGCTCGCCGCGCGCCGCCGCGTTCTCCTCATTCTCATGCACATGCGCGGCGAGCCGCGCACCATGCAGAAAGCCGGATTCGCGCGCGACGTCCTGAAGGACGTTGCGCAGGGCCTCAAAGAATCTGTCGCCATTGCGCGCGAAGCCGGTGTCGCCAAATCTCAAATCATCCTCGACCCCGGCATCGGCTTCGGCAAAAGCTTCGCGCAAAACTACGAGCTGCTCGAAAAGCTCCCGCAGCTCGCGAAGCTCGGCTATCCGCTCCTCGTCGGCACGTCCCGCAAAGGCTTCCTCGGCGCCACACTCGCCCGCGATGGAAAACCCGCTCCGCCCGAGGAGCGCCTCTGGGGCACCGCCGCCACCGTCACCGCTTCGATCCTCAACGGCGCCCACATCGTCCGCGTCCACGACGTCCCCGAAATGGTCCAAGTCGCGCGCGCTGCCGACTGCCTCGTCAATTCCCGCCTTCGCCGCTCCTTGTAGTGGGCCGGTCTTTAGACCGGTGCCTTTTCCGAAATGCAACGCCTGCCCCTCACCTGAGCGCTTGTAGCATAAATTCAACGTGCTACACTGACGCCCGCGAAATCTGCGCAGACGAAGGAGGCGAAATATGCTCCTCGACGCCCGCCCTCAGCCCATCACCATCGATCCGGCGAGAACCGCGCTGCTCGTCGTCGACATGCAAAATGACTTTGGAACGAAAGGCGGGATGTTCGATCGCGCCGGAATCGACATCTCCCAAATTCAGAAAGCCGTTGCGCCCACAGCCAGAGTCATCGCCGCCGCCCGCAAGGCAGGCATGAGAGTCATCTACCTGAAGATGGGGTTTCGTCCCGACCTTTCCGACGCCGGCCCTCCCGATTCTCCAACTTGGATCAAACACGCCATGATGCACTTCGGAGAAGAGGTACGAGCACCCGACGGAACGAAAGGCCGAATCTTAATCAGAGATACGTGGAATACGGAGATTGTGAGCGAACTCCAGCCCCAACCCGACGACATTGTCGTTTGGAAAACTCGATACAGCGGCTTTTATCAAACCGAGTTAGACAGCGTCCTCAAACGCCTGAACGCCAAGGCCCTGGTGGTCACTGGATGCACCACGAGCGTGTGCGTGGAGTCCACCATCAGGGACGCGACGTTCAGAGACTACTCACCTGTGCTACTTGCGGACTGTACCGCTGAGCCGATCGGACGCGATCTGCCAGCAAGCAACCACGAAGCATCGCTCCTGCTGATCGAAACATTATTTGGCTGGATTTCCCATTCCGACCATTTCCTAAAGGCGCTGGAGGTGCGGCCTACTGCTACCGCCAAGCAAGCCTAACGCGATCACACCGCTGGCCTTGCGGTGCGCGCCCCCACCGTCATTCCGAACGGAGCAAGCCGACTCCTTCCTTCTCGTCGCTCCCGCGACGGGTCGGCCTGCGTATGTGAGGAATCTCTCTTCGCTTTAGGGGTCGGACCGGCGCCTGTCCCGATTCCGATCGGGAGGTCCGACATTAGTGCCGACCTCTACTTCAGAGGTTTTAACCCCTGAAGCGCTTCATTGCCATCGCGTGCCCCCTAATCCGTCATTCACCTTTTTTGCATCCCGGACGCAAACTCGCGACCCATGCCGCACCATCGAACCGAGAGAGGACCATGTAATAGAATGGATCGGAACATCCCGTCCGGTACCATGGGGAAGGGGGTGACTACCATGGAGTTGGATTCTTGGTTCGTCAGTGATGACCCTGTAGCCGCTGTTGACCCTGCCGATCTCCGGAGTGTATGGACCATGGGGCGCAACGTTCAGGCCAACGCCCCAGGTCAACAGACTGCCATTAGCATCGGCTGCTTTGAGCGCGCTTGCAGCCCTGGAGCAGATACTCAAGCGGTCTGGTATCGCGTTGCGATGCTGCAAATGTTGGCCGGACCGCTGGGGCTGCTCTCACCCTGGCTGCGCGATGGCGAACTCGCCGATGTCGTGTTCCAGGTGGCTGCGACCTTCCCTATGAAGAGACCGGCGGTGGGTGTCCCCCAACAAGGGCTCCCGTTTGATGTGCAGGGATTCCTCGAGCAAATCGAGAAACAAAACCACCAGTAATCGCTCCTCAGAGGCCGCTGGAGAGGAATTTCGCTGTCTCGCCTACTCTCATAGGAACCCTAAACAGATCTTGACCTGCTCTTCGACTCTCGTGAATGTTGCTCCCGAGAGCACCCCAATGGCCGGGTATTTGAGGAATGTCTTTTCCAGAGTCGTCACCTGATCGCACTTCGCCCAGCAATTAAAATTCAAATTGGCATCACCCTTTTGAATGGGCACGCGCATGCTAAATGTCTTGCGCTCGACGGTCGTGATTCCAACGACACAAACATCCAACGCAAATTTGTTGATGGGGTCAATGGAAAGCACTACCGCAGGGCGAGGTTTGTCCAAGTGAACGATATACACCTCGCCCCTTTTGGGATACCAGCCCAATGGAGCGGTCGCCATTAATCCCTGCCAAATGTCCGAAGCGATGCTTTCTGAAATGCCTTGGCCTCGGCTCGGTCTGCCTTGGCGGCGCCAAAAAATTCCGCCGCTTCCGCTTCCAGCCGATCGTACTGCTCCTGAAGCATAGCGCGCCGGAGCAGCTCGTTGACGCGCTCGCTCGCCGAACGCTTGCCCTTCGTCTTATCAACGTATCCGTTGATATCCCGCTCGATGGTAAAGCTCTTGGCCAGTCTCATGGTAGTCCTCGTATCTTTTATAGGGTAAGATATGTGCGTTAATCTGTCAAGCCGGCTCGGCGCTCGGCATGCGCCCGCACGCGAACTTCTTGAGATGAAAGGCGACCGAATTACGAAATCTCTTGCTTCAAGACCTTAACTGAAAGTCGTCCCTTTTTCGGCCAGGTTAGCTGTATTACGACTGTAAGGACAGGGAAGTCGATGCCATAGAACTCGTATTTGAGTTCGGAAGTCCCGTTGGCGATCATCAAATACGGTGTCGGAGTTAAGTCCAAAGCCGTATTCAAGTAAACATGCTGGGCACCAGGAGTGTGAGCTGATTCTCCAACACAAAGCAAATCGAAGGCTTCGCATGAGCGAGGAAATATAGTATGCGAGAATCCGGGTCTGCCAGCAGCCTTTAAAGCGCTACGAAACTTGGGCTGTAGCTCGCCCGCAGAGCGATTTGGCCTATAGCTAAGAAGTCTTCCGGTGGTCTCTAATGCAGCAATATCTGGGCGCATGTTGTGAATGTCCAGATTGACCATACGCCCCTTTACGTCAATGCCTGTCTCGGTGTTGGTGTAACGGATCTTTGATATATGGGTTCGTCCTGCCTGAAGACGTCTCGAATAGCCTAATTGCCACCGCACTCGGGACAAGGCTCACTTAACTACAGCGAGGCAGTCCTTATAGCTGTCGAACTCCTCCGTGTTGCATCCAAAATAACCGAGCACCCCTTCACGCTTAACACCTCTCTGATTAACCACAAGAATTCTCTCAAATCCAAGCGCATAGGCGATCGCAAACTCTTGGTGCGAAAACAATGATCCGCGGTATTGCCCTACGCAGACCGCTTCGCGGCGAAAGTTCACAAAAAGATAAAAATCGCTGTTCTTGAGTTCCCGGATGATTTCTGAATTAATCTCGAATATTGATTGAACGTCTTTGGCGATGTAGAAATCAAATCCATGAGCTGCTAGTATCTTCCCGACCCGCTTAGCGGTCTGGATTTCTTTTTCCCTCTGACCGCAGCTAAGAAATATTCTGCTCTTCAAGGGACGCCTTTCTTTTGGGAGAGCTTCAGGCGTTGTCCGAAGCAAATCTATCATTAGCGAAAGTAGAATCCTATTTCTGATTACTTTGGCGGGGCTTCACTTAAGAGCGTTGGCGGGTGGCGGACTCTAAATCAGCGAGTGAGATGGGGCTAGCCCATGCGTTGGGACCGATAGAAGAATTGTGCAGGAGTTCAAGGAACGGCTTGCCAGTGTTCTTCAGCTTTTCTTCAAGGCGCACGGTGCAGTCGCAATTGCCGCAGGCCCAGGGCGCGGAGCCGTTTTCGTCGCGGCATTTGCGCCGGTCATGCGCGTCCTGCACCTTCACCAACTCGAAATACTCCTCCCAGTAAGGGCGCTCTTCCTGGAGCGGCGTGGGGCAATAACAAACCTCGACCCAGCGCACCGTCTGGTCGGGACAAACCCGCGCCTCGTTCATGTTGCGCAGGTATTCGCCCTCGGCGACCGACCCTTCGCCCAGCGTGCCCCCCTCAATCGCTTCCACCAGGGCTTGCTGGAAACCCGGCTTCACTCGCGCTCGCACAAGGTATCGCATACTCCATAGAGTATCAGAGCGGGCCAGCATCCCCATTCCTGAAATTCAATCTTCAGACTGACCATGCGATGAGCATGGTCATCCTGAGCGAGTCCGCGAGCCGAAGGATCTATCTTTTCAACGTTTTACGGCTCCATCCGAATGATGCCCAGAAAATAAATTGACAGCGCGTGTACGCCTATGATAATCTTCCACGTGTTTCGCAAGCAAAATTCCTGCCCGCCGCCGCTTCTCGATCTTTCTCCTTATATCCGCATCTCTTTGCTTCCTTCTCCGCTCTTGGATCGTCACCGTGACGAAAAACGCGTCACCGTAAGTCCTTTAGAATCTGCTTTTACAAACCGTGACACCTGTAACCCCTTTAGAATCCGCTTTTACAAAAACTGCCGGGTGTCACCTAGGTTGACCTGCCATTTTTTCCTCTCTAGGTCACCCATCGACGCTGACCAACACTCTGTCGCCCCTTTCTTTTCATGTACTTACGAATTGCCCATTTTGCAACCCCTTTGTTTTCACATTCATGCATGTAATGGGGGGGTGTACTACCCCCCTTCTTCGCATTCTGGAACTCGAGCTGTTCGCGCGAGTCAGCATCCGCCAGACCAGCCATTCAAAGACTCCCCGCCCGCGCTATAATCCGCCCGCACCTGCCCTGCACATGCTCTCGGCGGCAGGGTAATCTCATGGCGGAGCGCCACCTCATGCGGCACAGAGTTTTTCCCCTTATCTCCTTGCTTCTCTATCTGCTTGTCGGCTCTTTTCCGTCGGCTGCTCAACTGCCTCCCACCAAGAAGGATCCTCTGGCCGCTCCGCAAAGCTCCCAAGCCGCCTGCTCTGCCGCGGACGCCTCCAGTTGCGCGCAAGTTGCTGCCAAGCTTCTGCCGCTCATCATGAGCCCTTCTCCAATGGAGGAAAACCTCCGCCGCCTGACTGACGAAATTGGCGGCCGCGTCACTGGCACGCCCCAAATGGCTAAAGCTGTCGAGTGGGGCGTCGCCGCCTTCCGCGCCGCCGGTATCGACGTCCACACCGAGAGGTACACCCTGCCCGTCACCTGGCACGAAGGCGACAGCCGGCTCGAACTACTGGCCCCGGTGAAATTTCCTATCCGCCTGAAATCGACGGGCTGGTCGCCGGCGACACCTGCGGGCGGAATCGAGGCCCATGTCGTCGACATTGGTTATGGCACCGAAGATGATTTCGCAAGAGTGACCGCCCCGCTCAAGGGCGCCATTTTGCTCGTCCACGGCGACATCGGATCGACCTGGACCGATCTCTTCAACGAATATCTGCGGCCGCCAGACGTCATTGCGCGAGCAATAAAAGCCGGCGCGTCTGCAATCCTGTGGATGGGCGCGCGTGAGCGGTTGCTTCTCTATCGTCACACAAATTCTTTGGCGGGCGAGATCGACAAGATTCCCCAGGCGGTCCTGGCGCGCGAAGACGCGAAGCGGCTGGCGCGCACTGTGTCCGCGTATCCTGGCAAGGTGCGCGTGCATTTTGACATGCCCAACAAAGTCGGCGGGCCGATTGAGCAGGAAAATGTGGTCGGCGAAATTCGTGGCTACGAGAAGCCGGACGAAGTGGTCATTCTCGGAGCGCATTTGGATTCTTGGGAACTGGGCACGGGCGCGCTCGATAACGGTTGCAACGCGGCACTGGTGATTGAAGCGGCGCGCGCCATCAAGGCCACCGGGCTGCTGCCGCGGCGCACCATTCGCTTCGTGCTTTTCAGTGGCGAGGAGCAAGGCACGGTGGGCTCGTTTGAATATGTGAAAGCGCATCGCGCCGAGCTCGACAAAATCCGCGGAGTGATTGTCTTTGATTCGGGAATCGGCCGCGTCACGGGATATTCGCTGGGCGGCCGCCGCGACCTCGAAGCCGGCGTGCGTGAAGTCCTCAAGCCGCTCGAATCCTGGGGTGCTAACAAGCACACGTACGACGCTTCGTTCGGGACTGACAATTTCGATTTTCTCCTGGAAGGCGTGCCCACGCTCGTTGCCAATCAGGAAGAGGCCAACTACTTGCCGAACTACCACGCCGCCTCGGACACGCTCGATAAAGTGGATATGCGCGAACTAAAGCTGCACACGGTGATCGCCGCGCTCACCGCCTGGGGGATCGCCGACCGCACGGAGCCGCTCGGCAAGCGCCTCACCCGCGCTGAACTTGACACCCTTGTCAAGGAAACGGGCCTCGACCAGCAAATGAAAATCCTCGGATACTGGGACGCCTGGCAATCCGGTGCCCGCGGCCGCAAACCGTAATATCCAATCGCGAATCAAAAATCAGAGTGCGCGACAGGCGTCATTTAAGGCGCATCACATTCTCGGACGACGACTTCCCGGTATACTGGATCTGTGGCAAGGGATTCGAGGGAACCAAATGTGTTCGCACGAGGGGCAATCCTTAGCATTGATTACGGGCGGGCGCGGATGGGGCTGGCGATTGCCGATTCGAATGCGCGGATGGCGCGGCCGCTGGGCACTCTCGAACGGGTCAACCGGAATGAAGATATGCGGCGGCTGCGCGAGCTGGTGCGCGAGCACGGCGTGAGGCAAATCTTGGTGGGGCTGCCGCTGCGGCTGGACGGCACGCGCGGTGAAATGGCGGAGGAGGCGGAGCGCTTCGCGCAACGCGTTCGAAAGCAGATTGGCGTGCCTGTGGAAATGATGGACGAGCGGCTGACCACCTGGGAAGCGGAGCGATTGCTGGAGGAAACGCAAGGAAGATTCATGCACGAGGAAAAATCAGCCGGAGCAAAAAATAAGAAAAAAGCGCCATCGAAAGTGACCGTGGATTCGGTGGCAGCGGCCGTAATTTTGAAGGAATATCTGGAGCGGCAAGAGCAACCAGCGGAAAAAACCTGAGATTCTAACTTACGTGAGTTCGTGGGGGCAGTTTGAAGATTCTGGCGATTGTTATTCTTCTGGGCGTGCTGGCGGCCGGGGGTTGGGCGGCGTGGATGTGGTACGGAATGACGCAACCGTACCAGGATTTCGCGGCCGGCGGCATCTTCGTGGATGTGCCGCATGGAGTTTCACGCCGTTACGTGGCATATCTGCTCAAACAAAACGGTGTGATCCGCAGCAAGCTGGCGTTTGAGATTTATGCGCGGCGGCATCCCAAGCGCACTTTGCAAGCCGGAGAGTATTTCTTCGATCATGCCATGACGGGGCGCGAAGTCTTCTGGAAGATGGCCAACGGGCAAGTGTATGAGCAGCCGTTTACGGTGCGCGAAGGCGAAACGATGTTCGACATCGCGCGCGAACTTCAAGAAGGCAAGTTCATGCCCGCTGCCGATTTCGTTTACGCCGCCGGGGATCCTTCGCTGATTCGGGATTTCGCTCCGGGAGCACAGACGCTCGAGGGGTTTCTCTTCCCTGCCACGTATGAGCTTCCGCGCCATCCCGCGGCAAGTGAATTAACCGCGCAAATGGTGCACAAGTTCAAAGAAGAGTGGAAGCGGATTGCGTCGTCGGCGGCGGATGGACAAACCGGCGAATGTGACCACCGGCAGCGGCTTCAGGAAGTGACGCTGGCATCGCTGGTGGAACGCGAGACACCCAAGAAAGAGGAGCGTCCGCTGGTGGCCGGTGTGTTCGAAAACCGCCTGCAAAAGGGGATGCGGCTGCAATGCGACCCCACGGTGATCTACGGGATGGAACGCCTAGGGAAATATAACGGAACGCTGACGGGGAAGGACCTGAGTTTCGATTCGCCGTACAACACGTACGAGCACGGCGGCCTTCCGCCCGGGCCGATCGGCAATCCGGGTGAAACATCGTTGCTCGCAGCAGTGCACCCCGCGCAGACCAACTATCTTTATTTCGTCGCGAATACGCAGGGCGGCCACTTTTTTGGCGCCACGCTGGAGGAACACAACAAAAATGTGGTGAAGTACCATCGGCTGCTGGCGGGCCTTCCTGCAGATCCTCCTCCGCCACCACCGCCGCCGCCCAGCGCGAAAAAGCGACATGGCAAAGCTTCCCCCCATGCGAACAAGCAGCACCGAGGCAAGGCCCGATGAACCAGGATCTGAAAACCAAGAAGGCGCTGATCCTGGAAACCGCCCGGGAAATCAACGCGCAGAATTGGACGCCGGCGGAAATCGACCAGCTGCGGAGGCGGCTGCTGGCCGAACACGGCGAGGCCGGCAAAACCGGGTCGGACTACATTGCGGATGTTTTGAAAGACGCAGGGCACAAGGTCCTGCTGTCATTGCAGGAAGAAGCGGAGGAAAAGTACGAAGAGGAATTTGAAGATCTGCTGCACTTCAAGACGCTGGAAGATGCAGAGGTCAGCATCATGCGATTGGACGAGCTGATGCGAAAGTTCCGCGCGCACGGAGAAAATGCTGCGGTACACCGTGTTCTGGAAGTGGCGCGGCTCGGCAAGCGCCGCGCGGAAATGATCTCGCGGAGCCACAAAGTGGAGCCGCACAAGCGCGAGGAAAAATTGGAGATTGCCAACTGGTTCCGCATCTGGCTGGAAACGCCGGATGCATTTTTTGACTGGCTGGACGTACGGAAACAATCGCCCGAGTTTCGAGCAAAGTTTCCGGAGGCGGAGTCCGAGGAATGAGCACTCCGGGGATTCCGGCGATGGAGAGCGGCGCGTTCAAGCTGCCAACTTACTCTCTGGACGTGCAGGCGCTGGATTTGGGCAACGAGGTGAAGGCCGTGGGGCTCGAACTGGTGGAAACAGAGAATCACGAGCCGGTGCGGGGCAAAGAAGCCGCGGAAATCTGGTCGGAGATTTTTCCGGCGCTGGCGGGAACGGAAGCGTTTGTAGTGGATTTTTTCAGCCACATCGATCGCGTGCGGGAATTCTGCCGATTACACGAAATGGAGTACCGGGAAGCAGCCGGGCGCTGCGTAGTCCTCCCGACGCCAAGCGCGGAGGATTTGCGGCAACTTTTCGAACGGTTCGAGGGCGAGACCTTTGGAATTCGGGCAGGGAGCTCGGCGCAGACAGACGATCAGGTGTTAGAAGGTGAACTCTCCAAGCGCGGGCTGGATGCCTACCAGCTAGCTTACAAACGTTATACATTTTGTGCGATCTGCGAGCCGGAGGATGGCTGGGTCACACTGCTGAGCGAATCGCTTTGGCCCAGCGAAGTGATCCGCCGCTTACGCCCGGCGGTGCAGCGGTTTGCCATCCAAATTGCGCGGCCGAATTGAAGACACCTGCCGATGCCATCCGCTTTGATGACGGTATCCAAGTGGTTGCTAGATTGCTTGATTTCTACAAAAGCGAGCGAAACTGACTGATGCGACTAGGGAAAGGATGCCTGCTCCTGACGACACTGGCGGCTATTTCCAGCGGCTGCGAGGGCCGGGCTGTCAAAGGACATACCGTGGTTCCGCCGGCGCAGATACCCGTGGCGAAGGACGCCACGCGCGAGGAATTGCTCGACGCATACAATTTGATCGCCCGGAGCACAAAGACATTGAATGCCACGGTGGAGCTGAAGCCCACCGCAGGCTCGAAATACAGCGGTGTCATCGATGAGTATCACGAGGTGAAAGCATTTCTTCTGGCGGCGCGTCCAGCGGAAATTCGCATGATCGGACAGGCACCGGTGATTGGAAAGACGGTATTCGATATGGCCAGCGATGGCGAAACTTTCCGCGTGTCGATCCCCTCGAAGAACAAGTTCCTGGTTGGCCCGGTTGCGGTCGAACGGAACAGTGCTAAACCGATCGAGAATCTGCGGCCGCAGCATCTGCTGGACGCGCTGCTCTGGCCAGAAATCCGCAAGGAAGAGGCAGTGACGTTGAAGGAATTCAATGACGAAAAAGGGCGGCACTACGTGCTGACCGTCTTGCGTGGGGGCTACCAGGTGGAGGTCCTGCGGGAAATCTGGTTTGACCGGGCGGATCTTCAAGTCGTCCGCATGCAGACTTTCGGACCGAAAGGATCGCTGGTTTCGGATGTTTCTTTCGCCGATTGGCAACCGCTCGACAGCGCTGCGGGGCAAAACACGGCAACGCCAACACCGCCGGCGGTTGGCGTAAGTTCCTTTCCCCGGACCATTCGAATCGAGCGACCGCACGATGATTACAAGCTCGAAATGCAGGTGACGAAAGTAACCCTGAACGAGGAAGTCCCTGCCGAACGGTTCAAGCTCGAGCAGCCCGCCGGCGCGGAGCTGGTCCATGTCGGGGACGCCGCGGAGAACAGGCCGCAATGATGGGTGAATTGATCCTTCGAAACCTGCTGCACCGCCCCATGCGCACGTTGATCGGGGCGATGGGGATCGCCGTCGAGGTCGCGCTGGTGATCCTGATCGTGGGGTTGACCAACGGCTTGCTCACGGAAACCGCCAAGCGAATCGAAGGCATCGGAGCAGACATCATGGTGCAGCCTCCTTCCGCATCGTTCCTGTTTGCTTTCGGCAGCGCGCCCATGCCCATCAAGATCGGCGACAAACTTGCGGAACTGAAGTACGTGAAGTCCGTTGCTCCGGTGCTCTTTCAGTTCAACACTTCAGGAGTTGAGGTCGTTTACGGAATTGACTCGGAAAGCTTCCGGGCGGTGTCCGGCGGGTTTGTATTCCTCCAGGGAAACGATTTGGAGGGCCCGGATGATATCCTCGTGGATGACATTGCGGCCAAAACGAAAAAGATTCAACCGGGGCAGACCTACCGGATTTTTGATCACGATTGGCATGTTGCGGGAATCGTGGAGCACGGCAAGGGCTCGCGGCTGTTTGTCCCCTTGGCCACGCTGCAGGAATTGGTGGGCGCAAGGGACAAGGCGACCATCTTTTTCGTAAAGTGCACGCGGCCCGAGCATATGGATGACGTGATGGAAAATATCCGGCATATCCTTCCCGGCTACACCGTTCGGCCGCTCAAGGACTACCTTTCGCTGATGACTTCGACGAATATCCCCGGCCTGGAAGCGTTCATCAATTCGATGATCCTGTTGGCCATTTCCATCGGTTTGCTGGTCATTTTCCTGACCATGTATACCACGGTGATTGAGCGCACGCGGGACATTGGCGTCCTGAAATCGCTGGGCGCGAACCATTGGTTTGTGATTCGAGCGTTGCTGGCCGAATCCGCGGCGCTGTGTTTGCTCGGCGTGGGTGCAGGCGTCGGACTCAGCTATCTTGTGCGCGCGGGTTTTCTCTGGAAATTCCCCACGCTGACGATTTTGATCACCCCGGAATGGATTTTGCGCGCGACGGGGATTGCGCTGGCCGGGGCGATGCTGGGGGCGAGCTACCCGGCATGGATGGCGAGCCGGAAAGACGCGGTGGAAGCGCTGTCGTACGATTAACAGGGTTGGCGGGACGCGGAGCACACCGAGGTCGTAGAGAAGAGGAGAAAGGGCCGCGAAGTGCGCGGTATGGCTAGGCACGGATGGGAATCGCAGCTACAATAACAGAACCAACCGAAGGGCTACTATTCCAGGGAAAAAAGAGCGTGGAGCCGATACTCAGGACGGAAAACTTGTGGAAGCTCTACCGCGCGGGCAAGGTGGAAGTGCCGGCCTTGCGTGGCGTGAACTTCGAGGTACTGCCCGGGGAATCGGTGGCCGTGATGGGACCGTCGGGCTGCGGCAAGTCTTCGCTGCTGTATGTGATCGGCGGGCTGGCGCAGGCCTCGCGCGGCAAAGTTCTCGTGGACGGCAACGACCTGACGGAACTCAGCGACGCGGCGCGCACCAAACTGCGCCGCCACAAGATCGGCTTCGTCTTTCAACGCTTTAATCTTCTTCCCACGTTGACGGCCAAGGGCAACATCGCCATCGCCCAATTCATTCACGGCGACGGGTTCGACCCCCACCGCTTCGACGTGGTGACACAGATGCTCGGGCTGGCGGGGCGGCTTCATCACAAGCCTTCGGAACTCTCGGGAGGCGAGCAGCAGCGCGTGGCGATCGCACGGGCCATCATCAACGAGCCGAAAATTCTTCTGGCCGACGAACCCACGGGAAACCTGGATTCGAAAAACTCGGAGATTGTGCTGCAGATGCTGCGGCAACTGAACAAAGATCTCGGCCAGACCATTGTGATGATTACGCACAACCCTGAGGCGACGACGTACTTCCATCGCGTGGTGCACATGCGCGACGGTATAATCGTCGACGGCGTGCCCGCAGACTGACATGGCAAGCCTGGGCCAAATCCTGTCCAAGACGTTTTTCTGGTCGTACGAACGGGGCACGTGGCAATACGATGTCGCCGTGATCCTGATTCTGCTTTTCGTGTTGGCCACACCACGCCGTTGGTTTCACGACAAGCCGGAAAGCGGAGAGCCAGCCGCGCCGGGGCAGGTGCAGCTCATTTCGCAAGAGGGAAACCGGCAGACGTACCGCGTCGACGCGCGGATCCTGGCGCCGCCGACGAAGCTGGCACTCCAGAATGACCTGCACACCGCGCTGCAAGAAGCGCTGCCGGAACTGCGCAATGGAAATTTTTCGATCGCCAAAATCGAGCCTTTGCGCGACGACCAGGGAATGGTGACTGCGTACCAGGTGGAAATCCGCCATTAACTTCAGGCCCGGTGGCGATGGAACTCCGTCCCCAGATAACGATGCGGCAAATTCGCGCATCCCTCTATGTATGCTAGGATTTCGAGGCGCTGGATGAGGCAGGAAATCTTTCGGTCGAGGCTGCGTTTGAAAGGCCGGATTCTTTTGTTAGCACTCGGGGCCCTGTGCTGCTCTGTGGGTGAGCTTCCAACGCTCCTTGCGCAAACGAACGGACGCTGGACCATTGAAGGCGTGCTCGGGATGATGGACAAGTCCGCGCAAGACTTCCACACGCTCACAGCGGACATCGAGCACGTGAAATACACCGCCGTGGTGAAAGACACATCGACGGAAACAGGGCACATTTTCGTGCGACGCGATGCGAAAATGCGCATCGAAATCACGAAGCCCGATCCGCGCACGATTCTGCGAACCGGCGATTCGCTTTTCCTCTACAACCCAAAAATCAACCGGGTGGAAGAATACGACTTGGGCAAAAACCGCGCGATGGTCGATCAGTATGTGCTTCTCGGCTTCGGCACAAAGAGCGACAACATCAAAAAGAGTTACCTGGTTTCCTTCGTGGGAGAGGAAGAGCTGGACCACAAGAAGACCGTGGTTCTCGAGCTGACTCCCAAATCAGAGCAGATTCGCGACCAGATCATCAAAATTCAAATGTGGGTGGATGAGGCTTCCTGGCTGCCGGTTCAGCAAAAGTTCTTCGAAGCCGGATCAGGCGATTACTTCCTGTTTCATTACACGAATGCGATGAAAAACCTGAATCTCGGCGACGTCAAGTTCAAGCAAGACTGGCCGAAAAGCGTGACGCGCGTCAAACCGCGCGGGTAGCTTTAACAGGAGAATGTGACGATTATTTTGACGGACTAGCTGGCAGCGCGTTCCTGCGCCAGCAACTGTTCCTTCCGCGAAAGACCCCAGCGGTAACCGGCGAGCGCGCCGTCCTCGCGAATCACGCGATGACACGGCACGACAACAGATACCGGATTGGTAGCGCAGGCGCGAGCCACGGCGCGTACGGCTTTCGGCTGGCCGACGGAGCGCGCAACTTGCGCATACGTGCGCGTGCGGCCGCGAGGAATCCGTTGCAGTTCCATCCAAACGCGCCGCTGGAACGCTGTGGCTTGCAGGTCGAGGGGAAGTTCGAAGTGCGGCCGTTGGCCCTCGATGCGCAGCATGATTTCCTTCACCCAGCGCTGGAAAGAATGAGTAGCTGGCGCAATTTCCGCGCGCGGGTATTCTTTCCGCAATTCCGCGATCAGCGCGTGTTCGGCGTCGCCGAGATAGACCGCGGAAACACCACGTTCCGTGGCGGCAACAAGAACTTTTCCGAGGGGCGATGTTGCAATGGTGTATCCGAGCTTCATACCTTGACCTCCCTTTCGATAAGTCGCCGGGGTCATACCGAGCTGCGCATTGCTGCGTTCGTAGACGCGGCTGGATGAACCATACCCGGTTTCGTACAGTGAATCGGTGATGTTCTTGCCCGAGCGCATCAAAGCCTTGAAGCGTTTGAGCCGCAGAGCCGCGGCAAGTTCGCGTGGTTTCAGTCCCGTGACCCGCAGGAACGCCCGGCGCAGCGTAGCTTGCGTGGTGCCGAGTGTCGTGGCCAGATCACGCAAATTCGAGCCCTCTTCCGAAGACTCTGCGAGATGATGCGCGGCGCGCTGCACCAGAGCGACCTGCCCGGAAATCTCGTTGGGGCGGCAACGGCGGCAAGGCCGGTAGCCGTGTTGTTCCGCCTCTTCGCGTGTGCGAAAGAATATGACATTGCGGCGAAGCGGCCGGCGCGCCGGGCAGGAGGGGCGGCAGTAGATGTGCGTCGAACGCACAGCGAGGACAAAGGTCCCATCCGCGCGTGAATCGCGAGCCAGCGTGGCTCGCCAGTACCGCGCGGCCGCGTGCGGCGTGATGTTCTGCTCGAGATTGGTTCTTGCGGTGTTCATGTTTGCTATACCAAAAATAACGCAGGCGGAACAACAAATCTATCCGGAAACAAGCGGCAAATCGAGCGGCCGCAATTTTGTACCGGAGGCGTGATCAGACTTCTCCCGGCGCAGGAACCGGATCGCGGGCGCGGGCCGGAGCGCGATGCGGCGCAGTGATGGCCAAAATGACAGCGGTGAGGATGACCGCGGCAGCGATCACGGTGCGAAGCGAGATGGTTTCACCGGCGATGAGCCAGCCGAGGAACAGTGCCACGACCGGATTCACAAAGGCATACGTGCCGACACGCGCGGGCGTGCTTTTGTGCAAGATGTAGATGTAGGCGCTGAAGCCGATCCCGGAGCCGAAGGCAATGAGATACGCAAGCGCGAGCCAGGAGCGCAACGAGACGCTGGCAAAGTGGAAATGGCGAAATTCCCCCGTGAAGAGGGCAGCGAGGAGAAGAATCAGGCCGCCCGCGAGACTTTGCATGGCTACTCCCAGCATGGGCGAACTGGGCATGCCTCCGTGTTTTGCATAGATCGAACCAGTCGCCCAGGCCAGAGAAGCCAACACTAGAACCGCAGCGCCACGGGGACCGACGCGGCCCGCGCCACCAAGGTGCGCCGGCCCAATCAGCAGAGCCAATCCGGCAAAACCCATGAACAGTCCGAAGACGACCTTGGGCACCGGTTGGACACCACCGGGGCGAAGCCAGTCCACAATCACGAGCCAAAGGGAGACTGTGGCCACCAAGAGGGCGGTAATTCCTGAAGGAACGATCTGCTCGGCCCAACTAACGCCTCCGTTGCCGACAAAAAGCAACAAGAAGCCGGTGACCACGGCGGTTCGCCAGTATAGGGCGCTGGGCCTGTTCCCGGGCTTCCCGCGAAAGAGGGGATAGAGGACGAGGCCCGCGGTCAGATGGCGAAGCCCGGCCAGGATGAGCGGGGGAAACGATTCGATTCCGATGCGAATCGCAAGATAAGTTGAGCCCCAAACGAGGTAGACCGCCGCAAAAGCCGTAAGCACCAGAGGGGTCACGGGAGCAGAGGTCTGAGGTGAACGCGCGGGAGTTCCCGCAGAGTGGGAGGGCGCAACTGAAGTCGTAGGCACGGTTTCCGTCAGCGCACTTAGGAATAGCCGGGACTGGAAGGCAAATCCATCCGAAAAAGTCCGGCAAACGAAAAGGGCCACAATTCGGAAAAAATCCGGCCCATTTATGAATAGCCGTGGAAGACCGAAGTGTCGAGGACCATATTGGTTGGGCCTTCCCCAAACAAATCCACAGAATGTTGTGGGGGATTGCGTACTATTACTAAGTGTTGAAAGTTAGGACACTTTCGGAGTTTTTCACAGGTTGACGTGAGGCTCTCATAGTGGCATCTTATCGCCCCGCACTGTACAGGTGCGGACGGGGCGATCCTAGAAAGTCAGAGAGTGAAGTCGTTTGTTGGGCCAAAACCAGCAACTGTGAAGTTTCGTCTCCGAGGGCGAAATGAGCGCGACAATACGCGCAATTCCAGTCGAATCGTGGCCAGCCAAACCCGCTGCGGAGCCTCGTGAAGGTGCGGCGGGACCGCAAGCCATACCCAAATCTCCGCGAACGCCGGCGCTGCGCGTGGTGCCGTTGCTTCGCCCGGCCCAGCCGCGGCGCTTCGTCCGCGTGCCCACTCATGCCGTGGGTGTCCATCCCGAGCAGCGTCAACACCCCCGCGCTACCCTGAAGCTTCCCCTTCGGCTTCGTGCGGTTGGCGGGGTGCCAGAGGAATACCCGATTACTCTCGTCACGCGCGATATCAGTTCCACCGGAGTCTATTTTCTCTGCCCCAAACATCTGGCGGTCAGGACTCCGATTGAGTTGGAGATCGTTCTGGTGAGCAAGCCCATGGGTCTCGGAAATGTGGTCATGGCCACCATGGCGCACGTATGCCGGACGGAGGCTGCAGCCATGCCTGGCTGGTACGGCGTGGCCGCATCTTTCGACGATGTTGCTTTTGACCGCGACGACCGCGTCCCCGCCCGTTTCCTGAAACCTTAGTGCAAGCCGATTCTCTTGATTGGACGCCCTCGCGCGCTTCAACTTTCAATCATCTATCCACGCAGATGAGGGCTCGCGGAAAACTCTGTTACTCTGATGGGCGATGGCCGGAAAAAAGAGACGGCTTCTGGAAGGCGTGCTTTTCGACTGGGATGGCACGCTCATCGATTCCTACCATGCCGACGCCTCCGCTTATCTGGCAATGTTCAAAGAGATGGGCATTTCGTGGGGTCTTGAGGAACTCGAGAAACACTACTCGCCTAACTGGTACCAGGTTTACCGCGCCGCCAAGTTGCCGCGCAAACTTTGGGACGATGCCGACCGTGCCTGGCGCGTGCATTACGCAAAACACCGGCCCAAGCTGATCTCGGGAGCCCGCCGCGTTCTGGCACAAATTAGCCGGAAGCATGCCCTGGGCCTGGTTACCAGCGGCGATGGCGACCGCGTCCGCCGTCAGTTGCGCGAGTTTGGATTGACCCGGCTTTTCTCCGCGCGCGTTTGCAGCGGGGACACGCTGAGGAAAAAGCCGCATCCCGAGCCACTTCGTCTAGCCATGCAGCAAATGGAGCTGGAGCCCGCATGCTGCGCCTATATTGGTGACGCGCCGCAAGACGTGGATATGGCGCGACGCGCCGGAGTCCTGGCTATCGGCGTACTCGGCCCATTCCCCACCGAAAGGCGTTTACGCGCGGCACGGCCGGAGTTCCTCATCGGCTCGCTGAAAGAATTGCCAGCCGTTCTAAAGCGGCTGCGCGACTGATCGAAGGGCTCTTTTCGTGATCTGGATTATGGCTTGGCAGGTGCGGATGGAGTAGCCGGAGCAACAGCTTGTGAAGCGACAGGCAAAGGCTTGAAGTCCGTCCACTTAATGACGATGCGCACGGCAATCTGCAGCCCCTTCAAATCCACCGTGTCATCCGAGCGCGAATAGTCCGGGAACCAGTATTTCCCTTCGACATTTTCGCGATACGTTTCGAACAGGCTAAACGGTAAATCCTTGATGCTGCGCATC
>Ga0209802_1000314_pt1 | contig 37296 bp, 38 predicted proteins | sample GraSoiAngelo_129_FD_185886 | JGI IMG/M metagenome (GOLD analysis project Ga0209802, IMG submission 185886) | Grasslands soil microbial communities from the Angelo Coastal Reserve, California, USA - 14_0927_12_40cm (SPAdes) (version 2) | ecosystem: Environmental > Terrestrial > Soil > Grasslands ... | reverse complement strand
GGAGCGCGGAAACGACAAGCTTCCATGATGAGGCGGGGCTACAATGCCCGGGATGCTAGACACTCCGCGGCTCCCGGCCAGCGGCAATACGGCGCTGGCGGCAAGTGCCCTCATCCAGGCGGCGCTGGGCATTGAGTTTGTCCTCTCAGGCCTGAACAAGTTTGCCGATCCACGCTTCCACCAGAACTTCGACGCTTTCGTGCGCGCCAGCCCGGGCACGCAGCACGGCGTCTTCTCCGGGTTGATCAGCACACTGGTCCTCCCCAACGTCGGGTTCTGGGCCTTCGTTATCAAATGGACGGAGTTGCTACTCGGCCTGGTCCTCTTGGTCGGCGCGGCCGAGATCGCTCGTCGCCGGTTCTCGGGCAGCTTCGGCTCCCCGCACGGGTATGAAGCGCCCGTCGCGCTGGTGGCGTCAATCGCTGGGCTCATCGCCGCCGGGCTGTCATTCTCGATCTTCTTGCTCGAGGGTGGGGTGCTGCCTGAGATTCAGCCCGGGCGGGCGCTCACCTCGGCCATTCCGGTTGAGCTGCTGATCGTGCCCCTGGGCCTGGCCATCGCCTGGCTGGAGTTCGGCCGATTCCGGGTCCTCAAACACCCACAGCCACGATGTGTCAGAACGACCAGAAGCCGCCCCGTGCGCTAAGGCGCCTCGTCAACAGCTATTAGACGTGTTGCACGTATGTGGGCAGCATGATGGCGATTGCCAGCGAATAGCTACCAGGCATTCCGGCGTGCAGACCCCCCTACAGTTCTTGCTCGGGTTCCTGAATTCGCGGGGGTTGTCACTTCCTGGAAACGGCCAGTGAGAACGCAGAATGAGTGGACTGCCGGCGCTATCGATAAGTGAACCAAACCGTAGGCGGCTCCGCCGGGTGCGGCAGCAAGGCATCATATCCAGACACGAACGTGCAGCGGACCGCCACCATCTCATCGCGGGGGACGCGGGCCAGGACCCGGGTACAGGACAGGGTTTGGGTACTGATCAGGCGTGGCGGGATGACTCCGTAGTCGAAGTGATCCTGGGTGAACTGGAAATGGATGACCCCGTCACCGGCCGCGCCGTCGTTGCGAATGATGGCCTCCACCCGACAGCGCCCATCGATGTTGCAGAAGTCAGGGAACCAGGCGCGCATCACCCGGAAGCTGGGACCGAACGGGTGCGACGCCAGCCACAACGCGCCAGCTCCTAGCAGCACGACTACGAGGAATAGCGCCGGCCGGCGCTTCAGCCGCGAAACCATTCTTCTGGCTGCACTCTGGACCGCGACGTTCGAGGCGTCGTCAGGCCGAGAGCTACCCGCCTCTCAGGCGACGCTGGGGCCTGGCGCTTTCGATGTCGGCCATGTCGTCCGAGGCCGGCGTCTACCGAACAGCGGCGGGCTCGGTCGCCACCTCGTTCAGACGCCCGGTCTTGACGTCATAGACGAAACCGCGAATGCGGTCCTTGTGCGGGATGAAGGGGCTGGCCTTGATCCGTTCGACCGACTGACGGACGTCCTCCTCCAGGTCAGAGAAGGTCTCGAGCGCAAACGAAGGCCGGATGCCCACCTCCTTCTGGATCTGCGCCCTCACCTCGTCGTCTTTGAAGGTCAGCATGCCGCAGTCCGTGTGATGGATGAGGACGATCTCCTCCGTGCCGAGCAGCCGCTGGGAGATCGCGAGCGAACGGATGGCGTCCTCCGTCACGGCACCGCCGGCGTTGCGGATGACATGCGCGTCTCCTTCGTTGAGTCCGAGGATCTTGCTGACGTGGAGCCGGGCGTCCATGCAGGCGACGACCGCCAGCTTCTTCGCCGGCGGCAGCGGAAGTCGTCCTTTGTCGAATGTGCGGGCATAGGCATCGTTATTCCGCAGCAGCTCGTCGGTAGCGCTCATCGACAATCCTCCTTCTGGGGTGCGGGGCTGGTCGGGACGAAGAAGTCAAATGTTGATCATTGTGATCCAGAAAGTCAAGAATGGCGGGCGCCTAACCAGACGGGTTTTGGCCTTGACCCGGGTGACCGCTAGCTCCCGCCCGGGACCTGTAGGGTTTAGGGCGGAAAATTAGCTCTCCTCCCGGGAACTGACCCTGCCGATTCTGCAGGTGCAGATTTAGCCGTGCGGGCCTCAGGTGGATACCTCCCCTTTTCCTCAGTAGAAGCGAGCAGTTCCCTGAGGACTTCGCCCGCTGAGCCGATTGACAGCGGAACACTGGGGGGACCAGGATGACCACCTGAGCCCCCATCAGACCGCCGTGATCGTTGGCACCGGGCTGGCCGGCGGTAATGCCGCAGCGACCCTGCGGGAGGAGGGATGGCGCGGCCGGATCGTGATGCTGGGGGATGAGCCCGGCATCCCCTTCGGCCGACCGCCACTTTCCAAGACCTATTTGCGTGGTGAGGAAGGCCTCGGCGGCTGGCTCGTCAAGCCCGCCGAATGGTACGGAGACAGCGGCGTTGAGCTTCGCACCGGGGTCACCGTCCAAGGTGTGGACACGAAACTGAAACAGATAGCGCTGAGAGGCGGGGACACGGTTGCGTACCACAAGCTTCTTCTCTGCACCGGCGGCCAGAACCGCAGACTGGACCTGCCAGGGGCCGACATGCCGGGCGTGTACCACCTTCGGACGCTGGCGGAATCCGATGCGATCCGTCGAGCTGCTCAGCCGGGGGCCCGGGCGGTGATCGTGGGCATGGGGTTTATCGGATCCGAGGTGGCGGCCTCGCTACGCCAGCTGGGTCTCGAGGTCACGGCGGTGCTGAGCGGCACAGCCCCGCTGGCAGCGGTGGTGAGCAACCAGGTGGGGGAGGTGATGGCCGGCATCCATCGAGGCCACGGGGTCCAGCTCGTGACCGAGGATCAGGTTGCCGGATTCGAGGGCACCCGCCAGCTCGAGCGCGTCGTCACCGCCAAGGGCGCACGTATTGAATGCGACCTCGCGGTGGTGGGCATCGGCATCGAGCCCGCGGTGGAGGCCTTCCGCGGCGGCCAGATCGCCCTGGACAACGGGATCCTGGTCGATGAAACCTGCCGAACCAATGCGCCCGATGTGTACGCCGCGGGTGACGTTGCCAATCATCTCCATCCGGTGTTCGGCAGGCTGCGCGTGGAGCATTACAACAACGCTGAGAAGCAGGGTCGTGCGGCCGCGCGCGCTATGCTCGGCGACTTGCGGCCCTACGACGATATCCACAGCTTCTGGTCGGACCAGTACGAGCACAAGCTCGAGTACGTCGGCTTCGCCAGGGCCTGGGATCAGATCGTGATCCGAGGCAGCCTGGCGCACACGCAGTTCCTGGCCTTCTACCTGGTGAAAGGTGTCATGAAGGCAGCTCTTGGCCTGAACCGAGGCGGGGATCCGGAGGTCGATGCTGACGGCGAGCTGCGGGCTTGTCAGCGGCTGATCCGGGCGCGGACGGCCCTGTCCGAAGCAACTCTCGCAGACGATCAGGTCGACCTGGGGTCGCTAGCCGCCGTCGCCGGCGGCTCCGACCCGGGCAGATGACCGCGGCCACCAGCGCGCTGGTCACGGGAACCGTGACGGCCACGGCCGCGAACGCCGACGAACCTCAGTGAACCACGGCGGACGGTTTCTCGTGTGGTCGATACCGGGCGAACCCCTTAGCCGTGTCGTGCCACGCGGTTAGCCTCTGAGGGACGTATCGAGTGGGGGGGGCGTGGACTGATCAATCCCGATGACAAAGAAGGCGCCCGTGGACCAGGCCAATTCGGCGCCGCCTGAGAAAGCTCGCTTCAGACGATTCCTGGGCTACTTCCTCTCTCTGGGGGCCTTCGGGTTTGGCGGTCCCATCGCTACCGTCGGCTACATGCAGCGAGACCTGGTGGAACGCCGCCGGTGGCTCGACCGAGAGGATTTCCTGAACGGGGTCGCCCTTGAGCAGACCATGCCGGGGCCGCTGGCCGCGCAGGTTGCGATGTGGGTGGGTTTCCTGCAGCGCGGTGCCCTGGGTGCACTGGCGGTCGCCGTGGCGTTCGTTCTGCCGTCCTTCCTGATCGTTGTCGTACTCGGCTTCTTCCTGATCGTTGTCGGTCTCGGCTTCGTCTACGTCCGCTACCAGGGCTTGCCCTGGGTGCAGGCGGTCTTCTATGGAATCGCCCCGGCCATCATGGCCATCATCGCCATCGCCGCCGTCAAGCTCGCGCGTCTGACTAACAAAAGCGATCTCCGGTTGTGGGCAATCTCGGCCATCATCCTCGTCATTACGGCGGCCACCGGGGCCGAGATCGCCCTGCTCTTCATCGCTGCCGGCCTCCTGATGGTCGTCTGGGATGCTCCGCCCCCCTTCCTCCGACGGCCAAAGCTCGCATCATTCAGCCTGCCCCTCCTGGCGCCCGGCCTGGCTGCCGGGGCGGCGTCACCCAATACCCTGCGAGATCTGTTCCTGTTTTTCCTCAAGGCCGGCGCCTTCATCTTCGGAAGCGGGCTGGCCATCGTGCCATTCCTGCGTGAAGGGGTGGTCAACCAGCATCACTGGCTGAGCCCCAGTCAATTCCTCGACGCCGTCGCCGTCGGGCTGATCACGCCCGGACCGGTGGTCATTACGGCCGCCTTCATCGGCTACCTCGTGGCCGGCCTGCTCGGTGCCGTGATCGCCAGCGTTGGCATCTTCACCCCGATCTACGCCGGAGTGGTGATTCCCGGGCGGTGGTTTATCCGACACCGGCGCAACGCCCAGATCCAGGCCTTCGTCAAAGGCGCCACCGCCGCGGCGGCCGGCGCCATTGGGGGCGCCACTATCGTGCTCACCCAACAGGCGGTGCGGGATGCTGCCACAGTGGCCATCGCCGTGGTCAGCCTGGGCCTTCTGTTGCGGTTCAAGGTCAAGGAGCCCTTGCTGGTGCTGCTCGCGGCGAGCGCGGGTTTTGCGATCCATCACTAGCTCCTGGCGCCGCCGCCCGGTCAAGAGTTACCCGGTGGCGGAAGACGATGTCTCTCTGCCCGTCCTGCCTCTCGGCGCAGCCACTGAAGATCCTGGATGTCCGCCAGCGTCGCGAGTGGGATCAAAGCCACGTCCCAGAGAAGAGTCTTCATGTCTTCGCTGGCGACCTGGCGCAGGAACTCGCTGCGCTGCCGAAAGACACCGAGCTCTGGACGATTTGCGCCAGCGGCTACCGGGCCGCGATCGCCAAGCCTGCTCGACCGCGCGGGCCTCTCGGTCCCGCTCGTAAGTCGGGGTGGGGGTGCCCGAATGGGCGGCTCATTGTTATCCGCAGGCGATCGGATCAGCGGTCGACCGAGGCCGCGACCGAGCTATTGGTGGTTCGGCCCGGTCGCTGACGCTCACGCCGAACGATTTGGGGCGCTGCGCCCGTCGCCAGCCGACCCGGCTCAGAGGGCGAGCCGCCGCAGGATCCAGTAGAGCATCGCGATCACCGTGAATGCCACACCGCCCATGAGCGGCAAGCTCGGGCCGTCTGCCGGCGCGGGCGCACCCGTCGGGCCTGGCGTTGGGGCTGGCGGTGGCGTCGGTTTCGCGGTAGCCAGAGCTTGCGGCCGGCTACTCGTGTTTGGCCTGGTCGTGGCCCGGGGCGTCGGTGGATGGGTGGCAACCGGCGGGGGCGTCGCGGTCGAGTGCGGGGTTGAAGTCGGGGGCGACGGCGGCGGTGGTGTCGGCGTGGAAATCGGGAGCGGGGTGGGCGTGGGCGTTGGCCCGGTAGTCGGCGTTGGAGTCGGCGTGCCCACCGGCGATGCCGTCGCTGTCGGGGTAGGCATGGGTGTCGGGGTGGGCGTGGGCGTCGGGGTTGGTGTGGGTGTCGGAGTTGGCGCAGGTGTCGGGGTTGGGGCAGGTGTCGGGGTTGGGGCAGGTGTCGAGGTTGGGGCAGGCGTTGGCGTCGGCCCCGGTGTCGGCGTGGGCGTTGGGGATCCCTTTGAAAGCTGGAACGAATGGAGCACCGACCCCCCAACCGCGACGAAGTCGACCCTCAGTGTCGTCGGCGTTACCGTGATCCGCACCGCGCCGAAATGGCTGGCGTCACCCCAGACGCTGCCGGCGATGGGGCTGCCCAGCGAATAGAGCTGATTCCCCCCCGCCCCATCGACCACGAAGTGCTGGCCCCCCTCGATGAGGTGTTCGAACTCGTGGTCGTGTCCAGAAAGGTAGAGGTCGGTCTGCGGCTGGACCATCCACCGGGTGTAGTCGGATGATCCGTGCACGGTTCCCGAGCTGTATGGCGGCTCATGGTCTGCAGCAACTTTCCAGATCGCTGTACTGGCCGCGAGATCGGCGTAGTACTGCTGGGCCTGCGCCGACGTGCTGCTGGTTCCATCAGGGTTATCGTTCATGTCGAGCGCGAACAGGTCGATGAGCCCACTCCCGAAGTGGGCGACGTAGTGATTGGGGTGGCCGAAGAAGGCAGCGCTGGGAGCGTACGTGCCGCTATCCCAGTCATGGTTCCCCGCAATCTGCCAGAACTTGGTGTGCCCCGGCACGGTGATGTCGCTCAGGTAGGGTAATGAGTCCGACGGCCCGCTGGCATCGCCCTGGACCTCGGCCGTGGTGCCGGTGATGTAGCTGTTGTCTCCAACGGTCCAGATCAGGTTCGGGTTCCAGCTGTGGACCAGATCGGCCACCGCCTGCTCGTCGGTGGTGCTGCAAGGGTCGTAATGGCAGATCCCGTAGTCGCCGATGACGCCGATGATGAGCTGTGGGCTGGCCGCCTGGACCGGCCTCGATAACAGTCCCGAGGTGGCGGGCCCGATGAGCACGATGGCCGCCACGGCGCAGACTGCGGCCACCAGTAGCCGGGTACGTCGCGTTCCCCCTGCAAACGCGTTCATCGCGCCTCCCGGCGACAGTGTGCGGTCGAAATGCTACGAGATCCTCAACGGATCGGCCACGAGGCCGTCGAGATATGTAACGGAGTATGTGAGGTTCGCTCCCGGCGACCGTTGAACGTAGAGAGGGGGATTGAGTGGCGCGGGGAACACTGGTGCTGCTCGGCGCCGTCAGTCTGGCCGCCGTGTCGCTCTCTGGCGGCCATCCGCCCGCGAGCTCAGCAGTTGAAACCACTCGCCTGGCCTCGAACGATTCGCGTCCGGTATCGGAGCGGTACGCCTCAATCGACGCTGCGCTGCGCCGGCAGCTGCGGGCACTCGACCGGGAGCTGGTCGCCGACCGCACCGACGCGCAGTACCGGGCTAGCTTCCAGAGAATGCTCGCCTCCGTCCGGGCCTTCGACCGCGCTCTGGCGGCCATGCCCGTCGCGGAAGCGTTGCGACCGGAGGTCCACCAGGTCCTGGCCGGCGACGAGGAAGTCCAGGAGATTGCCGGGATCCTGGCCCGAGCCGCACGGCCAGCCGGATTTCCAAACCTCACGGATGAACTCGGGAATGACCTGTACGAGCAACAGCAGGCGCAGGACAACCTGGCCCGAAGGCTTGGGGTCGCCACCGGCATCACCGGAGCATCGCCGGCGGCCACCCGGTTTACCTGCCCATTGCTTCGGCCCCAATTGACCGTGCGATGGTGGGTGCCCCCGGCGCAACAGGGTCTTTGACCTGGGTTGCCGGGTCGCGTGCCTGGGGACCAGCCTGGAGCGGCCGCCGCGACCGGGTGCGGTTCGTAGAAAGGTGGACGGGACAGCGCCTGAGCGCGAGGCTGCCGCGACCCTCCTGGTTAGGTCAGCCTTATTAGAACGCGCACAGCATCGCCGTCCTCGACCGCACGGGCTACCGCCCCAACACGACGTCCGCGAAGCTGCAGCTCAACCGGCGACTCGGTGGTCAGATTCCTCCACCATTGTTTCTGCGAGTATTGGCCAACCGTCACGCTGATTTCAGAACCGGATTTCCGGTACGAGACCGGAATCGTGATACGGTGCCCGGTTCGGCGACCTGTATAGGCGATGAGCATGACCCGTGCACCGGCCAGCCAGTGCAGAGGCGAGCGCAGCAGCCACACCAGCAGGGGATTGAAGAACCAGCGATAGAGCCAGAGCACCACGTGGACCGTAGCACGAGGATGCCTGTGTGCTCGGGCTAGGCGGGTGGGCGCGCTGGCTCAGACAATTCGGAGGCCGGAGTCAGCAGGACGACCGCGCTCTGGATGTCGGACTCCGAGCCAAAGATGTGGATGGCGGCATAGCCTTCGCCCTCCAGGTCGGTCCGAATGTGACGGAGGCTTGCAGACTGCCGTCTCACCACGGCCGGACGGACGACGCGCGGCCGTGTCCGGTTCCGGCGCAGGCAGACCTCGGCCGGCAGGGCGAAGACGATGGCCAGGGCCGGCCGCCGGGAACGCCGAGCGCGGTCGAGGGGCGTGGCCCGGCTGAGGAGGTCGAGGTTGGTCGCATCGACCACGGTCAGGAGACCGGCCTCGAGACGGCTTCCGATCGCCTGGTGGAGGAGCTCGAACGCCGCCTGGCTGACTCGCTGGTCCGCCTCGTTTCCGGTGAGCAGCCCTCGGAAACGGTCCGAAGAAACGCTCGCCTCGTCCGGGAAGTGCCGCCTGGCGAAGGTCGACTTCCCCGATCCGGCCGCCCCGACAAGGAGGACCAGGGCATCCGCTGGCACGCTGATCGCGCGCCGAGCCGTAAGGACCGGGTCAGCCATGGATGGATGATCCCATGACGGGCTGACCAGCGAAACTGGTGGTCGTGATACGCGTCCGCCTCGCCGAGCCACGGGATGCCGCTGAGCTCCAGGCTATCTACGCGCCGATGGTGGGGAGCAGCGCGATCTCGTTCGAGGTCGAGCCCCCGACCGCTGAGGAAATGGCCCGCCGGATCGCTCGGACCATGCCGACCCATCCCTGGCTGGTAGTTGAGGATCAGGGCCAGCTCACCGGATACGCCTACGCGGGTCCGTTTCGAAGTCGGCCGGCCTATCGGTGGAGCGTCGAGGTCTCGGCCTATATCCACTCCGACTGGCGGCGCCGCGGCGTCGGTCGATCCCTGTACACGGCGCTCCTGACGGTGCTGGCGATCCAGGGATATCGGGAAGCGTGCGCCGGGATCACGCTCCCCAATCCAGCCAGTGTCGGCCTGCACCAGGCGTTGGGCTTCGTCCCGGTGGGCGTGTATCGGCGGGTGGGGTGGAAGCTCGGAGCCTGGCATGACGTGGGCTGGTGGCAGCGATCCCTGACCGCATCCACCAACGGGCCGGGCGAGCCGCAGCCGCTCGATCGCCTCCACCGCGACCAGTTCCGGGCGGCCCTCAACTCCTGATTTCTGCGCCAAGCTAGTGGGAAGCGGCTGCGCCTCAAGGGCGCAGCCGCGATGTCCGCGTCGACGTCATGCTTCACTTGCTGGACTTCATCGTTTCGAGCAGCTCGGCCAGCCGGTCCATCGATTCGTCGGCGCCCTCTTGCATTCCAGAGGCGACCATGCCGTCGCGGTCCAGCACCGACTGGAACACCTGGTGGGCGACCAGTCTGGTCTTGTTGCCCAGTGCTTCGAATGTTGCCGTCTGCAGGGCGACGTGTCCGGGCACGCCTTCGTACTCAAACGTGGCGCAGATCCGCTCCGGCGCAACGACGTCGTGGTTGACGCCGCGGAATCCAAACTCGCTTCCATCGGCTCCACGGTGAATCACCCTCCACTCGCCGCCGCGCCGTGAGTCGAACTTGTCGATCTGGACCTCGTAGCGCCGGGGACCCCACCACTGTGCGAACAGCTTCGGGTCGGTGTACGCCTTGAACACCAGCTCGCGCGGCGCGTCGAGGATGGTCGTTGAGATGATCTCCTGCTTTCCGGGTTCAATCACGTACTCGGTCTTGGGCATGGTCCTAGCTCCCTTCTCGGTCATTTTTCTTCTCCTCCTGGATGAGATCCTGCAGAACGTCGTCGAGGCGCTCGAAGCTTTCGTCCCAGAAGCGCCGGTAGTCCCCCACCCAATCCGCCGCGTCCTTGAGACGGGTTCCGTCGAGGCGGCAGGGCCGCCACTGCGCGTTGCGGCTCTGCCTGATCAGGCCGGCGCGCTGCAGCACTTTCAGATGTTTGGAGACGCCGGGGAGGCTTAGGTCGAACGGCTTGGCCAGTTCCGTGACCGATGCCTCGCCCTGGGCAAGACGAGCCAGGATCGCTCGCCGGGTGGGATCGGCGAGGGCTGCAAACGTGACGCTCAGGTGATCAGTTGCCATAGTTTTCTACCTAGCTAATTAACTATGTGGAATAATACAGCGGGTGGGGAGGGCTGTCAAGAGGGCTGGCCGGGTCTCCAGTTGCGGGGGCGAATCCGGCTTCAGTCTTCCGCGGCGGCGGGGGAGAGGGCGGCGACCAGCGCCAGATCGCCAGGCCTGACCGATTTCGGATCGAACTTGCGAACGTTGGCGGCCATCTTGGTCAGCGCCTCGGCCATCGACATGGGGGGCGCGGCGTCCTTCTTCCGGCTGGGCGGGACCCAGCGCACCGGATTGATGCGGGCCACCACCACGGCCCGGAGATACGGGCTCTTCATGCCCATCCCCTGCATGGTCTTCACGTGGGCCGCCACGCGATCATCGATGTCCATCAGGCGCACCGCCCATTGCTCGCGCTGGCGCAGGGCGGCCGGGAGGGCTCGGTCCAGGAACCGATCGACCTTGCGCAGCATCGGCTGGTACGAGGAGCCGGCGAAGCGGGAGCGTTCCGCGTAGGCACAGCCCAGCGTGAGGAAGATTGGCGACTCGAAGGTCACTGCGTGCGCGTCCTCCTTCGTCCGCGGCTGCTCCTTCGCCAACTGGCGGGCCATGCGGATGACCTCCAGGCTGCGGTCCCGCAAGTTGTGGGCCTTCTCGGTGTTCAGCGCCAGGATCCGATAGGCCAGTCTCTCGTCCGGAACCAGGAGGGCGGTGACCGTGCGCAAGCCAAGCTTGCGAGCGGCCTCCAGCCGATGGCGCCCGTTGGGCGACCAGAATCCGTCCTTGGCGGGGACCGCGATCACCGGATCGAGGAAGACGCCGGCCGCGCCGATGGCGGCCGCCAACCGATCGGCGTGAGTCCTGGAAAGATCGCGCTGGAAGGGCGTCGCCACGACCCGGCGCAAAGGGAGCGAAGCCAGCACCAGCGGCTGGCCGGCAAAGGGATCGCGATAGGCAGCCAGGACCACGCCGCCCTGCTGCCTCACGCGGGCAACCAGGGTCGCGACGGCCGGCGTTTCCAGATCGACGCCGCTCTCAGATGGCTCTGGTCCGCGCGCGGCGGCTGGCTTGCGCGACCGGCGAACCGGCTTCTTCGGTATCAGCGGGGGGCGGACGGGTGAGGGCCGCCGGTGCCGGTGAGGGCGTCCCCGAGGGAGCGCTGTCCGGCGACCTCTCGCTTCAGTTGCGTCAACAGGAGACGGTACTCAGCCAGGAGTTGATGCGTCCGCATTCGGGTGCTGCGGTAATCGTGGAGGCTTGGTTTCGCATCGGCGGCGGCCGTGCGGTACGGCTCGAGCAATTGGACGAGTTCCTCAGACGTTTTCATGATCGCCATAAAGATCCGGGCCTGCATAACGGGGGAGAGCGAGTCCAGCAGGCCGGCGTACCCCTGGATGAGCGCCACCTGGCTGCGCAACCGGAGCACGGTCGGCTGGAGGCTTCGGGCGGAGGGGCCGGCTGGGGGCGCCCGCAGCGGCACGATGCGGCCCATACGAGGAGCCACGGCTTCGATGGGTGCGGGCCCCCGGCTATGAGCCTTTTTCATCAGGCGGCCTTAAAACGCAGGGCGTATCCCTGGCGAGCTTGATTGACCAGGTCACACGGCGCGCCCAGCCCGCGAATGCACCGCCGCAAGCGCACGATATAGGTGCGCAGTTCCTCTTCAGACAGCTCGGGCGAATGCCAGGCGCGCTGGATCAGCTGCGAGGCGGAGAAGAACTTGCCCGGGTGCTCGGCCAGGAAGCTAAACAGCTGCGCCTCGCGCCGGGTGAGTGGGGCGGTCCTGCCCTGGCAGGAGATCGTCCGGCTGTCAAGATCAAGCTCGAGACCGGCCAGGTCGTGGACTCGCCGCCGCCAGAATTCGAGGCGGGAGAGCAAGCGTTCCAGGTGGGACCGAAGCTGCGCCTCGTCGCCAGCTTTCAGCCATTCGGGCTCCGCTGAGGGGTACGGCTGAGGTTGCTGACGGGCGAGCGAGCGACCCGTGAAGGACACCAGCTCGGAGTAGATGCCTACCCATTGCTGAGCATCTTCGGCATACGGACTGTCCAGTGGCTCACCCTCGATCAGGAGGGGACTCGGCGCCAGCATGCGGTCCAGATCAGCCATTGCTAGCCTCGCCTGAGGCTACCTTACCACCGAAACGCCACGAACGGCGAGTTGTCAAGGCGACCCGTCTGCGCCGGGACGGACAAGACTCGGCACCGTGGCGTCTTCCATCAGCAGGATGGCGCCTTCGGGTGGTCCCGACTGACCCATCAAGGGCGTACACATCACCTTGCACCGGATGCTCTTCCCGCGCCGGTTGGTAGCGTCCAGGACAACTTCGCGCAAGCCCCCGTCCTTTCCGGCGAGGCAATCGCGGATGGGCAGCGCCAGGTCCGCCACCGGCAGCCCAATGTCCAGCGTCAGCAGGGATTGACCGAGTACTTCCTCCCCGCGGACGCCCCAGAGGTCCTCCGCTCGCTGGTTCCAGAGCTGGATCCGCAGGTCCGTACCCACCACCACCACGCCCGACCGGAGGCCGGCGAGGATCGACTCCATAAAAATGTTCAGCTGATCAAGTTGGAGGCTGCGCTGCTGAAGCTCGGCATTGATGGCCTGCAGCTGGGTATTGGTGGATTCCAGTTCTTCGTTCATGGTCTCCAGCTCTTCGTTGCTGGACTGGAGCTCCTCATTGGTGGTTTCCAGCTCCTCCACCGTGGACTGCAGCTCCTCGTTGGTCGTTTCCAGCTCCTCATTCGTCGATTGCAGCTCCTCGGACGCGGTCTCTAGCTCCTGCTTGGACCGCTCCAGCTGGGCATGGATCGCGTTGTAGTTCGAGACATCCGTGAACGCCACGCTGGCACCCAGGAGGTCGCCCGCAGGGTCGAGGAGCGGAGTGACCGTGACGTCCAGGACCTGGGTCGCACCCGACGCGAGGTGGCGCTCTACCTGGCGGGCCTCCAGGGGCTGGCGCTCGCGCAGCACCTGGTCCAGGCGGGAGCGAAGCTCGAGCGGCCGGTAGGAGACCTCCAGATCCTGGATTGGCCGGCCGATGTCGGCCGCCACCAGGCCGAACAGCTGCCGGGCGCTGGCGTTGGCCAGCAGGAGGTAGCCGCCGGGATCGACGACGATCTGGGCCACCAGGGCGGTATCGAACGCGCTCTCCCGCAGGCGTACCTGCGGATTGGGGAGGGCTGGAATGTCGATGGTGTCCGGCGGCGTCCGCTCTGGCATGCTCGGCCTGCCGACCTTGGTGAACACACGGTACTTCAGGTCAAGCGGCGCAAAGATGGAGTCCCGGCTGCGGAGCATCTCGGCCTTGCCCACGAACAGGAAGCCCCGGTCGTCCAGGGCATAGTGCAGCCGGGTCAGGATCCTGCCCTGGGTGTCGGCTTCGAAATACATCAGAGTGTTGCGGCACACGAGGAGGTCGATTCGGGAGATGGGCGCGTCCTGCAGCAGGTCATGGCGGCCGAAGATGACCGTCCGGCGCAGGTCGCCCCGGAACAGGTAGCGGCCTCCGTTCGTCTCGAAATACTTCTCGCGCAAGCCGGCCGGCACGTCTTCGAGGTCCTTTTCCACAAAGGAGCCCTGGCGCGCCTTGCGGAGCGCATCCTCATCGACGTCCGTGGCGTAGACTTTGACCCGCTCCCGGAACTGGCTCATCCCCAATGCCTCGACCAGCACCATGGCGAGGGTGTACGCCTCCTCGCCGCTGGCGCAGCCGGCGCTCCATGCGCGGATGGGTTCGTGCGCGCCCTTGGCCGCGGTCATCCGGGGCAGTATGTCAGAGGAGACGTATTCCCAGGCCTCGGCATCCCGGAAAAAGCTGGTGACATTGATCAGGATGGTGTTGAAGAGGGAAGAGAACTCCTCCGGGTGCTGCTGGAGGTGCTCGTGGTACTCGGGGAAGCTGGAGATTCCGACCTGGTCCATCCGGTGCTTGACCCGGCGCAGCAAGGTCGAGCGCTTGTAGCCGGTGAAGTCGAAGCCGCGCGACTCCCGGAGGAAAAGCAGCAACGTCTCGAAAGCCTCGTCGCGTATGACCGTCGTCACGCGACCATGCCTCGGATCACCAGTGTTTCCAATGCCGCCGGAATCTCGTCCAGGGGAAGGACGAAATCGGTATCCCCGGTCAAGATCGCCGCGCTCGGCATGCCGAAGAATTCCGACGACTGCTCGTCCTGCACGATCACCGTCCCCCCCATCTTCTTGATGGCCTTGATGCCCATCGATCCATCGCTGCCAGTACCGGTCAGGACCACGGCAATCGCGCGGTCTCGATAGCTGGCCGCCACGGACTCAAAGAGCAGGTCGGCCGAGGGCCGCAGGAAATGGACCAGTTCTGATTGCGACAGCGAGAGCGTCCCGTCCGGGTTGACCAGCAGGTGCCGATCGGGCGGCGCAATGTAGATGGTCCCTTGACTGAGCTGGTCACCCTCATGAGCCTGGACCACTCGAAGGGTCGTGCGACGGCTCAGGATGTCCGCCATCAGGCTGCGGTGGCGCGGGTCAAGATGCTGGACGAGCACGACGGCCGCCGGGAAGTCGGGGCGAAGCTTGGAAACCAGCAGGCTGAGGGCAGTCACGCCCCCCGCGGAGGCCGCCAGCGCCACGACGTCAAAGGCCGCTCCATCGAAGCGCCGCGGGTTCATACGAGGTGCCGGCCGTCCCCCTCAAGTCGCGCGCCAGAGGGTTGGCCCGCCCAGTCACCTCCTCCTTCCGGCCATCGTACCACCGTCCGATCCTGACACCCGCCCTGTCCGGCTATAATTCGCTGGTAATGGTCACCGCCACCCGCGCCGGCGCGTCGATCATTGGGATTACGTAGGCACGCAGAGGCTGGCCATCTGCGTGCGTCGACCGCCCGGAGGCGGTCTTTTTTGTGAAAGCGCAGGTAGCTCCCTCAGAGAAGGAGGCACCATGCTGGCGGTGAACGCGGTTCCGGGAGATCTTCCGGTTCGGATTGAGGAGGCAGCCAGGCGGCTGGACGGCATCATCGCCCGGACGCCGCTGCAGGTCTCGAAGCGGCTTTCGCGGACCTACGGGGCGAAGGTCCTGATCAAGCGGGAGGACCTCCAGGAGGTTCGCTCGTTCAAGATCCGGGGAGCCTACAACAAGATCGCCTCCCTCTCGCCTGACGATCAGCAGCGAGGCGTGGTCTGCGCCAGTGCCGGGAACCACGCCCAGGGGGTGGCCTTCGCCTGTTCGGACCTGGGAATCAGGGGGACCATCTTCATGCCCGCCATCACCCCGCTCCAGAAGATCGATCGGGTCAAGCAGTTCGGTGGCACCGCGGTCGAGATTCGGTTGGTGGGAACCTCCTACGACGAGGCGGCGGCCGCCGCCCAGCAGCACGGCCGGCAACGGCAGGCGGTCTTTGTGCATCCGTTCGATGATCCGCTGACCATCGCCGGGCAGGGCACGGTTGCGAAGGAAATTTACGAGGAGCTCGCCGGAGAGGTGGACGTGGTCGTGACGGCCATCGGTGGCGGGGGTTTGATCTCGGGGGTCGCGACATTTCTCAAGCACCAGAATCCGGCGATTGCGGTCATCGGCGCGGAGCCGGCGGGATGCCCATCCATGGCCGAGTCACTCCGGGCTGGCCACGTGGTGGTCCTCGACGAGATCGACACCTTCGTCGACGGTGTGGCGGTGAAGCGGGTTGGCGATCTCCCCTTCCAGATTTGCCGGCAGCATGTGGAGCGGGTAGCCGTCGTCCCGGAGGGCGACGTGTGCACGATGGTGATCGACCTCTACCAGAACGAAGGGATCATCGCCGAGCCGGCGGGGGCGCTCTCCGTCTCGGCCCTGCCCCAGGTCGCCGGGCAGATCACAGGGAAGACCGTGGTCTGCGTCCTGAGCGGAGGCAACAACGACATCCTTCGCTACCCCGAGATCATGGAGCGCAGCCTCGTGTCGCAAGGCCGCAAGCACTACTTCATCATCGAGTTCGCCCAGAAGCCCGGGCAGCTGCGCCAGTTCGTCGATCAGGCGCTGGGGCCGACCGACGACATCGTGCGCTTCGAGTACATCAAGAAGACCAATAAGGAGCGAGGAGCGGCGCTGGTCGGGATCGAGCTGAAGCAGAGCGCCGACCTGGAGCCGTTGCTGCACGGGATCGAGCTGAAGCAGAGCGCCGACCTGGAGCCGTTGCTGCAGCGCATGAAGGAGATCGAGCTCAACTGCCGCCTCATCAAGAGCGGCGAGTTGCTATACGACCATCTAATCTAGTGGCCCGCACGCCGTATCGTATCGGCATGCCCTTAAAAGACGAGGTGGTGGCGGTTGCCGGTCGGGAAGTGACGGTCACCAACCCGGACAAGGTCTTCTTCCCCAGCACGGGTCACACCAAATCGGACCTGGTTCGGTATTACCTGGCGGTCTCCGAGGGCGCCGTGCGCGGGGTGGCCGGCCGCCCGATGGCGCTCAAACGCTTCGTGAATGGCGCCGCCGGCGAGTTCTTTTTCCAGAAGCGGGCGCCCACGGCGCGGCCCGAGTGGATCGAAACGGCGGTGCTCAGCTTCCCGTCCGGGCGCACCGCCGAAGAAGTCGTGGTCCGCGATGCCGCCCAGCTGCTCTGGGTGATCAATCTGGGGTGCATCGACCTGAACCCCCATCCCGTGCGCGCCGGCGACCTCGACCATCCCGACGAGCTCAGAATCGACCTCGATCCGCTGCCCGGGGTGCCCTGGGGACAGATTCGGGACGTCGCCATGGTCACCAGAACGGTGCTCGACGATTTCGGGCTTTTGGGGTGGCCCAAGACGTCCGGCTCGCGCGGCATCCATGTCTATTGTCGGATCGAGCCGCGCTGGACCTTCGGTGAGGTCCGCCGAGCGGCACTGGCGCTGGCCCGCGAGGTGGAGCGGCGAGCACCCACCATCGCCACCAGCCGGTGGTGGAAAGAGGAGCGGCACGGCGTGTTCCTCGACTACAACCAGAATGCCAAGGACCGCACGGTCGCCTCCTCGTATTCCATCCGCCCCACTCCAGACGCACGCGTGTCGACGCCGCTGTCATGGGAGGAGGTCCCTTCGTGCCAGCCGGAAGCCTTCACCATCGTGACCGTCCCTGAGCGGTTTGCCCGGATGGGCGACCCATCCGCCGGGATCGACGATGCCGTCGGCTCTTTGGAACCGCTGCTCGCGCTCTCCGCGGAGCATGAAGCGGCCGGCTTCGGCGACGCGCCCTGGCCCCCCCATTTCGTCAAGCAAGAAGGGGAGCCGCCCCGGGTCCAGCCGTCCAAGCGGCGAATGGCCGGCCCACCGGTTCGGGAAGGGGTGGTCCCCCCGCCGGCGCCGGGGAAGACGGCCGGACCGACCGGACGGCGGCGCACGACCATGCCGCTGATCGAGATCGCCCGGGCAGCGACCGAAGCGGAAGCCCGGCAGGGTCTGGAGCGCTGGCGGGCCAGGCATACAGACATCTGGTCTTACCTGACCCCGCCCGACGTGATGGTGGATTCGATGCGGGGACGGAATACCACCTGGACCCGCATCCGGGTCAACCTGCGCAACGTGCCCGAGGGCGACCGCCCGGTGCAGGAGGCGCTGGAGGTGGACTACGACCCCTGGCAGGCGTACCAGGGTCCGGACCGGTCGGGCAGCCTGGAGCGGCCCAGGCGAGTCGCGAAGACAAAGACGACCACGACACAGCCGGGAAATGGGTCATCGGGTTAACCGACAGCGACCGCAAGACGAGGGAGGGATAGGCAGTGGCAATGGACGTCGATGATCAGGAGGCACGCCGCCGAGGCGAGTTCATGCAAGCGCTTACGACCGAGCATTTTGCGTTACAGAGTGGCCGCTCGGCCACCATCTCGGAAAGCGCCGGTCGCTCCAGTCTCTATATGACGACTGTGTCCAGCGCGGTGGTGGCGCTGGCCTTGGCGGGGCAGGTGGCGAACCTCGGTACGGTCTTCGCCCTGGCGATCCTACCGGTCGTCTTCTTCCTCGGCCTGGTCACCTACGGCCGGCTGCTGCAATCGGGGGTTGAAGACACCATCTACGCGCGCGCCATCGGCCGGATCCGGCGGCTCTACGGCGAAATCAACCCGTCTCGCGCCGACTACTTCCGCGACGTCTACAGCGACCGGGCAGGGTTGCGCGCCATGGGCCTCTTTCGGCGGTGGTGGCAGCAGTTCCTGACGGCGGCCGCGATGGTGGCGATGGTCAACTCGGTGGTGGCCGGGGCCTTCGTGGCCATTGCCGTCGCGCGGTGGGTGAAACCGCCGGCACTGATCGCTGTGGCCATCGGTGGCGGAGCGGCCTTGGTGGTGGGCGCCAGCTTCTACCGTCACCAACGGCGCGCCTGGAATCGGGTCGACCAGGCAATTCCTGATGAGGTTACGTCGCAGTGACTGTCGAACGTACCGATCTCACGGCTGGCGGTTTCCGGTGAGGGCATCGCGCAGCAGGCTGCCGGCGAGGGCGCAGCCAATGCCGACACCCACGCCGAGCAGCAGGTAGCTGGCCCACCCCACCGACAGGTGCCCGGGCAGGTATAGGCCGGCCAGGACCAGCACCATCGCCAGGAGTCCCCAGGCCAGCCGGTCCATGCGCTTCAGCCCGGCCGCGCGCTCAGCTCAGCCGCCGGCGCCGGCCGCTCCCCCGAAACCCCCGTTGGCGGGGACGATGGTGATGGTGTTGGCCTTGACGCTGCCGTCGGCTTGCCGCTGGCCCTGCACCGCGACCGACTGGTTCTCCTGCAGGTCGCTCGCCTGGCCGTCGACGGTCTTGCGGACGATAACGCTCTGGTCGAAGGTCACCTTCGTGTCCGTGTTGCAGCGAGCGTCGTGGACTGTGAACGAGCTGGTGGTCAGTGAGCTGATCACGCCGGTTGTGCCGCGGCGAATGGCGCGGGCGCCGGGGCTCGGACTCGCGCTGGTGCTCGAACTGGCGCCGGGGCTCGGGCAGGCGAACGTGATGCCGGCCCCCGATCGCCCGGCATTGCCGGCGGTCTGGGCGAAGGCGGTGCCGGAGGACGAGCCGCCTCCCTGGCCGGTCTTGTAGCCGCCGTAAAACCCTCCCAACAGGGCAACGGCGGCGATCAGCGCAGCGATGGGCAGTTTGATCATGAATAACGACCTCCTGGGTGGGGGACTACTCGTAGCGAAGCGCTTCGATGGGATGCAGCCGGGCGGCCCGGTTCGCCGGGTAGATGCCGAAGAAGAGGCCAATGCCGACGGAGATGCCGAAGGCCATCAGCACCGAAGGCAGGGAGATCAGGGGCGCGGGGAGAGCAGAGACCAGGGCGGGCAGCCCGCGGCCGGCCAGGATGCCGACCAGGATGCCCAGCGCGCCGCCGACGCCGGCCAGGAACATCGACTCGATCAAGAACTGGGTCAAGATGTCACGCCGCCGAGCCCCGATCGCCTTCCTGATGCCGATCTCGCGCGTCCGTTCGGTGACGGTGACCAGCATGATGTTCATGATCCCGATGCCGCCGACCACCAGGGAGATGCCGGCGATGGCGCCCAGCATCAGGGTGAGGATGCCGGTGGTCTGCGAAGCGCTGCTCAGGATGTCTTGCTGGCTCAGGATCTGGAAGTCCGCTTGGGCGGGGTCCGAGATGTGGTGCCGGTCCAGCAAGATCTGGGTGACTTCATCGGAGGCCACCTGCGTGGACTGGGCGCTGCGAGCCGCCACGTAGATCTGCTGCACGTTCCGGCCTCGACCTCCCAGCAAGTAGTTCCAGGCGGTGGTGATCGGGGTCACCACCACGTCGTCCTGATTGTTGAAGCCGGAGCCGCCCTTGCTGGCGAAGACGCCGATTACCCGGAAGCTCTGCCGGTTGAGCTTGATCACCTGGCCGATGGGGTCGGCGCCGTTGAAGAGGCTGTCGACCACCGTTTGTCCGATCACGGCCACCTTGCTGGCCGCGCCCACGTCCGCGCCGGTGAAGAACTGGCCGCTGGCCACCTGGTAGTTGCGGACGGATGGGAAGTCCTGAGTGGTGCCGGTCAGGCTGGTGTTCCAGTTCTGGTTGCCGAACGTGACCTGGAGCCGGCCGCTGGCGCTGGGGATGGCTGCGGCCACGTCGGGGGCCGCCTGCCGGTCGGCCAGGGCCCGGACATCATCCATGGTGAGTGTCGAGGCGGTGCCGAACCCTTGCTGGATTCCGCCGGATTTGGCGTTGGCCGGGAAGATGATGAGGAGGTTCGAGCCCAGGGCCTCGATCTGCTGCTGCACCGCCGCCGACGCGCCATTCCCCACGCCGACCAGCAGGATGACGGCGGCCACCCCGATCAGGATGCCGAGCATGGTCAACCCGGACCGGAGACGGTTGGCGACCACGCCGCCCATGGCCAGGCGCAGGGCTTCCAGGATGGTCACGGTGCCGTCTCCGTGGCGCCAGCGGCGATCGCCTGTGGCTGATCGCTGACCACCAGCCCGTCCCGTAGCCGCACGATCCGGTGGGCGAAGCGAGCGATGTCTGGCTCGTGGGTGATCAGCACGATGGTGCGTCCTTGCTGGTTCAACTCGGCAAGCAGCCGCATGATCTCCAGGCTCGATTCACTGTCCAGGTTGCCGGTCGGCTCGTCCGCCAGCAGGATCGACGGGTCGGTAACCAGAGCGCGGGCGATGGCAACCCGCTGTTGCTGCCCACCCGAAAGCTCAGAGGGCATGTGCTGCGCCCGCTCCTGCAGGCCGACCGAGGCCAGGGCGGCCAGCGCCTTATCCCGCCGCTTCTGGTTCTCGCCCGCGTAAATGAGCGGCATCTCCACGTTGTGGAGGGCCGTGGCGCGGGGGATCAAGTTGAAGGACTGGAACACGAATCCGATCTTGCGATTGCGAATCCAGGCCAGCTCATCCTCGGTGAGCCCGGACACGTCGACGTCGTCCAGGATGTAGCGGCCGGCGGTGGGCTGGTCCAGGCAGCCGATCAGGTTCATCAGCGTGCTCTTGCCCGAGCCGGAGGGGCCCATGATGGCGATGAACTCGCCGTCTCCCACCTCCAGATCGATCCCGCGCAGGGCAGGCACCTCCAGGTCGCCCATGTGATAAAGCTTGGTTAGCCTCTCCAGGCGGATCATCCGCCTGCCCGGAAGACCGGGATCCCACCACCGCCGCCGGATCGGCCGCTGCCCGACCGCGGCGTCCCGGACAGGCGCAGCGTCGGAAGGACCACCCGGTCACCCTCCTTCAGCCCTGCCTTGATCTCGGTGGTGGTATCGCCCGCCAGTCCGGGCTCGACTTCGGTCGACACCTGCTGGCCACCGGCGTAGACGGTGACTGTGGGAGTCCCGTTGACCATCTGGATCGCGGCGTTGGGAACCACCAGGACGTTGCTGGCTTGCGCAACCGTCACCGTGACGTTGGCGGTCATGCCTGTCTTGAGCCGGGGGTCCAGATGGTTGAGGACGAAGCTCGCGTAGTAGGTGACCACGCTGGAAGCCACGGTGGCATTCGGCCCGACCCGCAGCAGATGGCCGCTGATAGTCAGCCCGGGCACGGCATCGAAGGTAAGCGAGGCCTCCTGGTCGGGCTGAAGCCGCGCGCCATCTGTCTCGGCGAATGGGATGACCGCCTGGAAACTACTCGTGTCCGTCAGGACCATGAAGGCTCCGCTGGCGGCCGAGCTCGTCCCCGTGGAGGGCTGTGGCGCGGTGCTGCCGGGGGCCTGGGCGGTGGCGCCGCCGCCGGAGGGCGCGGTCTCACCGACCTGGCCGTTGATGCTGGCGACCACACCGCCGGTGGGGGCGGTGAGCGTGGTCTCGCTCAGCGCCTGCTGCGCCGCCTGCACCTGAGCCTGCGCCGACGCCACCTGCGCCCGCGCGGACGCGATGGTGTTGGGCCGGGCCTGGGTCTGTACGGTGAGGTTGTCCTGCGCCGAGGTCACCTGAGCGGCCGCCTGGTTGATGCGAGCCTGCCCGCTGGCCTGATCAGACGCCAGGCGCTGCTGGGCGGCCGTGACCTGGGCGGCAGCCTGGTTGATGCGGGCCTGCCCGCTGAGCTCGTCCAGGTGCTGGCGGCTGACGTCGGACGCCAGCTGTGCCTGATCGCGGGTGATGGCGGACTGATCGGTAAGGCAGGGCCCCGCCGTCGATCCACTGGTGCACCCATCCGTGGTGAACTTGGCCTGGTCGGCGCTCAGCTGCTGGCTGTCGTTCTGCACCGCGGTGGCGTCCACCTGGTTCTGCGCGTTCACCGATGCGCCGGTGTCTGTGTAGTTCTGCTGGTCGGTCTGCACCGTGGTGGCATCCATCTGGTTTTGCCATCCGACGGAATTGACCGTATCGCTGTAGTTCTGCTGGGCGGCCGCCAGCGCGTGCTGGAGTTGCGCCACCTGCGCAGATGTGAGCGGCGTCACGGCAGCCTGCAAGCTGGCCTGCGCGGAGGCCATCGTCGCCTGCGCCTGGCTCAGGGAGGCCTGCTGGCTGCTCGCGTCGAGGCGGGCGAGGACCTGACCGGTGGTCACGTGGTCGCCGACCTTGACATCGATTTCCGTGAGCTGACCTGCCACGCGGAAGTTCACGTTTTCCTGGCCGGCGGGAACCAGCGACCCGGTGCCGCTCACCTGCGCCCTCACGGTGCCGCGGCCCACCGTGGCCAGCCGCAGCGGCGCCGCGGCCGGCTTGGCCAGGATGGTGTCCCGGCCGATGAGGGCCAGTAACACTAGGGCGAGCAGACCGAGCGCGATGACCCAGGCCCGAGTACCGGTCAGCAGCGGCCGCGGCACCGGGCGCGGAAGCGACTTGATGATCGTCTGGCGCATCGCCTGGGCCTCCTTCACCACCTCGGCTTGACCGAGCGTGGCCCGATTGTCACCCCCCTCCATGAGAGGGCGATGTGAGGCTGGTAAGGACTCGCTAAGCCTTGGCACGCTACGCTCAAGGCGAGGCAGCGAAGGTGGATGCACGGTTTGGCGCCTGGCTCGCCGTTTCGGCAGTCCTGATCGTCACGCCGGGACCCGACACCGCCCTGGTGATCCGCAACGCCCTCCGATCCGGAGCCCGAGCGGCGTCGCTGACGGCTCTCGGCGTGGGCGTCGGCAGCCTGGCGTGGGCGGTGGCGGCGGCGCTGGGCGTCGGCCTCCTTCTGGAGCGGTCGGCCACCGCGTTCACCGTGCTCAAGCTCGCCGGTGCTGGGTACCTGATCTATCTGGGCCTGCGCACCATCCTCGGCGCTTCACGCGGCGGATCAGATAAGACCCGCTCGTCGCGGGCAGCCCCGGCGGTCGGTGACCGAGGCGTGATCGGCCAGGGAATTCTCAACAACCTGCTCAATCCCAAGGCCGGCGCCTTCTTTGTGACCATCCTCCCGCAGTTCGTCACCCCCGGGGACATGACGTCGCGGCTGGTCCTGATGATGCTCGCCTATGAAGTGATGGTGGTCGGCTGGCTGGTCGCCTACGGCATCGTGGTCAGCCGTGCCCGCCGAAGGCTGGTGGGAAGCCGGGTCCAGCGCTGGATGGAACGCGCCACCGGCGCGGTCCTGCTGGCACTTGGCGTCCGGCTGGCGCTCGAACGCCGATAGAGCAGGGGAGAGGCGCCGGGTCGCACTCGATGCCCGAACGAGCCGGCTAAGGCTAAGCGGCTTTCTTCTTGGCCAGCTTTTCCACATACATCGCGCGGTCCGCCTGTTCGATCAGGGCGTCGACTGGAGCCGGCGTGGCCGGGTCGTACCAGCTCAGGCCCACGCTGACCGAAAGGCGATAGCGCCGGGCGGCTTCCTGGTTGAAGGCGTCCACATTGGCCCGCAGCCGGTCGAGCGCGCGCCCGGCCCCGTCCGTGCTCCCCTCGGCCAGGAGCACGACGAATTCGTCTCCCCCCAGGCGTCCCAGCACGTCCGCTTTGCGGAAGGTGCGCTCCAGGATTTTCGCCATGTCAACCAGCGCGCGGTCGCCTTCCCCGTGTCCATATCCGTCATTGATCTGCTTCAGACCATCGAGGTCGAGGAAGAGGAGGCCGAGCCGCCGGCCGTTTCGGTTGGCCAGTTGGCAGAGATGCTGGCACACCAGGACGAAGCCCCGCCGGTTGTTCAGGCCGGTCAGCGCGTCGAGGACCGCCATCTGACGGACCTGCTGCAGCATCCGCTCTCGCTCGATGGCGTAGCGGATGGCGCGGGCCAGACTGTCGGGTTGAACCCGGTTCTTACTGATGAAGTCCTGGGCTCCCGCGTTCACCGCCGCGGACGCCACCGTGTCATCGTCTAAGCCGGTCAGGACGATGATTGGGATGCCTTCAGCGCCGGCGCGAGCGCGATGGAACGTTTCCAGGCCCACCGAATCGGGCAACGAGAGGTCGATCAGGGCGGCATCGACGTCTTGCTCCGCCAGCCGGACCAGTCCGTCCGCCAGGGTCTGGACGACTTCAATCTGGAAGCGGGTGGCGGTCGACTCGGCCAGCGCCTCCTTGATGATCCTGGCGTCGCCGGGATTGTCCTCGATCAGCAGCACGCGGACAACTGGCTCGATCATGGCGGGCTCATTTCGGCAGCTTCACAATCGTTAGCCAGAAATCCTCGATGGACTTGACCACCGCGATGAACTGGTCGATATCCAGTGGCTTGGTGACGTAGGCGTTGGCGTGCAGGTCGTACGCGCGGGCGATATCGGCCTCGGCATGGGAGGTGGTCAGGATGACAACGGGAATCCGCCGGAGATCCTCGTCTCGCTTGATCTCCGCCAGGACCTGGCGGCCGTCCTTACCGGGCAAGTTGAGATCGAGCAAGATCAGATCGGGCCGTACGGCGCCGGCGAATGGGTCCTGTCGGCGGAGGTAGGCGAGTGCCTCGGCGCCGTCGGCCATGACATGCAGCCGGTTGCGGATCTTGGCCTCCGCCAACGCCTCCTTCATGAGCCGCGCGTCACCGGGATTGTCCTCGACGAGGAGGATATCCACCGGCTCTCCAATCGCCTTCATGCGGCCAACTGTTGCGCTTCAATCGCGGGAAGCGTGAATTTGAACGTGGACCCCTTTCCGGGTTCCGATTCTACCCAGATCCGCCCACCCTGCTGTTCGACGATCTTCTTGCAGATGGCCAATCCGATCCCGGTGCCCTCATATTCCTCGCGTTTGTGGAGACGCTGGAAGATCTGGAAGATCCGCTCCCGATACTGCGGGTCGATGCCGATGCCGTTGTCCAACACCGAGAAGACCCAGTCCGGGCCCTGGCGCTCGGTGCCGACGCGAATCTCCGGGCGCCGGTCCTTGCAGAACTTCAGGGCATTGCCGATCAGGTTCTGGAAGAGCTGGGTCAGCTGAATGATGTTGGCGCAGACCACCGGCATCGCCCCATGCGAGATCACCGCCTGCTTACCGGCGATCGTCGTCTGCAGGCTATCGAGGGCGCGCGCCAGCGCCTGTCCTGAGTCTGTTTCCTCAAGCGGGCGGTCGCCACGCCCGGCTCGCGAGTAGGTGAGCAAGTCGTTGATCAGGGCCTGCATCCGGGTGACGCCACCCATGGCATAGGCAATAAACTCATCGGCCTCGCTGTCCAGTTTTCCCTGATACCGGCGCTTGAGGAGACCGGTGTAGCTGCCGACCATCCGCAGCGGTTCTTGCAAGTCGTGGGAGGCCACGTAGGCGAACTGCTCAAGCTCCGCATTGGAGCGCTTGAGCTCGCCCTGGACCCGCTGGTACTCGGCCAGGTCGACCCGCAAGCCTCGCTCCTTTTCGGCCAGGCCGCGCAGGCTCCTAACCATCCGGGTCAGCGCGGTCGAGAGCACGCCGATCTCGTCCCGTCGCTGCACGACGGGTGGGTCGATCATCTCTCCGGCCGCGATCCGGTTGGCGGCGGCCGTGAGCCCAGCCAGCGGGTGGGCGATGCTCCGCGCGATCAGAAAACCGGCGATGACCGTGATCAGGATGGCAATGACAAACAAGCCGAGGATCAGCGTCAGCGTCTGCTGGGCCACCGCCGCCGCTTCGACCGCGTCCCCTTTGACGTGCTCCCCAAGAACAGCGCGGAACCGGTCGGTGGCGCTCTCGATGGTCGCGATCGCGACCGAGTTGTCCGTGACATCAGCCAGGGGCTGACCGGCACCAGCGGCCGCGATCTCGGTATCGAGCGTGGCCCACCGGGCCTGCAGACGCGCCTCCAGGTCGTGGAGCGTTGATCGAATATCGCCATGGGTCGGCTGGGCCGCCCACTCTGCGAGGCGGGTCAGATCGAGGTCCATCGCTGCCCGGGCGGTGTAATAGGGATTGAGCCACTTGCTGCGCCCCGGTCCCGGCGCTGCGGCCAGGAAGCGGGTGGCCGATTGCTCCGCGGCATAGACCTGGGTGGACAGGTCCGCCACCGACCGAAACGCCGGCTGGTCCACGGAGGCGATTTCCTCCGTCTGGGCGGCCAGCTGGGTGATGCGGCCGTAGAGGATCCCGGTCATGACGAACAACACGACCAGGACCAGGGCGTAGCCGGCCGCGATCCGGACGAAGATGCCCAGCCCTCGGGCCCTCATGCCTTGAATACAACGAGACCCCCGGACCTTCCTTGTAACCCCGAGCTCGCCCGGCACCCAGCGGGGGAACCAGCGGAGGGCCTAGACGGAATCCGGGCTTAGGCCAGCCTCGCCCTTCCTCGGCGTCGCCTGGGAATCACACCTAGGCAGCATTGGCCGCGGCCGTCTGCCCCGTTCTCCTTCCCAGTCCATGCGATAGCAGGCGGGCCAGGAGGTAGGCGCCGAAGGCGAAGGAGGTGATGAAGAACCCGACGGGGTAGGGGATGTAGTAGGCGACGGTCAGGCCGGCCCACGTGAAGAGCACGGCCAAGATCGCGGCGAGCACGACCCCACGGCTGGGCCGGGTTGTGAATCGTTCGGCGATGGCGGCCGGCGCGACGATCAGCGCAAAGATCAACAGCACCCCGACGACCTGGACCGCCTCCGAAACGGCGACCGCCAGGATGACCATGAAAGCGATGGACAGACTGCGAACGGGCACACCCTTTGCTTCCGCAACCTCCTCATCGAGGGTGGCAAACAGCAGCGGACGGTAGACGGCGACCACCAGCAGCACGGTCACGGATCCGGCGACAAAGGTCACCGCGACGTCCTGGCTGGTGATGCCGAAGATCTGGCCGAACAGGATGCCGATCGCCAGTTGGGCCGACCCCTGGTACAGATAGGTAAACAGCAGGCCAAGGCCGAGCGACCAGGCCATCACCAGGCCGATCGTCACATCGCGGCCGCGGAGTCGCTGGCCGAGGGCGCCCATGACCGCGCCCGCTGACATGGTGAAGACCAGCAATCCGACGATCGGCGTGGCGCCCAGGACGACGGCGCCCGTCGCACCGGCGAATCCGATGTGTGAGAGCGCGTGGGCGGCGAAGGAGAGACCGCGCAAGACCACGAAGTAGCCAATCACGCCGGCCGATAGGGCGACGATCGTTCCGGCTTCGAAGGCGTGCTGCATGAAGGGGTAGCGAAAGAGCTCCTGCAGGTCGCGCACCACGTCCCAGCCGAAGTACGGCGCTGCCGTCAGAGAGAGATCAGGCATCGTGATGCGCGCTTTCCGCCTCCAGGCCCACCACGAACATGTGACCGTGACTGTCGTGGAGCACCTCGATCGGGGCACTGTAGAGCCGGCTCAACTGCTCGGTGGTGATCACTTCCGCCGGCTTGCCGATGGCCACACCGCCGTGGGCCACGTACAGTACGCGATCGACGATGGGCAGCAGCGGGTTGATGTCGTGGGCGATGAGCAGGACGGTGAGGTGGCTTGCTCGCGCCAGTTCCGCGACCAGTTCTGCGATGACGACCTGGTTGCGGAGGTCGAGGCTGGCGAGCGGTTCGTCGAGGAGCAGCATCCGCGGCCGGCCAGCCAGCGCCTGGGCCAGCAGCAAGCGCTGTTGCTCCCCGCCTGAGAGCCGCCCGATGGGACGATCGGCGTAGGCCAGCGCCTCCACGGTCGTGATCGCCTCGTCGACCCGCTGATTGTTGCTGGCGGTATTGCCCACCGCGACACCCCACCGGCTGCCGTCGATGCCCAGATGCACGAAGTCCCGACCTCGGACCGGCACGTCGCGGTCGATGTTTCGCCGCTGGGGGACGTAGCCGATGTCGGCATTGCCCGCGTGCGGACGTTTGCCAAGAACCTGAAGACTGCCCGCGGCTGGTACCAGAAGGCCCAGCAACAACCGCAGAAGCGTGGATTTCCCGCTCCCGTTGGGGCCCAGCACCGCGACAAATTCGCCAGCCGCAACCGTGAAGCTGGCGTCCTGCCAGATCAGCCGGTTGCCGTAGGCGGCAGCCAAGCGGTCCGCCACAATCACGGGACTGCCGGCGGGTGGGGGCGGCATCGCAGTGCCTAGTGTGTCAGGGCCTGCGCGTTCAGCGCATTCTGCAGCGTGAGAAGCTGAGCGTTCTGCCACTCCTGGTAGGTCGCGTCGACCGGCTGCAGGGTCTCCGAGACACCCACCACCGGGATCCCGTTATTGGTGGCTTGGCGCTTCAACTCCTCGGTGATGTTGGTCGACGTTTGGACGTTGTGGACGAGCACCTTGATCTTCTTGCCGGCGATCAGGTCGTGGAACTCGGCGACGGTCTGGGCCGGCGGATCGTTGCCTTCCGCCACAGCCTTCATGAACTCCGGCGGCGAGATCAGGTTCAGCCCGAGCGCCGTGGCCAGGTACTCGAAGATGCTCTCGGTTGAGCCGACAGGGACCCCGGAAAATGCCGCGCGAATCTTGGCGATCCGGTCGTGGTACGGCTGAAGCGCGGTGCGGAAGGCGGCCCGCTGCTGACTGAAGTAACTGGCGTCGGCCGAATCGATCGCCTGGAAATCAGCCGTGATCTTGTCGGCGACCTGCTCGACCCAGTCGGGGTTGTACCAGAAGTGCGGATTGTCGCCCGCCTTCTTGTTCAGGGGATCCGCCACTGTGAAGACCTTGCGGCTGGGGTTCGGGTTCGCGGATAAGAGCTTGCTAGCCCAATCGTCGTAGCCGGCGCCGTTGAGGATCACGTAATCGGCCGTGGCAAAGGCCCGGGCGTCCTTGGTGCTGCTCTCGTAGTCGTGGGGATCCGCGTTGGGGTTGGTGACGATGCTGGTCACCGAAACGTGGGTGCCGCCCAGCTGGGCGGCGATGCTGCCCCAGAAATTCTGTCCGGCAACCACCTGGAGCGTGTGCGACGAAGAAGCCGTGCCGCTCGAGCCGCACCCGGCGACCAGCAGCGCCGCGACCACCGTCATCGAAGCCAGCCCGGACCGTCGTGCGGGACTCAATACCATATGACCCTTCGGCTCAAATGATACCGAGTATCAACAAAAACGGCAAGCCAGGATACAACGTCCCTCCGGCTTACGGCAAACGGGTACGATCTCCCTCCGCCTCACGGGGAGGGTCGGGTTCGTAGTCTCTTCCGCTTCTCCCTCCCCTTGCGGGGAGGGGCAGGGGGGGTCTCGGTCAACCCGGCTCGAAACTTCGGATTCTCCCTCCGCCTTGCGGGGAGGGTAGGGGAGGGGGTCTCGGTCAACCTGGCTCGGAACGAATCGGGGATCGAAATTCGGGCTCAGTGGGCGGCGGTCTTTTCCCGGCTGGCCGCGCGCGAGCAGGCACGACACTGGCCGTAGAAGTCGAGGGTCGCGTGATCGACCCGGAAGCCGCGGGTGCGGACGATCGTCTGGGCCAGCGGGGCGACGGCCTCCTCGTCGAGCTCTTCGACGGTCCGGCAGGTGGTGCAGATCAAATGGTGGTGATGGCCCGGCTCGCACCACACGTAGGCCGACACGTGCCCAGGGCGCTCTAGCCGCTGGGCGAGGCCGCCCCCCACCAGGGTGTCGAGAGACCGGAACACGGTGGCCCGGCCGATGTAGGGATGGCGGCGGCGGACGCGATCATACAGCTCCTGCGCCGACACCTCCTTCGACGCCCCCGCCAAGGCCTCGGCGATGGCCATTCGCTGCGGGGTCAGGCGCAGCCCCGACCGCTGCAGCGCCGATCCAAACGCAGTCTCAACCATGTACAGATGATACTGCGGTTTCTCCCCCTCCCATGGGAGGGGAGCTACCAGGTGGTCGCGATGTACTTGGTTTCCAGAAACTCCAGCAGGCCGTCGTGGGCGCCTTCGCGACCCAGCCCGCTCTGTTTCACCCCGCCGAAGGGGGCAGCCGGGTCGGAGATGAAGCCGCGATTGACTCCTACCATCCCGGCCTCGATGGCTTCGGCCACGGCCAGGCCGGTGGCCAGGTCTCGGGTGAAGACATAGGAGGCCAGGCCGCGGTCCGTGCGGTTGGCGAACTCGATGGCCTCGGTGATATCGCGGAAGGGGACGATGGGCGCCACTGGGCCGAAGATCTCCTCGTTCAGGATTTGCTCGTCCGGCGGGACGTCCGTGAGGACCGTGGGCAGATAGAAGTAGCCGGGCCGGGACGGCGCCTTGCCCCCCGTGAGCACCCGAGCTCCGTCCTTCTGAGCCTCGTCCACCAGGCCGGACATCTTGTGGCGGGCCGCCTCATTGATGACCGGGCCAACCCTGGTGTTCTGGTCGAGACCCGGTCCGACCGGCATGTCACCCATGGCTTTGGCCAGCGCGCCGGCGAACTGCTCGGCCACCTTGGCATCCACGTAGAAGCGGTTGGCGGCGATGCAGGATTGGCCGTTGTTGCGCATCTTGGCGACCAGGGCGCCTTCCAGGGCGGCGTCCAGATCAGCGTCGGCCAGGACCAGGAATGGCGCATTCCCGCCCAGTTCCATGGAACAGCTGATCACGTGCTCGGCCGCCTGGGCCAGCAGGAGACGGCCCACCTCGGTGGAGCCGGTGAAGGAGAGCTTACGGACGCGCGGGTCCTTGAGCATGGCCTTCACCACTTCCGACGAGCGTTTCGATGGGATGACGTTCACGACGCCCTTGGGCACGCCCGCCTGCTCCAGCAGGCCGGTGACGGCCAGGGCGCTCAGCGGCGTCTCCGAGGCAGGCTTCAGGACGATGGTACAGCCGGCGGCCAGGGCGGGACCGATCTTGCGGGTGGCCATGGCGGCCGGGAAGTTCCAGGGAGTCACCAGGACTGACACCCCGATGGGCTGGTGCTCAACCAGGATGCGATTGGCGCCACTGGGCGAAATGGAAACCGACCCGATGTTGCGCACGGCCTCCTCGGAGAACCAGCGGAAGAACTCCGCTGCGTAGGCGACCTCGCCCCGGGACTCGGTCAGGGTCTTGCCGTTCTCCCGGGTCATCAGCTCGGCCAGCTTTTCCTTTTCTTTGAGCACCAGGTCGAAGGCCCGGCGCAGGATCTCGGCCCGCTCGCGCGGAGCCCGGCTGGCCCACTGCCGCAGCGCCTGGTGGGCGGCCTGCACCGCATCCAGGGCGTCCTTCACCGAGGCACTGGCCACGGTCGTGATCACCTCGCCAGAGGCGGGATCCTGGACCTCGATCCGCTGGCCATCGGAGGCGGGCCGCCACTCGCCGTCGATGTAGAGGTCGGTGTGCCGAACCGCGATCAACTCGCTGACGGGGGTCATCGCATCCCTCCTTTCACGGTCTCGACGATCCGGTCGACCGACGGCATGGCCATGTCCTCGAGCACGTCGGCGGCCGGCAGCGGGATGTGCGGGGTGGTGATCCGCACGATGGGTCCGTCGAGGTCATCAAAACACTCATCGGCCACGATCGAGGCGATCTCGGCCCCCCAACCGCAGAGGCGGGGGTTTTCTTCCACGGTGAACAGCCAGCCCGTGCGTCGCACATCTCCAAGGATAGTGCGGGTGTCCAGGGGGACGAGGGAGCGGACATCGATCACGCTGGCGTCAATGCCGAGGCTCTCCAGCTGCTGGGCCGCGGCCAGCGCCTTGGGCACCATGGCGGCCAGGGCCACAATGGTGCAGTCCTGGCCCGTCCGGCGGACGGCCGCCGTCCCCAGCTGATCGACATGCTCGCCGTCGGGCACCTCCCCCTTGATCCCGTAGAGCGACTTCTGTTCGAAGACGAGCACCGGGTCCGGGTCCCGGATGGCGGCGGCCAGCAGGCCTTTGGCATCGGCCGGCGTCGAGGGGGCCACCACTTTCAGGCCCGGCACCGCCATCGCCCAGTTCTCCAGCGATTGCGAGTGCTGGGCTCCGAACCGGGTGCCGCCTCCATTGGCGGTCCGGATCACGAGCGGGAGCGAGACCTGCCCATCCGTCATGTAGCGCGTCTTGGCCACCTGGTTGGCCACCATGTCCCAGCAGGTGGCCAGGAAGTCGGAAAACATGATCTCGGCCACCGGGCGAAGCCCGGTCATGGCAGCGCCCATGGCGGCTCCGATGATCGCCTGCTCTGAGATCGGCGTGTCGCGCACGCGCTCCGGACCGAACCGTTCGAAGAGCCCAACCGTCGCCTTGAAGACGCCGCCGGCCGCGCCCACGTCCTCGCCGATAAAGTAGACGAGCGGGTCGCGCTCCATCTCCTGGGCGATGCCGGCCGCGATCGCCTCGCGGAAGCTCAGTTCCGCCATGCGGACCCTCCGTCGCTCCACACCTGGCGTTCGATCTCATCGACCCGCGCGGGGGCGCCCTGGCGCGCCTCCTCGGTCGCCGCGTCGACCTTCTGCTGGGCGCGGGCGTCGATCTCGCTCAGCTCCGCCTCGCCGACACCAGCCGCCAGCAGCCGCTCCCGATAGCGCTTGACCGGGTCGCGGCTCAGCCACTCGCGCACCTCGGCCTCCGGCCGGTACGTGGCCGGGTCGGCGCGCGAGTGCCCGCCGTGGCGGTAGGTGACGGCTTCCACCAGTGACGGGCCGCCGCCGTCGCGGGCCTTGCCAATCGTCCGCAGCGCCGTCCCATACATCACGTCGGCATCGTTGCCATCCACCAGGATTGGCTCCAGCCCATAGGCCGAGGCGCGGTCTGCGGCCGGGTGCTCCACGGCCGTGACCGATCGAATGGGCGTGTACTCCATGTATTGATTGTTCTCACAAACGAAGACCACCGGCAGCTTCCAGACCACCGCCAGGTTGAGCGCTTCGTGGAAGGCGCCGATGTTGGTCGTGCCGTCGCCGAAGAAGCAGACGGCGACCTGGCCGGACTTGCGGGCCTGCGCTGACCAGGCGGCCCCCGCCGCAATGGGCAGGTGGGCGCCGACGATCGCATAGGATCCCATCGCTCCATGCGAGACGTCGGTCAGATGCATCGATCCTCCCTTGCCGTGGAGCATGCCGTTGCCGCGGCCGAGCAGCTCCGCCATGGCAGCGGCCATCGACGCGCCGCGGGCGAGCGTGTGCCCGTGGCCGCGGTAGGTACAGAAGGTGTAGTCGTCGGCGCGCATGGCCACCGCGTAGCCGGCGGCGATCGCCTCCTGGCCGAGCGCCAGGTGGCTGGTGCCGCGCACCAGGTTCTCGAGGAAGAGCTCGTAGGCGCGCTGCTCGAAGTCGCGCAGCTCGACCATCAGCTGATACAGGCGCAGGCGGATCGCGCGGTCGACCTCGGCCGACCTAGGCTTCTCGACCCTGGTGCTCAATAGGCGTTCGCGATGACGAGCTCTTCGGCGGGGAAGAGGGTGATCACCTCGTGACCCGTCGCCGTCACCACGACTTCCTCCTCGATGCGGGCGGCGGAATGGCCATCGTCCGCCGGGCAATACGTCTCCAGCGCGAACACCATCCCTTCTTTCAGCTCTACGGGGAACTGGAGCGAGTTGAGCCGACTGATGATCGGCCGCTCGTGCAGGGCCAGCCCCAGACCGTGGCCGAACTGCAGGCCGAAGGCCTCCATCTCGCTGTCGAAGCCGAAATCCTGCGCCTTCGGCCAGGCCTTGGCGATGAGGTCCGTGGTCAGGCCCGGCTTGACCACGTCGATGCCGGCGTCGATCCACTCGCGGGCCTTCTTGTAGGCGTCTCGCTGACTCTGGGTGGCGCGACCGACATTGAAGGTGCGGTAGTAACAGGTGCGGTAGCCGTTGTAGGACTGGATGATGTCGAAGAAGGCCTGGTCACCGGGCCGGATCAAGCGATCGGAGAAGACGTGCGGGTGCGGGTTGCATCGCTCCCCGGACACCGCGTTGATGGCTTCCACGTCATCGGACCCCATGTCGTAGAGCTGCTTGTTGGCGAGGGCGACAATCTCATTCTCCCGGATGCCCGGCTTCAGGGCCTCATAGATGGTCTGGTAGACACCATCAACCAACGCTGCCGACATGCTGAGGAGCACGATCTCGTCCCTCGACTTGATCTGGCGCGCGTCCAGCATGGCCTGCTGGCCATCGACCACTTTGATGCCGCAGGCCTGCAGGGCGAAGATCATGGGCAGCTCGGCGATGTCCACTCCCAGCGACTCGCCGGCCACGCCGGCCTCTCGCATCAGCTCTTTGACAGTCCGGGCCACGTCGTCGGAGAGGCCCGCCTCGGGCGCGACCGATCCACGCAGGCCGGTCATGCCGGCGCGCGAGTTCTCGGGTTTCAGCCAGGGGGCGTGCAGCCGGTGGGCCTTGGCCGCCGAGCCGAAGTCCCACAGGATCGGGTCGCCGGTGGGGGTGAGGAGGGCGAAGCGGGCCACCTTGTCGCGAGCCCACTCGCCGATGGTGGTGCTGGTGAGATACCGGATGTTGTTCATGTCGAAGACGAGCACGCCACCCAGCCCGGCCTCCGTGATGGCGCGACGGGCGCGGCCAAGGCGGTACTCGTGCAGCCGCCGGAAATCGACCCGTTCTTCCCAGTCGACGTTCATCCGGCCGGGGGCCGGCACCGACGTGACCGTGAACTCGGGCTTACGCCCCGGCATCGGACGCCTCGAGTCCATCCGAAATGGTCCGCCCTTCGGGGACTAAGGACAGGTTCGCCCCGCGGGCTTCCAGCTCCAGCAGGGCCGCAAAATCGACGTCGCCCAGGCCGTTGCCGATCAGGGTGACGACGATCTGGTGGACGAGCCCGGACACCGGGAGGGGCACGTGCAGCTGCCGGGCAGCCTCCAGGCCGAGCTCGAAATCCTTGCGCAAGAGGTGACCAGTGAAGGTCGGTGTGAAATCGAGGTTGACGAAGGCCGGCGTCTTGTAGCGGCTGAAGGTCGACCCCATCACGCTGTCATTGATGAATTCCAGGTACGCCGAGCGGGCGATGCCACCCCGTTGGGCGAGCACCGTGGTCTCGGCCAGAATCTGGGTGACCACGCCGAGCACCAGGTTGTGGCAGATCTTGACCAGGCGGGCCGCCTCGCCCTCGCCCACGTAGGTCACGCTCTTTCCCAACATCTGGAGATAGGGGAGGGCCCGGTCATAGGCCTCTTTCGGTCCCGAGACGGCCAGACTGAGCTTGCCGGCGCGGGCAACCTTCGGGTTGCCGCTCACCGGAGCGGCCAGCAGCGCCGCCCCCAGGCTGGCAGCCTTCGCCCGGATCTCGCTGGAGACATCCATCGAGACCGTCGACGAGTCGATCACCAGCGAGGGCACCCGCCGGCCATTGACGAGCAGCCCGTGGGGCCCGGTCATGACCTCCACGAAATCTTGTGAGCCGGCTACTGAGGTAATGACGATGTCGCGGTCGGCCAGCTCTGCCGGGTGGTCGACGATACGTGCGCCGAGCTTGGCAAGCGGCTCGGCCTTGGCCCGGGTGCGGTTGTAGACGGTGAGGTCGCAACCGTGACTCAACAGCCGGTGCGCCAGGACCGACCCCATCCGGCCCGTGCCGATCCAGCCGACCGTCTGGCGATCAGCCGTTATCGCGCTCATCCGAATGCCACGACCCCCTCCCTGCCCTCCCCGCACGGGGGAGGGGGAACAAGAAGCGCAAACGTTTGTCTACCATAACAGTCGACATTTTCGGGTGTCAACGCATCCTTTTATTCGGTGGCGAAGGCCGGGATGGACGGGTGTCCAGCCGGGGCATCGGCCCCGGGGACGGTTGACCCCCGCACCACCAGCTCGGGGTTGAAGACCAGCCGCCGACGGCTCTGGGCGCCGGTCTCGATCTGCTCCAGCAGCAGCCTGGCGGCGGCCGAACCAAACTCATGGATCGGCACGTGGACCGTCGTCAGGCCAGGCACCAGCCGGCTGGCAAGGGGGATGTCGTTGTAGCCGACGATGGCCACGTCGTCGGGGATGCGCAGGCCCCTCCGTCGCGCCGCCCCGAAGGCGCCCACCGCCGTCATATCGGTCACGGCAAACAGCGCCGTGGGCGGGTCGGGCAACGAAAGCAGGCGCTCGGCGGCCTGGGCGCCGCCTTCCTCGGCGTAGCCCGACTCCGACACCAGCCGCGGATCCGCCGGTAGGCCGCTGTCGGCCAGGGCAGCCGCGTACCCCCGGCGGCGCAGGACGCCCGTGCTCACGGTGGCCTTCCCGGCCAGGTGGCCGATGCGGCGATGGCCGAGCTCGACCAAATGCTGGGTGGCAAGCCGGGCGCCCAGCACGTCGTCCGAGCCGACGAACGGGTCCTGGCCCTCGTCGCTAAACCGGTTGACCAGCACGTACGGCATCCGCTGGCTGCGCAGCCACCGGACTGTCGGGTCGTTCAGGAAGGTGCTGGCCAGCAGGACTCCGTCTACCCGGCGGGCATGCAGGCTCTGCAAATGGGAACGCTGCCGTTCCGGGCTGCCGTCGGTATTGCAAAGAAGCACGTTATAGCCCCTCGGCGAGGCGCCGTCCTCGACCCCCCGGAAGAGGGCGGCGAAGAAGGGATTGGTCACATCTGGAATCACCACGGCCAGCACGAAGGTTTGACGAAGCTTCAGGCCGCGGGCGATCCCGTTGGGCCGGTACTCCGTCTCCCGCAGGAGCGCCTCGATCCGGGCCCGGGTGGCGGGGGCGATCCGCAGGCTGGGGTCGTGGTTGGCCACCCGCGAGATGGTGGAGGGATGAACCCGGGCGCGGGCCGCCAGCTCTTTCAGCGTGACCGGCATACCGCCCTCCTCATTGACATCCGTTTGGACCCGCGCTTAACATAGGACAATCGTTTGTTCAGCGCAAGGAACAAGCTTGGGTCGAGCAGGCAGGGAGGGAGCATGCGCAAGCCGGTGACCACAGTCCTGGCAGGCTTCGGCCTGGTCCTTTCAGCGTGCGGGGGAGGCACCGCGGCGACGCCCACCCCCGGAACGCCCATCACCATTGGGGTGTCGGTCTCATTGTCGGGTGACTTCTCGGGAGACGGCAAGGCGCTCCAGCAGGGCTACGACCTGTGGGCGCAGGACGTCAACGCCAAGGGCGGCTTGCTCGGGCACCAGGTGACCATGAAATACGTGGACGATGCCAGCAGCACCCAGCAGGTGGTGACCAACTATCAGAACCTGATCACGCAGGATAAGGTGGCGCTGGTGTTCGGACCCTTCAGCAGCCTGCTCACCATCCCGGCCTCCACCGTGACCGACCGCTACGGGTACGCGTTCCCCGAACCGGCGGGCGGAGG
>Ga0209802_1000313_pt1 | contig 37409 bp, 39 predicted proteins | sample GraSoiAngelo_129_FD_185886 | JGI IMG/M metagenome (GOLD analysis project Ga0209802, IMG submission 185886) | Grasslands soil microbial communities from the Angelo Coastal Reserve, California, USA - 14_0927_12_40cm (SPAdes) (version 2) | ecosystem: Environmental > Terrestrial > Soil > Grasslands ... | reverse complement strand
TGCCAGCCGGCACCAGCAGCAGCCGGATCGGATCCTGGAGGATAGGGGCGGTCGCCAGGCGCCGGGTCAGCGCCTGCTCCCGGCCCAGCAACGCCATGCCGGCGGCCCGGCGCAAACGATGGGCGCCCTCCTCGAGCTGACGCAGGAGGTCCCGTTTGCGCGGAACCACCAGTTCGGCGGCGGCCGTCGGGGTGCGCGCCTCGCGGTCCGCCACCAGGTCGGCCAGTGTCCGGTCCGAAGTATGGCCCAGCGCGGTGACCACCGGGATGCGCATCGCCTGGACGGCCCGCACCACTGGTTCCTGGTTGAAGGCCATCAATTCCTCCGGGCTGCCTCCGCCGCGCGCCACGATGCAGACGTCGGCGGCACGGTCCCGGTCGCACTGGCGGAGCGCCGCCACCAGGCTCCGCTGCGACGCGGTGCCCTGCACCTGCGCGGCATAGACGTAGAGCGACATGTTGGGGAAGCGCTCCCAGATCGTCTCCTGCAAGTCGTGAATCACCGCCCCGCTGGGCGACGTGATCAGGGCGACCGATCGCGGCAGGAAAGGAAGCGGGCGCTTACGACTGGGGTCGAAGGCGCCCTCAGCCTCCAGCTGGCGCTTGAGCCGTTCCGTCGCCTCGCGCATCTTGCCGGCGCCGTCGTAGTCGAGCCGGCTGACCACCAGTTTCATCCGCCCGCTCTGAGCGTGGTAGTCGACCTGGCCGGTGACGACCAGCTCCTGGCCGTCCTGGGGGAGGAAGGGCAATCGCCGGGCGGTGGAGCTGAAAATCACCGCATCCAGGCGGGCGCCGGGATCCTTGAGCGCAAACCAGACGTGGCCGCCGCTCAGGCTGACGCCATTGACCTCACCCTTGACCACCACACTCTGGTACCGCATGGCCAGCAGCTCGTGGATGCGGGTGTTCAGCTCGAGGACGCTCAGCGGACGAATGGCCTCCTGGGGTTGGACGGCCATCAGCCGGCCTGCCCGACCAGGACGTCCCGGCGATAGAGGACTCCTTCCACCGCGTGGCGTAACACCTCAGCTCTGGCGGTGTCGGCGGTGAAGACCCGCAGCAGCGTTGTCCGGATGGGAAGCCGCCGGAAGAGCTCTGCCACCTCACTCGATTCGACGGCGCGGCTCATCGGGTTGTAGATCCGAACCGCCCCGCGGTCCTGGAGCGGGTTCTGGGGCCGTGGATCGACGGAGGCGACGTCCACCACCAGCGACGCGTCACGCAGGTCGGCCGGGAGGTGCTCCCGCAGGATGGCCTCCACCCCAGCCGGCTGCGGGGAGAAGCCGGCCGGCATCTCCGAGATCTCGGAGTAGTCCTCGAAGATCATCCGCCACTTGAGCTCCCGGCGGACGATCCGTTCCCATTCCAGGCCAAGCTCGCGCAGCCGCCCTGCCCCCTGCTGCCAGCGGGTGACCGATTCGATGAGCGACCAATCGGTGAGGGCCTGATACGCGTCCAGATTTGCCAGCGGATCGCCGGGAAGGAGCTGGTCGATCGTCTCCCGGAAGATCTCTCGCATGTGCAGGTCGATGCGACGCACCGTGCGATGGAAATAGAGGTTGTTGTACAGGTACAGGCGAGCATTCAGGAACATCAGCAACGCCTGCGTGCCGTGCTGGTGTAGGAGCATCCCCTCCTCCCCCAGGAACGTGTAATGCAGCAGGCGGGCAACGTCCACCGGGCCGACGGCGACGCCGCACATGTAGGCGTCCCGGGGCACATAGTCCAGGTTGTCCACCGTGTAGGTGCCGCACAGGATGGGCTTCAACAGGCGGACCCAGCGCGGTGGCGACGGCCCCTCGAGCGGATCCTCCGCAATCAGCTCCGCCACCCACCGCGGATCGATCCGCTCGCCAGGCTCGAAGGGGCCGGCTGGGCTGCTTTGCAGGGCTCGGATCACCGCGGCCAGCGGCCCCAGGATGAGCTGCCGGCCGATGACCTCGTGGTCACTGCCGAACCGGTCCAGGTAGTTCTGGTCGAAGAAATGCCCGAACGGCCCGTGACCGACATCGTGCAGGAGACCCGCCACCCGCAGCGTTTCCTCCACGCAGGCGGCCGACGGCGCGTCCGGGACGACCAAACGCAGGTTCGGGTAGACGTGCCGGGCCCACTCGCCGGCGAGGTGCATGGCCCCCAGCGCATGCTGGAAACGCGAGTGCTCGGCGCTGGGAAACACCCACCACGCCGACTGCAGCTGATGGATCCGCCGCAGCCGCTGGAGCCAGGGGTCATCGAGCAGGTCCTGCTCCGCCGCGATATCTCCGGACGCGCTCCGCTTGGTGATCTTGATGTATCCATGCAGCGGGTCGGCGACCAGGTTGACCGCATCGTAACCGCGCGCCAGGTCGGCCATCGCGCTGATTGTATCGATGTAATCTTGGAGCCGTGGACCAGGCAGTCATCGTCGACGCGCTCCGCACACCGATCGGTCGCTACGCCGGCGCACTCAAGGATGTGCGGCCGGACGACCTGGCTGCCCTCGTGGTGGCCGAAGCCGTCCGGCGCATCAACCTCGATCCCACCAGCATCGAGGACGTCTATTTCGGAGCGGCCAATCAGGCAGGCGAGGACAACCGGAATGTGGCGCGGATGGCGGTCCTGCTGGCCGGCCTGCCGGTCGAGGTGCCGGGGGCCACGGTCAACCGGTTGTGCGGCTCGGGTCTCCAGGCGATCGTGTCCGCTGCCCGCGAGATTGAGACCGGCAACGGCGACGTCTTCCTGGCCGGCGGGGTGGAAAGCATGACCCGAGCCCCTTACGTGCTGCCCAAGATGACGCAACCGTTCGCTCGCGGGCCGCAGACCGTGTACGACAGCGCGTTGGGCTGGCGCATGGTCAATCCCCGCCACCCTGACCGGTGGACGATCGGCCTCGGCCAAACGGCCGAGGTCGTGGCCCGGCAGTTCGGCGTCACCCGCGAGGCGCAGGACCGGTTCGCGCTGGAAAGCCACCGGCGGGCGGTGGCCGCCCAACAGGCGTGCCACTTCAAGGCGGAGCTGGTCCCGGTGACGCTGGCGGACGGCTCGGTCGTCGATCGCGACGAAGGGCCCCGATCGGATACGTCTCTCGAGAAGCTGGCCCAGCTCAAGCCGGCGTTCGAAAAGGACGGCACCGTGACCGCCGGGAACTCGTCGCCGCTGAACGATGGGGCGGCCTGCCTGACCTTGATGTCGGAGCGCCACGCCCGGTCGCTGGGCCTTTTCCCGCTGGCCCACGTGCGCGCGGCAGCCAGTGCTGGGGTCGACCCTTCGGTCATGGGTCTGGGCCCCATCCCTGCCAGCCATAAGGCCCTGCGCCGAGCCGGGATCGCGGCGTCGGACGTGGACGTGATCGAACTCAACGAGGCCTTCGCGTCCCAGGCCATCGCTTGCATCCAGGAGCTCAAACTGGACCCGGAGCGGGTCAACCCAAACGGAGGCGCCATCGCCCTGGGCCACCCCCTGGGAGCCAGCGGCGCGCGCATCACGGCCACGCTGGTCCACGAGCTGCACCGGCGGCAAGGCCGGTGGGGGCTCGCCACCATGTGCATCGGAGTGGGCCAGGGCATCGCCCTGGTCGTGGAGCGAGTCGCCTAGTACCGGCCAAGCCGAATTGGGCTTTACCTTCGCGTCACTCGGCGGAAGCCAGTCTGTGACCGACCTGTGACAGGAGGTTGTCTGGCCACGTAAGGGGCGGCGCCCATCATCAACTGCGGGGACAGCTAGATGGGCAAGAATAGCGCCCGGCGCGGGCTCGCGCGCGCGCCAATGCTGCTCGCCGCTGTGGTCCTCGGCCTGATCCTTACCGCCCTTCCCGCGGCCGCCGGCGAAGCGTCGGGGACGGTAAGCGTAGACAGCCTGTGGAACCAGCCCGGCGGCTTGAGCGCGGACAGCGGCTGGTACTTCCTTCAGCAATGGTGGGACCAGGCGGCTCGAACCACGACTCGAGACCAGACCCAGCGGGGGCTGGCCGAGCTGGCTCAGGCGAATACGGACCTCCTGAATGCCTACAGCTTGCTGGCGGAGGCCAGCACCGACCCCGGCCCGCATCCCGTGCCAGGCATCGATCCGCTGCTGTCGGGCCTCTACGCCACGGTCACTGGCGTGCACGTCAAGGCTCCGGTGGGCGGCTTCTTCGCGGGCCTCAACCAGGCCATGCTGAACGTCGAAGGGCGCGGCTCGACGGCCGATATCATCCAGAGCCTGCTGCAGGACTTTGACCGGCTCCAGCAGGCTGCCGACCGCGACCTTGCCCAGAGCCAGGGCTTCAAGAGCCTGTGGGCCGCCAACTCCCTCCGCCAGGCGGGCGTCATCGCCAACCTCCAGGCGCTGGCCGGAGAGGTCTCCGACGCGGCCAGCTTACGTACAGCCGTCACCGATCTGGACCATCAGCGCAAGAACATCCTCACAGAGCACGACGGCCTGAAGGACTAAACAGGGGCTGCGGGCAACGGCGGCAGGCCCGGAAGCCTTAGTCCGAATCCGGGCTTAAGCCCGAATCGCTTTAGAAGTCGTCCTCGTCGTCGACGCCTTCGAGCGTCAGCATCAGCCCATCCTGCAGGTCGTAGAGCGCCTCCATGGAGGCGGCGATGCTCAAGTCTTCGGGCGCGTGATGGCCGAGGCTGTGACTCATCTCGTCGGCCAGCCGCTGGACTCGCACCGCCAGGTCGGGCGGCATCTGGGTCTCTTCCGCAATGTTGAGCATCTCGAGCTCGTTCAGGAGCTCGTCGATGTACCGGATACGATTGCGGCGGGCATACCGCTGCTCCCGCTCCAGCTGCCACCGCTCGCGCTGGGCCGTAATCTCAACTGAAGTCTCCTCGATCATCCGTCCTGAACTCCTCGTGCGAGACATCTGTTCGAACCATAACTCTACGGTCGAATGCCCAGTTGGTCAAGAAGTCTCTCTGACAATCCGGTAGCGCCACTGTGGTAAAAAGTCCCACCGCACGCTGGCACTTTTGAGTTCAGACGGGGCCAACCCTGTGCTATCGTCGGGGGCGTCGCCTCGACTACCCATCTGCCCGCCTGGGCTCGGCCACGGCCGGGCTACCTGCTGGTCCTGACCGCCGCGGTGTGTTACGCGGCCGGCGGAAACGGGGTCAAAGTACTCTTCCAGCGGGGGTACGCCCCGGCGACGCTGGCCCAGCTGCGCATCGGGTTCGCCTTCGTCTGGCTGCTGCTCATTCTTCTTTTGGTCCGTCCCCAGCTGCTCCGCATTCCCCGCCGCGAGCTGATGCCCCTCGCCGTCTTCGGCACGGTAGCCATCGCCGGCGTCCAGCTGGTCTACTACCTCGCCATCGCCAGACTGAACATTGCGGTCGCCCTCTTCGTGCAGTACCTGGGACTGGTCGCGATCACCGCGTGGGAACGGTACCGGCGCCAGCAACAGGTGGCCGCCCGGGTGTGGGCGGCGTTGGGGCTGGTGCTGATCGGGTCGTTCTTCATGGTGGGGGCTTACCGGCCCGACCTCCTGCGGGTCAACCTGCCCGGCATCGGACTGGCATTGCTGGCCGCCGCCCTGCTCGCCTTCTTCTTGCTGCGCGCCTCCACCCTGGTTCAGCGGATCGACCGCTGGACCATGCTTGTGTACGCGTTCGGCGCCGGGACCGTGATGTGGATCGTCTACGACCTGGCCCTCCGGCCGGCCCTGCCCGCCTCTCCTTTCGTGTGGGGCGCGATGGCGATGATCGGGCTGCTCGCCACACTCCTGCCGTTCGGACTGGAGGTGGCGGCGTTGCAGAGGCTACGTCCCTCGGTGGTCGGTATCGTGGCCACCGCCGAACCGGTGTTTGCCGGACTGATCGCGTTCTTCGTGCTCCGCGATCTTCTCGAGCTGCCGCAGGTGCTGGGCGCGGTGCTGGTGCTGGCCGGCATCGTGGTCGTCCAGCTGGGGGCCGATCCGCCCGATTTGGTCGCCGCTCCCGTTTCCCCCGACTAACCGTGACCGGTTGGACCATCGAGCGCTACGAGGTGGTCCAGAGCACCCAGGACGTGGCCCGCGAACGACTCACCGACGGCCGGGTTATCGTAGCTGCCTGGCAGCGCGCCGGTCGCGGCCGTCACGGGCGCCCGTGGAGCGCGCCGCCGGGACGGGCCCTCCTCTTCTCCGCCGTGCTGGCGCCGGCGGGGCCGGTCGCGGCCATCCTCCCGCTGCTGGCGGGAGTCGCGGTGCGGGACGCGATCGCTTCGACCGCTGGCGTTGCGGCCGAGCTGAAGTGGCCGAACGATGTCCTGAGTGACGGCGCGAAAGTGGCAGGTATCCTGGTGGAGCGGCCCCCGGGCCCGTTCGCCGTGCTGGGGGTGGGGATCAATGCCAACCTGGAGGCGGTCGACCTGCCCGGCGACTGGGCGACGTCGCTCTTGATCCGGACCGGACACCCGGTGGACCTCGACGCGCTGCTGGCCGCCACACTGGAGCAGCTCGACCAGTGGCTGGAGCGAGCCGCGTCGGCCGGAATCGACGTGATCGTCAACGCATGGCGGGAGCGGACGCAGATGCTGGGCCAGCCGGTCGAGGTGGTGCTTCCCGACCGGACGGTTCGCGGCATCGCCGAGGACGTGACCGGGAGCGGCGCCCTGCTGGTCCGCAGCCCCAGTGGTGTCGAAACGTTCATCGCGGGCGACGTCCGCCAGCTGCGCATACGCTAGGGCAGCCGGCTCTTTAGGCCGAGGGGGGATCGGCGTGCACTCGGCACCACGATCCGGCGGAGTCAAGACACAGGAGCGGGCCGTAGCGAGCGAGTCTTGACGCCGCCGAACACGGGGGGATCTGCCCCCCGTGTCAGTCGTAGACCGTTCCGTTGTCCTGGATGAATCCGCCCTCGTGACGGCCCTCCGGATCGTGGTGGGTGAAGTGGATCAGCCCACCCTGGGCATTCCAGATGTACTCGCCGTGCACGATGACGTGATCGCCGACCGCGACCGGCGCGCGGGGGGCGATTCCAGATGTACTCGCCGTGCACGATGACGTGATCGCCGACCGCGACCAGCGCGCGGGGGGCGATGCTCAGGTTGTGCTCTACCAGCAGGGTCAGGTCGCCCGAGGTCAGCCTGACGATGAATTGCTCATGGGTGCCGGAGGCACTGACTCGATCGGGAAGCACCTGCACGACCGTCGCGTCGGCGGTGACTTCGACGGGGGACTGGTGGTTCTGAAAGTCCTGGACGATGGCGCCGTCGTCGGGCTGAGCCGTCGCCCCACAGGCGACCAGCGCCACCGTGGCGACAAACGAAAGAAGAGGACGCCGCATCCCCGGCCCACTATAGGAGGGCCGAGGTTCGGCCCTCCTCGGCGCTGCTTAACTGACCGTGATCACCCCGGTCATCTGGGCGTGGATGGTGCAGTGATAGTTGAACGTCCCAGCGTTGGCGAAGGTCACCAGGAACTTGGCGCCGGCACTCTGCAGGCAGGAGTCGAAACTGCCATCGTCGGCCGTCACGCTGTGCTGGTTTCCCTGATCCGTAAAGTCCCATTCCAGCGAGTCGCCCTTCTTCGCGGTGATGGTTTTCGGCTGAAACGCCCCGACCGTGTTCGGGTCGGACACGACCTGCACGGTTTGCCCGGCGGTCCCGCTGCCCGCCCCCTTCGGGGTGCATCCGCTGCCGTTGTCTCCGCCCCCGCCGCCGCACGCCGTCAGCCCGGCCAGCACCAGGGCGGTGCCCGCGGCCGCGGCCAGCATCTTGAACACGCTCACACTGTGCCTCCTTCCCGATAGCGAACGCTCTCGGAAAGAGTCTACGGGGGGACCCCCGGAAGGGTCAATTCGACTCCGTGAAATCAGGCGACAGCCTTATTCTTCGAGTTCGCGGAACTCCCGCCGGGCGTCGCGGACCCAGAGCCCGAGCGAGGCCAGCCCGATCACGATGCCGATCACCATGGCGACCCGATTGATCACCAGCCCGGTCAGCGTCAGCGCCACCCCGATGGCCATGGTCAGCGGCCACCAGCTGCCCGGCGACACGTGCATGCCCGGATGCGGTCCCGATTCGTGTTTTTCATCAGGGGCGGTCATTTGACGAACCCCCCGTAGATGACGGCCCAGGCGATGGAGGTGCCCAGCATCAACACCGCCACCAGGAACATCAACGCCCCGAACCGCATGTTGATTCGAGCCTCTTCTCGCTTCACGTGATCACCATCCTGTCCACCACTATCACCCCGAACAGCATCGCCAGGTAAATAATCGAGTAATCGAAGAGCCGGCGCGACCAGCGGACCCCCTGGTCACGGACGGTCTGCATCCTGTCCACCACTATCACCCCGAACAGCATCGCCAGGTAAATAATCGAGTAATCGAAGAGCCGGCGCGACCAGCGGACCCCCTGGTCACGGACGGTCTGGCCCGCCAAAAACACGAAGCCGGCGCCCAGCGCCGTCGCGCCCGCGAGATAGATCCAGCCCACGGACCCGGTGACGAACAGCATCCACGTCACCGCCACCAGGAGCAGCGTATAGCCAAGGATCTGCCAGCGCGCCTGGCGCTCTCCCACGACGACGGGGAGCATGGGGATCCGGGCTCGCGCATAGTCGGCCTTGGTGTGCAAGGCGAGCGCCCAGAAATGCGGCGGCGTCCAGAACACGATGATGGCGAAGAGGTACACAGCGGTCAGGTCCAGGCCGTGCGTGACGGCTGCCCAGCCCACCAGTGGAGGCACGGCGCCCGCCGCGCCTCCGATGACGATGTTCTGGGGAGTAGAGCGCTTCAGCCAGAGCGTATACACCAGGACGTAGAACAGCAGGCCGGCCACGGCCAGGCTGGCGGCCAGCACGTTGACCTCGAAGGCGAGCAGGAGGAACGCCAGGACACCGAGCGCGATGCCGAACGTGCCAGCACGTTGACCTCGAAGGCGAGCAGGAGGAACGCCAGGACACCGAGCGCGATGCCGAACGTCAGCGCGTGGGAGGGCGCGATGCGGCCGGCGGGCAGCGGCCGCCGGCGGGTGCGGAGCATTACCCGGTCGATGTCGCGGTCGATCCAGCAGTTGATGGCCCCGGCGCTAGCAGCGGCCAGGGCTCCACCAAGCAGGGTCATGAGCACCAGTCCGGTCGACGGCCAGCCGCGCTGGGCGATCATCATGCCGCCCAGCGCTGTGACCAGGAGCAGCGCGATGATCCGCGGTTTGGCCAGGCTGACGTAGTCGAGGACGACCTCCCCCAACGGCCGGCTGCCATGCCGTTCCATGGCGGGGAGGACCGCCGGCTCTGAACCCGCGGAGAGGCGTCGGGCCAGCACAACAAGGATGACCGTGCCCACCCAGACCGCGGCGGCCAACGCCAAGTGCAGGCCGCGCAGGGCCGCCGGCAGATGGAGCCGGACTACTGCCGCCCCCACCGCGATCTGGAGCGCCAACGCCGTGAGCGTCAGGGCGGAGGTCAGCCGGACGCTCCGGTGCTCACCCAGGCGTCGGAGCACGGCGACCAGACTGAGCACGATGATGAAGCCGACCGCGGCTGCCGTCCCTCGGTGCAGCAGCTGCACCAGTGGCAGCCGGTCAAGGCTCAGGCTGAGGCCGCCTCCGCAGAGGGGCCAGGCGGCGCAGGCCGAGCTGGCGCCGGTGGCCGTCACGAGCGACCCCGTCAGGATCAGCAGATACGTGGCCCCGGCGGCGGCCAGCGCCCAGTGAGCGCCCGCGCGATCGTTCACCGTTCCCGTCGCCTCAGGCATCCAGGCGGCAGCCGCGGTGGCACAGACCGCCCCCAGCAAAGCCATGGCGGTGGCCAGGTGGGCGAGGACGATCGCTGAGGGAAGTTCGAGCAGGACCGTGATTCCACCCAGGCCCACCTGGAGGATCAGCAAGCCGGCGGCGATGGTGGCTCCCAGACGCAAGTCGGGCCGGTTGCGCACGGCGAGCCAGGCGGCCAGTGCCGTGGCAACGATGAGCAGGCTGGCCAGGGTGGCCACCGTCCGGTGCGAGTACTCGATCAAGACGTGGAGCTGGAGCGGCGGCAGCAGGTGCCCGTGACAGAGCGGCCAGTCCGGGCAGCCCAGGCCGGAACCGGAGACCCGGACCACGCCGCCCAGCACCACCAGCGCGTAGGTCACGGCCGCGGCCGCCACGGTTGCCAGACGAAACAGCCGCATCCTCGCCTCAGACCTGGGCTTTGCGGAGCTCACGCATCGGCCGGGCGCTCCGAACCTGGGGAACGGTCTCGAAGTTGTACGGAGGCGGCGGCGAGGTGGTGGCCCATTCCAGCGTGTTGCCCTGCCATGCGTCCGCGGGCGCCCGGCGCCCGCCGCGGATGCTGATCAAGAAGTTGACGATGAAGAGCAGGACGGCCGTGGCGATGATGAAGGCGCCGATGGTCGCCACCAAGTTCCACAGCTCCCAGTCCGGCCGGTTGCCCCAGACGGAGATCCGCCGCGGCATGCCCAGCAGGCCCAGGAAGTGCATGGGCATGAAGGTCACGTTGAAACCAACCAGCTGGAGCCAGAACTGGAGCTTGCCCAGCGTCTCATCCAGGTACCGGCCGGTCAGCTTCGGGAACCAGTAGAAGAGACCGGCGAAGACGCCGAACACGCTGCCGCCGAAGAGCACGTAGTGGATGTGCGACACCACCCAGTAGGTGGCATGCAGCTGGTAATCGACGGCCAGCGACGCCATGAACACGCCATCCACCCCGCCCACCAGGAACATCAGCACGAAGGCCACCGCGAACAGCATCGCGGTCGTGTACTTGATCGACCCGCCCCACAGCGTGGCAAGCCAGTTCAGGACCTTCACCCCGGACGGCACGGCGATCAACATGGTGGTGGTCATAAAGAATTCCTGGAGCGCTAATGGAAGGCCGGTGGTGAACATGTGGTGGGCGAAGACCATGAACCCCAAGACGCCGATGGCCGCCATCGAGAACGCCATCGCCCGGTAGCCGAAGATCGGCTTGCGGCTGAAGACGGGGATGATCTCGGAAACGATGCCGAAGGCTGGCAGGATCATGATGTAGACGGCCGGGTGGGAGTAGAACCAGAAAATGAACTGGTAGAGGAGGGGATCCGCCCCACGACCGAGAAAGTCGGTCCCCAGCTGCCGGTCCATCAGCACCATGGCCAGCGCGCCCGCCAGGAAGGGGCTTGCCAGCAGGACAAGGGCCTGCGTCACCTCCACCGACCAGACGAAGAGCGGCAGTCGGAACCAGGTCATCCCGGGCGCCCGCAGGTTGTGGATGGTCACCAGGAAGTTGATGGCGCCCATGATCGAGGACAAGCCCAGGAGATGCAGGCCCAGGATCCAGAGGTCCTGGCCGAGGCCGGGGGCGAACGGCTTCTCGCTGAGCGGCGTGTAGCAGGTCCAGCCGCAGGCGGCCGACCCGGTCTTGAGGAAGAGCCCGCTATACATGGTCGCGCCGGCCAGCGGGATCAGCCAGAACGAGAAGGCGTTGATCCGCGGGAAGGCCATGTCGCGAGCTCCGATCATCAGCGGCACGAAGTAGTTTCCGAACCCGCTGAAGACCGGGATGATCCAGAGGAAGATCATGGTTGTCCCGTGCATGGTCAGGATTTCGTTGTACAGCTGATGGCTGAGGACGTTGTTGAAGGGCAGCGCCAGCTGGGTGCGCATCAGGAGCGCGAAGATGCCGCCAATCAGGAAGAAGACGAACGTCGTGTAGATGTACAGGACGCCGATCTTCTTGTGGTCGGTGGTGGTCAGCCACTCCGCGACCCCCGCCAGCCGCATCGGGCGGCGCTGCGGGAGCGCGATTTCGGCAGTTGCCATGTGTCCTCCTACCTCAGATCCGGGCCGCGGGAGCGAAAACCGCGGCCTTCAGCCCGGCATACCATTGGTCGTAAGCCGCCTTGCTCATCACAACCACCTTGACCTGCATCTCCGCATGGCCAATGCCGCAGAGCTCATTGCACTGCCCGTAATAGGTCCCGGGATGGTCGGCCTCCAGCCAGCCGTGGTTCATCTGCCCGGGGAGGGCATAGACCTGACCGCCCAGCCGGGGAGCCCAGAACGAGTGCAAGACGTCCCGGCTGGTGACGTCCAGCCGGATCACCTCGCCAGCCGGGATAGTCAGAGTCCCCGCCACGAAGCCGTTGGGATACTTGTACGTCCAGGCAAACTGCTGGCCGGTCACGGTGATGGTGATGGGGCCGGGCGGGCCGTTGCGCACATAGTCCATGTTGGTGAACGTCAAGGTGAAGATCGCCAGCAGAACGACCAGGGGGAAGACTGTCCAGGCCACCTCCAGGCGGGAGTTCCCGTGGATCTGGGCCGGCTCCGTCTCGTCGCGCCGCCGGAAGCGGATGGCGGCGTACACCAGCAGGCCGCCGACCACCGCCAGCACGAACATCGCCATCCAGAAGACGACCGCGTAGACCGACTGGATCCGGCAGGCGTTCGCGCCGGCGCAGTCCAGGGGGCTGACGTCGATCGCGGCAGAAGCGGAGAGGGGCGTCGCCGCCATCACGACCGCACCCACCACCGTGATGATCGCCGACACTCCCCGGAAGTCTAGTAGGGCCGGCTGACGGTGGTCAAGCCGAGCCCACCCGAGCTTCCGGACGCGGTGACCTGAGTGCATCATCGGTGGAACAACCACCAGCGCCCCCGGGTCGGCGTCCCGGTGTTGCGTTCCACCGCGGTCAGCCGAGCGTCATGGATGGACGCGTACCAGAAGACCAGCGCGGCCATGAACAGGGCGATGAAGACCAGCAACGAGACCAGTTCGAGGATCACCGACAGCGAGACCATCAGGCTGCCCCGCGGACGCCAGGCCCCCACCACGTCCGTGGTCACGCCCGGGACGCTGAAGCTGAGCGCAAACAGGGCGATCACCCCCGCCAGGAAGGCGGCCGCCTTCTTCGGCTGGCCGTTGGACAGCTGCCCCAGACCCGGAATGAGGGAGAGGTAGGCAGCCCGGCGCGGATTCAGGCGTCGGGATGAGATCGTCGGGGTGCTGGCTGGCTCGACCACGGTCTTCAGAAGCCAGACATTAGCGCTGGGTCATCTTGTAGACGTAGTAGGACGCCAGCAGGAGGGTCGCCAGCGCCCAGATCACGACGAACACGAAGTCGCCCGGGCCGGTCTCCCCGAAATTGAGCAGGAATGCCGTGCTGAAGATGAGTTAGCCTCCCGCCTTGTGGGCCTTGGTGACGTCCAGCAGGAACTCGCCGTAAATGAGGGCGAACGTCACCGTGGCCAGGATGATGAAGGCAATCGTGGTGCCCAGCAGATCGCGCCACCACTGCCTCCTCATGGCAGCCTCGTGTAGTCCTGCCAGAGGCGAATCCAGTGGACCAGCAGCTGGATCTGGGACGCGTTCAGGATGTGCCGGATGCCCCAGGGCGGCATGATGGTGCCCTTGCGGCTGGGGTCGAGGTATCCCAGGTAGATGCACTTCTGGTAGTACTCGTCGTTGAAGAAGCCGAGCCGATCCTGGTCGTTCAGCGGCGGCCCCTTGAGCCCCTCCCCCGTCGCCCCGTGGCACTGGGCGCAGCTGTTCTCGTAGAGGTTGGGCGCCTGGTCGAAGACGGCAAAGGGGTTGGGGATCAGGTTGCGGTGCGCGGACGTGACCGTGGTCGCCTGCCGCTGGCCGTTGTGGCAGATGATGCAGCCGCTTTCGTCGATCCCCAGCCCCTTGTACTGGCTGGTGATGAAGCCGGGCAGATTGGCCACCATCGGCTGTCCGGTCTGCGGGTCGTTCACCACCTTGCCGTTCACATCCAGCACGTAAAAGGCCTGGGCGCGAGGATCGAGGCAGCGGGCGCCCGAGCTCGACACCGCCGGGCCGGCCCTGGGGGTCGGGCTGGGGGAGGCGCTCGGCTTGGGGCTGGCCGACGCGGCGGGCGACGCGCTGGCGCTGGGCGATGGGCTGGGGCTGGGCGAGACCTGGGCCGCCGCGACCACCGGGCGGCAGGCCATCGTGTCCTGGCCGTATGCCGCGAAGACCTTGTCGTCGATCACGGCCGGGTGGTTGGGGCCCAGCTTGCGGGCCGCTTCCTGGGGGCCGAGCTTCAGGACGTCCGGCACGTGGCAGGTGATGCAGCGCTCCACCTGGTAGTTGCCGTTGACCTTGACCTTGGGAAACAGCTGGTAGACCTGCGGACCGGGATAGGCCACCCCCTCGCTGGCGAAGTATCGCTGTTGATACTGCCCGTACGGCCGATTGAGCGCGCCGTCCTGGTAGAGGGCGAAGGCCAGCAGGAGGACGAACGCGACGCTGGTCCCCAGGAACCACTTCCCGAGCATCGATTTACCCGCTCCCCAGGACCAGGCCCCAGTTCCAGGTCCAGGCCTCGCCCCGGAAGAAGGTCCCGATCAGCACCAGCGCCACCGCGATCAGCATGTACAGCGTGAACAGGATGATTGCCACCTTGCGTTCGGCCGGCCGCCGGCTCGGATTGCGATCCAGGTAGGGCAGCAGGATCATGAGCACGATCACGAACGTCGGAAAGGCCACGCCCGCCATCAGGGGTGGGAAGCGGGAGAGCAGCTCCTGCAGGCCGAGGAAGTACCAGGGCGCCTTGGAGGGATTGGGCGTCATGCCCGGGTTGGCCCGATTCAGCAGGGGCGCATCCAGCCAGATGGAGACAATCAGCAGGAACACGGTCATCGCCACCGAGGCGATGAACTCCTTGAAGACAAACTCCGGGAAGGACACGATCATCTCGTCCTGGCTGTCGTCCCGGACCGCCAGCGGCGTCTCCGCCCGCTGCAGCCGCCGCCGGGCCTCGATCCGCTCGCGGGCTTCGGTGGCCATGCGCCGCTAGTGTCCCGAGTCCGAGGTTCGTTGAGAAAGTCGACGAACTTCCAATGGACTTCTGACTCGGGACACTAGAGACCGCCCGAGAAGCCGTCCTTGCGGACGCGCCAGAAGTGCACAACCATCAATAAGAACGCGACCAGCGGCAGCCCGACCACGTGGGCCACGTAGAAGCGGAGCAGGGCGTTGGCGCCGACCACTTTGCCGCCCAGCATAAGGTACCGCGTATAGGGGCCAGCGATGGGCGCGTAGCGGGCCATGTTGGTGCCGACCGTGATGGCCCAGATGGACAGCTGGTCCCAGGGCAGCAAGTAGCCGGTGAAGCTCAGCAGCAGCGTGATCAGGAGCAGCGTGGTCCCGATGGCCCAGTTGAACTCGCGCGGCTTCTTGTAGGCCCCGGTGTAGAACACGCGAGCCACGTGCAGCCAGACCGTGATCACCATGGCGTGCGCCGCCCAGCGGTGCATGTTCCGGATCACGCCGCCGAACGTAACCACGAACTTCAGGTCGTACATGTCCTGGTACGCGTGCTCGACCGAGGGTACGTAATAAAACATCAAGTACAGGCCGGTCACGGTCAGCACGATGAAGAGGAAGAACGACAGCCCACCCAGGCAGAGCGTGTAGGACATCCGAATCCAGGAGCGCCGAACCCGGACCGGGTGGATGTGCAGGAAGAAATTCGTGAGGGCGGTGCGGGCGGCGATCTTATCGGTGAGGGGCAGGCCATGGCGGAAAAGGCCCTGGACCATCTGGGTCATGACCGAATAGAGCTCATCCCACGCTGCGCCGAGCACTTTCATTCCTTTGCTTCTCCTCGCTGAGGGTTCACGCCTTGAGCCGGAAGTTGCGGTCCACCACGACGGACCGGTCGATCAGGAGCCGGCCGTCTCGGCCCAGCTCAACGCTGACGCGGTCCATCGGGCGGGGCGCGGGCCCGAAGAAGTTGATGGCGTCCCGGAAGTAGCGGCTGCCGTGGCATGGGCACTTGAATCCGGGGAGGATGGGATTGGCCTTGTTGGCCACCTGCCGGGTGTCCGGATCGCGGATGCCGCTGATCCCCTGGGTGACCAGGTCGGAGGTTACGTCGCTGAAGTAGCGCGGCGTGCACCCCAGGTGGGTGCAGATCAAGCTGATGGCATAGAAGCCGTTGGGGTCTCGATTGATGACGACCCGTTTATCCGTCAGCACGGTGGTCGACCCCAGGGCGTACTCGGTCGGCAGTCCAGCCTTGAAGGCGGCCGGGTCCTCGTACAGCACGTTGGGGTTGAGAAAGCCGCCCGACCCGTCGACCCCCGTCTTGCCCACCGGCGGTGGCCCCAGGCTCTCCCACAGCGCGATGGCGCTGCCGACGGTGAAGGCCCCCCAGCCGGCGATGGAGAAAAAGCTCCGCCGGGACATTTCCCGGCTGTCCTCGATCAGGCGCTTGATGTCCTGCATCAGACGAAGGGGTTATGCGCGTTGGGCGTCAATACCGTGGCGAAGATGATGGTCGATGCCATGATGATAAGGAAGAGAAAGGCGACGAGCAGGCATCCGAAATCCGCCTTGATGGCCTCCAGCGCGCCGCGCACCGCACGAGAATAGCAGAGCGCACAGCCGAGTCTATATCAGGCCCTCACCCGACATGAGCGGGGCTCGGTCGGGGTCAGCTGGCCGCCGCGATCCGCCTCGCCCGGGCGCGCCTCGCCGGCGCGGCCAGCAGCTGGGCGCGCTTGCGCACGTACTCCTGGACCAGGGAGATGACGGTGGCGTGGCTCCAGGTCAAGGGCGAGACCGAGATCGGCGCCCCGGAGTAGGGGTCGAGCTGTTCCGGGAGCACCCCGCTGGGCAGGGCCGCTGCCGCCACCCAATCCAGGATCCGGGCCGCCGCCTCCAGCTCGGTCAGGGTCTTCGCCCGCGCCACCAGCCACTGCGCGTACCACATGGTGCAGATGAACCAGGGGTTGCCGGGGACCTTTTCGATGTCCTGGCTGAGCTTCCAGTAGTAGTCGTCCTCGTAGCGGGCGATGCCGCCCACGGGGGTCTGGCACCACAACCGCCCGTAGACGGCTTCCATGGTGGACGCGATCTTGGGATCGTCGGCGGCGAACATGCCAAAGTAGAACAGGCCGTAGAGACTGCTGTCGATGGTCAGGTCCTTTTCCACGGACCCGTTCTCGCCCAGCACGATGCGTCGCAGGAAGCGGTTGCGTTCGGGATCGAACAGGTACCGCTCGGTGGCCTCCTTCATCGCCCCGGCAACCTCCCGGTAGCGATTCTCGAGGGCCGTTTCCCCATACAGGGCGGCGAAGTTGGCCGCGGCCTGCAGCCCGGCCCAGACCGCCGCCACCGTGAAGCTCATGATGCCGCGCCGTTCCTCCCAGAGGTCGTAGCTGGCGTCGGGTAAGCCGGTGTGCGGGTCCCGGTAGCGGGCCAGGAACTCGGCCGACCGCACGATCAGCCCCCGATAGTACGTCTTGACGAACTCGAAATCGCGGTGCACGTCGTAGTGATGCCAGAGCGCGAAGAGCACCACCCCGGTTTCATCCTCCTGGATCGGGTACTGGGGATTACCGGCGCGGTCGATCCAGGGATGCCAGCTGCTGCCGGGCTCGCCGGCCGGGGTGTACTTGTGCAGGAAGAAACCCTCCGGGGTCACGATGCGGGCGCAGAGGTCGATGAAGCGCCGGGAGACCTCCAGGTAGCGGGCCTGGTCCATGGCGTAGGCGACCAGCGCCCCGTCGCGGGGCCACATGTAGCTGTAGTGGTCGCGCGCGTCCTTGACGATGTCGGAGTCGTTGGCGGCCACAATGGCGCCCCCGTTATCCACCTGGGTGCGCACGATCAGCAGGCTGCGCCGGTAGAGGTCCGCCACCTGCGAGCTCAGGTTGGCGAAATCGCGCTCTTCCTTGTTCACCCACGCCGGCCAGTAGGAGCGCGTCCGCTCCAGGAAGAACTCCGGCCCGCGCTGCACGACCATTTCGGCCAGCGCCTGGAGCGCCGTGAAATCCTGGGCGGCCAGCAACCAGTGGTACATCACCGCCGTCCCGCCGGCCGGGATAGTGCCCAGGTGGGCGGCGGCCGTCATGTCCACCGATCCCTGCTCGATGGCGTTGTTCCCGAGCTCGCCATCCTCGGCATCGCGCCAGGTCCCCTGGGCGCCGCCGACGTCCTTCTTGCCGCAGGCGAAGCGGTCCAGCCCGGTGCGGTCGCCGACCTTCTGCGAGACGGCGAAGTAGCGCTGGCCTTTGTAGGCGACCAGCGCCCGGATGGCCGGGTAGTACATCGCCGTGTCGCCGACGCCGATGCCGTAGATCGTCCAGGGGTAGTGAAAGAACAGGCGGACCTCCCGCTCCGGGCCGAGGTTATCGACCCGGACGCGGCGGATGAAGAGGTCGCGGCCGAGATCCACGGCGTCGTTGAAGGTGACGCCAATCTTGAGCTGGGGGTGCTGCAGCCGGACCTCGGTGACCAGCGTGTCCTGCGCGTACCGGAGCTCGCGGCTCCAGGCCGCGTCGTCCAGCCAGACGAAGGCATCACCCGCCCACACCCCAAAGCGGCAGGCGTCGCCGGACGTGTGGTTCTCCTGGCCGACCCGCGGGTAATAGATGTCCCGCAGTTGATAGGCGCGGTCGAAGTTGATCAGGAGCGTGCCATTCCCAATGGGCAGGTCCCGCGGCACGCGTACACCATACACGCTGCCGCGGGCACGATAAGTGGGACGCCGTCACAAAAGTTAGGATCAAGTAGATGACCAAAACTCAAGGGCGCTCCGATGTGCTCACCGTGTCGTCCCGCCACCGGACCGATGCCATCGATATCACCGAACTGGTGCAGGAGCGGGTGACCGAGGCCGGCGTCGGCGACGGCCTGTGCACGGTCTACGTGGCGCACACCACGGCGGGCGTTTTCATCAATGAGAATGCGGACCCGGATGTGCCGCACGACCTGCTCGCCACGCTGGATCATCTGGTGCCCTGGGAACGGAACTACCGGCACGCCGAGGGCAACGCCGCCGCCCATATCAAGGCCAGCCTGATCGGGACGTCGCAGTCCATCCCGGTGCGCGCCAATCGGCTCGAGCTCGGGCGCTGGCAGGGGATCTTCTTCGCCGAGTTCGACGGCCCGCGAGAGCGCCAGGTTCACGTGAGCGTGATCGGCCGCTAAGAACGGAAGTCGGTCATATCAGGGCGCAGCGGCACCCGGTCGTCCACTTCCCAACAATGGGCAGCCTCGAGCTCCTGCTTGGAGAGCTGCCCGTTCACGTCGGACATCATCGGCGAAGTGGGCGGCCCGAGTGCCCGAAGACCGGGCATCTACCCCCATCTGCAATCGCCGCGGCGAAGGTGTTTCGAATCTGTCGCGGGGCGTAACTACGGCGGTTTGGCCGGTATATACTATTGGACTCTCGGGGCGGGAAGTCGGCGCGAGGCCCTTCATGCAGAGCAGCATCAAATCCGTTGGTACCTATGTGCCGGACGGCGTCCTGACCAATTTCGACCTCGAGAAAATGGTCGAAACATCCGATACCTGGATCCGGGAGCGAACCGGAATCAAGGAGCGGCGAATTGCCGCACCCACCCAGACCACCACGGATCTGGCCGTCGCGGCCGCTCAAAGCGCGCTGGGCGCGGCCGGCCTGCGGCCCGAGGACACCGACCTGATCGTGCTCGGCACCTCGACGCCGGACTCGTTCTTCCCGTCCGGCGCCTCCCTGGTCCAGCAGCAGCTGGGCGCGCATGGTCCGGCCTTCGACGTGCAGGCCGCCTGCACCGGGTTCCTGTACGCCATCAGCATTGCCGATCGCTTCGTCAGCAGCGGGCAGGCGCGCCAGGCCCTGGTGATTGGAGCCGAAACCCTGACCAAGATCATCAACTTCAAGGACCGCGGCACCTGCGTCGTTTTCGGCGACGGCGCCGGGGCGGTGGTCCTGGGTCCGGCCGTCAACGGCGGCGGCATCAAGTCGTGCGTCCTCCACTCCGATGGGTCCGGGGGCGATCTCATTTACGTGGCGCCCGGCGAGCCCGGCCCGGAGGGCCGCGGCCATGCCGAAATCCGGATGGACGGCCGCAAGGTCTTCCGGTTCGCCACCCAGATCCTGGCCGAGGTGACCCTCGAGGCCCTGGCCAAGGCTGGTGTGCCGCTGGAGAGCGTGCGGCTGATCGTCCCCCATCAGGCCAACGCCCGCATCATCGAGGCGGCCGCCAAGAAGCTGGGGGTGGCCCCCGGCGTAATGGCGAACAACATCGCCTGGTACGGCAACACCTCGAGCGCCTCGATTCCGCTGGCCCTGAAAGATGCGGTCGTCGACAACCGGCTGCAGCCCGGCGACCATCTCGTGCTCGTGGGGTTTGGCTCTGGATTGACCTGGGGCGCCTGCGTCATCGAATGGGAAGGCGCGCCGGCCGGCGGCGCCTGAGCTATGTTCCGCCAGAAGCCGCGCTACGTCGCGCTGCCGCAAGCCGCTCGTGCGACAGTCGGTGAAGAAGTCGACCGGCTCAGCTGCCCCAAGTGCGAGATCGCGCTCGAGCCCGCCCGGCTGGAAGCCGCCCATCGCGTGTGCTACCGGTGTGGCTACCACTTCCGCTTGCGCGCTGGCGAGCGCATCGAGATGCTGCTGGACCCGAACACCTTCGAAGAGGAAGGCCAGGACGTGGTGGCGACCGACGTGCTGGGCTTCAACGACTCCCAGCCGTATGTCACCCGCATCGAAAAGAGCCGGGCCGAGACCGGGCTGAACGAGGCCGCTGTCTGGGGTGAAGGCGTGGTGGGCGGCCATCGGGTGGTGACGGTCGTCCTGGACTTCGCCTTCATGGGTGGCAGCATGGGCGCCGCCACCGGGGAGAAGATCACGACGGCGATCGAACGAGCCATCCACCGTCGACTCCCGCTGATCATCGTGTCGGCCTCGGGCGGCGCGCGCATGCAGGAAGGCGTTCTGTCCCTGATGCAGATGGCCAAGACCTCGGCAGCCCTGGGCCGGCTGGCAGCCGTGCGGGTTCCGTTTTTTTCGTTACTGACCGATCCCACGATGGGCGGGGTGACGGCCAGCTTCGCCTCGGTGGCCGATGTCATCCTGGCCGAGCCCGGCGCCATGATCGGATTTGCCGGCTCTCGCGTGATCCAGCAGGCGACCTACGAAACGCTGCCCGAAGGGTTCCAGACAGCCGAATTCCTATTGAAGCACGGCATGATCGACATGGTGGTCCCCCGGGCGGAGCTGCCCGCCACCTTCCGCCAGCTCCTGGACCTCTACGACCATCAACCGGTTGAGCCGGCTCAGCCGGTGGAGGCACCAGTGCCGGCTACCAGGCCGGCGATCGTCCCGTGAGCGCGAACGGCTCTGGACCCGCCAGCGCTTGGACTCAGGTCGAGCTGGCGCGGCACGTTGACCGTCCGTATTCCCTGGACTACATCCAAGCCATCTTCCGCAACTTCATCGAGCTGCACGGCGATCGGCTGTTCGGGGACGATCACGCGCTGATCGGGGGGCCGGCCAGCCTCGATGGCCAGACCGTGATGGTCATCGCCCAGCAGAAGGGCCGCACCACGGCCGAGCGCGCCCTTCGGAACTTCGGGATGGCCAACCCGGAGGGCTATCGCAAAGCCCTGCGGCTGGTTCGGCAGGCGGAGCGATTCCAGTTCCCGATCATCGCGTTCGTGGATACCCCGGCCGCCTTTCCCGGCGCGGGCGCCGAAGAGCGCGGCATCGCCTGGGCCATCGCCGAGAACCTGGTCGCCTTCTCCCAGCTGGCCGTTCCCATCGTGACGCTGGTGGTAGGTGAGGGCGGCAGCGGCGGCGCCCTGGGCATCGGCGTGGGCGACCGGCTGCTGATGATGGAGCATTCGATCTATAGTGTCGCTCCGCCCGAGACCTGCGCCTCCATCCTGTGGCGAGACATCAGCCACAAAGTCGAAGCGGCCGAGGCGTTGAAGCTGACCGCCCGGGATCTGCACGGTCTGGGCCTGGTGGACGAGGTCGTGCCCGAGCCTGTGGGCGGAGCCCAGAACGACTACGGGCTGGCGGCCGATGCCGCCGGTGCGGCCGTGCGCCGGCACCTGTCCGCGCTGACGGCGATCCCGATCGCGCGCTTGCTGCAAGAACGATACGAGCGGTACCGCCGCATCGGACTCAGCCCGGCGCAGCCGAGCGTGAAGACCGTGCGCCGGGCACGCCAGCCGTAGCTTTCCGTAAGCTCAAGTCATCGCAAAGTCAGTCGCTCAGCCCGTTCGGGAAATCGTCCCGCGTCGCCAGCGCCTCGACCCGGAAGTGTTCCGCCTCCCGGTGGAACGCATCCGCGAGGGCTACTACAGCGACGTCTACTTCAACCGCACGGTGGACGTGCTCAGCGCCGACCAGCGTCATCCGCACGTCCTGATGCAGGTCTTCCAGAAGCAGGAGGCCGTGGTGGGCGGGATGGATGAGGCGCTGGCCATCCTCAAGCTCTGCTCCGACGACTTCTCCCAGCTGCGAGTGCACGCCCTCTACGACGGTGACGCCATCGGCCCCTGGGAGACGGCCCTGACCATCGAGGGCGACTACACCCTGTTCGCCAGGCTGGAGACCGTCTACCTGGGCGTCCTCTCCCGGCGGACGAAGGTGGCCACCAACGTGCGTCGGGTGGTCGAGGCCGCGGACGGCAAGCAGGTGATTTTCTTCCCCGCACGGCACGATCATCACCTGGTCCAGACGGGTGACGGCTACGCGGCCCACGTCTCGGGCGCCATCGGGGTGTCCACCGATGCCCAGGCGTCCTGGTGGGGCGGGCGCGGGGTAGGGACGGTGCCACATTCGCTGATCGCCGCCTACGACGGCGACACCGTGCTCGCCGCCCGCAAGTTCGCCGACCATGTGACGGACCCCGCGGTGAACATCATCGTGCTGGTCGACTGGGAAAACGATTGCGTCCGGACGTCGCTGGAGGTGGCGCGCGCCCTAGGCCCCCGCCTCTGGGGTGTTCGCCTCGACACCTCGGAGACGATGGTGGATGCCAGCGTGGTCGAGGTGATGGGGGACTTCGACCCGCGCGGCGTGACCCCGCAGCTCTGCCGCCTGGTCCGCCACGCCCTCGACCGGGAGGGATTCGACCACGTCCGGATCGTGGCCAGCGGCGGGTTCACGGTGGGCAAGATCCAGCGCTTCGAGCGGGAGGGGGTGCCCGTCGACGCCTACGGGGTGGGCTCGGCGTTCTTCCAGGGCGCTTATGACTACACGGCGGACGTGGTCATGGTCGAAGGGCGGCCCCGGGCCAAGGCCGGACGCCGCTACCGGCCGAACCCGCGCCTGGAACCGGTGACCTAAGGCAAACATGCCAAACGTCACGATCGTCGTCGACGTCCTCAACGGCTTCACCCGGGAGGGCAACCTCGCGTCGCCGCGCTGTCTGGACGCCATCCCCCGAATCCAACGTGTTATCGACCAACGGCTGCGAGCCGGCGACCAGCTGATCTTCCTGGCCGACACCCACGATAAGGACGACAAAGAGTTCGAGATCTTCCCGGTGCACTGCGTGCGCGGCACCCACGAATCCGAAGTCGTGGACGAGCTGCAAAAATATCTGGCCGGCGCCCGCCTGATTCGCAAGCGTCGCTATTCGGGCTTCTTCGAGACCGACCTGGAGGCGATCCTGCGCCAGCTTCGCCCGGTGGAGGTGACCGTGATTGGCGTGTGTACGGATATCTGCGTCCTGCACACCGTCGCTGACCTGCGCAATCGAGACTACAAAGTGATCGTCCCCGCCGATGCCGTGGCGACCTTCGATGCCCCTGGCCACCCTGGCGACGAGGTGCAGCGGTGGGCGCTGGCGCACATGCGCGGGATCCTGGGCGCCACGATTCGAGAACCGGCCGAGGTCTAGCCTAGCCCCGGCCCGCCTTGAGGGACTCGACCTCCCTGGTTAGCTCCTCGACCCGCCGCTCCAGCGCCGCGACCTGCTCCCGGGTGGCCACCGGCACGCTGGCCGAGGCATTCCGGACACCCTCGGCCACCGCTCGGCTCAGCTCGTCGCGGGACTTGCGCGCCTGCTCCTTTAGCTGCTCGAGCATCTTCTTGCCCTCTTCGCGGCTGACTTCGCCCCGGTCCATCCATTGGCGGACCAGTCGTTCTCCCTCCTCGGTGGCCCAGCTGGCGGCTCCGAGCACGAGGGTCATCGTGTCGCGCATCATCTCGCGCAGCCGGTCGGCGGTAGTTGTCGCGCGTTCCGTGTCTGGCATGGCTTTCTAATCACGCTACCATGAATCGGGATGCCGATCTACGAGTACCGGTGCCCGGACTGCGGGAAGCGGCAGACGATCCTGTTTCTAACGTTCGGCCAGGTCGAGGAGCACCCCGCCTGCCCGGCCTGCGGCGGGCGCCGGCTCACCCGCCTGATCTCGCGCACCGCCCAGGTCCTTTCCGAGGACAGCCGGATGGAGAGCATGGCCGACCGGGCCGACCTGGCCGATGTGGACGAGAACGATCCCCATAGCGTGGCCCGCTGGGCACGCAAGATGGGCCAGGAGCTGGGGGATGACGAGATGCGCGAGGACCTCGATGACGCCGTGGATGAGCTGGAGGAAGGGGGCCATCATTCGGACACCGGCGATGATGGCGACTTCTAGCTGATGCCACGGATTGCGCACGTCCAGGCTCGCGAGATCCTCGACTCCCGGGGCAACCCCACCGTCGAGGTCGAGCTCAAGCTGGATTCCGGGCATCGCGGAACGGCGGCCGTGCCCTCCGGAGCCTCGACCGGGGCTCACGAGGCGGTCGAGCTCCGAGATGGGGACCCCGCGCGCTATGGCGGGAAGGGGGTTCTTCAGGCCGTGGCCAACGTCAACGGCGAAATCGCCCACGCGGTCACTGGCCAGGACCCCGCCGGCCAGCGCGCCCTCGACGAGCAGCTGATCGCGCTGGACGGTACGGCAAATAAATCCCGCTTGGGGGCGAATGCCATCCTGGGCGTTTCGCTGGCGGCCGCCCGGGCGGCGGCCTCGGCTGCCGATAAGCCGCTCTGGATGTGGCTGGCCACCGAGCAGGGCCCGCGCCTACCGGCGCCGATGATGAACATCCTGAACGGCGGCCGGCACGCCGACACCAAGGTCGACTTCCAGGAATTCATGATCGTCCCGGCCGGCGCACCTACCTTCGCCGAGGCGCTGCGCTGGGGCGCCGAGGTCTTCCACGCGTTGAAGGCCTTGCTGCATGAGCGTGGGCTCAGCACCGGTCAGGGTGACGAAGGTGGCTTCGCGCCCGAACTGGGGAGGAACGAGGACGCCATCGTCCTGATCCTGGAGGCCATCGAACGCAGCGGCCACCGGCCGGGAGAGGAGATCTTCCTGGCGCTGGACCCCGCCACGTCGGAGCTCTACCGGGATGGGCAGTATCGCCTGCCGGGCGAGGGCCGCAGCCTGGACAGCGACCAGCTGATCGATCTCTGGGCCGGCTGGTGTGCTCGGTATCCGATCCTTTCGATCGAGGATGGACTGGCCGAGGACGATTGGGACGGCTGGCAGCGGCTGACCGCGCGGCTCGGCGATCGGGTCCAGTTGGTCGGAGATGACCTCTTCGTGACCAACGTGGTTCGGCTCCGCCGGGGGATCGAGTCCGGCGCGGCCAACGCCATCCTGATTAAGCTGAACCAGATCGGCACGCTCACCGAGACCCTGGACACGATGGCCGTCGCCCGCCAGGCCAGCTGGGGCGCGGTCGTCTCCCATCGCTCAGGCGAAACGGAAGACACGTTCATCGCCGATCTCGCCGTGGCCACCGGCTGCGGCCAGATCAAGACGGGGGCTCCCTCTCGGTCCGAACGGGTAGCCAAGTACAACCGGCTGCTCGGGATCGAGGCTTCCCTGGAGCACAAGCTGGGGGCCCACCTCTTTATGGGACGCAGCGCCATTCGCGCTGGGGCCCTGCATGGCTAGGCGCGGCGGCGGATTCCCGCCGGGGTTCTTCGACCCGGAGGAACCCCCGATTCGGCGCGTGCCGCCCCAACCGGCGTTCCCGACCATCCGGCTCTCGCCCTTCCTGATCGTCTGGATCGTGCTGATCGTCCTGCTGGTGCTGTTCCTATTCCTGCTCCAGCCGTTTGCCACCATCTACACGGACTGGCTCTGGTTTCGCGCGCTGGGGTTCGGGAGCGTTTTTGGCACTCGGTTCCGGGCCCAGCTGCTGACATTCTTCGTCTTTGCGCTCGTGTTCTGGGCCTTCGCCGGCGTCAACGCGGCGGTCGCGCTGCGATCCGGCCGCCGGCTGTCGACCATCGGCATCCGGCAGCGCGTCACGCGATCGCCGGGTACGGTCCTAGCCGCGCTGGGGGTGCTCCTCCTGGGGTTGATCTTCGCCCGCATTGCCGCGGGGCAGTGGCAAACCATCCTGACCTTCCTCAACCAGACGCCGTTCGGCACGCAGGATCCGGTCTGGCACAAGGACGTCGGGTTCTACGTCTTCACCCTCCCCTTCTATCGGTTCGTCTGGGGTTGGTTGCTGGGTGCGGTCATTGTGGTCGGGCTGGGCGCCTTCGCCCTGCACGCGTCCCGGACCGGATTGCAGACCTTCACCCTGACCCCGCGGATCATTCGCCACCTCTCGATCCTGGGCGCGCTCTTCGCCGCCCTGCTGGCCTGGAACTACCGGCTCGACCTGTACGAGATCCTGCTGAGCAAGCATGGCTTCGTCTATGGGGCCGGCTACGCGGACCTGGGGGCCCGGGTCCCGGCCTACTGGATCATGGTCGGCCTGATGGTGCTGATGACCATCGGCCTGCTGGTCAACGCCCGCCTGGCGCTGGTGGCCCCGCTCGTGTTCGCCGTCGTGGGGTGGCTGGGCGGCCAGCTGCTGCTTTTAGTCATCTTTCCTGGGATCATCCAGCGCTTCGAGGTTACGCCCGATGAGGTGCATCGGGAGACGCCCTACATCGCGAACGAGATCGCCTTCACCCGGCAGGCCTATGACCTGGCCAGCATCACGGATCAGCCGTTCTCCCCCCAGGCCGCGGTGACGGCGGACCAGGTGGCCCGCAACCCGCTGACGGTGCAGAACGCCCGCCTCTGGGATCCGCAGCTGGCGCTCCCCCAGGTGCTGAGACAGAACCAGGCGCTGCGAACCTACTACGACTTCGACCCCCATGATGTCGCGGTCGACCGCTACAACCTGAACGGGACCTACCTGCAGCTATTGCTGGAAGCACGGGAGGTCGCGCCGCTGAATCTTCAGCCATCCGCCCAGACCTGGGTGGGCCTGAAGCTCCAGTACACGCATGGCTATGGCGTGGTGGCGGCCCGGGCCAACGAGGCAACCGACCAGGGCCTCCCGGTGCTCACCCTCAAGGACATCCCGCCGGCGGGCCAGCCCGAGGTGACTCAGCCGGGCATCTACTTCGGCCGGCATACGAACGACTATGTCCTGGCTCATTCCCACCAGCCGGAAGTCGATGGCGCTGATTCGTCTACCCACTGGAGCGGCTCGAACGGGGTCGCGCTGTCATCGGCGCTCCGCCGGCTCGCCCTCGCGGTCCGCTTCGGTGACCTGAACATCCTGCTCAGCAGCGAGCTGACCCCGGACACGCAGGCGCTCTTCCGGCGGCGGGTCCAGGACCGCGTCGCCGCGCTGGCCCCCTTCCTGCAATTCGACGCCGACCCGTACATCGTGGTCGTCGACGGCAAGCTCTACTGGATCCAGGACGCCTACAGTGTCAGCGACCACTATCCCTACAGCCAACCAAGTCTCGATCCGATTCTGTTCCCGGGTGTCAACTACGTTCGCAACTCGGTCAAGGCCGTGATCAACGCCTACGACGGCAGCACCACCTTCTACCAGATCGACCAGAAGGACCCCGTGATCCGGACTTATGCCGCCATTTTCCCCGGGCTCTTTCGACCATTCGCGGAGATGCCGCCGGGACTGCAGGCGCACATCAGGTATCCACGAGACCTGTTCAGCCTCCAAACCCAGATGTTCCGGCTCTACCACATCACCGACCCAGTCGTCTTTTACACGAAGCAGGACCTCTGGGACATCGCGACCGAGAGCCTGCAACCAGGCGTGCCTCCAGTCGAGATCCGCCCGTTCTACGTGATCATGAAGCTGCCCGGCGAAACGCAGGAACAGTTCTTCACCATCCTGCCCTACACGCCGTACTTCAAGAACAACATGATCGCCTACCTGGCGGCCCGCTCGGACCTGCCCAACTACGGCAAGATGCTCGACTTCCGCTTCCCGAAGGCCAGCTTGATCGTCGGGCCGCAGCAGGTCGAGTCGAACATCGACCAGGCCCCCGCCATCAAGTCGCAGTTCAGCCTCCTCAACCAGTCCGGGGCGTCGAATCTGATCCGCGGCAACCTCCTCGTCCTCCCCATCGAGAACTCGCTGCTCTATGTGGAGCCCATCTACCTCCAATCGGAGAACCTCAAGATCCCAGAGCTGAAGAAAGTTATCGTCGCCACTGGGGAGCAGGTGGCGATGGAAGACACCCTGGACAAGGCGCTGGCAGCCCTGCTCGGGACGGCGCCACCGACGCAGCCGGGGCCGACCGGGCCACCGGCCACCGGAACCATCGCCCAACTCATCGCCGACGCGAACCAGCATTACCTGACTGCCCAGGCCGACCTGCGCAACGGCGACTTTACGGGCTATGCCGCCGAAATGAAGATCGTCGGCCAGCTGCTGGCGCAGCTGCAGCAGCTCACCAGCGGGTCGGCCGCCTCCCCCAGCCCGAGCCCCTCACCGCACTAGCCCGGTTCTCAGGCTCCTCTCAGGTGGCTTTGTCTTTGGCCTCATCCGCCGGCGCGAAGCTGGTCTCAGACAGGAACGATAGAGATGGGCTACACACTTCACAGCCTGATCGACTCGGTGGCCGCAGCCGGTACCGTCTACGGCTGGCGCCTGGACGCGGTCCTGCTGACGGGAGCCCTCTGGATCGCCACCTGCACCGCCCGCCGACTGGCTAGCGCAATCGCCTGACCCGGTCCCAATCCTGGGGGGTGTCGATGTCCTCGCCGGCCCGGTCCTCGAATTCGACCTCGATCACAGCTTCGGGATGGCGATCCGCCACCAGCCGTCCCCCGCGGTCTCCGGTGATTTGCCTCAATTCGGCAAAGAACTTCTGGTCATAAACCTGGGGGTTGCCGCTGTGGTCGCCGTAGCGTGACACGACGATCGCGCCGGGCCGGTAGCCCGTCACCAACTGCTGCACGTGGGCGGCTTCCAGGAAGGGGAGGTCGGCAGCCGCGATCAGGACGGCGTCCGCCGACGTCGGCAGGGCATCAAGCCCGATTCGTATCGACGAACTCAGCCCGTGGTCTGGATGGGGATTGACCGCCAGCTGCACCGGCAACCCGTCCAGCGCCTGGCGCAGGCGCGCGTCCACCGATAGGACGACGATTACTGGCCAGAGTCCGCCGGCCAGCAGAGCCCGGGCGGCCCGCCTGACCAGCGTCTCGTCCTGCCACGACTCCAGCAGCTTCTGCCGGCCGAACCGGGTGGAGAGGCCGGCGGCCAGCAGGATGCCCGGGATCAGCTGTCGACCGTGTCGAAGGCGCCGTAGGGCGGAAAGCGAAAGCTCATGTCTTTCGACAGCAACCCGCCGTGCCCCAGGCCAGTAAAGTCCCGGGCCTGCACCCGAGTGCCGGTGAAGAGCCGGGGCAGAATCAGGTCGAGCACCGTCGCTTTCGAGAACATGCCGCAGGCGGCGACTCCAAAGACCGGGACCTCCCCCAGGTAGGCCAGCCAGACGGCGCTGCCCGGATGGGCCGGCGCCCCCTGCCGCTCCATGTGAGCGCCCAGGCGATCCAGTGCCACCAGGGTCGGGTCCAGCGGATCCGTCGCGTTCGCCCCAGCGGTAAGAATCAAGTCGGCGCCGCCAACGAGCCGGCGCAGCGAGGCGGTCACGGCGTCGACGTCGTCCGCGACGTAATCGATCCCGATAATGCTCGACCCGAACCAGGCGACTTTCATCTGGAGCGAGCTCTGGAACTTTTCCCGCGCCGATGACTCGAGGCGTTCCCGGACGAGCACCCCGACGCGCATGGGCTTGAACGACACGACCCGGACGATGCCGCCGGCGCCGGCGCAGATCCGCTCGGCCGTGGCCAGGTTGGATTCCGCCGTCGCGAAGGGCGTGATCTTTACCCCCGCAACGGTCTTTCCGCGAGAGACGAGCTGACCATCGAACAGCGTGAAGACGGACATATCCGGGATCCCGTTGAGCGCATCCAGGCGGGCAACGTCAATCCGGAGGATGCCGTTGATGTCAGCTGCCAGCCGCATCTGGCTCTCCACGGGGCCATGCACCGTGATCCCGGGGCCGGCTACCGCCGCCGCCAGCCGGCGGGCGGCAGCGTCCTCATGTACATCGCCCGGGTCGAGCCGGACCACGTGCAGCTCGCTCGGCCGGGCGCGTTCGATGAGCGGCAGATCCTCGGCCCGCAGGATGCGGCCCTTGGGCAGCAGCACTCGGTGGTGGTCGTCGGGCGCTAGCAGGGTCTCCGCCAGCACCGCTCCGACCAGGGTGTCGGCGGTCATCCGACCCGCCCGAACGGCGACCGGAGTCATGCCGGGGACTTCATGGGGCCGCCCGCCCTGCCGTGCCTCACGGCGACCATCTCGCTCAGGATGGCCAGCGCCGTTTCCTCGGCGGTCTGGGCTCCCAGGTCCAGGCCGACGGGGGCGTGGACGCGCTCAAGCTCCGCGGGCGTGATCCCGGCGGCCACCAGCCGGGCCACCCGATCGCGATGTGTCTTCCGGCTGCCAATGGCGCCGATGTAGCGCGGCTGGCCCGCCAGGGCCGCCCGGATGGTGGGGTCGTCGAACTTGGGATCGTGGGTGAGGATGACGACGTAACTGGACGCGTCCATCGGCATGCCGCTCAGCACCTCGTCCGGCCAGGCGTGGATGACCTTGTGGGCGCCGGGGAAGCGCTCGGCCTCGGCAAACTTGGAGCGAGCATCAACGATCGTCACCCGGTAGCCCAGCACGGTGGCCAGACGCGTCAGCGGGATCGCCACGTGCGAGCCGCCAAAGATCAGCAGCTCGGGGGGCCGGGGGAACGGCTCCAGGAAGAGCCCATTGCGTCGCTCCGGCGTCTCCCGCTCCAGCAGTTTCTGCATGTCGGGGTCCGTGGCAGGGCGCAGGGTGCGCGCACCGGCTCGTTCACCCGTTGCCGTCTCGAGCACCACCGGATGCTCGGCCTCGATGGCGTCCATCAGCTCGCGGTGCACGTTCGCGAGCGGCTCGACCAGGATGTCGACCTCACCGCCGCACGAAAGTCCGACCGTCCAGGCCAGGTCGTCGCTGACGCCATAGTGAAAAAGCTGCGTCGGCGCTCCCTTCAGGACCGATTGCGCTTGCTCGAAGACTTCCCCTTCCAGGCAGCCCCCGCTGACCGAGCCGGCAATCTTGCCGCTGGCGCTGACCGCCATCCGGGACCCCGCCGGCCGGGGCGCGCTGCCCCACGTGCTGACCACCGTGGCCAGCGCCACGCGATCGCCCGCCGCGAGCCAACCGCGGACGTCCCCGAGCACGTCCCGCATGGACCGAAGTCTAGTCCGTCCCGCTTCGAGGACCTGCCTCCCGCAGGCTAGCGCCCTTGGTCCCTCGTGGCTTGCTCGCCCGACGCTGCCAGCTCAAACGAGCCCAGCTTGACCTCCCCAGCGCGCGAGTAGGAACTGGCGACAACCCCAGATGGCGAGACCCGGCTTTCTGTCAGCGTGAAGCCAGCCGGCATCGTGCCCTCGGCAAAGAGGCGCTTTCCTGAGCCAAGTGCGACCGGGAAGGTCTTGAGCCAGAACTCGTCGACCACGTCGTGCTTCAGCAACGTCTGAATCAGGTTGCCGCTCCCGTGCACCTGGATCTCGGGGCCGTCGTCTTTCTTCAGTTGCCGGATCTTCTCGGCGACATCGCCGTTGATTGGGACTGTAATTTTCCAATCAAGATTGACCGGCCGATGTGAGACGACGTATTTCTTCGCGCGATTGATCACCTGCGCACCCGGGTCGTCATCGCTCACACGGGGCCAATAGGCCGCGAAGATGTCGTATGTCTTTCTGCCGAGGAGCAGATCGAACGGGTGTCCCATCTGCTCGGTCATGACATTTCCCAGGAAGTCGTCGAAGTACCCGACTGACCATCCACCGTATTTGAAACCGCCGCTCTCGTCTTCCCCCGGTCCGCCGGGAGCCTGCATCACTCCATCGAGTGTGATGAATGACAACACGATGAGCTTTCGCATGTCCCAACCTCCTTATTGCTGATGTCCCTCCAGACTATGGCAGGTCGAAACCTCATGGGTTGTCCGAGCTCGCGAGGTGGGTGTCCGCTGCTTCTTCAGCAACTGCTTATGCTGGCTACGGGTATCAGGCCGGTTGCAAGTACTGCCGCCGTACCTGGCGGCGGTCGTCGAGGTTCTCCAGGAGCTCCTGGAGCTGCTCCAGGCTCACCAGGTTGTGGGCCGAGATGAAGTCGTCGACATAAGGCAGCACGGCGCGCAACCCCAGGGTTAGCGGCTCGAAGCCGGGCGCCCCCATCAGCGGGTTCATCCAGATCAACCGGTGGCACGACCGCTGCAGGCGCAGCGTCGCCTGGGCCAGCAGGGCTGGGTCGCCGCGGTCCCAGCCGTCACTGATCACGACGGCGGTGGCGCCGTGGCCCAGGAAGCGCCGGCCAAACCGGCGATTGAAGTCATCGATCGACTCGCCGATGCGCGTCCCACCCGACCAGTCCTCGACCGTGGCCATCACCCGGTCCAGGGCCAGGTCGGCATTGTGAATGCGGAGCTGGCGCGTGATCCGGGTCAGGCGGGTGGCAAAGACAAAGGCCTCCACCCGCTCGCTGGCATTCTCCATCGCGTATGCGAAGTGCAGCAGCAGGCGCGTGTAGCGCTCCATCGACCCGCTGATGTCGCACAGCAAGACGACCGGGCGGGGCTTCCAGCGGCGCCGGCGCCAGGCGAACAGCAACGGTTCGCCATTGAAGCGGAGGCTCTGGCGCAGCACCCGGCGCAGGTCGAGGCGCTCATCCCCACCGCGCTGGTAGCGTCGGGAGCGGCGCCGGCCGGCCGGGGTCACCATCTGCTGAATCATGCGCCGCACGGCGCGCATCTCCTCGTCAGAGAGGGCGGCGAAATCCTTGTGGCGGAGGACCTCGGTGGCGGAGTAGGTCGCCAGCGCTAGCGGGACCTCCGGGTCGTCGGCGTCGTCCAGGATGTTCAGCTGCCGCGTCTCTCCAGAAGCACTGCTAACGCTGCCATCGCCATCGCCAGGCTCGGCCACCGGCGGCGAGCGTCGCGGTTCGGCGGGGTCAGCACCCAGCAGGAATGCCCCCAGTGCCCGATCCAGGACGGCGAAGTCATCCCGGCGCCGGGCAAAGTGCGCGTGGACGGCGGCCGCCACGTCCTCGCGTCGTCGCTGGTCGAGCAGCGTCAGGGCCTGCAGGTAGGGCAGCATCCGGGCCGGCCCGGCATCGAACCCGAGCCCTCGCAGGATGAGCCCGAAGCGGAGCCAGTTCCGCGTCAGGGTGCCGGAGATCGCGTCAGGCAAGGACCGCCTGGGCGAAGAGCTGGCGGGCGCGCTCGCCGCGCAGGCGATGCAGGTCTTCCTGGTACTTCACCACCGATCCGAGCGTCGCCTGGACGGCCGTGTCCGTTAGCTCGGTCTGCCCCAGGGCCATCAGCGACCGGGTCCAATCCAGGGTCTCGGCGATCCCGGGGAGCTTGTACAGGTCGAGCTGGCGAACCCCGGCGATGAACTGGCTGACCTGCCGCGCCAGCACCGGCGGGACGTCCGGGATACGAGCCAGCACCACCTCGTACTCCGTCTCCACGGACGGATAGTCGATCCAGAAATAAAGGCAGCGTCGCTTGAGCGCGTCGTGGATCTCCCGGGTTCGGTTGGAGGTGATGACCACCGCCGGCGGGCGCTGGGCGGTGATGGTGCCCAGCTCCGGGATCGAGATCTGATAATCGGAGAGCAGCTCCAACAGGAAGGCCTCAAACTCGTCGTCGGAACGGTCGATCTCGTCGATCAGGAGCACCGGCGGGCGTCCGCCGTCGGTCTCAAGGGCTTGCAGCAGCGGCCGCTTCACCAGGAACTTGGGACTAAAGATCTCACGCTCCATGGCGGCGGCGTCGGCGCCCGCCGTCTCCAGCATCCGGATCTGCAGCATCTGGCGGGCGTAGGACCATTCGTACACCGCGTTGTTGACGTCGATGCCCTCGTAGCATTGCAGCCGGATAAGGCGGGCGCCCAGGATCTCGGCGAGCACCTTCCCTACCTCGGTCTTCCCCACGCCGGCCTCGCCCTCGAGCAAGAGCGGCTTGTCCAGCTTGGTGGCCAGAAAGAGCGTGGTGGCGAGGGACCGGCCCGCCACATACCGGTGGCTGCGCAGCGATTCTTCGAGCTCCTCGATGGACGCGTAGGGCAGGTCCTGCATCAGCACACTGTACGCAAGCCGAAACCTACGCGGGCAGTTTGGCGCGCTCGCGTTCGACGAGCACCCGCCGCAGGATCTTGCCCGACGTCGCCTTCGGGATCTGGTCGACGACTTCGACCCGCCGAATCTTCTTGTGGGGCGCCACCCGCTCGGCGACCCAGGCCATCAGCTCGTCCGGGGTCACCTGCCCCTTCAGCACCACGAAGGCCTTGGGGATCTCCCCGGCTTCGGCGTCGGGCACTGGGATCACCGCCGCGTCCGCGATCGCCGGGTGCGAGACGAGGATTCCCTCCAGCTCCGCGGGCGCCACCTGCATTCCCTTGTACTTGATCAGCTCCTTGAGCCGATCGACGATGTACAGGTGCTCGTCCTCGTCGATGAAGCCAATGTCACCGCTGTGCAGCCAGCCCTCAGCGTCGATGGTATGGGCGGTGGCCTGCGGATTGTTGAGGTAGCCTTTCATGATCTGCGGTCCGCGGTACCAGACCTCGCCCTGCTCGGTGCGACCGAGCTCTCGACCATCGACCGGGTCGACGACGCGGGCCTCGGTATTGGGGATCAGGCGGCCCGCCGACCCGGGGCGGATACTTCTCGGCTCGTATGGGTTGTTGGCCGAGACCACCGGGCTGGTTTCCGTCAACCCGTAGCCCTGGGTCACCACGCATCCCAACCGGTCGCTGCAGGCCTTCTCCAGCGAGGCGTCCAGCGGGGCGGCGCCCGAAATGATGCGCTGCAGTTTGGAAAGGTCGTAACGGTCGACCACCGGGTGCTTGGCTAGGGCCAGGACGATGGGCGGGACCAGGTAGTCGAACGTCACGCCGTAGCGCTGGTGCATATCCAGGAACTGCTCCAGGTCGAAGCGCGGCAGCGTGATCACGGTGTGTCCAACGTAGAGGCTGAGGTTCATCAGCACGGTCAGGCCGTAGCTGTGGTAGAAGGGCAGCACTGCCACCACCGTCTCTGCCTGGTCACCGGTCCAGACCGCGTGGGACTGCAGCACGTTGGCCACCAGGTTGAAGTGGGTGAGCATGACGCCCTTGGGCAGGCCGGTGGTGCCGCTCGAGTACGGAAGAACCACCACATCGTTTCGCGGGTCGATCGAGACCGCGGGCGGTGGCCCGGGCTGCATCAGCGATGCGAACGGCTCGGCTCCCTCCGCCTCTCCGAAGACGAACAGGCGAGTGATGCCGCTCTCCTGGGCCGCCTGGCGGGCCTTGTCCATGAATTGGGGAATGGTGAGCAGGTAGCTGGCGCCCGAGTCCTTGAGCTGGCGGACCAGCTCATCCACCGTGTAGAGCGGGTTCACGGTGGTGGTCGTCCCGCCCGCCAAGGAGACGGCGTGGAAGGCGACCGCGTACTCGGGCAGGTTGGGGCTGTAGATGGCGAAGACATCGCCCTTGCCGAACCCGCGTTTGGCCAGTCCGGCCGCGATCGCGTGGATGCCTTGCTGGAGCTGGCGGTAGGTGATCGTCCGGCCGCTGGGGCCATCGATCAGCGCCGGTCGATCGCCCAGCGCCGAGGCGCGCTGGAGCACGAACGGGGTCAGGGCAACTTCGGGAATCGTGACGTCGGGAAGTGGGCTATGAAACACCATGCGGCGTCGGCCTGACCCTAGCACCCGTACCATAGAAGCGCAATGGCCGTGGTCGCGCCGGCACCCGCCGTGAGCGCCTTCCTGGAGGCGCTGCCCAAGCGACTCCTCATCGGCGGCGAGTGGAAGGACGCCGCGTCCGGCCGAACCTTCGACACCATCAACCCGGCCACGGGCGAGCGCCTAGCCACCGTGGCGGAAGCGGGACCCGAGGATGTCGACGCCGCCGTCACCGCCGCCCGCAAGGCCTACGACGGACCATGGCGCAAGCTCCGCCCCAGCGAACGGGCGCGGCTGCTGTGGCGCCTGGCCGACGCCGTCAACGCGCACGAGGAAGAGCTGGCCCAGCTGGAGACGCTGGACAACGGCAAGCCGGTGCGGGAGTCCAAGATCGACATCCGCGGGGTGGCCGAGCATTTCCGCTACCACGCCGGCTGGTGCTCCAAGCTGCAGGGCACCACCATTCCGGTCTCGCTGCCGGGCACCTACTTGAACTACACCGTGCGGGAGCCGGTGGGCGTGGTGGGCGCCATCGTTCCGTGGAACTTTCCCCTGCTGATCGCGACCTGGAAGCTGGCGCCGGCGCTGGCCTGCGGCAACACCGTCGTGCTGAAGCCGGCCCATGAGACGCCGCTGACCGCGCTGCGCCTTGGCGAGCTCGCGATCGAAGTGGGATTCCCGCCGGGAGTCCTGAACGTAATCCCGGGCCTTGGCTCGACCGCCGGAGCCGCGCTGGCCGCCCACCCGGGCGTCGATAAGGTCGCCTTCACCGGGTCGACCGAGGTCGGTCGCGAGATCATCCGGGCGTCGGCCGGCAACCTGAAACGCGTCTCCCTGGAGCTGGGCGGCAAGTCCCCCAACATCGTGTTTGCGGATGCCGACCTGCCCGCCGCGGTCAAAGGCGCGTTCAACGCCATCTTCTTCAACCAGGGCCAGATGTGCTCCGCGGGTTCCCGGCTCTTCGTCGCCCGCTCGGTCTACGAGGAGTTCCTGAACCAGCTGAGCGAGCAGGCGGGCAAGATCCGGCAGGGGCCCGGGCTGGATCCCGAGACGCAGATGGGACCCCTGATCTCCGCGGTCCAGCTCAAGCGCGTCCAGGGCTTCATCGACACCGGTCGCCGCGAAGGGGCCGTCTTGCGAGCCGGCGGCGAACGGGCAACGGGCGACCTGGCCCGGGGCTTCTTCATCCAACCGACCGTCTTCGCCGACGCCAAAGACGACATGACCGTCGTGCGCGACGAGATCTTCGGCCCGGTGGTGGTCGCCATGCCGTTCGAGGAGCTGGACGAGGTCATCGCCCGCGCCAATGCCACGGCCTATGGGCTGGCGGCCGGAGTCTGGACGCGCGACCTGAAGACGGCCCACCGGGTGGCGGCGGGGATCCGCGCCGGCACCCTCTGGGTCAACTGCTACAACCTGATCGACCCGGCCTCGCCCTGGGGCGGCTACAAGGAAAGCGGCTACGGCCGCGATATGGGCGACGCCGCGCTCCACGAGTACACCGAGATCAAGAACGTCCTCATCAATCTTGGCTGAGAAACGGTTCCGGTTCGGCGTCACGAGATCCACCGCGGACTCTCGCGAGGAGTGGATGGCCGTAACCCGCAAGTCCGAGGAGCTCGGCTTCTCGACCATCTCGATGCCCGATCACATCGGAAGAGAGCATTCCGCCATCGCCCCCGCGCTGGTGCTGGCCGCGGAAGCTGCCCCGACCCTGCGGGTGGGCAGTTTCGTCTACGACAACGATTT
>Ga0209802_1000311_pt1 | contig 37498 bp, 30 predicted proteins | sample GraSoiAngelo_129_FD_185886 | JGI IMG/M metagenome (GOLD analysis project Ga0209802, IMG submission 185886) | Grasslands soil microbial communities from the Angelo Coastal Reserve, California, USA - 14_0927_12_40cm (SPAdes) (version 2) | ecosystem: Environmental > Terrestrial > Soil > Grasslands ... | reverse complement strand
CCGATCGTCAGCGATTTCAAGATTACTCCGGGCGGGCACTACGATTTGGAACAGATTCTCCAGTACGATCCTCAGATTCAACGGCTCGTCACCATCGGCACGCTTTTGAAAGTAAAGCCCTACCGGGAGTTCTTCGCTACCGTCGCTCACTTCCGCCTGAACGACAATCCCGCCCTTAGCGACCTGCCGGCCCGGCCGCCGCCCCAGCTTCCTCTTTTTCAGCAGCCGCTTTCGAACCAGATCCGCGCGCTAGCTGGCTACGGCAATGAAACTCGCAAGGGATTCAACTTCACAGGGGGCGTCGGCTACGACTTCACGAACAAAACGCTGCAAAACCAGATCGTCCAGGTCAGTTATAATGGCGCCTGCTGCGGCCTCGCGGTCGAATATCGCCGCATCAACCTGGGGCAGGTCCGCACGGAGAATCAGTTTCGCGTCGCCTTCATCGTGGCGAATATCGGCACTTTTGGGAATCTCCGCCACAGAGACAAAATCTTCTGAGGCGCCTGCTGATACCTAGTTGAACTCAACCTCAGAAGGCGCCACACATTGCGCCAGGCCTTCGCGCACCGACGGCACCCTTACTGGCATCCTAATCCGTGGTCTAATGTGACGCCTATGAACGATGCCGGTCTGGCTTTCGCGTCCATCGACGAAATCGGAAAGCTTTTCCGCACGCGCAAACTCTCTCCTGTCGAACTCACCAAGCTCATGCTCGACCGCATCGAGCAGCTTAATCCAAAAGTGAATGCTTATCTCACGGTCACTGCCGAACTCGCCCTCGCTCAGGCCAAAGAAGCTGAATCCGAGCTATACGCCCCGCGCGGCCGCAAAAGCCATCGCGACCGCGGCCCTCTCCACGGCATCCCCATTTCGCTCAAGGACAATATCTACACGGCAGGCATTCGAACGACAGCTGGCTCAAAGATCCTCAAAGATTTCATTCCCCAACACGACGCCCAAGTCGTCGCACAGCTCAAAGAAGCCGGTGTGATCCTCCTTGGCAAAACCAACATGCACGAATTCGCCTACGGCGTCACTTCCAACAATCCCCACTTCGGTCCTGTTCGCAATCCCTGGGATCTCTCGCGCATTCCCGGCGGCTCCAGTGGTGGCTCTGCGGCCGCCGTCGCTGCGGGCCTCTGCTATGGCAGCATCGGCACGGACACCGGCGGCTCCATCCGCATCCCCGCCGCGCTCTGCGGCATCGTCGGCCTCAAGCCCACCTTCGGCCGAGTCTCCGTTGCCGGCGTGATTCCGCTCTCTCCCCGCCTCGATTGCGTCGGCCCCTTGGCCCGCTCCGCCGCTGACGCGGCTTTGTTGCTCGACCCCATTTTCGTCCGTGGCAAAAACGGACCGTCATTGCAAACCGCAACAAAATCGCGCTTGCGCCAGCATTTCCGCTTGGGCTTACCTGAGGACTTTCTCTCCGAGTGGTTTTCATCGGAAGTGGAATTCGCTTTCGACAAAGCGCTTCGCGTTTTTCGCAAAATGGGCGGGAGTCTGAGAAGAGTCTCTGTGCCTCTCCTTCGCGAAACCGAGGATGCCGGTAATCAAATCGCCTGGGCCGAAGCTACGCATTACCATCAGCAGGCCGGCTGGTTTCCCGCGCGGGCAGCCGATTACGGCGAAGATGTCCGCGAGCGCCTGGAACTTGGCGTCAAGGTTCCCGCCACGTCGTATTTGAGCGCCTTAGAGCAGCGCGAATCTTTCCTTCGCGGTCTTCTCGCGGTGATGCGTGATGCCAATCTCGACGCACTCGCCCTTCCTACGACTCCCATTCCAGCCCCTCTCATCGGCGAAGAGACAACCGCTCTGGACAGCCATGGTTCAGGTTTCAGTCGCCGTGCGAATCATCCCACGCGCGCCTTGCTCCTGCGCAACAATCGCCCCGCCAACCTCGCCGCCCTTCCCGCCATCTCCATCCCCTGCGGTCTTACGCCGGACGGCCTCCCCGTTGGTTTGCAACTCATCGGCTCGGTCACCGATGAAGCTCTTCTCCTCCGCATCGCCCATGCCTTCGAGCGCGTCCGCCCTCCCCTCCCCCACCCTCCGTTAACAGCCTAATGGCGCCAGCAACTGCAAAACACTCGCTCCTCCGTTCTGCTGTTACAATGCGGCCACCATGGATTGCTTAACGGCCATTCCCGATGGGGTCGCAGCAGTCGCTTGCAGACGAGGGAGGTGCGATGTCGCTTCATTACACAATCAACGTGAGTAAAGACCACGCGCAGGTAACCGCAACCTGGGACATCACGGTGGACATGTCCGATACCGAATTGATCTCGAGTTTTGTGCTCACCGTCGAGGGCAAAGCTCTGAACACCCAGTGTTCCGGCGGCAACAGGCGTGCGAAAGCGCTGCCTACGCCACCCTCTCCAATCCAAGCTTGGATTGTCCGGTGACCTTCGTCATCACCACGAACAAGCCCGATGTACGAAAGGACAGCGATGTCCTTCGCGGAGAGAAGTTCTACGACGACGTCGACTTCTCCGGCTGATCCCTCGCCGCAAAACGCAGAAACCCGGCAAGCCGTATCCCTCCCCAGTCACCAGTCGCCAATAACCGGTCACTCTCTCCATTTCGCAATCCAGGCTTATCATGTTCGTGCCCGTCTGAAGGGAAAGGCAAAACCATCAATGCAGAAAATCACACCATTCTTGTGGTTCAACGGCCAAGCCGAAGAGGCCGCGAACTTCTACACCTCTATTTTCAAAAACTCCAAGATCGTCAGCGTCACTCGTTATGGCGAAGGCGGCCCCGGCCCCAAGGGCACGGTCATGTCCGTGACCTTTCAGCTCGAAGGACAACAATTCATGGCCCTCAACGCTGGCCCGCAATTCTCTTTCACGCCCGCCATTTCCTTCTACGTCAACTGCCAGACCCAAGAAGAAGTCGATGACTGGTGGGAAAAGCTCTCCGCGGGCGGCAAAAAAGAACGCTGCGGCTGGCTCAAGGATAAATTTGGCCTTTCCTGGCAGATCATCCCCGCCGCTCTCGGCGAACTGTTGGGCAACAAGGATCCCGAAAAATCGAAACGCGCCATGCAGGCCATGCTTCAAATGGACAAAATTGACATCGCCAAGCTCCAACAAGCCTCCGCGCAACGCTAACGCTTTTTCTTTTGTAGCGTCGGCAGATCCAACTAGGGATTCCACCCATCATTCAATAAAAGGCTATCGAGCGGTTGGCGAGGACTCCACGACGGCGTCAATTTTTGCTCCGCGACTTCCCTGAAAGACCCAGCGCCCCACGAAGTATCCCAACGTTCCCGTCACCAGCCCTCCGAGCACATCGGCCACATAGTGGTTTCGTACGTACACGGTCGAAGCGCACATGCACGTCACGAATGGAAGGAAAGTCCAAAACAACCAACGCCGGTGCCGCCACGCGCCCCACAGCGCGGCCATCGCTCCCGCCACATGCTCAGAAGGGAAGGCCGCGCCATGCACGCGCCCGAGTTTCTCGATGACGTTGATGAGCGTGGTGAAAGGCCCGCCGGTCAGTTCCCCGTGCCACTGGCCTGCCAGCGTGAACCACGGGCTCTGCACCGGAAAGACCATTGCGATGATATAGCCGAGCACGTATCCGGCGGCCGAATACGTCATCACCGCCCAATAACTTTTGAAATCGCGCTGGTAATACAGAATTGCGCCGAGAATCAACAAATAAACAAAATAGGTGAAATACGCGAACTGCATGAATTCGTTCAGCGCCGGATGCGCGAAACGCTCGAGCCACAGGGGCGGGTTCACCCCCGTCAGCCAGCGATCAATGGCGATCAATTTCGCGTCTTCCCATCCGGGATTTACCAGGTGCACGAGTTTTCCAAGTTCCTCGAAGCAAAAAAGAAAAAACAGGTGTGGATACCAATGCCGCCAGAAGTGCCAGAACTTCGAAGTAAGCGTCTCACCGGTTTGCCCCGCGCGCTTTGCGGAGCTTGCACCAACTCGACACAAGCTCAAAATCAAGGCCGCAGCCAGAATCTGCATTCCGATCAACCTGCCTGGATGCGTCAGGTTTTCCGCAAACAAGGCAATCAGCGCGCTGGAAAGTGCCAGGTATCCCAAAGCGATACACTCAAACGCTCCGCACCCCGCCCACGTCGCTGCAAACTCTGGGGCGATTCGCGCTGGAATTCCATTTCTCGGCGCGTCGAATATATCTGCGCTCGCTGGTGCACCCAGGTCCGTGCGCCATGGGATCACCGCTTCGCTCCCTCCCCTACTCGATCTTTCTCTTCGATTCATCCCGCGCTCTCCGACCTCACTGCTGCCGCCAGTTGGTTTACGGGTCGCTCGCCGCAAATCTCTCCAAGCGCATCGTTACGTGTTGCATTCTCGCGCTCTCTCGCAGCAGTGTCTCCGATTCTTGGATCTTGTGTTCTCTGCGTGAAATTCCTTCTTTCCATCCATCGCTGCACTAGCCATCCGCGCCTGTTAGCAAGGCGTGCAAATTTCTTCGAAGGATTCACCACCACTCCATTCCCCACGGCCGCCAGCATCCATCGATCGTTCACGCTGTCGCCATACGCCCAGCATAGCGCCAGGTCCAGGTGCATTTCCTCCGCCAACCGCTTCACTGCGCGCCCTTTCGCCTTTCCAAACATCGCTTCCCCAGGAATCCTCCCCGTCCATTTGCCATCGATTTGTTCCAGTCTCGTCGCATGCACTAGGATCTTCGCGGCACATCCTCGAGCCGCAAGTTCCGCTTCCAGGGCCCGCGCTGCGGCTCTCGCCAGTGGCTCCAGCGTTCCACTCACAATGACAATGGCGTGCCCCTGCGTCGCATGCCACGCCGCTTGTTCCACTGCCCCTCGGAAAAAAGGAGGGACAGGCCATCGCGGATTGCGCCGCGCCCTTTTTGAAGAAGGGGCCGGGATCTGTCCCTGGTGGCGGCTCTTGGGCCCGGGAGAATCGCTGCCGTTCTCCCTGTCACTCTCGTCCAGAATTTGCACACCTTTCAGATACATTTTGTTTGACTGCGTTATTGCGTTGATCCCGCGCGGCAGCAGCCGCACCGCTTCCTTCAGCCAGAGGAGATAGTTTTTTGCGGGGATTGCTTTCCGGTATCGCAATACGCGGAAAAATCTCTCCTCCAGCGAAGGCAGCAGGATCAGCGTTCCATCCAAATCGAAAAACACCGCAATGCTTCGATTCTTTTCCCTCATTGCCGGGACTTCCCTTCTCTCCATGATTTCTCTCACGCCGCTAATTGCGTTGCGCGCTTCACCTCGCGAGTTGGCCCAACACTTCCCGCGAAGTACTTCCAGCCCTCCACAAACACAGGCAGTCCACGCGCCAGGCAAAATGCCGCAGTCGCCCAAGTCAATACCTGCGCTCCCGTTCGAATGGTCGTGCTCACATCCCCGCCAAGTCCGCTCACCAATGCGACCGGCCCGCGCGTCAGCGCCAGCTCCAAACCCAAATAACAGAAGCACAGGCACTTCATGGCGGCGTACAATCCCCGGCTCCAACGCGAGGCCACCAGCATCCGGCCCCACCAAGTTTCGAGCATGGCATTCGCACCCCAGCCGGAGCGTCCTGCCTTCATCGCCAGACCGCGCAGGAAATCCGTCGCCGCCCCCCGCGCAAAAAACAAAATCGGCAGCCACAGAGAAACCATACCGATGACCGCAAAATAGGTGAAATACACGTTCTCAATCATGCGGTCGCCGAGAATGTCCAATTGTGCGCCCATCGGCGTGGCCATTTTTTTCTTGCGAGCGATGTGCCCGTCCAGGGCATCCAGTGCGATCGACGCCACGGTCAAGGCTACCGCCAGGAGATTCGCCCACGCTCCCCGCCCGAAAAGGCTCACCGCCGCGAATCCCACTGCCACTCGCAAAAGGGTCACCTTGTTGGGGGTCCAGTGCATACTCACGGGTCCTATCGGCCACCGCACTGGACCATGGCATCCATCCTGCCAATCGACTTCCCTGCAAACCATTTGACATCAATTCTTTACGAACATTCTAGGCCGGGGGCTCGCTACCTTGCGCCAGACAATTCTTTCATCTGTCGTTCTTTGGCCGTCAGAACCGTTTGAACTGGATTGGGCGTCTAATCGTTTGAAGGCCCCGGCACCCGGCGCCCGCCTGCTCAAGAACAACTCGCCAAGTCGAGACGCCGATCCTCGCCTTCACCAGAGTCTCTTAGAGCAAACCGGGAGCAGCCACGTGATTTGTGGGAGAATGAGAAAGACGACAAGGAGCTACGATGCGGACGCAGCAAGATATCTTTGCGCTAGGCATTGATTCCGGCATAAATTTTCCGCTCCTGTAGTCTTGGACTAAGGACTACCGGCAACAGGAAAGCGCAAGTTTTGAGGACAAAGTTCGAATGACTGACGTTTCACTCGCAGGAGCTTTTCTCGCGGGGCTCGTTTCGTTTCTTTCGCCCTGCGTTCTCCCGCTCGTTCCCGGCTACATTTCGATGCTATCGGGCATCGGCATGGAGCAACTCCGCAAAGGAGAAATGCCGCGCACCGGCCTGTTCGCTTCTTCGCTGGCATTCGTCGCCGGTTTTTCCGTGGTGTTCATTTCTTTTGGCGCTTCCGCCAGCGCGGTCGGCTCGTTCCTCAAACAAAACCGCAATCTTCTTGCCCCGGTTGCCGGCGCACTGATTCTTCTCTTCGGCCTGCATTTGCTCGGCGCGCTCACAAAACTCAAGGTTCGCATCGGCATCATCCTTGGCGTCCTCCTTGCCGCACTTGGCGTGGCGTCGCTTGTTCGCCAGGCCCCGCTCTTTGCGGGGCTCCGCGCGATGCACTTTTTCTCGCTTGCGCTCATTGGTTTCTTCGGTCCCCCGATGGCGCGCTGGCTTAATCGCGATGTGCACTTACGCAGCAGCGTGGCGCAACCCGGCGTTTGGAGCGGCTTTCTGCTCGGCTTCGCGTTCGCTTTCGGCTGGACCCCGTGCATCGGCCCAATCCTCGCCACCGTTCTTGCACTGGCCGCAGCGAGCGACACCATCGCCCGTGGTGTTCTTCTGCTCGCGGTGTATTCCGCGGGGCTTGCGATTCCGTTTTTGCTCACAGCCCTGGGCATCAGCCAGTTCATGGCTTTCTACAAAAATTTTCGCAGATATCTCCACGCCGTGGAACTGTTCAGCGGCGCCTTGCTTTTGTTCGTCGGCGGGCTGGTCTTCTTCAACAAGCTGACCTGGCTCTCGAGCAAGCTGACTTTTTTGAACCGTTTTTCACTCTGAAGGGGCGCGTTTGACGACGCTGTAAAATTCAAAATGAAAAAAATTCTTTTGATTATTGGGACCGTGGTCGTGCTCATCGGTGTGACCGTTTACGCGGACAGGGTGACGCGGCTTCCCAAGGGCGCGGGCAAATCCCTGAAGGTGGACGTCAGCGGCAAAGATGCTGGCGCACCCGAACCCGAGGTGACGTTCAAGGATCTCGATGACCAGGAAGTGCCGTTGAGCCAGTACAAAGGCAAAGTCGTGCTGGTCAATTTCTGGGCCACCTGGTGCGAACCCTGCCAGATCGAAATTCCCTGGCTGATTGAAATGCAAGAGAAGTATTCGTCGAGGGGCTTTACCGTTCTCGGCGTGGACGTGGATGACGAAGGCAAGAAGGCTGTCGCTCCCTTCGTGGCCAAGGAGCGCTTCAACGTGAACGGCCAGAAACTGGCGATGAACTATCCGATCTTGCTGGGCAACGATGCGGTGGCTGATAAATTCGGCGGCTTGCTCGGCTACCCGACGAGCTTCTTGATCTCACGCGACGGAAAAATCGTGAAAAAGGTGCAGGGCTTGATCAGCTACGAAGAAATTACGCAGGCCATCGAATCCCAGTTGTAAAGTAGCACAAGGTAAACTTCGTTAGACTCGCGGGGACGAGTACGCAACCTTTTGGGCGCGGCGGGGTTTAATGGGGTAAACGTCTGCTCTAACCGGATGAGTCAAAAGGACTTGATAGGCTTCGGAAGAGAGCGGAGCGTTAAGAAGGGACCCAGAAAATGCGATACCTAAGGTTCGCAGCTTTACTCGGCATTTGCCTCTTTTGCGCTTCGTTTGCGAGCGCGCAGAGAGTGATTGTGGGCGTGGGAATGGGCCCGGCTTATGTTGGCCCAGCGCCCGTATGTGCCTACGGCTACTATGATTATTACCCCTACGCTTGTGCGCCATATGGCTACTACAGCCCGGAATGGTTCGTCGGTGGCGTGTTCATCGGCGCAGGCCCGTGGTATCACGGGTTTTATGGACGTCCTGGCTTTTACGGTCGTGGCTACTATGGCCGCGGCTATTACGAAGGCCGGGACTTCGGCCGGCGTGGCTGGGACCATGACGGTTTCCGAGAAAGAGGATTCGATCATGAACGCTTTGGGCACGGCGGCGGCTTCCATGGTGGAGGAGGGTTCCACGGCCGCGGTGACGGATTCCGTAGTGGTGGATTCCATGGTGACCGCGGATTTCACGGTGGTGGCCACGGTGGCGAGTTTCATGGTGGCGGCCACGGCGGGCATGGCGGGCACCGATAACTGACGCGGATTCGGCATCTGAACGTTCTCGAAAAAGAGAAACTTGGGGACGGCTGGCGGTCAAGACTGCCAGCCGTTCTTCTGTTTGAGCTAAGTGGTAGGTCATGGTCAATTTCTCCGCATTTCTGAATTCCACATCAGAAATTGAAGCGATAGCCGAGGATCATTTTGGCAATCAGATGATCCGTCGAGTGCGTTATGCCCACACCGAGGCCGAAATTCACTTCCCATTTCGGCGAAAGGTTCAAGTCGATGGCCGGAAAAATTTGGTGTTGCTGCTGACCCGTGGGAAGAAAATCCGTTGCGGGACCGACGGCGCCGTAGTACTCGAAACCACCAGTGATTTTTTTCGTGAAGTCGTAGCTGAATTTGAAATCCGGAGAAAACGTGACTCCTTGATGGACAGAGTCCCCGTGAAAAGAGCGATCAAATGCGGGATTGAAGGAGAGATACCAGCGGCCAATTTGCTTGTCGATGATCGGGCGCATCTCCCAGGTCCACGTGTCGGTAGAAAATTGCCGGCGCTGGTAGCCGATCTCGTTGGAAAGACTGAGACCCACGGGCCAATTCCATTTTTTGGGGACGCGGACGCGAGGCCGAATGTGGTCGCCTACCCAATCCCAGCCCTGTCCATTTTGTGTGGAAGTAAAAATGTAGAAACCGGTCTCGAACCAGTCGGTGAAGCCATGCGTGATCTCAATGGTTTCATGCCACTGGTGATTGGTGGGGAGCAGACCGTTTTCCACCGTCTTCGAGCCTTGAAACGTGAAATTGCTGTGCAGCTCGATCATGGTGTGGCGCGGCTCGACCGTCTCGTAGCCGTAGACCTGGATCTCGTAATTGTCTTGTGCCCGCGCGGGACAGGACAGACTTGCGCTCAGCAACACAAGAAAACCGCAAACGGCGGCGACGCGCACGTTCATTCTCCTTGAGAAGCTACTTAGGGTATCTCAGGACCGTTTTCAGGCAAACACGGTGAGATGCAGAAACTACGCGTGCGGGTGCGTCTTGTCGTAAACCTCCATCAACTGCCGGATGGAAGCGTGCGTATATTTCTGCGTGGTGGAGAGCGACTGGTGGCCGAGCAGCTCCTGAATGGCGCGAAGATCAGCGCCATCCGCGAGCAGATGCGTGGCGAAAGCGTGGCGCAGCGAATGCGGGTGCAGGTCCCAGTTGACGTTAACCAGCCGGACGTATTTCTTGACGATGCGTCCCACCGATCGCTGCGTCAGGCGCTTGCCCGCATAATTCAGAAAAACAGCTTGCATCTGCGGGTCTTCCCTGCCATCCGACGCGTTCGATTGTTTCAAGAGCTGTTCGCGCATGGGCCAGTATTTCTCCAGCGCTTCCTGGGCTTTCGCGCCGTAGGGAACGATCCGTTCTTTGTTGCCTTTTCCACGCACGCGCAGGATGCGCTCCTTCTGCTCGATATCCATCAGGTTAAGGCCTGTCAACTCGCTCACGCGCAGGCCCGCGGCGTACAGAAGCTCAAGCAATGCCCGGTCACGGCGCAAGAGCAGGCCTTCTTCGAAACTCGCCGGCCGGCCCGGGCTCCTTTGCTTTTCGGCGGATGGCGTGCGCACGGATGACGCAGGCTTTTTCGAGGACGGCGCGTTATCGAGCGACGGCTGAGCCATTCGCGCGAGCTGATTCAAAAAACCGTTCATCTCTTCCGCAGAGAGCACCGAAGGGATGCGTTTCGGCAGCTTTGGCGTGGGAACCAGGCGCGCGGGACTTTCCTTCAGATGACCTTCGCGCACGCAGTACTTAAAAAAGGAACGCAAGGCAGCCAGCTTTCGTGCGATCGAGCTTTTCTCCAGACCGTGGTCATGCAGGTGGGCGACAAACTCACGAATCATGCCGTGCTTGACCGCGGCAAGCGTGGGCGCCGCCGCACCAGGAGGCGAAAGGAAAACAAGGAATTGATCGAGATCTTTTCCGTAGTTCACAACCGTGTGCGGCGAGGAATTTTTCACCATCTGGAGATATTCGAGGTACTTGGTGATCGCTTTTTTCATTCCCGCCTGCAACTCCGTAGAAGAAACCCAGAAACAGTATAGGCGTGCTCGCAGCCGCGGAACGCGGAATTGAGGACTTGTTTCCTTGGCTGCAGGCGGATCAGGATTTGGCTGCTACCGGCACCGGAGCTTCTTCCCGCTGCGCTTGCAGTTGCGTTTCCGGGATCAGCAATTCCCAATCACAGCCTCCCTTCAAGCAGGAGCGCACCGTTCCGATTTTGGTTCGCTTCTCGACGATGAACGGCGCGCCGCACTTCGGGCAGGGTTCGGCAATCGGCCTGTGAGCCGTCGTAAAGGTGCAATCCGGGTAGCGCGAGCAGCCGTAGAAAACTCGCGGGCGCCCGCGGCCGCCTTTCCCGGCGCTGCCCCGACGGACGAATTCCCCTTCGTTGCACTTCGGGCATTTGATGCCCAGGGTGATCGGCCGCGTGTACTTGCACTTCGGATAGCCCGAGCAGCCGATGAATTCGCCGAAGCGTCCATGCTTTTTTACCAGGCCGTTGCCACACAGCGCGCACTTTTCATCCAGAGGCTCATCCGGCTGATGTGCGATGCGCGTGCCCTGGACGAGCCTCCGCGTGGTCCTGCAGTCCGGGTACCCGGTGCAAGCCAGAAATGTGCCGAAGCGCCCGCGCTTGATGGCCATTTCCTTGCCGCAATTGTCGCAGTACTCGACCTTATTCTCGTCGTCGGCTTCCGGCAGGCTCGGCGAAAGATCTTCGATGAAGTCACAGTCGGGATAGCGGGAGCAGCCCAAGAAGAAGCCGTGGCGGCTAATGCGTTCCAGCAGCTCGCCCTGCCCGCACTTTTCGCATTTCCTGCCCGTGGGAATGCCCGCTTTGTAGGACAGCATTTCCTCATCGGCCTTATCGAGATCAATGACAAATTTCTCCCAGAACTCTTTCACGGCTTCCCGCCAAGGGCGCTTGCCTTCCTCGATTTCGTCAAGCTCTTCTTCCATGCGGGCGGTGAATTTCAGATCGAAGATATCCTCGAAGCTCTTCACCAGCAGTTTGCTGACGCGCTCCCCGAGCATGGTGGGCGAGAATCGCCCCTGATGCTTGGTGACATATTCGCGCTCGACAAGTGTCGAAATGATCGAAGCGTAGGTCGAGGGCCGCCCGATGCCATCCTCTTCCAGTTCCTTCACCAACGTGGCGTCGTTGTAGCGTGGCGGCGGTTCGGTGAAATGCTGGTCCGGACGAATCGTGTCCAGTCGCAACGTCTGGCCCTCCGAAACCTGAGGCAGGGCGCGACCTTCTCCCTCTTCGTCCTTTTCGTCGTCTTCCCGATCGGCAATCGATGCGGGCATCTGGTAAACGCGGAGATACCCGTCGAACTTCTGCACTGAGCCGTTGGCGCGGAAGGTATATTCACCGGCGCTGATATCGATCGATGTTTGATCCAGAATTGCCGGGAGCATCTGCGAGGCCACGAAACGCTGCCAGATCAACTGGTAAAGCTTGAAGAGATCATCGTCCAGATACTTGCGCACGTCTTCCGGCGTGCGCATGACGTCGGTCGGGCGCACCGCTTCGTGCGCTTCCTGCGCGTCTTTCTTGGACTTGTAGTAGTTCGGCTTTTCCGGCAGGTAGTTCGGACCAAAGCGTTCTGGGATTAGCTCGCGGACCTGCGCCAGCGCGTCATTGGAGACGTGCACGGAATCCGTGCGCATGTAGGTTATTAGGGCCACCGAACCTTCATCGCTGAGCTCCACGCCTTCGTACAGTTTCTGCGCCAAGGACATGGTGCGCTTGGCCGTGTAGCGCAGCCGGTTGTACGCGGCTTGCTGCAATTTCGAAGTCGTGAACGGTGGCGGGGGGTTGCGCCTCTTTTCCTTTTGCGTTACCGCAGCAACCTGCCACGTGGCCTTGCTTACCGCCGCGACAATCTTCTCCGCGGCTTCTTGATTCTTGACTTCGATATCCGCATCGTTGTGTTTGACGAGCTTGGCTTCGAAGAGCGGCGGCTGCCCGTCATCCAGCATCGCGTGAATGGTCCAATACTCTTGCGGCACGAACCCGCGGATTTCCGCCTCTCGCTCGACGATCAGACGCAGGGCTACGGTCTGCACGCGTCCCGCGGAAAGTCCCCGGCGGACCTTGTTCCACAGAATCGGAGAAATTTTGTAACCCACCAGCCGGTCCAGGACCCGGCGCGCCTGCTGCGCGTCCACCAGATTCGCGTCCACGGCCCTGGGGTGCTCGAAAGCGGCTCGAATGGCCTTGGGAGTGATTTCGTTAAAGGTTACACGGAAAATTTTCTTGGGGTCTGTCGCGGGAATATCGGTCGCCAAATCCCCATTGTTCTGCGCCCGTTTTCCGGTGTTGGCTTTCGCCGGTTCTTTCTCCTCGGCACCCTTGCCGTCCGGCTTTGCCGGCAAATCGGCCTCTACATAGCGGTTCGGCTTGGAAAGTACCAGCGCCAGGTGCGCGGAAATTGCCTCTCCCTCACGGTCCGGGTCAGGAGCGAGATAAACGGCTTGTGCGGTGTGTGCCGCTTTCCGCAGGTCATGAATGACTTTGCCCTTACCGGCGATGATTTGCAGCGTGGGCTCAAAAATTTTTTCGTCATCCAGGGTGATGGTAATCGGCTTCTTGGCGTTCTTCTGTTCCCTTTTGTTGTCGTTCTTCGCGCCCTTTTTCTTCTTTCTTTTTTTTCTCCCGGAAGGATCTTCCCCGGGCAGACGAATGCCAATGGTTTTCTTAGGCAAGTCCATGACATGGCCGATGGACGCCTTGACGGTATAGTTCCGTCCCAAATACTTATTGATGGTCTTCGCCTTCGCAGGCGATTCGACAATTACCAGCGAACGAGCCATGTGCCTTTGTAACTCCGTAACGCATTTCGGGAAGGGCGGACCGCGGGGCGTGTGTCCTTCTCGCTACCGTTGGCGAATCTCCCCGGATAGGTCCGGGCCTACCATCAGATGCAGCGGAGCGCCTTGCGGGTGCCTTTTGTCTATTGGCTTTTCGCGCCCCGAGGAGCGATTTGGCCGCTATCTCCCTCTATAACAAGACTTTGCAGAACTGTTTTCCGGGCAACTGCCGGACGATCCCTTTCATCTCCAGGTTAAAAAGCGTAGCCAGAACGTCAGAAGAGTTCAAACCGGAGCGCTCCACGATATCGTCGATGGGTACGGGTTCCTCCGCGTTGAGCAGCTCGTAGAGCTTTTTCTCTGAACCATTCAGGGCAGCGCCAGCTAACAGGTTCCGCTGCTCGGCCTCCGGTTGCTCGGCTTGCACGAGAGCCGCCCGAACAGGCGTGGGAAGTTCTTCTATCACATCCTCCGCGCAAGTGACCAGCTTCGCGCCCTGCTTAATCAGTTGATTCGGCGCGAAACTCACCGGCTGTGTCACGTTTCCGGGCACCCCAAAAACCTCTCTGCCGAATTCCATCGCCAGGCGGGCGGTGATGAGCGACCCGCTGTATTGCGCTCCCTCGACGACCACCACGCCCAGGGGCAAGCCTGCGACGATCCGGTTACGCACGGGGAAATTCTCCGGTGCGGGATGCGTCCGCAAGGGAAGTTCACTGATGATGGCGCCCCGTTCCAGCACTTTTTCGTAGAGTTTCTTGTTTTCCTTGGGATAGCAGACATCAATGCCCGTACCCAGTATTCCGATGGCCCGGCCGTGAGCATCCATGGCACCTTGATGCCCGATGGCGTCGATTCCGCGGGCCAGCCCGCTCACGATGACTAAGCCGCGCGCCGCCAGATCCCGCCCCAGCCGCTGTGCCATTTGCGTGCCGTAGAGGGTCGGCTTGCGCGTGCCCACAATGCTGAGGCTGGGCAAGTTCAACACCTGCAGGTCGCCACGCACGTATAACAGAACGGGAGGATCGTAGATTTGCAGCAGCGTCTGGGGATATTCCGGCTCGGTCCAATTCAGCAGCATGCATCCCGCGATTTTTCGAACGCCCGCCAGCTCCTTCTCCGCCCGAGGGAAGGCGGCCTTCTTGAGAATGGCCTGCGCGGTCTCCGCCGGCAGGTGGCAGGCTTCCAAATCTGGCAGGGAAGCGCGAAATACGCCCTCTGGTGAGCCGAACTGTCGCAGCAGACGGGCAGACAGGCGCGCCGCCAGACCGGGTGTCAGCGCCAGCGCGAGCCAGGAGAGGGAATGATCCAGCTGCATCGCCACGCCAGCCTATGGGTATAGTAACCGGGATGTCAAGTCCCCCTAATTAAACTAGCTGACAGCAGCGGGCTTGCGTGATGACTGGCCCCATGCTCGATCTATACGTTCACTTTCTGCCGACGAAGCGCACTCGCAATGTGGTGGCGCGTCCTTGTCCGCCGGCAAAAGCGCCATAATTAGGAGCGTCAACGTTGTTCACTACCGTATCCGGATTCTGCCGGCCAAGAATGTTGACCGCCTCGATTCGCGCCGCCCACAAATACCCGCGGAAGCCAAATTTCCTCTCCAGGCCCAAATTCAAGCTGGCGTAAGCGGGAAAACGTATAGAATTCGGCGGACCAACGAGTTGCTGCTGAAGATTGACGGCGCTGAAGGGATATCCCGTTCTGTACTCGAGGAAATAACTCAATTGCGTACTCCAGACGTGCGTCGGCGTCCAACCCCAGGTGACCAGCCGGTTGGGCGTGTCCCAGGCCAGCGGGCCGGGTTGCTGCGGGGCATAAAAAATGGAACCAAGGGCAGGGTTCAGGACCTCGTCCGAATGCGCACGCGACCGCATATAGGCGCCGTACAATTCGGTACTCGCCGAGAACACGTGGCGCACCGAGAAGGTGGCCGCGCGGTAGCGGTCCTTGCGATGATCTTGTAGTAGAAAAATTCCGCCCGGCTGCGACGGCTGTTGGTCAACGAAAGCGAAACCGTGTAAGCCGTTGCGCGCGAGGAGCTCGAGGCTAACGAGGGTGTTGCGTCCAAATTTCTCCTGCCAACCAGCGCTCGAAATCGTAAAGCGCGGCTGCTGCAGACCGTTCGCAGGCAACGCGAATTGGCTGACGATAGGCCCTGGAGCAACGACGTTGCCGGCGGAGTCGTAGAAGGTGTCAACTTGCCGCTGGTCCAAGATCTGACTGATGAGTGCGAGATTGAGAGGCGCGTTGTAAATACCCCATCCGAATGAGAGTTTCGCGCGGTCATCGCCGAAGGGCAGTACGTTGGCGGACACACGAGGTTCAGCCACGGCGCTTTGCGTGAACCGGTCCCAATCCGTTCGCAAGCCCGTTTGCAATATGAACCGCTTCGAAATCGACCAGGTATCCTGGGCATAGCCACCGGCTTGCGTGTTCGAAAGATGCGGAGTTGCCGCTCCTGCAAAGGTGGAGCGGCGCACCAAACATCCAACCGTGGGCGAGACGCAGGCCGTTCCATCCATTGGATTCGTCGCCCGGAGCGCATCAATCCCCCCCCGCTGCGCTGACTGATGGAACAACAGCCCCGCGACATTGAGGCCCGCAGCGAGCTGATGCGTGCCGTGCCAGTGGCGAGAGGTAGTCACCATGTTCGCCACGGCCTGCAAGCGGTGACCACGCTGGCGCAAATGCTGGAAATAGTTGCCGCTCGTGCCGGCAATGAGCAGAACGAAGGGTTGCGAGCCTTGCGGCGTGTAATCGAGTACGCCGCTGTCGGCGGCGGCTCCGAGTTCAAAGAGCGTGCCGTGAAGCCATATCTGATCTTTCAGAGAAACGAAAGCGCGGCGTTGATCGGCGGTAACCGTGGTGGATTGTGGATCGAGCGCGTCCAAGCCAAGATTGCTATCGTTGGCGCGATTGTAAAGGAAACTTGTGTGCAAAATCTGTTTTGGCGTGACGTTGTATTGCAGCCGCAGAAGATTATCGCCGGCCCATTCCTCAAAGGTGTTCGCGCCCGCAGGCTGCTGCTTGACGACACCGAAGGTGTGTTGAACGGCAATCGAATTGGAAAACCAGAAGCGCCCGCGCTCGATTGGTCCGGAGAAGGTGAACCGCGGATACCAGTTTCCGAGATGCGTGCCTTCTTGAATGTTGATGCCGGGAGCGGGGTTGGTGGTCCCGAATCGCCACCGGTCATCGCCGTCGGGAGTTTCAAGATTCAATATGCCTGCTCCCGAGTGCGCATAGCCTGACCCGATCCGCCCCGTCTGCACCTCGACCGCTCGGGTGGCATCCACATTGAACCGCGACGTCAGCGCCCCGCTTACCGGGTCTCCAATCTCAAATCCATCGAGCAAATATTGCGTCTCGCCCGATCGCGCTCCGGCCACGTGCAGATTATCCTGATGGTCCTGCACAATCTCCGGCAGGGCGACCAGACTCTGCTGAAGAATATGGGTATTCGGCACCGGAATGTCGCGAATGTCCCGCGCGGAAAGCGAGGATCGCTGCGACGTGTCCTGCGTATCGATCTGATTCGAGGGCGCCGTGACTTGTACCTGCTCGTGAATCTCGTGCTCGTGATTCAAGACCAGGGAGAGCTCGTTGGCCCCGGCGTGGAGGGTGACCACCTGGCCGGTAAGCACGAAGAAGCCTTCCTTGCGAACTTCCGCGTTGTAGTCCCCGGGGGAAAGATCGTGGAGAGCGAAATGCCCTGTTCTGTCCGTCTCCGTTCGATAGGCGTGCCCAGCGGCATCCTCAAGCTTGACTTGTGCTGCTCCGACCGGGACGGCATTTTCGTCCAACACCGCACCCGTGCAATCGGTGGAGTCCGCCGCTTGCATTCTCCCAGAAGCAAAAATGGTGGAAGAAACCAATACCGCAGTAAACAGGCGAGCAGGCCACATGCAACACCATCCCAACTGCCCCATCTCTGATTAAACTACAGTTTTTGCCAGCTTGTTTCTAATTCTTGAGCGGATGTTAGGACCGCGTTCTGGTCAAACGTTGAGGTTCGGCGCGATTTGAGCGAAAGAAAAACTGAACCTCAACGTCGCGGTTGTGCCGCATCTTCTTGAAGGACTGCATCGAGAGTCTTTATGAAGAGGTCCGCGTCTGCTTCCGTGAACACCAGCGGCGGGCGCAGCTTAATCACGTTGTGATGCGGGCCGTCCGTGCCCGTGAGGATCCCGCATTCCCGAAGCCGGTTCACTACATACGACGCTTGCAGCGGTGCAGCTTCGCGCGTCTCCCGGTCCAGCACCAGGTCGAGGCCCAAAAACAATCCCGATCCACGCACATCTCCGATCAGCGCGTGCCGCTCTTGCAGCGCATGTAATCCATTCATGAGATGCGTGCCCACGCGCAGAGCTTGCTCCTGTAACCTTTGGTCTTCCAGAACATCGAGAACCGCCAGCCCCGCCGCGCACGCCACTGGATTGCCGCCAAAGGTGCTGAAAAATTCCATCCCGTTTGCAAACGAATCCGCGATTTCCTTCGTGGTGACCACCGCGGCCAGCGGAAACCCGTTCCCGATCGGTTTTCCCAGAACCACAATGTCCGGCACCACACCTTGCGTTTCGAATCCCCAGAAGTGCGTCCCCAGGCGCCCGAAGCCGACCTGCACTTCATCCGCGATGCACACTGCCCCTGCCGCGCGCACGTGCCGGTAAACTTCCCGGAGATATCCCGGCGGAAAAACAATCTGCCCTCCAACACTTGGCAAAGTTTCGGCGATGTACGCTGCGACGCTCCGTCCCTCGGCGCGCGTGCGGTCCAGGATGTCCGCCACGTGCCGCGCGTACTTCGCGCCTGCTTCTTTGTTGTTGCGCCGATACAAGCCACGATAGTCATCCGCCAGCGGCGCGACGTGCACCCACGGCTTCTTGCCGTGCCCACCAGGTCCGTCAAATTTGTAGGGGCTGATATCAATCAGCGTGCTTGTGTGACCGTGGTATGCATGCTCCACCACGATCACATCTTCGCGGCCTGTGTGCGCGCGCGCCAGCCGCAGCGCCAGCTCGTTCGCCTCGCTCCCGGAATTCACGAAGAAGCACACGCGCAGCGGCTCGGGCAGCTTGCGCGTCAGCCGCTCGGCATAGCGATTCACATTGTCGTGCAAATAGCGAGTGTTGGTATTGAGCAGCCCAAGCTGCTCCTGCGCGGCCCGCACTACCCGCGGGTGGCTGTGCCCTACGAGCGGCACATTGTTGTACACGTCGAGGAAAGCGCGTCCTGTGTCCTCATACAGATACTGCATCCACCCGCGAACAATTTTGAGCGGATGTTCATACGAAATGCTGAAGTTTTTTCCTAACAGAGCTTGGCGCGTTTTCAAAGTTTCGTTGAAATCAGCTTCTTTTGTTGGAAAGTGCTCCAACGGAATCCCCAGCAAAATATTCGGATCTGGAGACAGGCTTGTCCACACCGCACGCTGCGAAGCGTACGCCACCCCCGGAAAATCCGCTCCGAGATCCAGCAAATCGAGAATGATCTGGAAATGAAGATGCGAAGCCCAACCGCCGTTTTCCGCGGATGTTCCCACGCGGGCAAATTCCTGACCGCGCGCCACGCGCTGACCGACTTCGAGTCCGTCGAGCGTCTGAGTGGTCAAATGTCCGTAGAGCGTGAAAAATTCCGAGCCGTCCCCGATTTCGTGCCGCAAAATCACCAGTGGACCATAATCCTGCGGGGCAGCATTGTTCGCGAGAATTTGCACGACGCCATCGAGTGGCGCACGCAACGCCGTGCCCGGCGCAACGAAAAGATCAATGCCCAGGTGGATTGTCCGGCGTTCTGCTGTCGGGTTGTCTCCGCCTCCAAAAAGCGGGGAATTGTAGAGTGGCCGCGCTTCGTCATACCGCCCGATGCCCACGCGGACGCCGGTTCGTTTCATCTCCCCCAATATCTTTTCTGTAAGAGCAGGGGTTTCAGCGGCGGCAGGATCGGCTCCGAGAAAAGTACTTCCCACGCTCAAATCAAAAACAAGACTCGGCGCTGTTCTCAAATCTGCGTCAAGGATGGAACTGGCCGATTTTGCGTTGGTTTGCAGCCAGCGCTGCATCGTCACTGCATGGGGAAGCGGCTTCATTCCACAGACGGCGCGAAAAGTGTAGTGGGCAAAGCGCGGATGAATTTTGGAAAGCTGCTCCAGCGCATCCCAGGCTGCCGATTCGCTGATGGTCACGTAAGCATCTTCCGGGATCGTTTTTTTGCGGTGCGCCGAATTTGTCACGCTGACCGCCAGCCGTGCCGCCATCAGTCCAAAAAGAACCGCGACCTCTTCTTCCTGCAGCGGAAACACACCTTGATAGCCCGTAACAACTTCTGCCGCCGCCTTTAGCGGGTCCGTCTTCCCGAGGATCGCGTAGGCGGCCGCGATGGCGGGTTCCGAAATCGTCAACCCGTGGTGCATGTCGCCAAAATCAATTACGCCAGCCACTTTGCGCGGCTGCGGCCAGGGGTCGCTCACCAACACATTATGGTCGTTCGCGTCGCCGTAAATCACACTGCGGCGCAGTCGCGGCAATCTCGGCACAACTTCCGTTTCATAAATTGCCAGGAATTTCTCGACCAGCGCGCGCCGCCCGGTGTTCTCGATCTCCGGCACGTACGCTTTGATCCAACCGGCGCGCGATGAATCCCATTTCAGCTCGCGATGGGCGGCGGGATGCTCGAAAGATTCGAGCGCCCTATCCATCTCCCCCAAAAACCACCCAAGATCACGGAGAAGTTCCGGTGGGTGCGGGCGGACTTCGGCCAGAACTGTTCCCTTGAGGAAGCTCAAAAGCCAAACCAGCCGCTTCGAACCATCAGGACTTGTAATTTCCGTGAAACGTTCGCCGCGGTGATTCGGCAGCACTCGCGGCAAAGGCAACTGCGGCGCGCGCTCCGCCAAATGCACCAATGCCTGGCATTGGAAATCAATGAACGACGGCTCTCGCGCCGGGTGCATCACTTTCAGCACAAACGCGCGGCCGTCCGCAGCGCTCAAATGAAAATTGTCGTCGTATTCACCCGATAGCGCCCGCGCTGAAGCTTCCAACCCATAGATTTCCCGGGCCAGACGAGTGGCTTCGGCCTCAGTTACCCGGTGTGCGACGCGTGCTTCCAAGAGCATGCGCCAAATCTTATCTGCAATTGCCGAACGGCGTCTATCTCACCGCGAAGATTCAGGATAAGTTCGCTAATCCCAATTCAGGTTTATTCCCGCCCCTGCTCGACCGATACGGGACCGTTCACCGTAGAGAGATGCAGCACCATGGGCGCAGAACCGTATTCGATCCGCCGGTGCTCATCATCCCAGGTCTTGCGCGCGCTATCGCAAACGCTCGCGCGGCAGCTCACGGGCGCGTAATTCGTCGATTCCACCACAAAGCTGGACTGGAATCCGCTCGGCACTCTCAAAGTTACCGGACCGTTTTTCGCGTCGGCTGAGAGTCCGCTGCCGCTCCAGGTTTTTCCTTTCAAGTCCACGGAGATTGGGCCATTCTCCGTTCGAATCCGCACGTTCCCGCTGCTTCCCTCCAGGCTAATCGGGCCATTCAAGGCGCTGATGTCCGCATCTCCGGAAAAGTTTTTCAAGCTGATCGGCCCGTTGTGCGCGTGGGCTGTCAGTTTGCCATCGACGTCATACAAGGAAATGGGCCCGTTCATCGTATCGAGGTCGATCGCCGCCGATTTCGGCGCTCGGATGAGCAGGTAAACTGTCCAGTCGTCCTCACCCGCCGGTCCTTTGGTCGACACGGTGCCGTTTTCAATCTGCGTCGTAATCTGTGAAAGCATGCGCTCGGCCGCATCTCCCCGAAGAACTGCTTTGCAAGCCCTCACGGAATAGTTCTCCTTGTCCCAACCTACCACCTGCACGCCGCCGTTCGCATGCGGGCGCACTTTCAGTACCGGAGCTTCCGCCTTTGTCACCGCGCGTTCTTCGGAACGCACCACGGCATCCTGGTCGTCAAATTGAATGTGAAGATTGGAGCAATCAACAATCGGGCGTTTGTGGCCATCGGAGATATTCACTGAGTGATGGCGCGAGGCCGCTCGTGCGGGTGAAAGACCAATGGCAAGCAAGGCCGGGGCGAAAATCAGGCAAAAGATGGTGGGTGGACGCATGGGGCCCTCCTCGCAGCTATAGACGACAGAAGGGCCTGTTAGTCACGCAGGGTCGGGGTGAAAATCACTCCTGTTCGTCCCAATCGTCGACCGCACCCATCGGCGGCGTCAGGGAGAATAAGGACCAGCTTGAGAACTTCAACATTTTCGAAACCTCCAAAGGCGACGAATGGTTTTACAACAAAATAGGATTGGCGCAGAGAGAAATCCTGTCTGTTATACTGGGTCTTCTTCGAGAGTTCGAACCGTGGCCAAACTTCGCATCTCCATCGTTCAGTACCTGAACACCGCTCCGCTCGTCTGGAGCTTCACCAACGGCCCGCTCCAGGGGAAGTACGAGCTGTCCTTTACGGTGCCCTCGCAGTGCGCGGAAGATTTGCGCTGCGGCCGGGCGGACATTGCCATCATTCCGGCCATTGAATACCAGCGCATTCCAGGACTGGCGATTTTACCGGACATAGCCATCGCGTCGAAAAATCAGGTCCGCAGTTTGCTCATCGTTGCCAAGAAGCCGATCGAGCAAGTGCAGTCGTTTGCGCTGGACAGTAGCTCCCGCAGCACGCAAGTTCTGACGCGTATTTTGTGCGCGGAAAAATGGCGCATCGCGCCCCAATTTTTTGAAGCGCTTCCTGATCTGCCGGAAATGTTGCAACAAGCCGACGCGGCGCTGCTGATCGGCGATCCGGCTCTGCGTATCTCCATTGGAATCGAAAAAGACAGCCGGCCTGGCGAGCCCGGTCAGACGGTGTGCCAAACGGCCACGCTGGGAATTCCGAGTTCCGAGTTGCTCTATGTTTATGACGTTGTCGGTGAATGGTGCGCCCTGACGGGGCTGCCTGCCGTCCTGGCAGTCTGGGCGTGCCGGCGTGAAATTGCCACACCGGAATTAAGCGCGGATTTCATGGCCTCGCGCGATTTCGGCCTGTCGCGCGTCGGCGAAATCAGTTACGAGGCCGCTCAAGATTTGGAATTGCCCCAGCGCGCGCTCGAATCCTACTTGCGGCAGAACATAGATTATTCACTTGGCGCGGAGAATCGCCGCGGCCTCGAACTCTATTTTCATTACGCCGCAAAACTCGGCCTCATCCCGCAAGCAGGCGCGATGGAATGGGCCGCTGTGAAGTCGGAAGCCGTGAAGTTGTAGGGGCGCGGTTTAGCGCGTCCCCAGTGATGTCAAGAACGACGGGTACAGGACAAGAGAAGGATAGATCTTGGCACTGACCAAACAACAAGCTCTCGACCTGTTGGAGTCCGACGACCTCGTCGGCATCGGCATGGAAGCTCATCAATTGCGCCTGAAGAAGAACGATCCAAGTGTCGCCACTTATCAGATCGATCGAAATATCAATTACACGAATTTCTGCACGGAGTACTGTTCCTTCTGCGCTTTTTACCGGCCCCTCGGCGCGAAAGACGGTTACATTCTCCCCTTCGAGACGATTTACCAGAAAATCGACGAGATGCTTGCGCTCGGGGGCACTGGAATTCTGCTGCAGGGCGGACTTCATCCGGATTTGCAGATCGGCTACTACGAAAATCTACTGCGTTCGTTGAAAGCACGTTATCCACAGGTCCACTTGCACTGCTTTTCCGCGCCGGAAATTCTGTGCATCGCGGAAGTTTCCGAAATCAGCATTCGCGAAACCATTCAACGTTTGATGGACGCGGGGCTGCAATCCATTCCCGGCGGCGGCGCAGAAATTTTGGACGACGAAGTTCGCGCCAGAATTGCCCGCCTCAAGTGCACCAGCGACGAGTGGGAGGAAGTCCACCGTATCGCCCATTCGCTCGGCCTCCGCACCACTGCCACGATGATGTTCGGTTGCGGCGAAGAACTGCGCCATCGCGTCAATCACCTCGAACGCGTCCGCAGCATTCAAGAAGAGACTGGGGGCTTCACCGCCTTCATTCCCTGGATGTTCGCTGCGGAAAATACGGCGCTGGGCAAAAAAGTGCAGGAAACCACCGCCGTCGATTATTTGAAGACGCTGGCCGTCAGCCGCCTTTATCTCGACAATATTGATCACATCCAGTCGAGCTGGCTCACGCCGGGCATCAAAGTCTGCCAGATCGGTTTGCAGTTCGGCGCCGACGATGTGGGAAGCATCCTTATCGAAGAAAACGTGGTCTTCGCCGCTGGCGTGAAAAACCGCACCAACGAGGCCGAACTACGCCACATCATCTCCGATGCTGGCTTCGTTCCCGCCCAACGCGACACGCTCTATCGCAGCTATGTCCTGAAGTAGGTTTCCTTCAGGGTTTTTGGAGTGGGAAAATCGAAACTTCGACGACCGTGCCATCCGGCAGTTCAACATCTTCAAGAAGATAAAGAATACCGCCGCGGAATCGCGCGCGAATCCGTCGCGGCCCAACATTTGCGGCCGGTTCGGATCGTAAGGCTGGTCGCGCCGCTTTGCCTTCGGTTTCATCCAGCACTTCATTGGCGAGAGCGTCGGCCTCGCGGTTCTGTTCGCGATAAACGTGGTCAATGCGGAGGGATTCGAACGACTGTGACATTTTCTTTGCGCGTTCGAAGAGCGGCTGGAGGTCCGCGCTCTTCACTTTGTACAGGCCGCGCATCTGTTTCACCAGCAACTCGGAGTCGCTCTCCACTCGAACCGCGCGGACGCCGTGCGACTGCGCGTAGTCCATGGCCGCGATGAGGCCATAGTATTCCGCGACGTTGTTGGTCGCCCGCCCGATGTATTTCTTCAGCCGCGCCACGATTTCGCCGTGCCCGTCGCGAATGACCACGCCATAGGCCGCAGGACCCGGATTGCCACGCGATCCACCGTCAATGTTTGCGCGATACGCCGCCGCGGCCGGTTTCGGCTCTGGAGCAGCATCGCCGAAGAGGGTCTTCCCTTTGGCAGTTGGACGGCGGCGCGGCATTAGGAATTTGTGGATGCAGAAGAAGCGGCATTCGCGGAGCCATTGGGGGAATTGGCGAATGGAATCGGTTCCAGTGTGTACAGAATGAGGCCGCAGCTCTCGCAGCGATAGACTTCTTCGTTCGTTTCCGTACGCAGTTGCTGCAAGATGTGCGGCAGGACGCGCATGCCGCAGCCGCGGCACTGGTCGTCGCGGACCTGGGCCATGGCGGTGCCGTTATGGCGCTTGGCGATGCGCGAGTAAAGCTCACGCAACTCCTCCGGCACTGGTGCGATAATCTTTTCATGCTCGGCGACTGCGGTTTCGAGCTGTTTCTTTATTTTTCCAGCTTGCGCTTCGATCGTCTTTCGTTCTGCTGCGAGGCCCTGTTCCGCCTCCTTCAGCCGCGATTCGACGAGGTTCACGCGGCGTTCCGCTTCTTCGGCCTTCATCATGACTTCCAATTGACGGTCTTCCGCTTTCGCGACTTGGGCTTCGGCATTGGCAATTTCATGCTGGAGAGCGCGGTACGCTTCGTTGGTTTTGACTGCGCCGCTCTGGTCGCGGTATTTTCGTGCGCGGTCCTTCCACTCCTGGCCTTCGAATTCAAACTTCTTGCGTTCGGCGTTGATCTGCGCGAGCGCTTCTTTTCCGGCGGCAATTTCCGCGCGTGCGCTGCTTAGCTTCGCATCCGCGCCCCGGAGGCGCTTCGGGAACGATTCCAGCTCCGCGCGCAGGGCAGCAATCTCGTGATCGACGCGCTGCAGCTCTACCAGGTGAGGAATCGCGGGATGCATGGGTAGGTAATTCTAGCACAGGGACGCGGCGGGCTTTGCGGATACCGTTGCGCCGGATAGAATGCCTGGGTTTGCATGCAAAATATCGGGAATCGCTCGTTCTAAGGAGGGGGCACATGCCGCACGTGCAAATAACCTGGGTGGAGGGCCGGACGCCGGAGCAAAAACGGAAAATCGCGGAACGCGTCACGAACGTGCTGATCGAGGAGGGCAAGGCCAAACGCGAAAATATTCACGTCTCGTTTCACGATGTTTCCTCAACGAATTATGCCGAAGCCGGCGTGCTGGTCGCAGACCAGAAGCGCACGTCGTAAGTTTCCACGGCGCGGCGAGGCGCGCGCTTCTTTCCCGAATCCGGCGCGCCGGGCTGGTTGAAGGAGTATCCATGAAGAGGAGGACTTCAAGTGGCAAATCCCATTGATAAACAGCTCGAGCGTTGGATTTTCGCCGGAGTCGTGGATGCGGGCACGGCGGCGCGGATTCGAACGTTCGAAGAATCGCAAGGATCGAGCGAGCGTTTGCGATGGCCGGTGCTGCTGGCGGTGGCGCTGGGCCGCGTGCTGCTTTGCGCCGGAGTCTTGCTGTTTGTGGCCGCTCATTGGGACGAACTCTCACCGGCCTGGCGTTTCACGCTGGTCCTTATTCTCGTGGCAGTCTTTCCTCTCGCCGGGGCTCTGACGGAGAAGCGGTTCTCCGCACTGTCAACGACGTTCTACGCGATCGGAACGATTTGCGTTGGCGCGGGAATTTTTCTGACGGCGCAAATTTTCAATCTGCAGGAGCACTGGCCGAGCGGGATCCTGATGTGGGCCATCGGCGCGCTGGCGGGCTGGCTTCTTTTACGGCATTGGACGCAAGCAGCGCTGCTGGCGCTGCTTGTGCCGGCGTGGCTGGCCGGAGAGTGGGAAGTTCGTACCGAGGGTTTTGCCGTCAGCAACCGGCTGCTCACCGAGGGATTGCTACTGATGGCGATTACCTACTTGTGCGCAAGAACAGGCGCAGAAGATTCTGCGGCGCGGCGGGCGCTGGCGTGGATTGGCGGAATCGCCCTGTTGCCCATCGGCGTATTGGCTTTTACCGAGGGGCGCGCAAACTGGGGATGGTGGGGCTGGCAGAATCGGCCGGGCATTTCAGCTATGCTGCGCATCACCGGCTGGGCGATAGCAATTTGCGCGCCGCTGGCGCTGGCCTTCGTGCTGCGAAAGAGCGCGGCGTGGACAAATGCGATCGCGGCGGTCTGGGTTCTGGTGATCGGAACGTTCCGCGCCACGCATGATAATACGGGTGGAAATCTGCCTCTATTTGCGTGGAATTCGCTCGGCCCATATTTTTGGGCCGGAGCCGGAGCGCTAGCGATGGTGGGGTGGGGATTGCTGGAGCGGCGGCGCGAGCGCATCAACCTGGGAGTCGCCGGCTTTGCGCTCACCGTGATCATTTTCTATTTCTCGGACGTCATGGATAAGCTGGGCCGTTCGGCGAGCCTGATTGGTCTCGGAGTATTGTTCTTGTTCGGTGGATGGGCGCTGGAGCGGATGCGGCGGCAGCTGGTCGCGCGAGTCGCGGGAGGACCGCAATGAGTGCATCTCGAAAGGGAATCATCCTGACGGTGCTGCAGTTGGCAATTGTCACAAGCCTGGCCGCGAAATATGCAATCGACCGCGCGCGCTTTCCGCGCGTTTGGACGCGGACAGCGGTGTACGATCCCAATCTGCCGATTCGCGGCCGGTATTTGAGCGTGCAGTTGCGCGTCAATGCTGATCGCGTCTACGACAGTGCGGAACTGCCAAAAGGCAATCAAATCAATTTTTGGAGTGAGCAGAGGGACATATATTTGCACGCCGAGAACGGCCACCTCGTTGCGAGTCCCGCTCCCACGCCAACAGGATTGCGCGTGACGCGATGGAAGACACGCACTGGAGAAGTGGTAACGGCCCTCAGCGAGCCAGTGGATTTCTTTTTGCCGGAGCACGCTGTCGATCCTTCGTGGCGCAAGGCGGGTGAGGAATTATGGATCGAGGTAACCGTCCCGAAAAAGGGGCCGCCGCGGCCCATCCGCCTGGCGGTGAAGCGCGGAGACACGTTTACACCGCTCGAAATCAGATGAAATGCGGACCGGCTCTTCACAAGAAACGCAAGGACCAATCGGCCTTTTTTCTTAGGAACGCTCGCTGACCTCTTTGTGCTCAGGCGCGGACGTCGCGATGAATCAACTTCCAATCAAAGAAATAGCCGATGCCCACGGCCAGCGGAATAATTCCAAGCGCCGCGGCCGTCCAAACATCGCGATTCGCCTGGATTTGGGCGATCAATCCGAACGCGGCGATATAGCCGATGGCGCCACTAACCAGCAGGATGCCCATGCGGCGGGAACGCGCCGCCTGATTCAATTCCGGCTCCATGGGAATCGCAACTCCTCGCTCGATGGCCGCGAGGCGCTCTTCGCTGCGCAGCTTTCGAACGCGGTAATATGTGTAAAGCGCGCCAAGGGGAATGCCCATCCCCAGAATCACGGCTACCAATCCAATCAATTCTCCGTCCATACTTTGCTCCTTCTTTTCTGGATGCGCCCATCAGGCGCAGTGTGTTGTGGGAACCGTTTGCACTAGAAGGTACGGAGGAGCGTTTGGGAAAGTTCCCTGAAATTCATCTACCAATGAAGCTTCAGCCCGAATTGCACCTGCCGCGCAGTCGTGGACGTGCTGGTGATCGCTCCGGCAGTGCCGGATATCCCGGAGGGCGTGAAAACGATCAGATTAGGCATATTGAAATTGGCGCGGTTCAAGAGGTTGAAGATTTCCGCACGAAACTGCAGGCCTAAGCCTTCCCGAAAGGCGATGTCTTTCAGGACCGAGAAATCCCAGGTGGCGAGCCCCGGCCCGATGAACGTATCTCTGCCGAGATCACCATAGAATCCGCTGTTGAGTGGCGGTGCCAGAAAAGCGCCGGGGTTAAACCACTGAGAGGGTTTTCCTAAAATTGCGGGGCCTGTGAAATTGGGGTTCAGAAAAGGCCGCACCGGATTTCGCGTGTCGCCATTATTGGACGGGTTGTAGCTCAACTGGGGAGTGAATGGGAAACCGGACTGCGCCGTGAAAATGCCGGCCACCGACCAGCCGCTCACCAATGCGTTGCCCCATTCACTGAGGTGATTTGCGAATCTTGTTCCACGCCCGAACGGCAAGGTATAAAGCGTATTAACGACTGCCAAATGTTTCACGTGGAACGTAGCGAGGCCCTTGTCGGCGGACAAGTTAAATGGATTGGAAGCGAGTCCGGGAGCGTTTCCGGCGGTTGTCTGGTTCAGTGAGTCCCCGTCGTCAAGGGTCTTCGAAAAGGTATACACACTGCGAAAAGTGAGTCCATGGCTGAAACGTCGCCGGATTTCCGCCTGCAACGCCTGGTAAGAACTGTCGCCGCGCGAGAACCAGGTCCAGGTGTTTGCCAAGGAAGGATTCGCCTTCGGCGTGCCCGCAGGAATGTAATACGTTCCTGCCGGAATTGGCGACCCGGCAAGGGGTGCAGGAAAATTTGCCGGGTAGACAGCAGGGCAGGGAGAAGCCGGACAAATCGTAGGGGTGGGCTCATTCGCGTCGCCGCCGATCAATTCGTGGTAGCCATGGGAACCCACATAGCCAATCGTGAGCGCGGTATTCGGAGAGATCTCGCGCTCGAACCGTAACGACCAGGAGATCAGCGTCGGAGTTTTCATGTCTGGTTGAACTCCTCCGGGCACCAATTTCGCATTCGCCGGCACCGTGGCGGAAGGATCGATCGGCAACTGCGAAACCGGCAGCGCCGCAATGCTATAGGCTGGGTTGAAAGGTGCGTTCTGGTCCGCGCGGTAACCGAGAGCGTCTTGAAGGTCGTTGTATATCCCGAAACCGGCACGAAATACCGTCTTAGGATTGAATGGGCTCCAGGCAGCGCTGATGCGCGGTTGCGGCAGGAACTTGGCGTTGTTGACGATAAAGAGAGAACTTCCGATGTGAGGTTGCGTGGAAATCACGCCGCCGCTGAAGGTGTAATTCGCCGCCCGGCCGTGAGCTTCATTCCATCCCGTGGAGAATTCGTCGCGGAAGCCGAGAGAGAGCGTGAACCGCGGGCTCAGTCGAATCATGTCTTCGGCATAAAACGCGGCAAACAGCGAGCGCCAGTTCATCTCCGTGGGAGCCGGATCGAAAAGAAACGTAGAGATAGTTCCCTGGAGGAAGGACTGGAGACTCGCGAAGGTAGCCTGTCCGAACTGGCTGAGGGCGAGGGTCTCATTGGATTGGAAGCGCTGGAACCAGGCGCCGAAGCTAAGCTGATGGCGTCCGCGTGTCAGGCTGACCCTGTCTTCATAGGTGAACAAATTCCGCGCGATTCGTAGATTACTGCCGTTGTTGCTTCCCGCCAAGCCGATCGCGGCTTGTGGATTGGACGCCGCGCTTCCCCCGACCACCACGGCGCCAACGGGCCTGCCCAGCAGAAAACCGGGCACGGAAGCAGCGGGAGTTCCCGGCGTCGGTTCGCCAGTGAAAAAATAGCCAGCGCGCGAAAAGCCGACACGTGCCGTATTTACCCACGCCGGAGAGAATATGCGTGTTTCTTCCACGCTGAGAACCTGCTCGCGCAGGGTGACGATGTCCGAGCTGAGCGGGTCGAGCGGCGTAGCGGTAAAGTCGTTGCCGTCATCTACGGTGTAGACGGCCGCAAGCGAATCCTCCTGCGAAAAGAGGTGATCGAGCCGCGTGGTTCCAAAATCCTCGCCAATGGTTTGCAATGGACTGCTGAAGACTTCTGAAATGCCATTGAAATCCCGAGCACCGGGGACAGGTGTAGGCCACAAATTCAGGAGCGGCTGAACGCTGGCCGCAGCCGCGGCCCGCGAGGCCGCACTGGGAACGAACGCCTCAGAGGTTTGGTGCAGTTTCTGGCGAAAGCCCTCGTAGTTTGCGAACAGAAACGTCTTATCCACCTGGAAAGGTCCGCCAAGAGACGCCCCAAACTGATTGCGTTGAAATGGTGGAGCAGTGCCCTGATCGAAGAAATTGGGAGCGTCGAGGACATTGTTACGCAAAAATTCAAATGCGGAGCCGTGCCACTGATTGCTTCCGGAGCGCGTGGCGATGAGCACCTGACCGCCGGGCCGCTTGCCGAATTCCGCAGAATAGCTCTCCCGCTGCACGTTGAATTCGCGCACGGCTTCCACGCCCAGGAGCATCCCACTCGTCCCGCCGGGCTGCATGTTGTTTTCTGCCGCGCCCGTGTACTCGATTCCATTGAGCAAGAAGAGATTCTGCTGAGGGCGGTTGCCGGAAACAGCGAAATTGTTGGCGGTGGACGAATTCGAAATCCCCGTGCCGCCGGTCTTTTGCGAAGTGAAATTCACTACGCCCGGATTCAAGGGCAGAAGCAGATCGTAGCTGCGCCCGTTCAGAGGGAGCTCCTTCACCTGTTGTTCTCCAACAACGCCGGAGATGTTTCGAGTCGAGGTAGTTATCATCGGAGCATCACCCGTGACCTTGATTTCCGAGTTCAATGAACCGACCTGCAGGTGAAAATCGATGCTCGCCTCCTGGCCGAGAGCGAGTTCAACCCCGGTTCGAAGAGAGTCCTCGAAACCTGGTTTGGTGGCCTTGATTTCGTAGCGTCCCACGGGCAGTGACAAGATCTCATAACGTCCATTTTCGTTTGTCGTTACGCTGCGGGCAGCTCCAGTTTCGAGGTTTCTCGCGGATACCTGGACCGCAAGCACGGGTGCGCCGGAGGGATCGGAGACCATCCCGGTGATGCTTGACGACGCCTGGGCGTGGGCCAGCGAGGAGAGAGCGAACGTCATTAAGAGCCCAGGCAGCAGAGGATTGAGATGCGAAGTTTGAAGATACCCGCGGAATCGCTTCATAGGTTTAAGAAAATCGTTGCGTGCTTCCTGCAGCAGCTTAACAATTCAATACGCTTCGCATCGTTATGTCAATTCGACTTAATCCGAATAGCCGACGAATGAAAATATACGGATTCCGCCTTCTCGAATCGCAATAGAGGAGAGCACGCTCAGGTTGCCGTTTAGGATTGCCGCGTTAGCAGCATATTAATCAATTTCACCGATCTGCATGTGGGCGTCGATGGCCAGATTGGGGTAGCGGATAGGGGAGCCCTCGGGCGCAGGCAGGTGGCGTGCGCTGGCCGTGAATTCCCCGCCCGAGCATTCGACCGCGTAGGTGTATCCGTCGCGTCCAGTGCGGGGCACGGAGAGGGAATTCGTGGAAATAAGCTCGTCAAGAGAAGCACAGTGGCCGTTCAACGCGATGTAGCCGCGTTCCGCTTGAGCGATTTGCAGCAAATCGCTTCGTACGCCAGTCAAACTGATAGCCTGCGTCGGGGCTGTGCCTTCGTCGGTAACCGGCATCTTCTTGAAATAGTAGTGGTAGACACCGAAGAGTACGGCAGCAGCGACAAGAATTACGGCCAGGCCTCGCATACCGCAATTGTCAGTCTCTGTGAACGCCCCTGCAAGAGGAACCGAGCCGATCGTGCATTACGAAACAACATCCTCTCCGCTTTTCTGCCCCAGCACCTCGTGCTCTGTTAGACTCTTTTCTAGCACCGAACAACTCCCTCTCCCGGTGTAACGCTCCCCCTTCGGACGGACGAATGCATACGACTGTTCCGCTGCTGGACTTGCAAGCCCAGGAAAAACGAAGAGAAGAGGAACTGGAAGAGGCTCGTGCGATTCAAAGCGTAATGATGCCCGAGGAATCGCTGCATGCCGGCCCGGTTATCATCTCGCATGAGTTCCAGCCAATGGCTGCCGTGGGGGGCGACTTTCTGGATTATTTTGAGTTGTCAAACGGAAACATCGGCCTGTACCTTGGCGATGTTTGTGGCAAAGGATTACCTGCGGCCCTTTATGCAGCTCTGGCTGTGGGGACGGTACGAGGCGTACATAAAACGGGAACCGCACCCAGCGACGTTCTGGCCACGATGAATCGCCGGTTGCTGGTTCGCGGCGTACCGCGGAGGCATGCGGCCATCCAGTATGCCGTCTTCGACCCGCGCACCCGTCAGATGCACATTGCCAGCGCAGGCATGACCGGGCCTTTTCATCTTTCCGCAAGCGGGTGCCGCCAGCTCGCGCTTTCCGGCATTCCGCCGGGGCTGTTCCCGGACGCCTACTATGAGAATCTCACCATCCAGCTAAAGCCAGGCGACTCCGTATTTTTCTGCACCGACGGGCTCACTGATGCATACGATACTCATGGCGAGCAATTCGGAGTGGAGCGTTTGTATCTGTTGTGCGTCGAGAATCGGCTGACTCCGCCGAGGGAGTTGCTGGAAAAAGTCTTCGCCGCGGTGGACAACTTCTCGGCCGGATGTGAGCAACAAGACGATATGGCTGCGACCCTCTTCCATTTTGCGGAATGAACCCGCACGCTCGTGTCCATGCAGCCATGTAGAGAGTGGACAAAGCTTCCGGCTTTGCGATTGACACTTCCCGCGCCCTCCAGTAACAACGATAGGTAAAGCAGTACTCTCAGGAGAGTCCAAGATGACGAAGAAGTCTCCGTGTGCCCTTGGTTTGGCCGTGCTCCTTTCTTGGTTGATCATCCTCCCTGCTGATAGTTGGGCGGACCCGCAAGCGGCGGGACAGCGCGCCGGTGAAGTTTCTCGCATGATCCCGGCGGTGAACATTGCACGCAGCGGGAAAACTATTCCTGCCGCGGCGAAGACAATTGTGAATTGGCAAGACCTGGTCAACACGCAAGTGAACGCCCGCGCGCGCATTGCGCTCGACGATGGTTCGGTGCTGAATGTGGGCTCGGATTCATCCATCAACGTGGTCAAGCACGACGCAGGAGCGCAACAGACCGAGCTGGAGCTGACCTACGGAAAACTGCGAACCCAGGCGCAAAAGATTGCCAAACCCGACGGGAAATTCGAAGTGCGCACGCCCGCAGGCGTCGCCGGGGTGGTGGGTACCGATTTTTTTGTGGAATACGCGAACAACACGATGAATGTGATCGTGTTTGAAGGTCTGGTGAAGGTCTGCAATCTGGCCGGTGTTTGCGTGCTGGTCAAAGCCGGACAGATGACCAGCGTGCGCAGCGGAGATAATTCCGGACCCCTGCCGCCGCAACAGGCCACGCTCGACCTGCTCGTGGCTTCCAGCAAGGATACGGACACGGGTGCGCCAGCCGCGGCGGCAGGTGCGGGCGCCCATCTTGGCGTGTGGGGCACGGTTGGGATCGTCGTTGGTGCAGTCGGCGTCGGGTTGGGTGTCGGTTTGACACGCGGGGGCACGCCAGTTCAGAGAGGCTGCAATCCGAATAACCCCAAGGCCTGCGGTTAATCCGATTATTTGACGTAATCGCGCGCATAGGACCTCGGTGGATTAACTCTGCCGGGGTCTTTCGTTTGCGGTGGCGTACCGCGCCAGATACAACGGTTCGCGGCCCGGGGCCGTCGAAGAAGTGTTGTCTGAACGGCGGTGACGTGCGTGTTCCGCGCTTGGTTCACCCCATGCGATGGCGTAAACTGAGTGTTTCGCGGTTCCGTCTGACAGTGAGTGAGGCACCTTTTGACCTATCCGAATCGCAGTGCATTGATTCCTTTCCTTTATGGACTGACTTTGCTGGCGAATTTGGCATCACCTTTCACGCCGGCAGCGCCCGCCGCGCCGCCGGATGCCCAGGCAAAGCGCTCCCCCTTGCTGGCTGCGCTGCAAGCCGAGCTGGAGCGCTCGATGAAGACCCTCAGCGCGCAAGATCTGCCAGCGTACTACATGGGCTATACGATTACCGACACGCAGCGCGTGGACGTTTCTGGTTCGAATGGGGCGCTGCTCAACAGCAACGAAACGCGCAACCGCTGGCTGGAAGTTTCAGTTCGAACAGGCAGCTATCAACTGGATGACACCCACAAAGTGGGCGAGCGGCAAATGCAGAGCGGCGGGCCGGGCGTCACCGTGCCGCTGGACGACGATCCGCAAGTCCTCCGCCGTGCAATCTGGCTGGAAACGGACAAACAATATCGTGCCGCTGAAGAGGCGCTCATCAAGATCAAGACGGGAAAGGAAGTCAAGGTGGAAACCGCGGAGGGCAGCGCGCCCGATTTTTCGCGCGAAGCGCCGCGCAGCTACATCGGACCGCAAGTTTCCATCGCCGTGGACCGCAAACCCTGGGAAGCAAACGTGCGCGCGTATACCAAGGCCTTTCGCGAATCCGCCGCCATCATCAATTCCATCGTGACCTTCAGCGCACAAGCGCAAAACGTTTTTCAAGTCACCAGCGAAGGCACACAACTGCAATTCGGGCAGATCCGCTACCGGCTGGAGCTTTTCATCCAGGGGAAAGCTCCCGATGGAATGGACATCGACCGCTATTACAATTTTGATTGGGTAGACCCGAAAGATGCACCTGACGACAAAGCCGTCTATGTCGCGGAAGCGACCATGCGCAAGGAATTGGAAGGGCTGGTCGCGGCGCCGATCAACGATCCGACCGTAGGCCCGGCGCTCTTGACGGGCCGCGCCGCCGCGGTCTTTTTCCACGAAGTCTTCGGCCACCGCGCCGAAGGGCACCGGCAAAAAGACGTAACCGAGGGGCAGACCTTCTCGAAAAAAGTCGGAGAACAGATTCTGCCGGAATTTCTGAGCATCACCGACGATACTACGATGAGGAGACTCGGAACGCAGGATCTTCTGGGCTACTACCAGTTCGATGATGAGGGGGTGCCGGCACAGCGCGTCACTCTGGTGGATCACGGCGTGCTGAAAAACTTTGAAATGTCGCGTTCGCCACTCGTGGGTTTTCCGCATTCCAATGGACATGGCCGAAGACAGCTCGGCGCCACGCCGGTTTCGCGGCAAGGCAACTTAATCGTGCAAAGCAGCAAGACGCTCACCAACGCGCAGCTTCGAGCAGAACTGATCGAACTGATCAAAGCGCAAGGCAAGCCGTATGGTCTGCTGATCGACGATATCGCCGGCGGATTCACTTTTACCGGGCGCGGGCAGCCGCAGGCCTTCCAGGTGCTGCCGCTGGTCGTTTACAAGGTTTTTCCCGACGGGGGGCCCGACGAACTGGTGCGCGGAGTGGACATCGTCGGCACGCCGCTGGCTGCGCTGACGAAGATTGTGGCCACCGGCGACACGCCGGAAGTGTTCAACGGCTATTGCGGTGCGGAATCGGGCTCTGTTCCTGTGGCTGCCGCATCGCCCGCGATTCTTACCTCGGAATTGGAAGTACAGAAAAAAGAAAGTTCCACGGACCGGCCGCCGATCCTGCCGCCGCCCGCGCATGACGTGGTCAAGACGGGAGGCCAGATTTGATTCGCGCATTAAGTATCGTGGGTATGGCTTTTCTTTTGGCAGCGTTGAGCTGCGGGACAGCAGCGGGGGCATCGGCTCAGCAAGATAACGATCACACGCTTCAAGCGATGCGCGATGAAATGGCGCGCTCTAAGGCGCGGTTGGAATTGAAAATCCCAAGCATCGAGCAGCCCGTGCGCCCGTATTATGTCGAATACCGCCTGCTGGATCTGGATGTTCGCGAAGTTGTGGCGGAATTTGGCTCGCTTCTCACCAGCACTCACACGCGGAACCGCTTCATGAACGTGGTAGCGCGCGTGGGCAGCTACAAGCTGGACAGCTCGAATTTTGTGAGCGATGAAGGTGCGCGCTTGTTCATCGGGCCGACTGGTTCGGTGGGCATCGACCGCGATTACGATTCCCTCCGTCAGGATCTCTGGATTGCCACGGATCAGGCCTTTAAGGAAGCAGTCGACGCATATTCGAAGAAGAAGGGTTACCTGAGCAGTCTGGCGCGCCAATCGGACATCGATGATTTTTCGAGAGCCGACCCAGTGCAGCTCATCGAACCGCTGGAGACGCCCGACTGGGCCGGCCGCAACTGGGAACAGGAAGCGCGCGATACCTCCGCGGTAATGCGCGCGTTTTCTGAGGTTCACGAATCGCGCGTCACGTATTACTTGGTTTACGCGACCGAATACCTGCTCACCAGCGAGGGCACAGAGATTCGACAGAATCGCCGGTTCGCCGCCATTGAAGTAGGAATGGCTGCCGTCGCGGACGATGGCGTGCCCGTGAATCATTATTACGCGACGTATGCATCGCGCCCGGCCGATTTGCCGGGCGCGGACACTGTGCGCAAGGGCCTGAATGTTGCGTGCACGGAATTGATGGCGTTGCGAGCCGCGCCACCCGCGCAGGACTACACCGGCCCTGTTCTTTTCGAGGCGCGCGCGGCGGCGTCGCTCCTTGCGCAAGTGTTGGGGCCGGCGGTCAACGGTGCGCGGCCGCCGATTTCTTTCAGCCCGGTCCTGGAGCAGATGTTGAGCGGGCTGGGCGGAAAGAGCGACTGGCTGGGTCGGCTTGGGGCGCGCGTTTTGCCGCCAAGTGTGACGGTCGTGGATGATCCGGGCGCGAAGGAGTCCAATGGCGCCTCGCTCATCGGTAGATACAGCGTGGACGATGAAGGAGTCCGCGCGCAGAAAGTCACGCTGGTGGAGAACGGCATCTTGAAAGGCGAGCTGATGTCCCGCCGCCCGGGATCGGACTTCGACCAATCCAACGGCCACGGGCGCGCTGCATTTCTCAACGATGCCAAGCCTACCATGAGCAACTTGATCTTGACTTCCACTGAACATCTCTCTCCGGCTGATTTGAAGAAGAAGTTTCTGGATTCATGCCGCGCGGAAAGGCGTTCCGAGCGCGAGCAGTACTGCTTAGTCGTTCGCGAGATGGACAACCCGGCGCTGAGCCTGCTCCATCAAGAGGATTTCTCCGAGCTGCTGGCGAGTCTCGCGGGAGGCGCTGGAACGGGCGACCGTCTGCCGCTGGTGGTCTACCGTGTCTATCCGGAAACCGGGCGTGAAGAGATGATTCGTGGTTCGCGCATCATTGGATTGAACACGCGTGCCTTGCGCAACATCGCCGGCATCGGAAACGACAGTTTTGTTTACAGCTATATGCAGAGCCAGATCAACGGGTTCGCGGGCACAGCTCTCGGCGCATTCGGTTCGGCACAGAGCGGCTTGCCCGCTTCCGTCGTTGCACCCTCACTGCTCTTCGACGAACTGGAAGTGCGAGGCACGCGCGGTGAAGCCAAGCGGCTCCCGCTCCTGCCCCCGCCCCCGATGACCCCAGCGAAGTAAAAGTTCCACTCTTGGCGCTCGTCGCCATGAGCCAGACCGGAAAAGATAATCTAAGGTAGTCTAGACTGGCGATGGAAGCGTTCGCTCAGATCGAGGAAGGCCGGGAGAAGAAGCGTGCCGCGCTCTTAAGTGTGGGCTCTGCCGTTCTCCTGGTTTCGCTCAAGACCTTTCTGGTCGTCAGGACGGGGAGCTTGGGCGTGCTTTCCGAGGCGTTGCATTCCAGTTTGGACCT
>Ga0209802_1000307_pt1 | contig 37921 bp, 41 predicted proteins | sample GraSoiAngelo_129_FD_185886 | JGI IMG/M metagenome (GOLD analysis project Ga0209802, IMG submission 185886) | Grasslands soil microbial communities from the Angelo Coastal Reserve, California, USA - 14_0927_12_40cm (SPAdes) (version 2) | ecosystem: Environmental > Terrestrial > Soil > Grasslands ... | reverse complement strand
TAGCCCTGACGTCGCTTCTCGGCGCGGCAGCAACGGCTAACGCGCAGGTCACAGTTGGCGGTCACGTTGGTTTTGTCATTCCGTGGGTTACTCACGCAGGCGGCCAAACAACAACCATCGCGGACCGGTTTCAGATTGGCTTCCCGATCGGGGTGACCTTCAAGGGGCAAGGCCGCCTGGCGTTGGATTTGGAGATGGTTCCGTCGATCGCAGGCAGCCCACAAACCGTTAGCCTCACCGTTGATCCAGGAGTTGTTTGGGGCTTGTCTCACGGCTTTGCGATAGGGATGCGGATGGCGTTCGACGTCAATTCTTCTCAATTTGGATTCATCCCCCTCGTGAATAAGAGCTGGGACTTCAAAGAGCCGAAAGGCATTTTCAAGCGATACTTCGTTGAAGTAGACCTGCCATTTAAGTTCAATCGTCCGGCCGGCGGGCCCGGCACCAATCCGTTTACCTTCGCCACGCACTTTGGCCTCGGCTTCTGAGTTAGGAGGCTTTCGCCGCAAGAGGCAGCCTTTTCGCGGAAGGGGGTTTCGCCGCAGGGCGTCGCGAGATTGACGACCCGCTCGGGTCGTCAATCGTAGTATTCGGAGCCCAGGTGCGTGATCAACTCTTCGCCCATCATCCAGCGCAGCGTGTTTTTCAGTTTCATGAGCTGGATGAATAAGTCGTGCTCGGGATAGAGCTGCGGCGCGCACATGGGCGATTTGAAATAGAAGCTCAGCCATTCCTGAATGCCGTGCATGCCGGCGCGCTGCGCCAGATCGAGGAAGAGCACCAGATCGAGCACGATGGGCGCGGCGAGAATGGAATCGCGGCAGAGGAAATCCACCTTGATCTGCATGGGGTAGTTGAGCCAGCCGAAGATATCAATATTGTCCCAGCCTTCTTTGTTGTCGCCGCGCGGCGGGTAATAGTTGATGCGGACTTTGTGGCAGATATTGCCGTAGAGCTTGGGATAAAGCTTGGGCTGGAGAATATATTCGAGGACCCCGAGCTTCGATTCTTCCTTGGTTTTGAAGGAGTCGGGATCGTCGAGAACTTCGCCGTCGCGATTGCCGAGGATATTGGTGGAAAACCAGCCGTTCAGGCCGAGCATGCGCGCCTTGAAGCCGGGCGCGAGGATGGTTTTGAGCAGCGTCTGGCCGGTCTTGAAGTCTTTGCCGCAGATGGGCACGTTGTGTTCGCGCGCGAACTGCTGCATGGCGGGAATATCCACGGTGAGATTGGGCGCGCCATTGGCGAAGGGCACGCCCGAAGTGATGGCCGCCCAGGCGTACAGCATGGAGGGAGCTATGGCGGGATGATTTTTCTTCATGGCCGCCTCGAATTTGGCGGGTGTGGAATGAACTTCCTGCGGCGTGAGGAAAATTTCCGTCGACCCGCACCAGATCACCACCAGGCGCGCGGCTTTGGACTGTTTGCGGAAGCGGGCGATGTCCTCTTTGATCTGCAGCGCCAGCTCGTATTTGTTCTTAGCTTTTTTTATGTGCGGCCCGTCCAGGCGCTTGACGTAATCGCGATTGAAGGCGGCCTTCATGGGCCGAATGGTGGAAAGAAATTTTTTGGCCTGCATGAGGTCTTCGGGCGAGAGCACGGCCGCATTGGCGGCGGCATCGTAGGCGGAATCGGGGAAGAGGTCCCAGCCACCAAAGGCCAGATCGTCGAGCGCCGCAAGCGGAACGAATTCCTTGATTAGCGGTGAGCGGTGCTCGGTGCGCTTGCCCAGGCGGATCGTGCCAAGCTGCGTAACCGATCCGACGGGCTGCGCGCCATTCGAGCGAATCAGATCCACGCCGGCCATGAAGGTGGTGGCCACCGCGCCCATGCCACAAGTGAGCACGCCGAGTTTTCCTTGTGGCGGTGCAATGGTCGTGGGCCGGCGCATGAATTCGTTTCCCCCTAGTCTTACCGTCGTAATTGCCGCGAGAGATCGGCCCCGACAGATTAACGAAGGTGCGAGGTCTCAGCCGGGCCGGCGTTCCCCTGGAAGCGGCGGCGTGCGGGCAAAGATGAATATCATGCGGAAAGCGCGCCAGAATTGCAAATGACAGGCGGCGCTTTTCTACTTCTCGCAGTGGGCGTGGCCACTCAGCTTATAATCACGACGATTTTTTGTGAGTTCAGGAGTGGGGCGCGGCCACGGCTTTTTTCGAGGCGGCGCCGCTGGGTTTGGGGCGCAGCGCAGCCAGCATTTGCTCCAGCGGCAGCGCGTTCAGCACATCTTTTTTCTCGATCCAGCCGCGGCGGGCCATCTGCACGCCGTAGCGCATGAGCTGGAGATTGGCGATCGAATGCGCGTCGGTCGATATCACCACGCGCACGCCGCGCTCTTTGGCCATGCGCAGGTAGGCGTCTTTCAAATCGAGGCGATCGGGCGCCGCGTTGCACTCCATGGCCACTCCGCGGCGGCGTGCGGCATCCAGGATGCGCTCCATGTCGTAGGCCATGGCGTCACGCCGCAGCAGGATGCGCCCGGTGGGATGCCCGATGATCTGCACGTAGGGATTCTCGATGGCCGCAAGCATACGCTCGGTGATGGCGGCGCGGTCGAGATTCATGAAGGAGTGAATCGACGCGACCACGATATCGAGTTCGGCGAGGACCTCGTCCGGCAGATCGAGGCGGCCATCTTTGAGGATATCGACCTCGATACCCGCGAGGACGCGAATGCCATCCACCTTGGCAGTGCGAATTTCCCGCATGTGCTCGCGCGTGCGCGCTTCGTCCATGCCATTGGCGACGGTCACGGCTTTGCTGTGATCGGTGATGGCGATGTATTCGTATCCCATCTTGCGCGCGGCCCGCGCCATCTCCTCGATGGAATGCCGGCCGTCGCTGGCGGTAGTGTGCATTTGCAAATCGCCGTGGAGATCGCTTTGCTCGATGAGCCTGGGCAAGCGATGTTGTTCGGCGGCTTCGATCTCGCCGCAATTTTCGCGCAGCTCCGGCGGAATGAAGTCGAGCTTGAGTTTCGCGTAGACCTCTTCCTCGCTGGCGCCGGCGACGCGGCGCTCCTCCTTCAGCGTGGCCAGGGCGTATTCGTTCAGCGTGTAACCCATCTTGATGGCGCGGCCGCGCAGTGAGACGTTGTGTTCCTTGGAGCCGGTGAAATAGATCAGCGCCGCACCGTAATTTTCGGGCTGCAACAGACGCACATCCACCTGCAATCCTTTGGCAACTCGGAAACTGACTTTGTTCTCGCCGCGAGCGAGCACTTGTTCGAGCTCGCCATAGCCGAGGATGTGTTCCTTGATGGCTTCCAGTTCCTTGGGCTGCGTTTCCGGCGAGAGCGTGAGCAGCAGGTCGAGATCTCCGATCGTTTCCTTCCAGCGTCGCAGCGAACCCGCCGGAGTAATCGAGGCGATCGGTCTGCCGTAGCGCTGGATATAGGCGATGAGTTTGGCGGTCTCCTGCTCGGCGACGGGAATGAGGAACCGGCCGGAAATCTTCTTGTAAACCTCGATGGCTTTGAGGATATTCTGTTCGGTTTTCTCGCCGAAGCCGGCGAGGTCGCGCAGTTTGCCTTCGCGCGCGAGTTGTTCGAGCTGTTCGACGGTGCAGCATTTGAATTCGCGCCAAAGAATCAGCGCCTTCTTGGGGCCCAGCGATTGCAGCGTAAGCAGCTCGAGCATGGTCAGCGGATATTTCTTGAGCAGCTTTTTGCGCAGCGCGTAGTCGCCGGTGGAGAGAATTTCGCGGATGTGCTCGGCCATGCGTTCGCCGATGCCCGGAAGTTCCTCGAGCTTTTCCGGATCGCGGGCGATGGCTTCGATCGATTCGGCCAGGCTGGCGATCAGTTCGGCGGCTTTCTCATAACTGCGGTAGCGCCCGATGATGGCGCCGTCGATCTCCAGAAGTTGCGCGGTCTCGCGCAAAACGCGCGCGACCTCCCGATTTTCCATGGAAGCCTCCGCCTCTATTCGCCGAGGATGTAGGCGAAAACGAGCGGCGCCACAATTGAGGCGTCGGACTCGATGACGAATCGCGGCGTATGGCGGTCCAGCTTGCCCCAGGTGATTTTTTCGTTGGGCACGGCGCCGCTATAGGAGCCGTAGGAAGTGGTGCTGTCTGAAATTTGGCAGAAATAGCCCCACAGGCGGCATTTCTCGCGCAAATCCTGCATGATCAGCGGCACCACGCAGATGGGGAAATCGCCCGCGATGCCGCCGCCGATCTGGAAAAATCCGATGGATTGATCTTTGCTGTTCTGCCGGTACCACTCGATCAACGCGGCCATCTGTTCCAGACCCGATTTCACGACGTGAATATTGCCCACGTCCCCGCGCACCACGTTGGCCACAAAAATATTTCCCAGCGTGGAATCCTCCCAGCCCGGGGTGAAGATGGGCAGATTTTTCTGGCAGGCGGCATAGACCCAGGAGTCTTTCGGATCGATCTCGTAGAACTCCCGGATATTGCAATTGCGGATGAGCTGGTACATGTATTCGTAGGGGAAACGGCGCTGGCCTTGGCGGTCGGCCTCCTGCCAGTACTTCAGCACTTGGCGCTCGATGCGCCGCATGGCTTCTTCTTCGGGAATGCACGTATCGGTCACGCGATTGAGGCCGCGCTCGCGCAGCGCCAGCTCTTCGTCGTCGGTCAGATTGCGATAGCTGGGAACCCGGCGGTAATGATTGTGCGCGACAAGATTGAAAATATCCTCTTCCAGATTGGCGCCGGTGGTGCAAATGGCGTGCACTTTTTCCTGACGGATCATCTCTGCAAGCGACAATCCAAGTTCCGCGGTGCTCATCGCGCCGGCCATGGCCAGCAGCATTTTTCCTCCCTGCTCCAAGTGGCGGCGATAAGCTTCGGCGGCATCGACGAGGACGGCGGCGTTGAAGTGCCGGAAATGGCGCTTGATGAACTCTGGCACGCTCATCTTCGCGGATTGTGTTTTCAGTCAATCACCTCCGAGTATGATTTTCCTGAATCGTAGACTACCCAAGAGCGAGTTGCAAGCAACTATCGCGTCCTTGGACGCGTTCAACGGTGGCTCCGCAGGCCCGCCGGGAATTCATTTCTGAAAGCGCGAATGAAAGAGAATCGCTGCGACGGATTTCGCGTCGTGCAGAGATCCCCGGCGGATCATCTTTTCCAGAGCGCCGAGCGAAAATTTTCTGCAGCGGATGCGCTCGTCCTCTTCCGGCTGCGCCAGGCCGCGCTGCAATCCCGTGGCGGCGAAGACCCACATGCGCTCGGTGACAAATCCCGGAGAAGGGAAGAGTTCCAGAATTTGGTGCACGCGGCGCGCGGTGTAGCCGGTTTCCTCGATGAGTTCGCGGCGCGCCGCCGCGGGCCGCGATTCTCCCGCTTCCACGCGGCCGGCCACCAGTTCCCAGAGAGAGGTGCCGAGGGCATGCCGGTACTGGCGCACCAGAAGGATCGAGCCATCCGGGAAAATCGGCAGAAGTACGACCGAACCGCGATGCACCACGATATCACGCGTGACCACAATGCCGCCGGGCTCGGCGATGCGATCCTGACGCACGCTGAACACACTGCCTTCATAAAGCGTCTTGGTGTGGAGAACTCGTGCGCGACGATTAGGCATGCTCGTTCCCGATTTTTGACGCGGTGAAACCTCAAAGAGGCCGCCCACCGATCCTCAGAGCGTTGCGCGATGAAGGCTAAGAGAGGTCCCTTGCTCTCCGCTCTCGGCGGATCGCTCGGGAATGACGGCCCTTTGTCGGGTCATCAATTTTACGGAGTGGAGGAAGGAAATACCAGACGGCAAAGATCAGCTTCGCCCAGAGCGGATGCTCCGATCAGCCAGCCGCCATCCTCGGGTCGCAGCCAGGCGAGCTGAAACAGCAGTTGTGAGGTTCCCTCGGGAAGCGAAGTGCCCCCCGGCACGGCGCGCAAGGCCAGCGCGGAATCGGTCTGCGGACGGGTACGAAGACGCAAGCAGCAGCCGGTGCGGCTGACGTTGACGGTGGAGCAAAGCTCGACGAAAAATCTGCCGCTCGAGGTGAGACCACATACAGCGAAGGTAAGCTCGGCAGGAGATCGCGGCTCGCGGCGCGTGGAGCGGAAGGGCTCGGCCCCGGACGTCTGATCGGCAGCCTGCGGCACCAGGTTCGTTGCCCGCGCTGGACGACTCACCGTGCCCTCCTGCCTTCGGGTTTCCTGATCAGTCATTACTTTAACGCAAAACGGGGGCCGTAGTTGCACGAAAATTGTGCAATTTCCGATCTCGTTACGCCAGAGTGGGTTAGCAAGACGCGCGCCCGTAGCCACTCCCTACGAGGAACACCGTTGCTATGCATTTTCTATGCAGGACCAGCAGTTTTGACTTATCGATCTGTCCAACGTAACAGAATACGGCCAGGTCGTTTTTATCAGTCGCCTATGGGCGCTTTTATCCGGTTTTAGCTCATCCCCCCGGCGGCAGCGCGGATCCCACACGGCCATCAAAAGGGGAGTTGGCCGGCCTTGAAGAGCAACGTATACTCGGCTGGGGCCGATTGGGGGGCGAATTGGAATGCAGATGAACACGCAGATGAATACCCACATGAATACCCACATGAATACTTTGATCGTTGATGACGAGAAGCCCGCGCGGGACGAACTGGCTTTTCTGTTGAAGAGCTTTCCGGAAGTAAGTGTCGTCGGGCAGGGAAAGAACGGGCTCGAGGCCGTGTCGCTGATCAAGGAGCACAATCCCGACCTGGTTTTTCTGGATGTGCAGATGCCCGGCTTGGATGGGTTCGGAGTGATTCAGAGACTGATGGACCGCAAGCTGCGCCTGCCGCACATCGTTTTTGCCACCGCCTACGAATCCTACGCGGTGCAGGCCTTCGAGGTGAGTGCGGTGGACTACATTTTGAAGCCCTTCGATAAGCAACGGCTGGCGCGCGCGGTCCAGCGGGCGCGGCGCGCAGTGGGCGCGGAGTCTTCCCCGGCAGAGCGGCTGGAGATGCTGGTGAACCAGCTGGGCAGCCGCAACGGCCAGCTCGTCAAGCTGCTGGTGAAATCGCAGGGTCGGCTTCTGCTGGTGGACGCGGCGGACATGGTGTGTGCCTCGATCGAGGACGGCACCATCACCATCTGCACGCGCGATCTCGAGGGCACCTCGAACTATCGCACCATCGAAGAATTGGCCGAGACCCTCGATTCCGAGCGGTTTTGGCGGGCGCACCGTTCGCATCTGGTGAACATCAACCACATCAAGGAAGTGATGCCCTGGTTCAAATCGAGCTACATGCTGAAAATGAACGATAAGCGGCAGTCGGAAGTTCCGGTGAGCCGCGCGCAAACCAAGCGCCTCCGCGAATTGCTCAAGATGTAGCGGACCCTACCTAGTGTCATTGAAGTAATACGTGACTTGCCCTAAGCCCCGATAGGGGCGACACAACGTAGCCCAGGGCGGAACCGGGGTCCCCGGCATGCACCGCATTTGTGCATGCGGGGTAGGCAAGCCCTGGGACAGCGTAGGGGTGAGAAGGCATTGAGCCCCGTAGCGCCCGGCATGCCGTCTCACGCATGTCGGGCGGCGCGAGGGGCGACACAACGACCGCCAGTGCACGTCATCCGGCAAGCCCCAATCTTTTCTCCGTGTCCTCTGTGCCTCTGTGTACTTTGTGTTAATGTTTTGTCTTCATGGATTTCTCGCTCACCGACGACCAGCGCCTGATTCGAGAGAATGTGCGGCGGTTCATGGAGACGGAAGTGCGCCCCGTGATTCGCCGCTACGACCGCGAGGAAAAATTCGCCGGCGCGGAGATCCGGCGCCTCGGGGAACTCGGCTGCTGCGGGATGCTGATTCCGGAAGAGTGGGGCGGCGCCGGGCTCGACACCATCTCCTACGTGCTGATGCTCGAAGAAGTCGCGCGCGTGGATGCGTCCATGGCCGTGGCGCTGAGCGTGGCCAATTCCGTCGTGGCTTGGCCGCTCTGGCGCCATGGCAATGATGAGCAGCGGCGAAAATATCTGCCGCGGCTCGCGCATGGCGAAATGTTGGGCGCCTTTTGCCTGACCGAGCCGCAGGCCGGTTCGGATGCCGCCGCCATCGAGACACGCGCCGTTCGCAGCGGCAAGAACTACCGCCTGAATGGGACCAAAAGTTGGGTCACCAACGGAGGCGAAAGCGGCGTCTATCTCGTTTTTGCCAAAACGGCGCCCGCCGCCGGTGCCCCAGGGGTTACTAAAAACGTGATAACCGCTTTTATCGTTGAGCCGGGCTTCTCCGGCTTTCGCGTGAGCCGCTACGAAGATAAAATGGGCTTGCGATCTTCGCGTTCGGCGGAAATTCTTTTTGCCGATTGCCAAGTGCCGCAGGAAAATCGCCTGGGCCAGGAAGGCCAGGGGCTGAAGATCGCGCTCGAAGCGCTGGACAGCGGCCGCGTGGGCATCGCCGCGCAGGCCGTGGGCCTCGCGCAGGGCGCGCTCGAAGCTGCGGCGCGTTACGCGAGAGAGCGGCGCGCCTTCGGCAAAACCATCGGCGAATTTCAGGCCATCCAGTTTATGCTCGCGGATATGCAAACGGAGATCGAGGCGGCGCGCTTCCTGGTCTGGCAGGCGGCCTGGCTGCGAGACACGACGCGCGACGCGGGCCCTGAAACGGGATTGACCCGCCTCGGCGCTTATGCTTCGCGCGCCAAACTTTTTGCCGCCGAGATGGCCAACCGCGTGGCCTCTAAGGCCGTGCAGATTCACGGCAGCATGGGCTATTCGCGCGAGAGCGACGTGGAACGCATGTATCGCGACGCTCGCGCGCTCTCCATTTATGAAGGCACCAGCGAGATTCAGCGCATGATCATCGCCAGAGACCTGCTCGGCGCCGGGGTGCGCGGCGCCGATGCCAACGCGCCGGTTGCAACGGAAACCCGTGGCCGAGGGGCTCATTAGAGTGCCGCCAAGCGCAGAAAATGCCCAGGAGAAGAGAAAGCGCGTCCTGAGCGGCATGCGTCCCACTGGGCGGCTGCACATCGGACATTATTTTGGCGCGCTCCAGAATTGGATTCGCTTACAAAATGACCCACAGTACGAATGTTTTTATTTCATCGCCGATTGGCACGCCCTGACCACCGATTACGCCGATACGTCCTTCGTCGCGCAGAACACCATCGAGATTGGCACCGACTGGCTGGCGGCGGGACTCGATCCGGATAAGTGCACGTTATTTGTGCAGTCGGCGGTGCCCGAGCACGCCGAGCTGAATCTGCTGCTGTCCATGATTACGCCGCTTGGCTGGCTCGAGCGTGTGCCCACCTATAAGGAAGCGCTCGAAAACATCAAGGACAAAGACCTGCACACCTACGGTTTCCTCGGCTACCCCGTCCTGCAGACGGCGGACATCGTCCTGTACGGGGAACCGGATGCGGGCTTGATCGTCCCTGTCGGCGAAGATCAGGTCTCGCACGTGGAGCTGTCTAGGGAAATCGTGGGCCGTTTTACGTCCCTGTATGATCGGGAGGCACTATGGATAGATCCGTCTGTTGTGTCGGATGCCGCGAAAGTAAAGGCACTTTTGGCCGAGACTATCCTTCCCGAGGCAGACCAGACGAGAATTTTGCGTTCAGTTTTATCAGGTGACCCGTCAGAGTTTATCGGTTACTTGCGTAAGTTGACAGAAGACGAAACCGGCTGGGAGGACTTATGTAGCCGTGTTCCAGGCTGCACCACATACCTTTCATATCGCCCAATTCTAAGACACCCTCACGTGATGCTCACGCATACGCCGCGGATTCCCGGGCTCGATGGGCGCAAAATGTCCAAAAGCTATGGCAACGCCATCATGCTCAGCGAATCCGACGACGACATTCGCAAAAAAACCAAAGTGATGGTCACCGATCCGGCGCGCAAGCGCCGCCAGGACCCCGGCAATCCAAACATTTGTCCCGTCTTCGACTGGCACAAGCTGTTTTCGCCGAAGGACGTCCAAGATTGGTCGGCGCACGGCTGCCGCACCGCCGGAATCGGCTGCATCGAGTGCAAAAAGGCCATGGCCGACAATCTGATCAAATGGATTGAGCCGGTGCGGCAGCGCCGGCAGGATTACGAACAGCAGCCGCAGCAAGTGCTCGAGTATCTGGATACAGGCTCCAAGCGGGCGCGCATGGTGGCGCAGCAAACCATGGATCGCGTGCGCGAAGCCGTCTTTCACTGGGACGAGAAGCGCAGCGAGATTCGCGGGCCACGGCGCGAAGCGAAGAATGCACCGGCGGGACGAGGGTGACGTGGCGACTCCATACAAAATTCATCTCGATACTTACGACGGGCCGCTCGACCTGCTGCTGGATTTGATTCGCAAGCAGGAGATGGATATCCACGACATCCCCATCGCCAAGATCACCGGCCAATACCTCGAATACCTGCACAAGCTCGAGAAGCTAGATATCGATGTCTCCGCCGATTTCATCTACATGGCCGCCACGCTGATCCTCATCAAGTCCAAGATGCTTTTGCCTCCGGACCCGCTTGCGGGTCCGGACGAACCAATTGACCCGCGCGCCGAGCTGGTGCATCGCCTGGTGGAGCACGAGCAATTCAAGAGCGCGGCGCAATTGCTCTATCAGAAGCAGCAACTCGAGGCGCACGTCTGGTCCAAGCCGGACCGCTCGCTTTACGAAGGCGAAGACGTGCAGGGCGAGCTGGTGGTGTCGCTGGTGGATCTGGTGCGCGTTTTTCAGCAGGTGCTGGAGCGGCGCAAAGAAGTCGTCAAGATCGAATTGCACCACGATACATTTACCGTGGAGCAGATGATGCAGCTGCTGCGCGGGCAATTGCTCGCTGCGGAAGAGGGTATCGAGCTGGCGGCGTTTTTCGTGTCCTGCCCTTCGCGTTCGGCCATGATCTGTGCGCTGCTGGCCGTGTTGGAACTCGTGCGGCTGCAGGCCATCGTGCTCGCGCAGACGGAGATTTTTGGCGCCATTCGCGTGCGCAAGCATAAGATGTTCGATATGGTCTTTGCCGGCGGCGCGACTCCGGCGCTGGAAGATGCGCCTCGCAGCATCGGCGAGCAATAATCATGACCATGACGACTTTTTTGACGCGCGAAAGCTCCTGATCGCCATGACTTTCGCGCGGGAGGCAAGGTTAGCAAGACTCATGACGATGACCTCAATCGAACTGAAAAGCGCGCTCGAAGCGATTATCTATGCGGCGGACGAGCCCGCCACGCTCGAACAGCTCGCGAGCATTCTGGGCGAGGAGAAACACGCCGTGCGTGCGGCGCTCGATGAGCTGGTGGCCAGCTACGCGAGCGACGAGCGCGGCGTGGAGATTCGCGCCGTGGCCGGCGGCTATCGCGTTTACACCAAGCCGCAGCACCACGATCTGGTCCGCAGATTCATCAAGAGCCTGCGGCCGCCGCTGCGGCTGACCATGCCGGCTCTGGAAACGCTGGCGGTGATCGCCTACAAGCAGCCGGTGACGCAGCCGGAAATGCAGGAGATTCGCGGCGTGAATTGCGCCGGGGTGATCGAAACATTGCTGGAAAAGCGATTGATCACCACGGCGGGGCGCAAACAGGTGATCGGCCGGCCGATCCTCTATCGCACCTCGAAAGATTTTCTGATGCGCTTCGGGCTCGGCGATCTCGACGAATTGCCGAGCCTGAAGGAGTTCGAGGCACTGGTGCGCGAAGCCCTGGGCGCAGACGACGGCATCGCCGCCGAAGCGCCCGCAGAAGAGACGGCCGCGGAAAGCGGCGAGCAAGCTCCGCCGGAATCAGCATCACCATCGACGCCGGATGCGAGCGCTGTGCGTGAAGGTTCCGGCGAATCGCCGACGGCTGACTCGGACGTCGCGGGAGAGGGGCCCGGCGAGTCTGCTGGCCGCGCGGCCAAGCAGGCCGCCCCGGGTTCGCAGTAGTTTTCAGCGGGCTCGGAAATCACGCGCCCTATGGACTATCTTGTCATTCTGAGCGTAGTGGCCGCCCGTTTTGATCAGCGCGCTCTGCGCGCTGGCGGCCACGGAGTCGAAGAATCTGTCTGAAATCTTTGGGGTGAAACGGTTCCATGCTCGAACGGCTGCAAAAAATCATCGCGCGAGCGGGCATCGCCTCCCGGCGCCATGCCGAGGAATTGATCCGCAGCGGGCAGGTGCGCGTCAATGGCGTGGTCGTTACCGAGTTGGGCGCGAAGGCCGATCCCCAGCGCGACCGCGTGGAAGCCGCAGGCCGCATCGCCGAGCGGCCCAGCGAGCCCAGTTACTTTCTGCTCCACAAGCCGGTTCATGTGGTTTCCACCATGTCTGACCCCGAGGGCCGGGCGACCTTGCGCCATGTGCTGCGCGGCCTTTCCGGCGGAATTTTCCCCGTGGGAAGGCTTGATTATGCGGCTTCGGGATTGATGCTGCTCACGAGCGACGGCCAACTTGCCGACCGCATCTTCAAAAAGTCCTCGCGCATGCCGCAGGTGTATTGGCTGAAAGTGGCGGGCCGGTTAAGCGATGACGAAATGCAACAGATTCGGCGCCAGGCGCATGCGCGCATGCGCCGGTTGCGCGCTCCGGGCGCCGCGGGTTCCGAGCCGGCGAATCCGTGGTACGAGGTGGAACTGAGCGATGCGCGGCGGGACTTGCTGCGGCGCGCCCTTTTCGCGCTCGGTCACCCGGTGGAAAAAATGAAGCGCGTGAAGCTGGGGCCGCTCGAGTTGGGCGATCTGGCGGAGGGTCGTTACCGGCCTATGGAACCTCGCGAAGTTGCGCAATTGCGCAGATTCATCGAGAAGGCCGTCCTTCGCAACGAGCGCGAAGTATGGCGCAGCGGGCAGGCGGAAGGCGCCGCGCCGGCGCGGCAAGAAAAACGCGCGGACCGCCATAAGCGTCATCCAGGCCGAAAATCGAGGCGTCCGGCGCGATGAACCCTTCCAGCCAGGAGCTCACGCCTTCCGATCAGCAGATCAAGGACCTTCTGCGCGGCGCGCATACGATCGCGGTGGTGGGCCTTTCTTCGAGCCGCTTGCGGGCGAGTTATGGCGTCGCGCAGTATATGCAGTCCGCCGGTTATCGCATCATCCCGGTGAACCCAAACGAGCAGCAAGTGCTGGGCGAAAAAGCCTACGCGCGCCTCGAGGATGTTCCCGAAAAGATTGATGTCGTGGACGTCTTCCGCAGATCGGAATTTGTGCCGGCCGTCGTGGATTCCGCCATAAGCATCGGCGCTCGCGCCATTTGGATGCAGGAAGGAGTGGCGGACGAAGCGGCGGCGCAACGCGCGCGCGCCGCCGGTCTCTTCGTCGTGATGGACACCTGCATTTTGAAAGAACACCGGCGACTGCTGCGGTGACGGTTCCGATGTATTCCTCTAATTGACTGGAGCAAAGATCAGCTGGCTTGGGCTTTTGCCGCCAGCTCGTAAGCGCCTTCCCAGCTAGCGTCGATTTCCGTGGGCGAAGCCAGCCTGGTTCGGAAGGTGCCACTGGCGGAAAGGCCATGGAATTTTCCCGTGCCTCGCGTACACACCCATGTGCCTTCCACAATCACCTGGCCGTTGACAATGGAAACTTTGCCCTCGTAAGTGCCGTACTCAAGACCGCCTTCGCCGTGGTCATTGGAGTAAACGCCACGCTGCGTGCCGGCATTACCGGTGATTTCCGCAATGGCCCAGTAAGTGCACGTGGCGTTGTTCCAATTCGCATCCGAGGACTTCTGGATGCCTGTAACCTCGCCAATGCTGATGGAATGATTGGGCTGGTCCGGAATGGAAATAGCTGATTGTACGCGGATGGTTCCTCTGAAAGACCCAGAAACAGAGACCATAGGTTAGCCTCCTAGGTGAAGTGCCGGTGGGGAAGAGGATGCACATTCTCTTCGCCGCAAAACGAAATGTCAAGTTTTGACCGGACCGTCCTAATGAGCACATCGGCGCCGCGGAATGACACTGCGCGTCTCGCTCAGAATGACAATGACGCAGCGCTTCGAAGTAAGCGTAGGAACCGGGAACTCACGTTTTGGCCAGGTCGGAGGCGGGGCGCGATTTGATTCCGCGAATCTCTTCCATGCGCTCGCGCAACCGCTGCTCGAACCCTTCTTCGCCGGGCTGGTAATAGCGGCGGTCCGCGAGACTGGGCGGCAGGCATTCCATATCGGCTACTTTGTCGGAAACATCGTGCGCGTACTGATAACCGCGGCCATAGCCTTCGTGCCGCATGAGGCCGGTCACGGCGTTGCGCAGATGCAGAGGCACCGGCTCCGCTGCGGTATTTTGCAAATCTTTTTGCGCTTCGTCGTAGCCCGTATAAAGCGCATTGGACTTAGGTGCGAGTGCCAGATAGACGGCGGCTTGCGCCAGCGCCAGATTGCCTTCGGGTACGCCGACAAAATCGGCGGCCTGCATGGCGGCGACGGCGATTCCCAGGGCCGCGGGATCGGCAAGCCCGATATCTTCGCTGGCCATGCGCACCAGGCGCCGTGCGATGTAAAGCGGATCCTCGCCGGATTCGAGCATGCGCGCGAGCCAGTAGAGCGCCGCATCGGCATCGGAATTTCGCACCGACTTGTGCAGCGCCGAAATCAGGTTGTAGTGCTCTTCGCCGGATTTATCGTAGAGGAGAAACTTGCGCTGCAACGCGGCGGAAAGCAGTTCCTCGGTAAACACGCGAGCGCCATCGGCGCCGGGAGCGGCCGCCCGCACCAGGGCTTCGAGCGTGTTGTACGCCGCGCGGGCATCGCCATTGGCAAAGGTGGCGATGCGCTCGAGGACGCCTTCGCGCGCCTCGATTTTTTCGGCACCGTAACCGCGTTCTCTGTCGGAGAGCGCTCGGCGCAGCAGCCCGATGAGCTCGGGGTTCGTCAGCGCCTGCAAAGTGTAGACGCGCGTGCGCGAGAGCAGCGGCGCGATGACTTCAAACGAGGGATTCTCGGTGGTGGCGCCGATGAAGATGATGTTTCCCGCCTCCACGTGCGGGAGAAAAGCATCCTGCTGGGCCTTGTTGAAGCGATGCACTTCGTCCACAAAGACGATCGTGCGGCGGCCGGAGCGGCGGCTGTGTTCGGCGGCGGCCATGACGTCCTTGATTTCGCGAATGCCGGTGAGCACGGCGCTGAAGGAGACAAATTCGGAGTTCGTGCGGCGCGCAATCAGGCGCGCGAGGGTGGTCTTCCCGCAGCCCGGCGGTCCCCAAAGGATCATCGAGCCGAAGTCGTCGGTTTCGATGGCCACGCGCAGCGGCTTTCCGGGGCCGAGGAGCGCCTGCTGTCCGGCAAACTCCTCGAGCGAGCGCGGGCGCATGCGTTCGGCGAGCGGCGCGCTGGCCGCGATGGTTTCGGCCTCGACTTTGGCGAAAAGGCTCATGCCGGCTTTGCTCATGACAGTAAGGATAACCGTTCCGCGGCGATTCCGCTCGCTTAGCCCAGGCCGCGCTGGCGGGCGGCCTCATATAAGAGGATGCTTCCGGCAACGGCCGCGTTCAGCGATTCGCTGCGCGAATCTTCCTGATGCGCCGCGTTGGCATGCGGCGCGTGCGGAATTTGCACGATGGCGTCGGCCGAGTGCACGACGTCGGCGGGCAGGCCCGCGCCTTCGTTGCCGACCAGCAGGGCCGCGGGCGCGCGCCAATCGATCTCCCAGGGCGCCAGCGGTTTCCTTGCGCCGTCGCCTGAACCGCTATCGGCAACATCCTCCGGGCAACCTGCATAGACGCGCACTCCGGCAATCCTCAGTTGCGCGAGAAGCACGGGCACGGAGATTCCCCGCACGATGGGCAGGCGCAAAGCCGATCCGGCCGACGCCCGCAGCGCCTTTGGCGCAAAGGGATTGGCGGTGCCGATAGCACCCGCGGCGCACGCGGCGATTCCGCTAGCGCCGAAGGCCTCCGCCGTGCGCACCAGGGTCCCGACGTTTCCGGGATCCTGCACTCCTGCGAGCACCAGCACCAATGGGATGCCGCTAATGAGGTCGTCGAATGTTCCCACGCGCGGGCGCACCAGCGCGGCAATGCCTTGCGGTGTTTCGGTTCCGCTCGCTGACGCGAAGAGGCGATCGGTGGTGCGGAGCAGGCGCGCTTCGGTGGGAATCCAAGGCCCGAGCCTGCCGATGTGCCTTGCTCCGCTCTCGCTGAAAAGGACGGCAAGAATCTCGACGCCGGAACGCAAGGCCGCCTCGACCAGGCGGGCGCCCTCCACGCCGGCAATTTCGCCCTGGAGCTGAAAAGAGTCGCGGCCACGAGGCGACTCGCCGGCCCGTTCGCCCGCGCGTTCACCAGAAAGGCCGGCGCGAAAGCGTTTCAGCCAGCGATTCTCGCGGCTCTCGATGGTTTCGGAAAGCCGCGGCGACGCCGCGCGGCCGGAGCGCATTTCGGCCATGCGCTTCATGCAGCGAGAGTAGCAAAGCGATGTCCGGCGGTAAAGGCGACGATCCGATTGGGATCGGCGTCCCGAGCGAGCATCGCGAGAGAGGGACCTCTGAGCGCTTTTGGCGCTCAGCAAAATCGAGCGCGAACAAGGCATGTCTGCACTTTGCAAGGGATGATCCGAGAGCCCGCTTACGAGAACAAGCGCGCGCGAAGCCCGGTCCAGGCCAAATGCCCTGCGGGCGAATCGGCCAGCCCTTTGAGGCCAAAAATCAGCGCAATCACCAGGCAGTGCAGTTCGGCGCGGACCGCCTTCGGCGAAAACTCATTCCAGAAGGCGATGCGCCTGAGTCCATTGACGCGCGGGAACCAGCGCGGCACTTCCTTCAGATAGTGCTCGTAGGGCCCATCCCAAAGTTGCAGCAGCCAGCCTTCTTCATAGCGGACGACAACGGAGTAGACGGCGAAGCACCACAACAAGATGAAAGGAGCCAGCCAGGGAAGCCGCGCGAAGAAGGTGGCGCTCGCGCAGATAAACGCGTTGCCAATATAAAGAGGATTGCGTACCAGTTGGTAGGGCCCGCCGATCGTCAATTCCAGCGGCACTTTCAGCCGATGGTGAATATAGGACTGCGCCCAGACCCGCAGCGCCATTCCGGCGAACAATAAAGCGAGTCCCGCGCCCCACATCAGCGCGGCGTTGCTGATTTCGCCTCGCCTCCAGAAGAGCACCAGAAGCAGAGGCGCGTGCGCGATCACTCCGCGATGCCGAAAGACCCATTTCCCAGAAAACATGCGCTCAGTTTAGATCAGTGCAGGGTCGCATGAAACAAAAACCCAGCGATTTCGTCCTGATCAAGAACTGCACCAAGAACTTGACGAATGACGTGCTCGGCCTGCCGATGAGGAGTGGCGGGCAATCTGCGCCTCGGTCTCGGCGCGCGGTCTAAGTTTTGAGGAACCTCTCCCCTTGTGCCTTTGCACTCATGCGCGCCGCCGACTGCTTCCGAAAAGCTAATCTCCGTTGAGCAGGCGCTTCAGGGCGGGAATCAATTCGGTTCCGGCAGAGGATTTGCTCACAAAACCGTGCGCGCCCAACAAGCGCACGGCCGCGTCGGCCTCCGGCGTGCATTCCTGCACGGTGAAAAACAGAATTTTCGTCTCGGGAGCGATGCGGCGAATCTCGAAAGCCGCCTGGATGCCATTCATGACCGGCATATTGATGTCCAGGAGCACCAGGTCGGGTCTTAGCGTCTCAACCTGGTCGAGGGCCTGCCGCCCATCTGCCGCTTCGCCGCAGACGGATATGGCGTTTGCGTCCAGGAGTTCGCGCACGGTGTTCCGCGCGATGTGGTGATCGTCAACGAGCAGGATTCCGGCCGTAAGTCACCCCCACAATTGAGGATTGCCGTCTCCAGACGTGCCCATCGTCCTCCCTGGGAACATCCAATTCTATACAGCGATGACTGTAGGGTGTTCAAAACTGAACCTTGCTTTGTTTTGGAGCGTATTTCTTTCCGGGTTAGACTAACGCGCACCCACCTTAATTGACTTATGCCTGAATTCTCCGACGCGGAAGCTGTGATCCCCGCCGGCGCCTCCGGCAGTTCCGCGCAACGCCCCGACTGATTGCTCAGGCGCGCCTTGCCGGGGTCCCCAGCGCGCGCCGCCCGGGCGCGAAGCGCCACGCAAGAAAAAAGGCCGTGCGTTGGGGTGGCAGATTACCGCCGGAAGCGGCCAAAGCCTCGGAACCTAGGCCCGAATCCCCACACTCCCACGCCCCAACCAATGTAGGGACCAAAATAAGGACCCGGATAGCAGTCCCATCCCCAGGGGCCGCAGTATCCGTAGTAGTAGGGCGGCGGATAGCCGGGGCCTGGAGCGCCGCGGCGGCGAGAGGCATTGGCGTAGGCATCCTGATCCTTATAGTCGCCCTGCGTGACCGGCTGGAACGCCACCTGGCCCTTTTCCGTGGAGATCGCGACCGGCGATTGCATGCGGAAGCTCAGCAGCGTTTCCGGAGCCACCGCGGTGGGCCGCCCGCGTGTATACAGCACGGCAGCTAGTCCTGCTGTCGCTCCCAGGCCCGCGCCAATCGCGGCGCCTTGCCCGCCGCCCACCGCGGCTCCCACAATTGTGCCGAGCACAGTGGTGGTGCCCACGGTGGCTACGTTACGTTCCGCGGATCGCTCTGCAGCAGGCGAGCGTGGAGCCTGCTGCATTTCCGTGCTCACGGGAACCTGCTCTCCATCCACCAGCGTGAGCTCCGTGATTTCGAGTCCCAACCTCGAGACGCCCTTGCCTTGGCTGGCTTTTTGCGCCACGTCCACCCGGCCCATCACCGTCTGGCCACGCCGGGCCACCACCCAGCCATGCACCACGATCGGCTGATCCAGAACTGCGCTGAAGGTGTCGCCCGGATGATTCCGGTCGCTCGAAAGCCACTGATTGATGCGCACTGGAATGAGCGTGCCGGCGGGCACAGTCAGCGTCGGCGGCACGGTGTGAGGGGATGGCGCAGGAGCGCCTTCAGGTCCTTGCTGTGACGGCTCGGCAGGTGTGGCATCGGGTTTTTCCTGCTGTGGCTGCTGCTGGTCCTGTTGCTGCACTGGCGCGGGCTGGCCGGAAGCTGTGGGTTGATTCGCAGGCCCCGAAGGAGAAGAAGTCTGATTCTGCCCGGCCCAGGCCGGCAGCGCAGCCGCACAAAACGCCAACAGGAAAACGCCAAACGCTTTCATGCGCATCGCCCTTCCCCCATAGACTGCTTTCGCTATAGCCGCTAACTTACCGATGATTGTTCGACTATTGTGAGTTGCCTGCGGTACAGATCGCTCGTTCACGTTGGACTTTGTGAAGCGGCGAAAGCTCGACGTTGTTGCCCGCGAAAAGCGCATCCTGTGGGTGGCCTTTTCGCGGAAGAAGGTGACTTTCGCCGCCAGACGGGACGATGATCTCCGCTTTCGGGAGTCCGGTGGACTCCACCGGAGTCCGAAAACCGGACCTGCCCGGATCAGCGCTTCTCTCTGGCCAGTTTGCGGTAGTAGCGGCTGGGAATCGCGCCTGCCAGCGCCGCCACGATGACGGAGCCGAGAAATGCTTCGGCCGGCGGATGCTCCAGGACGTCGAGCAGCAGATAAGCCGTGCCCAGGTAGATGGCTTCCATCACCACGATGCGGCAAATGGTGACGCGTCTCGATTGCGCGCGAGGCCGCATCATGAGAAGCAGCAGCACAATCACTGCCGCCGCAAACAGCAGCGGTATCCATTCCGGCGACATAATTTTCTTAGTTTGTCCTCATAAAAAGGCACAAAACTGCGCCCCAATCCTTACCACTACACCGCCCCTACGGTATGTCCCCTATTGAACAGCCGGACGCCGCTCTAGTATTTGACCCTAGGCCCCTTTTTTCAGGTCCCCGAAGAGCCAACAGAAGCCCCTTCATCGCCAAAGGTAACGTGCTCGATTGACCGAAAACAAGAGCGCTCGATCCGAAGCCACCTCCGGCGCGCGCGAGGCGGGAGAGCGTGCCCGTATTCTCTTCGTCGACGACGAAGATAATATTCGGCTGACGCTGCCGTTCCTTCTGGAGCGGCATGGCTTCGACGTTACTTCCGTCGCCTCCGTGACGGATGCGCTGATACAAATCAGCGCCATCAGCTTCGATGTGCTCGTGACGGACTTGAATATCGATCTCGAAGGCGACGGGTTTCTGGTCATCACGGCCATCCGCCGCGCGCAGCCACGCTGCAAAAACTTCGTCCTCACCGGCTATCCCAGCCTCGAAAGCGCCATCCGCGCGATTCAGAATCAGGTGGACGACTACTTTACCAAGCCCGCGGACATCGAGGAGCTCGTCTCCAAGATCAAGGCCCGGCTGGCCGCGCCGGCCATGATGCCCGTGAGGCTGGCGGCTGTGTTCATGGAGCACGAACGCGAGATCACCGCCAAAATTCTCGACGCGATCAAGCGCGACGCCATCCTTCGCAAAGCGCGCATCGACGATCCCGAGCGGGTCGATCATCTTCCTTCGATCTTCCAGGCTGTCATCGCCCGCCTGATGCACGAGAACCGCCCGCTCAAGGCGAGCGAGTTGCAATTCGCGGCGCGTCACGGAAGACGGCGCAAGAAAGATGGCTATACGCCCGCGATGCTCGTGCGCGAATTCCAGCTTATCGGAGAAACCATCTATGATCTGCTCGGCAGTGATATCCTGCCGCTTGGCGTGGTGGAACTCACTTCCGATCTGAAATTGTTGACGCAAACCGTCAATACGTTCACGCTCGCTTCTTTCGAGGCTTACTCTCGCGTTCCGCGAGCAGCTACCGCTTGACAAATTCGCACGGGGAATGACCGGCTGCGTAAGGGCGAAGGCGACCCCGAGCAGTTGATTAGGGCAGTGGCGCAGCTGCTGAGCCGCAACCGCCCGAAGCTGTGACGCTCGCTAAAAGCTGGAAACGAGATTCTGAATAGTGGAAATGAGAACGCGGGCGGGAGACGACTTGGACACCAGGGCGGAGACGCCCAGCAATTTCGCCGCGGTGGAAGCTTCCGGAGAATCGTCAACGGTAAAGAATATGATCTTTGCGTAAGGCGCCATGCGCCGGATTTCGTAAGCGGCCTGCACGCCGTTCATTTCCGGCATCCCTATATCCAGCAGCACGATGTCGGGTTCGAGGCTCCGTACTTTTTCCACGGCTTGTTTGCCGTTTTCGGCTTCCCCGCACACCACGGCCACGCTCATGCCCATATCCGCCAGAAGGGCGCGTACCGTTCTCCGGGCGGCCGGGTGATCGTCTACCAGCAAGACTCGGGCTGGCGTATGCAAAGCGGTGCCCCCTTACGGGGCGGCTAGCGAGGGGCTACCCAAGGGGTGGGTTTTTGGGGAAGCAGCTCTTTCGCCCAGTCAACTATGGAGCTAGCAATCCGTCAGCACAATACGGGACATACCTGAAAACTGGTAGCGGACCTGACGTGCCTGTGGGAAAGGTTCGGCATCGCGCTACAGTAATGCACCCTGGAAATCCGCCCGCACTGCCCGAACTGGTTGCCCGGCGAACACGTGTCCTTTCTCCTAAGCTGCTAGAATGCTGCGGCAGGAGGACCTCATATGGCCACGGTCGCCGGTGCGGGCGACGGCTCTCTCCAGCCGACATTCAAGCGCGCGGCAAGAATCTGGTGGGCGTGGGTTTGGCGATCGTTGGTTTTTGGCGGCGCCGCGGGATTTTTCGCCAGCCTGGTATTGAATCTGAGCGGTATCTTGAACCGGATTTCGGAAAAGGCGGGGCAATACCTGGGCGCGGCAGTGGGCGTAGCGCTGGCCGTGCCCGTGGGGATCTGGGTGTTCCAGATGGTCCTGGAGAAAGACTTCGGCGAATTTCGCATTCGCCTGGTGCCCAAGGCTCCGGCAGATCCGACCTGAGAAACAAGCTCAGAGTTGCAGCCGGCGGCATGTGGCGCTATGCTGCGCCGAATTCAGGAGGAACGTCGATGCCAAAATATCTGATTGAACGCGAAATTCCCGGCGCCGGGCAGATGTCGCCGCAACAATTACAGGCCGTGGCGGAGAAATCGTGTTCCGTGCTGCGCAATTTGGGGCCACAGATACAGTGGGTGCATAGCTACGTCACGCAGGACAAAATTTATTGCGTCTACATCGCGCCGAACGAACAAATGATACGCGAGCACGCGCGTCAGGGCGGCTTTCCCGCCGATCGCGTGTCGCAGATCGGCGCCGTGATCGATCCGACCACGTCGGAAAACCGCCCACGGTGATCACAGTGCAGATTTAGAGCGCGCGGGTGCAGCCGCACAAAACCCCAGGCGGGTGGTCGCGCTCAGAATGACACTATCGCGGTCAGACGCGCGGGCCGGCGATGTAGAATAGACAAAGGACTCCGCCGCCCATGCGCGTTCTCCTGGTGGAAGACGATCCCCGAATCGCCAATTTCGTGGCCAAAGGGCTGCGCGAGCAGGCCTACGCCGTGGACCTGGCCGCCAGCGGCGAGGACGCGCTGTACCAGGCTTCCATCAACATCTACGATCTCGCCATTCTCGACGTGATGATTCCCGCGCCGGATGGCTTCGAGGTTTGCCGGCGGTTGCGCCAGTCGGGTTTGCGCTTTCCCATCCTGATGCTCACGGCGCGCGATGCCACCGACGACCGCGTGCAGGGCCTCGATACCGGCGCCGACGATTATCTGACCAAGCCCTTCGAGTTTCGCGAGCTCCTGGCGCGGCTACGCGCGCTGTTGCGGCGTTCGGGCGAATTGCGGCCCAGTCGAATCGCGGTGGACGATCTGGTACTGGACACCGCGGCACAGACTGCGACCCGCGGCGGAAAGCAAATTCCGCTCACGACGAAAGAGTACGCGCTGCTCGAATATCTGGCGCGCCATGCGGGCCGCGTGATTGGGCGCGAGGAAATTTCCGAACATGTGTGGGACGAAACCTTCGATCCTTTCACCAATACCATCGAAGTGTATGTAAACCGATTGCGGCGCAAAATCGATGAGCGCGCGGCCCATCCGCTGATCCACACGCGGCGCGGCGCCGGATACATGCTCGGCGGCACGCAGGCAAGTGCGATGAAACTGGCAGCAGAACCGCGCGCAGCAGGAAAGAAGCATGTTTGATTCGGTGCGTGTTCGTCTGACGCTGTGGTACACGGGCGTGCTCGCGCTCGTACTGATTGGCCTCTCTGCGGGAACGTATTGGTTGGTCGCGCGCACCACCGAGCGGCGCACGTTTATTTCGCTGGCGGAAATTTCTCAGGGCTTCCTCACGACGCTGCAATCGGAATACAAAGACCAGCTCAAAGAGAGAGCGGGACTCGAGGCTCTGCACGCTGCGGCCCAGGAATCCGTGGACGAGTTTCGGTTGCGTGATCATCGCTTTGCCGTGCTCGATTCCGCCGGCAACGTGCTGGCGGAAAACCAGGCGCTGCCTGCGCCACGCGAGCCGACCGGAGCCGCTTCGCAGCGGGAAATCCCGGGCGAAGTTCTGCGCAATCTGGTCGCGGGCACCGCCGGAGCGCCGCGCCTGTTGCAAGACCTCACGCTGGGAGACGAGCATTTTCGCGCGCGCGTAACTCAGGCCGAAGTGGGCCCATCGCCAGTCACCGTCGTGACCATGCAGTCGCTCGAACGCGAGCGCGAGTTGTTGGAAGATATCCGCACGACGTTGCTGTGGGTGATTCCCATTACACTGGTGATCGCCAGCGCCGGGGGCTATTTTCTGGCGCGCAAGAGCCTCGCTCCCGTCGTGGCCATGAGCGAGAAAGCGGCGCTCATCGGCGCGCAGAACCTGCACGAGCGCCTGCCCGTGCTGAATCCGAACGATGAACTGGGCTATCTCGCCAACACGTTCAACGGCCTGCTCGAACGGCTGGACCGTTACTTCGAGCAGCAGCGGCGCTTCATGGCCGACGCTTCGCACGAGCTGCGCTCGCCCGTGGCCATCATTCGCGGCGAAGCGGAAGTGGCGCTTTCGCAGCCGCGCCCGCCGGAGGAGTATCGCGAATCGCTGGCCATCGCGCTCGACGAAGCCAGGCGGCTCTCGCAGATCGTGGACGATCTTTTCACGCTCGCCCGGGCCGATGCGGGCGAATACCCGCTGCGGCCGCGCGATTTCTATCTTGAGGAACTCGCCGCCGATTGCGTGCGCGCGGCGCGCACCATGGCAGCGGCGCGCGGAATCATGCTCAGCTACGAGCCCGATGGCGAGATGCCCATCCATGCCGACGAGGCGCTGCTCCGACGGCTGGTGATGAACCTGCTCGACAATGCCATCAAGTTCACCCCTGAAGGAGGGAAGATCAGCGTCGCCTGCCGGCGTGCGGTCGCCGAATATTCGCTGACCGTTCGGGATAGCGGTCCGGGTATTCCTGCCGAAGCGCGGGAGAAGATTTTCGAGCGATTTTTTCGCCTCGATCCGGCACGCTCGCCGGCTGCTCGGGGGAGTTCGAATCCAGCGGACTCCGGGGGCGGCGATTCCGGCGCGCCAAAGACGACGCCGGAATCGGCTGGCGGCGGAACAGCGGGCGCGGGTCTGGGCCTGGCCATCGCCCGCTGGATTGCTGAAGCACATCAAGGCCGGCTGACGCTCGTACAGTCGGACGCTTCCGGCAGCACGTTCACCGCAATTCTGCCCGCGAACAGCGCGCGCGGCGCAGCGGCCCTGTCGCCCAATGGCGCTGGCGAGGCGAAAGCAGCGCCCGCAAACCGCAAATCCGCGAGCTGAATCCGCGAGAGGCGTTGTGTCCATTGCATCCGTTCCTCCGCCTGTTAATCGTGCGTTTATCTCGGCCTCTGTACTCTCGCCCCAGAACGCAGGCTAGATCGAAATGGCTGACGCTCCGGTGGGGGGCCGATTGCAGGAGCGGCCCGCTCTTCGCCGCGAACGTCACCTACAGGATGAGCTTCGCGGCGTAAAAAAAGGGAGCGTCAGCCAAAAAAGGAGAGAGTCCATGAAGCGAGCCAAGATATTCGCCGCGGTGATTTACGCAATGCTGGTTATGGGGACGATGACGTTTGTGCATTTTCCAGAATTGCAGGCCGACGAGGCGCAAGCGAAAATCGGGGCGGAGCAGGCGCGTGCCACGGCGCTGCAGGCGGTTCCCGGCACGGTAAAGGACAGCGAGCTCGAAAGCGAGCACGGCCGGTTGGTGTATTCATTCGAGATCACGCGGCCGGGGCAGCGCGGCATCACCGAAGTCAACGTGAGCGCGATGGACGGCTCGATTGTGGACGTGCACCGCGAGCACGCTGGCAAATATCGGAAAGCGGAGCAGTGCCAAAACGTCGGCTCCCAATCCTCATCCCATCGGGACCTGCTGTGACAATTCCAGCACGCGCGATTTTTTTACCGCGGGAGTGCTCGCGATCGAGAGGCGCGCGCCGGGTTGCGGGCTAGCTCTGGCCCTTACTTTCCTTCGGCCGCTGCCCGTGCCCGATGGCAACGTAGGTGACCGTATCCCAGGCATTGTGAATCCCCACGAACAGCAGCAGGAGCGTGGTCCCAGCGATCACGAACAGAGACCACGTTCGATACCACGCGAGCAGGATCGCTCCGCCTAACAACGTTGCGTACGCAACCAGCGGAAGCACCGCATACCAAACCCAGTCCTCGGCATCCGGTTTATAACCGGTCTGCCGCCTCACGTGCCTGATGAACATCATCGCGTAGACCACCCCCGCCGCCCCGCTGGCCCCCAGCGCAAGCCCGGCGCCGGAGAGCGCGGGCCAGGGCGCGCTCAGGATCGCCGAAATGAGCAGCGCCGCAGAGAAGTGCACCACCGTTGGGGTACCGAACGCGCGAACCTCCAGCATGCCGCTCAACGCTTCCACTTCCGCGATCAGGGCGATCACCACGAACTGCAGTCCCGTTAGTGCTCCGGCCGACGAGCCGACGATGACATAGAAATTCTCCCACTGCGCGAGCAGCGGGCGTGTGGCTTCTGCTAGGACCACGACCTCCTCCATTCTCTCGGGTGCAGAAACAGTACCATGGGCTGATCCCGTCGCTTCCTTGAGCTGGCTCTTGACGGAAGCCGATGTGTCGGTTTGTGTCGGTTTGTTGACATCGGCAAGCGTCGGGGGATAGACTCCGCGCCGGATTGGGCCCGAGCGGCTTGATCGTGAGGGAGCGATGATGAACAACATCAATCGGAACGGAAGAGCACAGGGAACGGCGCATAAATCTGTGCGGGCGGGAGCACGCACGATTTCGGAAGCAGCGGCGCCAGGGCCGCAGCGCGGACTAATGGTCTTGTTTATGCTGGCGGCATGCATGGTGTTGCTGGCGGCCATGACGGTGGGCGCGCAGGTTCAGCCGCCCCCGGCCCCGTGGCGCGGGGCGGGACCCACGCCGTGCGTCGGTTCTGACGGCGGCATCTACAAATGCCCTCCGGCGCCGCAAACGATTGCGGTGCGCGCCGGCCGCTTGTTTGACAGCAAGAACGGCACGATGCTGACGAAACAAATGATCGTTCTCCAAGGCGAGCGAATTACCGAGGTGGGACCCGAGGGTCAGGTGAAGATCCCCGCCGGAGCACAGGTGATTGACCTGAGCCAGGCGACGGTCCTGCCCGGTTTGATCGACGGCCATACGCACATGTTCGACGCGCGCAAACCAAATGGCTCGGCGGAAAATTCCATGGTGCTCGCCATTTCAAACGTGCAGGCCAATCTGCGAGCGGGCTTCACCGCGGCGCGCGACATGAGCAGCCACGGGAATGGATACGGCGATATTGCCATCCGCGACGCCATCAACCAAGGCCGCATCGACGGGCCCCGGTACCAGGTTTCGACCCTCGGCATCGTCTGGGGCGCCAAACCCCCGAACCCGGCCGCGCCGGACAATCCCTTGGCCAGCACGGTGGTCCGTTCGGTGGAGGACGCGCGAGCAGCCGTGCGCGAGCAGATCAAGCATGGCGCGGATTGGATCAAGCTCTTTCCGGCGGGGGCCTATTCGTTCACGCCCACCGGCCCGGCGCAATACGAAGTGACCTATCCGATGCCCGTCTTGCAGGCGCTGATTGATGAAACGCATCGCCTGGGCAAAAAGACGGGTTGCCACGTCTACGGTGGCGAGGGGCTGAAGAACTCCATCATCGCCGGGTGCGACACGATCGAGCACGGCTTCGGCTTGGATCAGGACGAAATCAATATGATGCTGGCCAAGAAACTGTATTACGAGCCGACGTTCCAACGCTACATCGAGCCGTATATGGATGATAACGACGCGAAAAATACCGGCGGCAAGTATCGCATGATCCCCATTTTCGAGAAGGCCGTGTCCATGGCCGTAAACACGAAGGGACTGAAAATCATGGTGGGCAGCGGAGCGGATGGCTCAACCTTCGCGCATGGCACGCAGGCACTCGAATTCGAGATGCTGGTGAAGCATGCCGGCCTGACTCCGGCGCGGGCCATTCAGAGCGGAACCATGGTGAACGCGGAAGCGCTGGGATGGCAGAACCAGATTGGATCCGTCGAGAAGGGCAAGTACGCAGACCTGATCGCCGTCTCCGGCGACCCGCTCGCGGACATCACCGAACTTCAGCGGGTGAAATTTGTGATGAAGGGCGGCAAAGTCATCAAGAATGATCTGGCCGCCACGAACCCTGGAACGTAAGCCGATTGGCTTGCGCCTTTAGGCCGACTTTTCGGCTGCTATCGCTCTTGCTATATCAGCACTCTGCTCCCAGAATAACTTCCGGGTGGGCCGGAGAACCTTTCTGAGGCGGTGCGGGTAATTTGCCGCCGCCCGGCCCACAAACCACCATGGAAATCGCAAGATCCCCTCTACGCACGCGGGGTTTACGAAGCCTTGGTGTCTTGCTGATCGCCATGAGCGGGTACTTTTTCCCCTTCCCCCTTCCGGCGCAAGACCAAGGCCAGGAGGCCATTCGCGTGGACGTGAACCTGGTCATGATTGACACGACCGTCAAGAACAAGAGCGGGCAAATCATGGCCGATCTGAAAAAAAACGACTTCGAGGTTCGCGAAGATGGCGCGGCGCAAAAGCTAACCGTCTTTAGCCGCGACGAATTTCCTCTCAATGTGGCGCTGGTGCTGGATCTGAGCGATTCCATTGGCCCGTTCCTGGTCCCCTTGCGTGACGCCGCGAGCACGGCTCTGGCAGCTCTCAAGAGCGAAGACGAGGTGGCGCTGTTTACGTTTTCCAACGAAGCCCAATTGAGCGCGCCCTTCACGAAGGACAAGGCCAAGATTGCCGAGCAGATCAATACGTTCCAGGCGAGCGGCGCCACCAATATCAACGACGGCATCTTCGACGCCGCCAAGTATTTTCTGGAGACCATGCCGCAGGGACGCCGGGTGGTCCTTTTGATCAGCGATGACGTGGGCACCGACGCCGGCGGAGAAGGCACGCGCGACATCGTCACGGAAATGATCGCGGCAGACGCCACGCTCTATAATTTGAAGGTGCCGGGCAATAACCCGCCGGCCATGCGCTTCGCCGCGGGGCTGATTAAGGGGTTGGTGGACATTCACAAAGTAACGGAAGAGACGGGAGGCGAGATCTTCGACGTGCAGAACATGGCCTCTCTCGATTCCACCTTCCGCGCGCTGATCGAGCGGATCAAGACGCGCTACACGCTGGGATACTACACGTCCGCCAATGGAGCCGAGGGCAAACCACACAAGCTGGACGTTCGCCTGGCGGCGTCGTTCGGGAAGAAGGGACGCGATTACGCCATTTTGGCCAAGCGCGGCTATTTCATTCCCTGATTCCGCCGCTCCGCCTTAAGCCCGGTTTGCTGCGCATCTGGCGCCGCGTATGCGGGTCGCGGCAATGAATTGCACTTGGACTTGCCGTTAACCCGAGTTATCCGGCTTTGACTTCAGCGAGGGTGCTCGAGTTCTCTGACTTCCCTAGGCGTTCCAGCAAGCGCTGTCGCAACTTGCCCAGGCTTCGGTTCAACGGATTGCTGCGCTCGAGAAACGGCAGGACCGGTAAGCACCGTTGTCCAAGTTTGCCACGCATTTGCTTTATGCGAGCATCGAATGCGCAGTATCTGGAGGCGGCATCAAGTGTCTCAACAGCATCCCTGCGCCGCGCGGCAGACATATAGACTTCAGCCAGGTTCAGGTATAGCTGCGGCTCGTTGCGCTTCATGCCGATGGCTTTTCTGCAAAGTTCCACGGGAGCCGGCCACTTCTGGAGGGCACGGGCCATGGACACTCCCAGAAACGAAAGGTAATAGGGGTTTTGTTGCTTCAATTCGACGGCGTGCTGCAAATATTCAACAGCCTCGGCTGAATACCCCTTTCGCAAAAGCGCGATCCCCTGTTTGAATTCGACAAGACCAGAATCGTCCGCCATGGTTTCTTGGAGTCCTTTCTTCGGCTGGGATGAGAGGCAACTTGACGAAAGTCGACCCTGGTGGGCCAATTTAGAGCCTGCTTCACGGCAAATCTACTGTTCTAAGGAACAGTTCAGAGACAGGGGATCTGCCCCGGCCAATTAGCGAGCCTCATTGCTCCTGGGACACGCTGGCGTTCAATAGACTGAGGTCAGATGTAGACTGAGGTCAGATGTGATGCAGCGCCGGCCCCAATACGCGGCTCATTTCGCAGCGGTGATCGAGTCAGCCTGGATGGTCTTGGTCTTGGCGTCCAGCGTGCCGATGACCTTGACTTTTTGTCCCGCGAATTTTTCCGGCGTGCGCTGGTCGTTTAGGGTGTACGTGTTTTTGCCGTCATACAGAACGTACGCGGCGCCATGAACACTGACGCAGGCCATGGTGCACGCGGCGTCGGTCGGCCCCATTTGCATCTGGGAATGATCCGCTTTGGCGCACATGCTGTCCGTGATTGTGCCGGTGAAGGTTTGCTTGGGCGGAGCTGCCCGCAGTGCCGCAACGGCGAGAAGACTCAAGGCAAGACTGCCGCGGACCCCGATCCTTATGAAACACATCGTTATGAGGCGCATCGCTCCCCCTCTCGTCATTCCCAGCCCGCGGGCTTCTCGCGCCAAAGTCCCCGCTCCTCGCCGCGAGTGTGTTCCTTACCGCGAAAAGTGCTTAACAAAGTCCGCTGTTCGCGCCCGAGTACTCCCGCGGCGGGCGAGGAAGCTCGCCTAAGCGCCCGCCCGTTTGCCGACGGGCCGGTTAGAAGCCCGCCACTTTCCCGACGGAGTCTTCTACTCGCCCGGAGTCATGAGGTGCGCGGTCGACGTTCCCGCATTCATAATCCACACGCCCTGTCCGGCTTTGTCGGGCAGTCCGGTGGATTGCGTCGTGGCGCCCGGCACGGCGATGGTCATGTGCATGCGCGCGTGCTCCTGGTCAGCGCCCATGAAGTGGTACCACACCGACCCGTATTGGGGCTTCAAGCGCGTCCCATCCTTTTCCGCGGCATCGAGCAAGTCCTTGGTCTTGTCGCCCTGGGCCTCAAACTTGAGGTTCTGAGCGACGCGGTCCAGGTTGGCCATGGTGGTGCACTCCACGGTAAACGGCGGATGTTTCGGCATGCCCGACAGGTCGTAGCAGGCCAGGTTGTTTGTGCCTTTCTTCAATGTGTCGTAGGTGAAGTCCGGCTTCCACTTGATCACGCCGGCCGCTTCGCGGAGATTGGCGGGCAGGGCGAGCACGGCCTTCGCCGCGGCGTCGTCCGGCGCCTGCGCCAACGCGCTGATCGAAACCGCGATTACTCCGAGGGCCAACAAGGCAAGGCGTTTCATTCGAAACCTCCAATTGATATGCGCAAATTTAAGCGTCGAGCGCCGCAGTATAACACGTCAAGATAGCCGTTTGGCGATGCAGAACTAATCGGCTCCGCGGCCGTGCGGTTCCAAATACGCGCCTCCGCTATAATGCGACTGCCAGACCCGGGCACTGAGAGCCCGCTACAACAGGCTCCGCGTGGCAAGGCGCAAAGGGAGGAGCGATGATCGTCGTGCGAGACGTCTTCCAGATCGAACCCGAAAAGATGAAGCAGGCTAAAGACGAAATCAAGCAGCACCGCCAGCTCACCGCGCCGCTGGGTTATCGCCTGACGCGCGTAATGACCGATCTGAGCGGCGACTTCTACACCCTTGTGTTTGAAAGCGAATTTGCCAGTCTGGCCGACTACGAAAAGGCGCTCAAAAATATTCTTGCCGACAAAAGCTGGCAGGCGTCCTACGGGCGGCTGCGGAAGATGATTCGCAGCGGCCGCCGCGAAATCTATACCGTCGTGGATTAGCGCGTGGCGCGCGCTTAAGGCCGATTCGAGCCAGGATTCGAGAGCACGCGTTCATTCGGAGATGAAGGGCTAAGGTCAATGGGCCAGGCAAAACCGAGGTTTGCGCCCCAGGTTGCAATAGTCGGCGCGGGCATCGGCGGGCTGACCGCCGCGTCCACGCTGCGCCGCATCGGCATGGACGTGCAGATCTACGAACAAGCGGCGCGCTTTGCGCGGGTCGGCGCGGGCATCCAGATGATGCCCAATTCGATGAAAGTGCTGCGTAAGATCGGCGTGGAAGAGCGCATGCGCCGCACGGCCTTCCAGCCTTATTCGCATCTGAACCGCGAATGGAACACCGGCAAAATCATGCGCGAGCTGCCCATGCCGGAAAGCCTCTTCGGCGCGCCGTATCTCTGCATGCATCGCGCCGACCTGCACGACGCGCTCGTTTCCGTTCTGCCGCCGGAGATTTTTCATCTGGGCAAGAAACTTGCCGGCCTCGAGGAGCTCGGCTCGGGCCGCGTGGCGCTCGCTTTTGCCGACGGCACGCGCGCCGAGGCTGATGCAGTCATTGGCGCGGACGGCGTGCATTCGCTGGTGCGCGAAATCATCGTGGGTCCCGATGAGCCGCTGCACAAGGGCCGCATCGCCTATCGCGCCGTTTTCTCTTCGGCGCTGCTCGATGGCTTCGATATCGGCCGTTCGCGCACCAAGTGGTGGGGTCCCGACCGGCACATCGTGATCTATTACGTCACCGCCACGCGCAGCGAGCTTTATTTCGTTACCAGCGTGCCGGAACCGGCGGGCTGGGTGACCCGCGAATCCTGGTCGGCCACCGGCGACGTGCGCGAACTGCGCAAGTCCTACGAGGGATTTCATCCCGACGTGAGGCGCGTGCTCGAAGCCTGCCCCGATTGCCACAAATGGGCCATCCTCGAACGCGAGCCGCTGCCGCGCTGGGCGAGCGGCCGCGTGGTGCTGCTCGGCGACGCCTGCCACCCCATGACGCCGTACATGGCGCAGGGCGGCGCGACCGCCATCGAGGACGCGGCCATTCTGGCGCGCTGCCTCCAGGAAGTGGAGGGCGACGATATCGCGGGCGCCTTCCGGCGCTACGAAGCGCACCGCAAGCCACGCACTTCGCGCATTCAGGCCATTTCCAGCGCCAATACTTGGATGAAGGGCGGCAACGACGACACCACTTGGCTCTACGGCTACGACGCCTGGAACGTGCCGCTTTCGCCGTCGGAAGCGATTGCGGTGTGAACTACAGGGCGCGCGTCGCAGAACATGAATCCAAAATTCGTGGGCAGAGTTCCAGAAAATCGTCCTGTATCCGAGCCGGAGCGACAGCTTCTTGAGTGGTTGATTGCGAACGGCGCGCTGATCCCCAGAAATTTGCTCCGCAGCTTGATGTCACGCCGGTATGAGCCGCAGCAGGAAATCCTGCAGGCGGGTGCTTTCGCCCATCGACAGGCCGTCGAATTGAATCCCCATCTGATTGTCGCTCACGGTACGCATCACCAACCCATGGCCCACCACCGGCTGCATCGGCGCGAGAAATAAATTAATTTTCACAGGCGATCCGCGCGGGAAAATGCGTTGCGCGCGAAGCAGTGCGCCGTTGAGGCTCAGGTCGATGGTCGCGGCCTCGACCTCGTCGTCACCGCTTTTGATGAGCGCTTTCACCTCCACGGCCACCCGGCGGAAGCGGCGTATGTCATTTTCGACGGCTCCTTGCATGACGCGCACCAGGCGCAGCAGGCGTATGCGATCGATCGGCTTATAGACCAGGAAGCTGGCTCCGGCTTCGAATCCTTCGGTGAGAAAGCCCGCGTATTTCGGCGTGGTGATCATCACAATGGGCGTTCGGCGGTTATATCCCGAGCCGCGAATTTTTCGCGTCAGCTCGATGCCGTCCGAAACCGGCGAGCTCGAATCGACGAAAACCACATCGAATTTTTGCGCATGCGCGTAATCGGCGGCCTCCGCTCCGCTCGCCAACGTCACCGCCTCCATGCCCTCGGACTTCAGGATGTCCTGGAGGAGCTCGCAGATCGGGGGCTCGCTATCGACTAACAGAGCGGACTTCATGAGCGCGCCATCAGGGCGGCTGCCCCGACTTCGGCAATCAAGCGGCCGCGATGAGGCGCCGTAGCTTCGTAATAGTGAAACTGCACGCCCACGCCATACTTGCCCGGTTCGACGCTAGCCTCCACGTGCACGACGTGCCCGGTGATGCGCCATTCCGGCACGCGCCAGCCCATGATCATTTCCGGCAGGCGCAGCCGCACCACCAGAATGGCGCCAATTCGCGGCGGGGCATCCGTTTCCATGCACATGCCGCGCGAGGAGATGTCCAGCGTCTCGGCGGCGCATTCAGGTTCGGTTGATTTCGTAAATTGAAAATGCAGTGGGACGCTGATGCGGAAACGCGGAGCCCCGCGACGATCGGATGATGGCATGGAACCTCCCCCTCGGTATGAACGTCCGGAAGGGGGCGATACAGGAATCCTGTAGGAAGGGATTTTAATCCTACCACACTTCGCGCCCAGGGCGAGCACGATTTTGATGCAGTTTTAGTATCGAAGTCGTTAACACGGCGCGCGCCGCGCGGCTGGCGCGCAAGCTGAAAAAAATGGCCGCCCCAAGCGCGGCACTTCCGCGAGGGGCAAGTCCAGCGCGGTTGTGTGACCCAGCGCACATCAGCAGGTGCCATCATTCACTGAGCATCTCCCTGCCCGGAAAGAGAATCTCTTCTACAGGGGAGGCATCATGACCAGCACACCGGTTTTACGGCAGAGCACTCCAAAGGAGCCCGAGATCCGCGTCGCCGCCCCGCGCGGCATATCGCCCAGAATAACGGCCAGAATAACGGTAGGATGGGGTGTCTTGTGGATCGTAGGAGCCGCTGCGGCCTGGACTGTCGTCGTGGTCCTGTTTCATAACTTTATGGCTCGATTGCTTTCGTAGCGATATGATGGCTCAATTGTTTTCGTAGAAATATGCGCAGTCGTTCACTTCTTATTGCGGCTAGCTTGGCGTTGTGCATCGCCGTGTCGGTGCTTGCAGCGGAATATGCACGGTCCTCCCCAGACACCTCCGCACCACTGCGGATCGAGCCTTTGGCATCTCCTGCAGGCGCAAACAGCTCCGAGCCTCAGCTTACTTCACAGGGGGACCGTGTAATTTTGAGCTGGCTCGAAGTCAGCGGCGAACGTGCCACGCTGAAATTCGCCGAGCGCACGCCATCGGGCTGGTCCAATGCACAGACCGTTGCCTCCGGGACTCGTTTCTTCATCAACTCCTTCGATGTTCCCTCCGTGCACGCGCTCGCGGATGGAACGCTCGCGGCGCACTGGGAGGAAAGGCTCGGAGCCGACGAGGATTCCGACGCCTCCAAGGTGATGCTGTCATGGTCCAAGGATCAAGGGCGCACGTGGTCGCGCCCGGTGACTCCACATCACGATGGAACTAACACTGAACACGGATTTGCGTCCCTATTCCAGGCTCCGGGAGCCGGGCTCGGCCTGGTATGGATCGACGGCCGCGCCACCAATCCTGAGACTGAGTCCGGAGACATGAGTCTCCGCGCCTCTGTATACGATGCTGCCGGCAAGCCGCTTCGCGAAATGACGGTGGCTCCGCGCGTGTGCGAATGCTGTTCGACTTCCGCGGCGGAAACATCGGACGGCGTAATTGTGGCTTTCCGAGGCCGCAGCGCCACGGAAGTGCGGGACATTTATGTGTCACGCTTTGCCGAGGGCCGCTGGAGCGCGCCCGCCATCGTTCATGCAGACGGCTGGAGGATCGACGCCTGCCCGATCAATGGCCCCTCAGTAAGCGCCAGAGGGCGCGACGTCGCCGTTGCCTGGTTCATGGCCAAGAATGACCAGGGCCGCGCGTTCGTCGCCTTCTCTCATGATGCCGGCCGTACATTCGGCGTGCCGGTTCGCGTCGACGACGCCGGCTCGCTCGGCCGCCTCGGCGTGCAGTTGCTCGACGATGGATCAGCCGCGGTGATATGGATCGAAAGGGCCAACCAGCGTTCCCAATTGCGCGTGCGCGTCATTACGCCGGCGGGAATGCGCTCCGCCCCAGTGACCATAGCCGATACCGAAGGCAGCCGTTATCCGCGGATTATTCGCGATCGCGGCGAGCTTTTGTTCTCCTGGACGGACACCGACAAGGGGCCATCTCAGGTGCGCACCGCGCGCGCCAGCATGGCCCAGCAGGCCGCCGCCTCGCCCCGCTAGTCTTTTCCGCTGCGAAGCATGGCCCCGATGCGCGGACTTGATATATAAAGGCCATCCGGGCTAGCCATGAACGGGGGTCGGCCCGCCCGGGCGATGGTTTGAAATCCGAATCGAGTCCGAAGTCAGCATCCCGTAACTTGGAGGAGGAATCTTGAAACATCTACTTTCATCACTTGCGGTCGTGGCCCTTGCGTTGGGCATTTCGTCGGCGGCGCGCGCGCAGGGTGAGATCAATCTGCTGGCGCCAGGCCCCATCAAAGAACCGCTCGATAAGTTGCTGGCCAATTTTGAGAGCAAGACGGGCACGCACGTCAAGGTGACCTATGCCGGAGGCGTACCCAGCAGACAGCAGGTTGCCGCCGGCAAGGGTTTGGACGTCGACATTCTGTTCGCCCCTTTCCCGGACGTGCTTAAGACCGGGAATATCGACCCCAAGAGTGCGACCGTGGTGGCGAGAGTGCGGCTGGCGCTGGCGGTTAAGAAGGGCGCGCCCAAGCCGGACATCTCCACACCAGCGGCGGTTAAAAAGACGCTGCTCAACGCCAAGTCGATTGCCTCCGTGGACCCCGCTGTGGGCAGCGTCGGCGGCATTGCGCAGGCGGCGCTCGATAAGCTGGGCATCGCCGAACAGGTGAAGCCGAAGCTCCAGTGGGTTAAAACTGGCGGAATCGTGCAGGACCAAGTCGCCAAAGGCGAGACCGAGATCGCCTTGGGCCCGTATGTGAGCGACATGAACAATCCGGGCGTCGACGTTGTCGGGCCACTGCCGCCCGGCGCCTCGACTCCGGTCGATATTACTGGCTTCCTGTCCAATAGCCTGAAGGACACAAAAGCCGCCAAGGCGCTCCTGGCCTATCTCAGATCAAGCCAAGCAGCCTCTACTTGGGAAGAAGCCAAGGTATTCCCAGTTCGCTGAGCCGTTTGCGGTTCACTGAGTATCGCCGCGGTTATTGGGGCGGGTTTCCGCCCAACGTCGTCGTCCGCCTGCGACGATCCGAGTGGCCCCTCAGCCGGGAAATCTAGGCTAGGGAATCTAGGCTTGACGAAGGTGATCAATTGCTGTACTGAATTGCTTATCTCGGCTCCCCTCTTATCAATCACGCGGAGGTCTCAACCATGAGGAAGCTGCACGGTATTCTGGTGCTGGCTTTTGCCTTGCTCATTGCGGTAGTACCCGCCCTGGCGCATCACTCTTTTGCGGCGGAATTCGATGGTCACAAGCTGGTGACCTACACAGGCGTCCTGACGAAGCTAGACTGGGGGAATCCTCACGGCTTTTTTTACCTGGATGTGAAGGATGAGAACGGCAACGTAAGCAAGTGGGCATTCGAGATCGCTTCTCCGAACATCTTGCGCCGCTCAGACGAGGCCACACGGACCTACTTCCTCGCCAACATGGGGAAAACCATGATCACCACGGCATGTCCAGCCAAGAACGGAATAAATCGTGCGGCGACGCAGTACGTTAGGTTCGCGGACGGGCGCATCGCACCGATGGGCCCCAAGACCTATCAAGGGGATTTGGACTCAGAGCAGATGTTGCGAAACTTGAAGTGACGATTTGGCCGCGGAGAGCTCGAACCCCTGGAACCGGGCAGCTTCATCGCAGCCGAACAGCGCCCAATCACGGGAGGAACGTTGCAAATGAAAAATCGGTACATTCTCACCGTGGTTATTTTGGCAGCAGCTTCGTGCACGATTTTGGCCGTTGCCCGAGCTCAAAAGGCTCCCTCGGCCCAGAACAGCCCGAAAAAGAGCGAGCCAACACCTCGGCTGCCGGATGGGCGACCGGACTTTTCGGGCGTCTGGTACCCCGGCGTGATTAAAGATATCGATCACATCCCCCCGAATGAAAATCACCGCGGATATGACCCGAAAGTGACGCCGCAAGAGAAGCCTTCGTTTCAACCTTGGGCCGCGGCCAAAATCAAGTTAATGGGAGCCACTAGCGGAGACCATCTGGAACTTTTAGTGCCTAATCTGGAGTGCATGCCGCGTGGCGCCTTGAGCTACTTCATCGGATCGGGATATGCAATTCAGTTCGTTCAGAACGCCCATGAGCTGGCGCTGCTTACCGAAAGCGATACCACTTGGCGGTACATACCCACCGACGGGCGCCCCCATCCGAAGTATATGGACCCGCAATGGAATGGGAATTCTGTTGGCCATTGGGAGGGCGATACGCTGGTCGTGGATACGGTCAGTCTCGATACGCGCGCCTGGATTGGATATCCGGACTACCTGGGATGGTTTCCGAGCGACGAGGTGCACTATACCGAGCGCCTCAGCCGTCCCGATGCGAACACCTTCATCTATCAGGCTACCGTGGAAGACCCCAAAGTGCTTACCAAACCGTGGGTCTCGGTTCCCCGGACGTTCACGTGGGCCCGCGGAAAGACGATTAATGAACGATACAACTGTACGAACATGTCGGACTACCAGCAGCTCTCACCCGATAAGAAGCCGCTCACAGCCGAGGGGAACGATGAGCGCTTCTTCGATGCGCAAGAGTACGCGCGGCTGCGCAAGCAATACAATAAGTGACCACTCCTTCTCTCGTAGATTCGCAGGAATTCTCGCCCATCCGGAATTTATTTTTCGAGCCTACCCCTGTATCGCAAGCGCGATACCAGCGCATAAGTGCCCTTCTCGGAAGCGCCCGAACCGCTTAGCCCCGCTTGCGGTAGAATGTCAGCCTGTTTTTGCGACTTCCGGAGTTGTAATGCGGCC